>Ga0068862_100000314_pt1 | contig 53039 bp, 47 predicted proteins | sample KBSSwiS52_FD_66598 | JGI IMG/M metagenome (GOLD analysis project Ga0068862, IMG submission 66598) | Switchgrass rhizosphere microbial communities from Kellogg Biological Station, Michigan, USA - KBS Switchgrass S5-2 | ecosystem: Host-associated > Plants > Roots > Rhizosphere > Soil ...
TCAGGGCCCTGATCGAGGATGGGGGGGTCAAGTACCTCTTCGCCCAGTTCGTCGACATGCACGGCAAGCCGAGCGCGAAGCTCGTGCCCGCCTCGCACTTTGGTGAGCTGATCAGCGAGGGCGCCGGCTTTGCTGGTTTCGCCGCTGGCGACCTGGGACAGAAGCCGAACGATCCGGACATCGCCGCCATTCCCGATCCGGCCAGCTATGCGCCGCTGCCCTGGCGGCCCGAGATCGCCCGGCTCGCCTGCGACGTCACCGTCGAGGGCGAGCCTTGGCCCTATTGCCCGCGGACGATCCTGCGCAACCAACTCGAGCGCGCCGCGTCACTCGGCTACGAGTTCAAAATCGGAGCCGAGCTCGAGTACTTCCTGCTGCGCCGCGAGGACGACGGCTCACTCGTGGTGGCTGACCGCCTCGACGTGCTCAGCCAGCCCTGCTACGACATGCGGGCCCTGACCCGCAGCCTCGATTTCGTCACCCAAATCGCCGGCCACCTCGACACGCTTGGCTGGGACAATTACGCGACCGATCACGAGGACGCAAACGGCCAGTTCGAGCAGAACTTCTCCTTCGCCGACGCCCTCGTCACCTGCGACCGGGCGATCTTCTTCCGTTACATGGTCGAGAGCATCGCTCACGAGCAAGGCCTGATCGCGACCTTCATGCCGAAGCCCTTCGCCCACTTGACGGGAAATGGCTGCCATCTCCATATGAGCCTCTGGAAGGACGGCCGCAACGTCTTTCTCGACGAGGGGGGCGAAGACCCACACGGTCTTGGTCTCTCCCCCACCGCCTATGCCTTCATCGGCGGGCTGAAGGCCCACGCGCCGGCCTACATCGCGCTCACCGCCCCGTCGGTCAACTCCTACAAACGGCTCGTCGTCGGCTCTCGCAGCGGCTCGGCGTGGGCGCCGGTCCACGTCAGCTACGGCGCTAACAACCGCACCCAGATGTTGCGTATCCCGGCGCCGGGTCGGATCGAGGATCGGACCGTCGACGGCTCCTGCAACCCCTACTTGGCGGCGACCGCGGTGCTCGCCGCCGGGCTCGACGGCATCGAGAACGGCCTCGACGCCGGCGATCCGACTTCTGAGTACAACCTGCACGAGGTTTCGCGAGACCAGCTCCACGAGATGGGGATCGAGATGCTGCCGAGCAACCTGCTCGAAGCGACGCGGCGACTGGAACGCGATGATGTGATGCGTGCGGCCCTGGGTCCCTGTGCCGAGGAGGACTACCTCGATTACTACGTGCGTGTCAAGCGCGCGGAATGGGAGCGTGCCCACTCCGAGATCACGGAGTGGGAGATCGAGCGATACCTGCAGCTCTTCTGAGCCGAGGAGGTGAGCGTGCCGGCGAACGTCGGCGAGTCCGGCAACGAGTTCGAGCGCCTGCGACTCGAAAACGAGGCTCTCGCGGGCGTCGTCGGCGTCGTCGCTTCCGGCCCGGACCTGGTCCATATCCTCGATCGGGTCGTCGACCTGCTGACGAAAGCGACCGATTCGCACGCCTGCTTCGTCTACTTGCCGATTGACGACAAGCTTGTCCTCCACGCCGCCTCGCCGATCTACTCGCACCTGGTCGGCAAGATCTCCTTCGGCATCGACGAGGGCCTCGCCGGCTGGGTGATGCGGGAACGGCGGCCGGCCTTCATCCGCGAGGGGGCGATCGACGATCCCCGCACGATCTACGTCGCCGAGCTCGAGGAGCATCGCTTCCAATCGATGGGCGCGGTTCCGATCACCTCCCGCGGCGGCGCTCCGATCGGCGCGATCGTCCTCCATACGGTTGCGCCGCGCGAATTCGACGAGGCGATCATCAACGTTCTGTCGCGCTCGGCATCGCTGGTTTCGGGAGCGATCGAGAACGCGCGGCTCTACGAGGAAGCGCGCGAGCGGATCGAGGAGCTGACCCGACTGTCCACGCTCGGGCCTGAGATCGCGGCGGTTTCAGAGCGCTCCGCCCTGTTCGAGATGGCGGTGCGGGCGATGCCCCAACTGATCGGCGCGGACCTCTGCCGGCTGTATGAGACCGCGGCCGACGGCGAGCTCGTCCGCGTCGCCGCCCATCCCCCGGGCGAGGCCCTGGCAGGCGAGGCGCTCGAGGCCGGCGAGGCGGCGGTGATCTCCTCGCTCCTCGCCGGCGGACCGGAAGCCGAGGCGGGAGCCGCCCTCGGCCTCGCCGATTGCGCGAGCGCGATGGCGATTTCGCTGACCTCGGGTGATCACCAGACAGGCGTCATCGTCGTCGCCGGCAGGAGCCCCTGGGCGAGCTCAGGCCGGGAGCTAATGCGCGCCGCCGCGCACCAGATCAGCCTCGCGCTGGAGAAGATCGCGCTGATCGAGCGCCTGACCGGAGAGAACGTCGCGCGCGACCTCTTCGAGGCCCTGCTCGCCGACCAATCCGAGGTGGCTTCGAGCAGGGCCGCGGCCGCCGGGATCGACCTCCGCCGCGCGCACGTGGTGGCCGTCGCCCGGGCCAGACCAAGACTCCCTGACTCCGCCTGGCATCAATCCGCCGAGCAACTCGAGCAGGCGATTCAGCGGCTCAGCCGCGGCTCGGCCTGTCATCTCGGCACAGGGACCCTGCGTGCCTTGGTGCCCGTAGCCGAGGAGGGGGTCGAGCCAGCTCGGCAGCTCGCCCGGACTCTCGGCGCCGCGGCCAGGGAGCTCGAACTCGTGATCGGCCTGAGCGACGGCCATCGCGGCGCCACGGGCGTTCGCCGCAGCCTGCTCGAAGCCGACGAGGCCGCTCGGATCGGTGCGTCCTTGCTCGATCATGGTGCAGCAATCCTCTACCGAGACACCGGCGCCTACCGCTACCTGATCGGGCTGCTCGACTCCGGCGGCCCCCGCGACCACCTCGCCGAGGCGGTCGAGCGCGTCGCCGCTTACGATCGAGCGCGCAATTCCCAGTTGCTGCAGACGCTCGACGTCTACCTTGCGCACGGACGTAGCGTGGCGGCTGCCGCCCGCGCGCTTTGGATCCACAGCAACACCCTTCGCCAGCGCCTGGAGCGAATCGAATCGCTCTCGACACTCGAGCTCGGCGAGGAGGACCTACTTGCCCTCCACCTCGCGGTGAAACTCGCCCTCGCGCGGGCTGGCGGCGGGATCGAGCTGGGATCGGATTAGTCGCGCCCGCGCCGGATCAGCTTCTTGTTGACGAATTCTTCGAGCCCGAACTGGCCGAGCTCGCGTCCGAAGCCAGACCGCTTGATCCCGCCGAAGGGCATGTCAGGCCCGCCACCGGCAACCTTGTTGGTAAGCCCATCCCAGCTCGAGCGAATCGGCTTCCTGCTCGGCCTGTTCGCGGTAGTCGGTCAGAATGTACAAGTCGAGGCCGAATTCGGTGTGGTTGACGAGCTCGATCGCCTCGCGTACTCGACGGCCATGTCCAGCAGTCGCTCGGCCGTGCCGATCGCCTGCGAAGGGATCACGCAGCGGCCGCGACCGATCCACTCCATCGCCAGCTTGAGCCCATCGCCGACCTCGCCGAGGACGTTGGCCTACGCGACATGGACAGCTTCAAAGCTCATCGAGATCGGTCCAGACCCATCATCTCGATCGGAGCCGCGGTCCAACCCATCGAGGGTCGATCCCGACCACGCTGGCGCCCTCGTCGGCTAAACGCCGGGAGATCATGGCGCCAATTCCGCGGGACGCTCCTGTGACGACCGCAAGGCGCCGCCGAAGCGGGAGGCCGCGGCGCTCACGCTTGCTCCACCAGCACTTCAGAGGCCTAGGTAATTACGATTCCATCTCATTCGGGGCGCATGGAACCTCGATCGCCGCAAAGTCAAGGTCGCCCGCCTCGACTGACATAGTCTTGACCCCGCCGGCAATCGCCGTCCGACTCCGGCAATCGAGGAGCTGACTCTCGCCGCATACCGCAACGGCACTTGAACCTGTCACTGGGACACTCAGAGGGGAAAGAGGGGCAGCGACTGCCATCAAGACTGGAGGAGGTGGAACGGACTCCATGCCGACGCCCGGAGTGCCAGCTCTCGTCAACAGTGCCGAGGTCGAGGAGTACGCAATCGGCGCGAACGGCGATGAGGGGATCATCAAACGCCTGATCGGCAGAGGACAGGACTCAGCCGTGCTGCTCGGCACCTTCCGGCTCGATCCGGGCCAGCAGGGAAAGTTCGAGCTTCCCCATGCCAACGGAATGGAGGAAGAGATCTATTACCTGCTCTCGGGCCGCCTGCAAGTGCGCTGGGTGGACGGCGAGTTGGTCGCCGAGCCGGGAGACGCCGTCTTCTTCCCGGCCGGTGGCGGCTACGAGATCGAGACCGTCGGCTCGGATCCGGTCGAGCTGATCTGGACCGCCTACCCCGCCCCATGACCATGTCTCGGGTAAACGGGGTCGACCGTTCGGTGCTCGAGGAAGTCCTCGAGTACGGCCGCAAGATGCTCCTCGATGGGCTCGTGATCGGCACGTCAGGCAACATCAGCGTGCGCGTACCCGAGGGGATCGTGATCACGCCGAGCACGATCCCTTACGAGGACATCAGCGTCGAGGATCTCTGCCTGCTCGACGAGGACGGAAACCAGCTGGCCGGACTGGGGCGCCCTTCGGCGGAGACCCCAATGCATATGGGCGTCTACCACAACTCCGACGCCGGCGCGGTCGTCCACACCCACTCTCCGGTCGCCGTCGCCGTCTCCGCCGTTGTCGACGAGCTGCCCGCGATTCACTACGGGATCGCCCAGTTCGGAGGCAGCAACGTCCGCGTTGCCGAGTACGAGCGGTTTGGCTCCGATGCGCTCGCGGACGCGACTTTGCGAGCATTCGAGGGGCGGCGGGGGGTGTTGCTTCGGAATCACGGAACCACAACCTACGGAGCCTGTCTTTACGAGGCCTATTACCGGGCGCAGCTGCTCGAGTGGCTCGCGACCGCCTTCTGGCAAGCGACGACGATCGGCGAGCCGCACATCATCAGCGAGTCCGAGCTCGAGGAAGTCATCGCCGAGTCGCGGCGCCGGCGCTACGGAACGGCCGCCCCGCCAGAGGACTGAGCCGAAGCCTTGCGGTCACGTCTCCCAGGGCGTAACCGCGGTGGCTTCAGGCGAGCAGGCTGCGGTGTCGCGGGTCGGGGTCCGGGTGCGCCGCGAGCAGAGCCTTGGTGTAGGGGTCGCTGGGTGCCTCGAACACCGACTTGGTCTCGCCCATCTCGACGATTCGACCCTCGTGCATCACCGCAATCCGGTCGGCGAGCTCGGCGATCACTGCTAGCTGATGGGCGATGAAGAGGATCGCCACGCCGAGCTCGTCGCGGAGTTCCTGAAAAAGGTTGAGCAGCTGAGCCTGGACCGAGACATCGAGCGCGCTGACCGCCTCGTCGGCGATGATCAGCTCTGGGTCGACCGCCAAGGCGCGGGCCACCGCGACACGCTGGCGCTGCCCGCCCGACAGCTCCCGCGGCTTGCGCGAAGCCAGCCGATCGGACAGCTGGACCAGGGATAGCAGCCGCGAGACGAAAGCGTCCTTGTCCTCCCAGCCAGGCCGGCGATGCACCTTTCCCGCCTCGTGCAGGGCGGCACCGACGGTCATGCGGGGATTCAGCGACGAGTACGGATCCTGGAAGACCATCTGCATCCGCCGCCGCAACCCGCGCAGCTCGCGGCGATCTGCCGCCAGCACATCGGTGCCGTCGAGGCGCACCTGGCCGGCGTCGGGCTCGGTGAGGCGGATCAAGCTGCGCGCCACCGTGGTCTTGCCACTTCCCGAACCGCCCGCCAGCCCCAGGATCTCGCCACGCCGGAGTTCAAAGGAGACGTCGTCCACAGCGAGGTGCCACTGACCCTCCTGGCGCTGGACTCGCTGGCCGACGCTGCGACGCAGGGCAAACTCCTTGGTCAGTCCCTCGACCTGCAGCATCCGCTCTCCGTGCTCGTCGGTCATGCACTCGTCTCCGCGCGGGATTGGGGATCTGCGCAACCACCGGCGAGCGGCCGGACGGGACAGGCCGAGGCGCGGCCGGGGCCCAGCGGCTCTAGCTCCATCGACACCGACCCGCATTCAGGCCGCGCAAAGCGACAGCGAGGAGCGAACACGCATCCCTCCACCCGCTCACTCAGCTCCGGCGGGTAACCCGACAGTGGTTCGCGCCGGGACGAGCTCCCAGCCGAGTCGAGCTCCGGAATCGAGTCGAGGAGGGCCCGCGTGTAGGGATGCTGTGGGTCGTGGTAGATCTCGTCGACCGGTCCCGTCTCCACGATGTAGCCCCCGTACATCACGGCGACCCGATCGCAGACCTCGGAGATCACCCCGAAGTCGTGAGAGACAAGCAGCATCGTCATCCCCTGCTCGCGTCGCATGCGAACCAGGAGCCGCAGGATCTGGGCCTGAGTGGTGACGTCCAGTGCCGTCGTCGGCTCGTCGGCCAACAGCAGGCGCGGGTTCGAGGCCGTCGCCAGTGCGATCATCACCCGCTGGCACATCCCGCCGCTGAGCTCGTGCGGATAGGCGAGGTAGCGGCGCTCGGGATCGGCGATTCCCACGCGATCAAGGAGCGCGACCGCCTCCGTGCGCGCCGACTTGCGGCCCATGCCACGGTTGACCCGAAGCGTCTCTGCCACCTGGGCACCGACGCGGAAGACAGGGTTGAGCGAGCCGAACGGGTTCTGCGAGACCATCCCGACGGAGTGCGCCCGAAAGTCACGCAGCTTCGGGCCCCGGAGGGCAGTAACGTCGTCGCCGTCGAAGACGATCTGACCGCCGGCGAGCCGACCGGGCTTCGGGATCATCCGCATCACCGAGCGGCACGTCAGGCTCTTGCCGGACCCAGACTCGCCGACGAGCCCGACGACCTCTCCCTGCTCGACAATGAGGTCGGCACCCTTTACCGCCACCAACGGGCCCTCGTCGGAAGGGAACTCCACCCGCAGATCCGATATTTCGAGCAAGCTCATTGCGCACTCCATTCGCTGCTGCGATCCGCCAGCCCCTCGCCGACGAGGCCGACCCCAACGCCGAATGCGACCAGGGTGAGTCCCGGCAGGGTGGTGATCCACCAGGCGGTGAGCAGGTACGGCTGGCCGGAGCTGATGATCGAGCCCAGATCGGCCGTCGGGGGCTGGATGCCGACACCAAGGTAGGAGAGCCCGGCGAGCAGGAGCAGATTCCCAATCAGGTCGACGGTCGAGTAGACGAGGCACGGACGCAGGACGTTGGGGAACGCGTGTCTGAACAGCGCCCGACGGCGCGAGTAGCCGAGCGCAGCGGTCGCCAGCATGAATGGCTGCTCGCGCAGGACCAGCATCCGCGATCTGGCCAAGCGGGCATAGAGGGCCCAGGCGGCGAGCGGGACGCCGATCAGAAACGCCTCGACCCCGGGGCCAATGATCGCAACGATGGCGATGATCAGCACGATGAATGGGAACGAGATCATCACGTCAGCGATGCGGGAGATGATCGTGTCGGCCCAGCCGCCGAAAAAGCCCGCAACTGCTCCGGCCAATGCGCCGAGGGGCAGCGGTATGTAGGTGACCAGTAGGGCGAGGGCAAGGTCGAGTCGCAGCCCGTACAGCGTCCGCGAGAAGACGTCGCGGCCGGTGTCGTCGGTGCCGAACCAATGAGCGGAGGACGGAGCCGCGAAGATCGCGTTCAAATCGAGCTGGTCGGGCCCGTACGGGGCGACCAGCGGGGCGAAGATCGCGGCGAGAGCGAAGATCGCGACGACCAGGCCACCGATCTTGACGCCGAGTGGCAGCGTCCCCGCGGTGCGCAAAACGGTCCGCGCGCGGCTGGAGCTGCGGAGCGAAGTTCCGTTTGCCGTCGCTGCGCTACTCACTGTGTCCAGCCAGTCGAATTCGTGGATCGATCACGGCGTGGAAGAGATCGGTGAAGAGGCTGACCACCACCACGACGAAGCCGGAGAGCAAGGCCAGGGCCTGCACTAGCTCATAGTCGCGCCGCTGTACGGCCTGAAGCAGAAGGCTGCCGGCGCCAGGAAGCTGGAACACCGCTTCGATCAGCACCAGCACCGAGATGAGGAAGCCGAAGATCGAGCCCAGGATCGTGATCGTGCCGATCACCGAGTTCCGCAAGGCGTGTTTCAAAACGATGCGGCCCTCGCCAAACCCGCGAGCGCGGGCAGCGTCGACGTAATCGCTGCCGAGGACTTCGATCAAGCTCGAACGCAGGTTTCGGACCACGATCACCATCAGCGCGAGCGCCAGCGTCAACGCAGGCAGAGTCATCGTTTCGATGATGCCGTCAATGCCACTTTCGTAGCCGGACACGGGAAACAGGTTCGCCTCCAAGCCGAGCAGCAGGGCGAGCATCAGCCCGAACCAGAAGGGGGGCATCGCGAAGCTGAACGTGGTCACGAGCCTGATTGCGTTGTCGACTATCCCACCCTGCCGAACGGCTGCCAAGATCGCAAGCGGGACCCCGACGACGAGCGTGATCAACAGGCCATAGCCGATCAGGATGGCCGTCGGGGCCAAGCGATTGCTGACGACTTCGGAGGTCGGCGCCTTGAACGTGAAGGAGCGGCCAAAATCGAAGCTCGCCGCGTTCTTGAGGAATTCGACGTACTGCTCGCCCAACGGCTTGTCCAGACCCATCTCGTGGTGGAGTTTCGCAACGGCTTCCGGAGTCGCCCGCTGGCCCAGCTGGATCTTGGCGGGGTCGCCAGGCACCAGATGGATGATCAGGAAGGTCAGCGAGGCGATTCCGAACAGGACCACGATGCTGATCACTACGCGCCGCAAGATGTAGGTCAGCATCGTGGTCCTCCTTTCTCGGCTAGAGGGGGGCTAACTAGCCGCTTTCGAGGCGATCCAGGTGAACTCGAGACGGTCGACCCCGAGTCCATTGATGAACGTGTCACATACGTTGGCGCCGTGGGCGCTCACGAACGGAACGTCCATGACGTTGATCGCCGGGCTCTGCTCGAACAGTTCACGCTGGATGACCGGCCACTGTTTTGCACGGGTCGCTTCGTCAGGCGTGTTTTGGAATTCTTCGACCTTCTTGGCAGTCGTCGGATCAGCCCAGTGGGTGAAGAACCCTTCGGTCCCGCTCGCCGGCACGGCGTAGAACCCTGCGTACTCGTCGGGAATGGGCACGTCACTGCTGGTCACGGGGAACGGAAAGTTCCCCTGATATTCCGACCCCGACCACCTTTCGACGGCATTCGGTGCTGAGAGTTCTTCCAGCTTGACTTTGATGCCGATTTCGGCCAGCTCCTGCTGGATCAGCAACGTCATCTGCTTGTAGAATTCGAAGCCCACCGGATACTGGATCGTCATCGTGAATCCATTCGAATATTTCGATTTCGCCATGTATTCCTTGGCTTTGGCGAGGTTGTATTCGTAAGGCTTCACCTTGTCGCTGTCGTAGTTCAGGTGACCGAACAGACTGTTCGGGAGTTCGCCAACGCCTTTGAAGACGACGCGGTTGATCTCTTCCCGATCCAGCGCGTAGTTGATCGCGGTCCGTACATTCTGATCGCCGAGTTGCTTCATTTCGTTGTTGAGCGACAGCAGGATCCAGGCGGGAACCACGGTTTTCTGGACGACCAGATTCGAATCTGCCTGGAGAGCGGGGATCTGGCTATATGGGATCCCATCGGCGACCTGGGCCTGACCGCTTTTCAGACTCAGGACGCGACTGTTTCCTTCGACGGCGAAGTTCCACCGCATCGTGTCGAGGTACGGCTTCCCCTTTTCGAAGTAGTAGGGGTTGCGTTCGAAGGTGAGGTGGGAGCCCTGGACGAATTCTTTGGCGATGAAGGGACCGGCTCCGACCGGGTGTTTCCAGAACGCGTCCCCTTCGGCTTCGACCTCTGCCTTGGGCAGGATCACCGCCGGCCACTCAGCGATGTTGTAGAGGAACGCTGCCGTCGGTTCGCTCAGCTTCACCTGCACGGTGGTCGGATTGAGGATCTTTGCGCTCTGATAGCCCCCGATCAGCACGGCCATTATTTCGTTCACTTTCGGGCTACCGAAATTATCGAGGCTCCACTTGACGTCCTCGGCCGTGATCGGCGAGCCGTCCGAGAATTTCAGGTCCGGGCGGAGGTGGAACGTGTAGGTCTTTCCGTCGGCAGAGACGTCCCAGCTTTCCGCCAAGCCTGGCACGATTTCGTTGTCCGTTCCTTCGGGATTTAGGCGCACGAGATTGGAGTAGATCATTTCGTAGGCCCAGATGTCCCCGGCGCCGTTCAGCACTTCGTACGGGTTTAGAGTGACGGTTTCATACTGGCGGGCGTAGACCAGATTTCCGCCCTTCACCGGATCCCGTTCACAGGCGGCGTTCGTGCTGTCTCCGGTTTCGAGCGACACGGTTCCGCCGGAGCTGGAGCCGCCACAGCCCGCGACAACCAGGACCGCTAACAGGCCCAGGAAACCGACAGGGACGAGCTTATGCATGTATCTCTCCTCTTTCGATTGACTTCAACCGTTCGTGGCCGAATCGCCTTCCGAAGCGCGCGGGCCCTCCCATTCCGAACCTGACCCGCATCATCCAGTCGCCTCCTCCACGGAGTCAGGAACTTGCCCTGAGAGAAAGTCGAGGGTGCTATCGAGGTCCTCGATCCCGGCGTCGGATCCGAGCCCTCCTGCCACCAGTGCAGCACATGCGGAGCCGAGCAGAGCGCGGGAGCGAAGGCCCCAACCTTTCAGCGTGCCGACGATAAATCCCGCCGTATATGCATCGCCGCAGCCGGTGGTGTCGATAACCTCGACGTCAAGAGCCGGAAGCTCGATCAGTTCCTCCTTGTTGACGACGAGGCTGCCGGCAGCTCCGCGGGTGACGATGACGCAGCCGACGCCGAGGGAGAGGAGATCCTCGGCGCCGGCGAGCGCGTCGTCAGTCCCCGTCATCCCGCGGACCTGGTGGTGATTGGGGAAGAAGTAGTCAGTGAAGGGCAGCGAGGGAGCCAGACTGGCAAGCGTCGCCTCGTCGCAGGTGCTGAGGACGTCCATCGTCGTGGTCACGCCCTTCTCTCGCGCGTGGCAGAGAAGGTCGGTCAACTGCTCATCGACGAAATCGCCGAGGACGTCGGGCCCGCCGACGTGGAGCAGATCGGCAGCGACCACAATGTCGCGGTCGACGTCCGCTGGCGTCAACTGCCTGTAGGCCCCGGGACGATGGAATACGGAGAAGCGCTCGCCGTCGTCACGGATCGGCAGTATCGTCGCCGAAGTTCCCGTGTCCTTGCGGACCAACTGGTCGGTTTCGACGCCATGCATACGGAGGCGAGCGATTAAGAGGTCGCCGAGTTCATCGGCTCCGATTGCCCCCATCGCCACCACCTCGACGCCGAGCTTGGCGAGGTCAACGCTGGTCCCGGCCGCAGTCCCGGCGGCAGTTATCCGCACGTCCTGGACGAGGTGGCGAATGCCGTCACCATCGGCCTCGACGACCGGTGCCCCGAGGATATCTACGAGGTTGACTCCGAGGCTCACGACACGGGTCATAGGGCCGCCATCACCTCCTGACTTGCGCGTTGACCGGCGTCGATGGCTCCCTCCATCCATCCGACACAGCGGGCGGCGGTCTCGGTTCCGGCCCAGTGAACCCGTCCGCAGGGCTGCCTGATCGCCTCGCGGGTGCCGGTGAGGAGGCCAGGCGGATAGAAAGGTTGGCAGCCGCTGTTGAAGGGCTCGTCCTGCCAGTTCTGCTCGAAGAACCGCAGCGGGCTGGCCGCCTCCGGGCCGAACAGTGCAGCGAGGGCGGACAGCACGGCCTCTCGCCGAAGATCGACCGAGTCTGCCACCGAGTTGGTCAGCCCATCTCGGGTGGGCCCCGGGTTCTGCTGGAAGAGCGAGATGAGTACCGCCTCGGAGCCGTCGGCTGGGCTGTTGTCGAAGACGACGGGAGCCGGGGCCAGGTCGGACCGCGCAAACCCGGATAGCCCGGCTTCGCGCCAGAACGGCTTCGAGTAGACCGCGTGGGCCTTGATCTGAGGTCCGCTCTGCCAGCTGTCCTGAAGTATCCGGCGGCGGCTGGGAAGCAGGGGCTCGAAGTGGATGCGCCGGCAGTCCGACGGGCTGAGGGCAACGATGCAGTTGCTGGCACAAATCCGAAAAGTCTCGCCGACGACGTCGACCGAATCTCCATCACCCTGCACAACGCGGGTTACCGGAGACCCGAGGCTGACCCGCTGGCCGAGTTGGTCCGCCAGCTTCGTCGAAAGGATCTGCGAGCCACCCTGGAACCGGTAGCGTTCGAGCGGGAAGATGTTCCGCCACGAAGCTCCGAATCCCGCCACGTAGGAAAGGGCGAAGAGAAGCGAGACACGCTCGAGCGGGGCACCGAAATTGAGGCCAAACGTGGTGTCGAAGATGCTGCGCGCGGCGGGGTCGTCGATTCGGTCGCGAAGCCAGCCGTCGAACGTCTGCGCGTCGAGTTCGTCTGCTCCGTCGGCGTCCCAAGGAGCGGCCGGATCGATCCCGGCGCTGAGCTCATCCAGCAAACCCGCCGTTGCCTCGAACTGCTCCAGCCCGGTCTCGTCGAGTGGGATGTAGCCGCTGTCGTAGCGAGTCAGCTCGTTCTGGAAGAAGGAGACCCGATCGCCCTCGTCGTACTGAGCAAAGGTCTCGATTTCGAGCTCGCCCGCGAGCGTCGCGACCTTCTCGTGGAAGGGGTACATCCACTCGCCGCCGCCCTCGACGACGTTGCCGTTGCTAAGCGGCTGGTTGAGGGTGCGGCCGCCGACGCGCTCCTTCGCCTCGACGACCGCGACGTCGATTCCGGCGGCCGCCAGCTCGCTCGCCGCGACGAGCCCGGACAAGCCCGCGCCGACGATAACCACCTGTGCATCGAGCGCTCTCACTCCCTCCATGTTTTGACTGTCTCAAGGACGAATCACCCAGATCCTGCTGAAATCGGCGATCTTCCGATCGTCGATTGCCGCGGGCGGCATCGAGCTGCCATCACCGGCTAATCTGCTTCGCAAGTGCACAGGCCCTTATAGTCCGGTCGGGTCGAAAGATGAGTACGTCTCCCTCCCATGCCTATTCGCTTGTCCTGCGGCTCGTCTCCGCGCTTCGCGTCCGAACAGGCGAGATCGCCGAGGCGACCATCCGGCGCGTCCGGCACCAGCTGCCCGATTACTACACGGTCGCCAGCACCGATTTCCAGGCAGCTGGGTACGGCGCCCTTCCCGCGGTCCTCGGCGCAACCTGGGCGACCTTGGAGAACGACGGCCACTGTCCCGAGCACCTACCCTCCCCACTTGTCGAGGAGGCGGCCAACGCCGCTCGCGCGGATGTCCCCTGGGAGGTCATCGATCGCACCTACGCGATGACACACGAGGCGATCTGGGACGTGACGATCGATGAGGTTTCCTCCTGGCAGCTGACCCGAGCCGACCAGCAGCTGGTGCTGCGAACGAGCTCCAAGTTCTTCTTCCGCTGCTTCGACTGGCTCACCACACAGGCAGGCCTCGTCTACGTGGGAGAGCGGGACGAGTGGCTCGACCACCGCCAGAAGCACCTGCTCGAGGCGGTGAATCAGGCGATCGACGGCCTCGCCGTGCCTGACGCCGAGCTGGGGTACGGCACCGGCCAGTGCCACCTCGGCGTGATCGGCTGGGGCCGGGATCCGCAGCGGGCGATCTCCGATGGAGCGCGTGCGCTCGAAGGTGAGCTATTGGCCGTTCCGAGCAGAGGCTCAGCGGTTTGGGCTTGGGTGGGACGCCCCAGCTTCCCCGACTACGCAAACTGCCTGGCCGCCTTCACGCCAGCCCCCGGGACCCATGTCGCGCTCGGGGCGATCGGCCATGGACGCGAAGGGTTCACCCGGACGCATAAGCAGGCCCAGCTCGCCAGTTGGGTCGCCGCCCGCCAGCTAGCGCCGAGCGGTCGCTCGGTGACGACCTACCCCGAAATCGCGGTCGAAGCATTCGCCTTGGCCGACGAGTCACGTGCCCAGATCTTCGTCAGCCATGTCCTCGGGCAGTTGGCGGCCGCGGACGCGAAAAGCGCCAGGTTGCGGCAGACGCTCCGAGCCTATTGCGATGCAGGCCAGAACAGTGCATTAACCGCTGAGCGGCTCGGGATCGCCGAGCGCACGGTTCGCTATCGCCTGCGCCAGGTCGAAGACTTGCTCAGCGACCAAATCGCCACAGGTTGGCTGGAGCCATGGCTTGCCGTCCGCCTCTTCGACTCGCTGGAGCGACAGGCGAGCACTCGCGTGCTCGCGGCGATCGAGCCCGTCGATCGCAGGCAGGACGGATCGCTGCCTGCGCTCGACGAATAGCGCGAGTCATCCGGAGAGACTCACGCCTTCGAACCGACGGATTCCGATGTTCCGGCGTAGAGCGCCTGGACATCGTTCTTGAATGCCCACGAGAAGGGCTCGTCTACCAGAGGGATCCTCGATACCCCCGCCGTGATCGCCCTCCATGCCGCGAGGTTCAATCGGTGTCCGCTGCCGAGGCGACGGCATCGAGCCCGGCGTTGACCGCAGAGAGCGCGCGGTCGAGGTCGCTCCCGTTCAGCGCTGCCGAGACGAACCAGTTGTGCCGCGGATGAAGATAGAGACCGTGCTTCCCGCACTCTGCCGCAAAAATGTCGGCGAGGCGGCGATCGTCGCCGTCGGCGGTGAAGCGAGCGTAGGGCATCGTCGCCGGTCCGGTGACTGCGACCCCCACCCCGCGCGCCTCGGCGGCGGCGGTCAGCGCATTCTGGAAGCGGGTACCCCACTCGTTCATCGTGCCCAGTGCGTCCTCTTGCTCCAGCAGTTCGAGGGTCGCCATCGCCGCCGCCATCGCATCGCCCGACCACCAGAACGTGCCGGTCGCATATACCTGTGCCGCTGTCTCGCGCATCTCCTCGATGCCGACCAGGGCCGCCACCGCGTAACCGTTGGCGATCGCCTTGCCCCAGGCGCTCAGGTCGGGAGCGACGCCGAACCGGCGCCAGCTCGATCCAAGCTCGAGCCGCATGCCTGCCCGGACCTCGTCGTGGATGAGGACGGCATCGTGGTCGTCGCATAGCTCGCGCAGTCCGACCGCGAACTCCCGCGCCGGCAGTTCCTGGTCAAACCCAGCCGGCTGGCGCAGCGGCGCAACGATCACCGCGGCGAGGTCGCCTCGATGCGCCTCCGCAGCTTTGGTGACCGACTCGAGATCGTTGAACTCGAAGTAGTCGAGGCTGGCGCGATCGCCGGGGACGCTGCCCAGGGGGTTGGGGTTGCACCACGGAAGCGCACCGTGGTAGGCGCCGTTGGCGACCAGCACGGTGCGCCGCCCGGTGTGGGCGCGGGAGAGGGTCAGTGCGAGGGTCGTGACGTCGCTGCCGTTCTTCGCAAAAAGCGCCCACGAACCCCCGTCGACAAGCGAGAGCATCCGCTCGGCGAGATCGACCATGATCGGGGCGGCGCCATTGCCGCAGTCGACCTGAACGTGTTGACGGGCAACTGCCTCCTCGATCTCGGGATGGCCGTGACCGAGGACGATCGGTCCCCAACTGCACATGAGATCGATGTACTCGTTGGCATCGACATCCCAGAAGTGGGAGCCCTCGGCGCGGCCGATGAACTGTGGCGCACCGGGAAAATTGAGGCGTGGAGATAGGTGTCCGGCCAGTCCACACGGCAGTGCCTTCCTGGCGCGCTTCTCGAGCCGGGTACCGGCCATGTCAGCAGTAGGCGTCGCCATCAAGGGGATTTTTAACAGGCGTATAAATTGGGAGGAACGCCCTGGCCTGGATCACGTCATCAAGACTGGCTCCCGCGGCCCCCAATGTGGCGGCCACGTTGTCGAGGGCCTGGCGCGTCTGATTCTCGATTCCCTGACAGCGGGTCCCATCGGGGCGGACGCCGCACTGGCCGGCGGCGGCGACCACATTTCCGATGCGGACGCTCTGCGCGTAAGGGCCGACCGGGTCGGGCGCATCCGGGGTCGAAAATGCCTGACGTGACATCAGGGATCCTTTCGGAGGGTTCAGGGACGGGCCAGTGGCGCGGTCGCCCGGGCGAGTACGCGCCAGACCCCGACCACCTCGCCATCGCGCAGGCCGACGGACTGTCCGGCGCTGGAGAAGGCCGTGCAGACGTGGTTGGGGATGATCTGCACGCGCTGCCCGATCTCGAGCGGCGTCGGGGCTCCCTCACCGACCCAGCGCAGCCATCCGTGCTCCTCGGACATCATCGATATCCGCCAACCAGGCAGTCCGATCAGGACGCCGAAACCCGGGTAGAGCTCACGCGGTCGGGCACCCGGAGGAAGATCGCGGCTCAGCGTCTTCGATCCGGCGTCGATGCAGGCCCGGTCGGGAACAGGATGGCTGACCACGGTAGCCTCGATGCGGGCCGCGCAGCGGCAGGGGTCGACGAGTCCCAGCCCCACCTGGCCGAGGTCGTTGAAGGCGTAGATCCCAGGACGGATCTCGGTCACCCCTGGCCGGGTCGCGACCTCTCGCGCCGAGCAGCTCGCGCCCAGCGAAACCGTCTCAATCTTCGTCCCGGCGGCCGAGATCGCCGCGGCCGTATCGACCATGAGGGCAGCCGCGCGATCGGCGGAGGCCACCAGGGCGGCGTCGTCGTCCGCTCCGTAGACCGAGCCCTCGTGGGTCATCACGCCAGACAGCCTGACGCCGTCGAGGCGTCCGATCTCCGCCCCGAGCCCGGGCGCGTCCCGCGGTTCGACGCCGACGCGATGTAATCCGGAGTCGATGATCAGGGCAAGCTCCGCCTCGCGGCCTTGCTCGGCGAAACGCGCCGCGATCGCGCGCGCCCCCTGGAGGCTGTCTGTCGCCACCCGCACCCGCGCCGCCTCGGGAAGCGCCAGGACCCGGCGGATCTTCGCGTCCCCGACCAGGGGGTACGCCAAGAAGACTCGCTCCGCCCCAGCCTCGACCAGGGCCTCGACTTCCTCAACCGTGGCGGCGGTCAGGCCGGCCGCGCCGTGTGCCAGCTGCATCATCGCCAGCGCCGGCGTGCGATGGGTCTTCATGTGAGGCAGAAGATCGACGCCGCCCACACGGGCGATGTCCTGCATCTCCTCGAGGTTCGCCTCGAAGATGTCTAGATCGACGACCAGCGCCGGAGTTTCGACCTCGAGAGGGACCGCGATCGGCGCCGTCAGCGCGGGCGCCTGCGCCCGCGACGCTACGCTGGTTGCCGAAGCGGTCAGGCCGATCCCTCCGGCTGGAGCAGCTCACGCATCTTCGCGTCGAGCTGGGGCAGGTCGGTCGTGGCCGCCAAGAGGCGTTTGGTGAACTCCTCGTGCGGGTCGGTCAACACCGTGTCGACGTGGCCTTCCTCGACGATCTCCCCGTCGCACATCACCGCGACTCGATCGCAAAGTTGCTTGACCACGGCAAGGTCGTGGGAGATGAAGAGCATGGTGAGTCCGAGCTCCCGCTGCAGGCGCTTGAGAAGGATCAGGATCGAGGCCTGGATCGAGACGTCGAGCGCCGAAACCGGCTCGTCGGCGACCAGGAAGGTCGGCTCGACCGCCAGGGCACGGGCGATGCCGATCCGCTGTCGCTGACCTCCGGAAAAGGACCGTGGCCGACGGTCGAGGGCGGCCTCCGGCATACCCACCATGGACATCAGCTCGATCGAGCGCTCACGTGCCTGCTGCTTCGAGGCACAGATCTCGTTTCGGCGCAACAGTTCGGAGAGCATGGCCCCGACCGTCATGCGCGGGTTCAGCGAACCCTGAGGGTCCTGGAAGACCATCTGGATGGCGCGCCGCTGGGCCCGGTCCCTGCGCGGATCGAGGGGCGCGCCGTCGAAGGTGATCGTCCCGGCGGTCGGCCTCTGCACCCCTACCACGCACCGCGCCGCGGTCGACTTTCCCGCACCGGACTCACCGACTAGGGCGAAGGCTTCACCACGGGCGACCTTGAAATCGATGCCATTCAGGGCTTCGAAGGTGGGCTTGGGCCGCATGAAGATGTCGCGCCCACCGCCGAAGACCACCTGGAGATCCTTGGCCACGAGGATGTTGTCAGCCATCGACCTCACCCTCCGGGTATTCGAGCAGCTCATGACGGCGGCACGCGCTGGTGCGGCCGGGCCCGACCTCGATGAGATGGACCGGCTGCAGGCACTCCGGCTGGGCAAGTGGGCAGCGGGGAGCGAACGGACAACCCTCGGGAACCTCCCCCGCGGTCGGCGGCGTCCCCCGGATCGCGATCAGATCATCGATCGTCGAGTCCCGGGTCGGCACCGCCTGCAGCAGGGCAAGCGTGTAGGGGTGGCGGGGGCGACGCAGCAGCTCCTCCGAGGGCCCTTCCTCGACCATCCGCCCCGCGTACATGACCACGATCCGATCGCAGATTCGTGCGGCCACGCCGAGGTCGTGGGTCACGAGGACGATGCCGATGTCGAGATCGGCCGCCAAGCCGACGATCAGGTTGAGGACTTTCATCGTCACGGTGGCGTCCAGCGCGGTGGTCGGCTCGTCGCAGAGAAGCAGCGACGGGTTCCCGGCAAGGGCGATGGCGATGACGACCCGCTGGCGCATGCCGCCCGAGAGCTCGTGAGGGTAGAGGCGGTAGCGCCGCTCCGCTTCGGTGAACCCCATCTGGCCAAGCAGTTCGATCGCCCGAGCCTTGGCCTCCGAACGCGAGGCCCTGGAGTGGGCGCGGGCGGCCTCGGCAATCTGCGGGCCGATCCGCATCGTCGGGTTCAGGGCGGTCATCGGCTCCTGGAAGATCATCCCCACCACCCCACCCCGCAGACGGCGAAGGGCGGCCGAATCGGCCTTGGTGACGTCGATATCGCCGACATGCACCTCGCCGGCCCCGACGGTGACCCCCTGCGGCAGGAGGCCGGCGATAGCTCGCAGGGTCAAGGACTTGCCGGAGCCGGACTCGCCGACGACGCCGACCACCTCGCCGCGACGGGCGGCGAGGGTGGCGCCGGTGACGACCTCGAAGGATTCGCCGTCGGTGCCCACCTCGATCCGCAGGTTGCGGACCGAGAGCAGAGCACCTTTGTCGTCGAGTGCATCTTTGTTGCCTTGGGTCAGTGTGTCGGGCACATTCATCTTGAGTCGAGCTTCTGTGCCAGTCCGTCTGCGATTAGTGAGAGTCCGAGAGCGGTGATGATGATCGCCACGCCCGGTATCACCGCCAGCCACCACTGGTTGTTGAAGTAGGGCTGAGCTTCGGCGATCATCGTCCCCCAGTCCGGTGCGGGGGGCGGGATCCCGAGGCCGAGGTAACCGAGCGTGGTGATGAAGAGGATTACGAGCACGGCGTCAGACATCGCGTAGACGATCGACTGGCTGATCAGGTTAGGGATGATGTGGCGCACCAGGATCCGCCAGGTGGGTATCCCGCCCACCTGGGCTGCCATCACGTACTCCATCGCGGCTTCGCGTCTCGCCGACGTTCGCGCCAGCCGGGCATAGACCACCCAGTCGATCACCGCGACCGCGATGATGATCGTCCTCACCCCCGGTCCGAGAACGAACACGAGGGCGATCAGGAGCACCAGGATCGGGAAGGCGATGATCACGTCGACGATGCCGACCAGGAGCGAGTCGGCCCAACCGCCGCGATACCCGGCGACGACACCGATGATCGTCCCGATGATGAACGGCAGCAGAACCGCCCCGAGCGCGACCAAGATGTCGTTGCGGGCGCCGTAGATCAGGCGCGAGAGCGTGTCCCGCCCGAGCTGATCGGTGCCGAGCAGATGCCCGGAGGCCCCGGGAGCCGCAAGCGTCTGGTCGATTTCCTGTTTCACCGGGTCGTACGGGCTGATCACCGGGGCAAGCAGGCCGATGAGGATCAGGGTGCCGAGGATGATCGCCCCGGTCAGCAGGGAAGCGTTGGCGCTGAAGACACCGCGGAAGGCACCGCCCACCGCGGCGAAACGAAGTGGCGTCCGCGACTCGACGTCGACTTCGGTCGTCGAGGGCGGACCTCCGATCTCGGGCGGAGCCCCGCCCACGGCGCTCAACGGACCTCCACCCGCGGATCGAGAAGGGCCTGGATCAGGTCGCCCGTGATGTTCACGAGGACGACCACCAGTGCCAGGATCAACGTCACCGCCTGGACGATCGGGAAGTCGCGAGCGTTGATGCCCTGGAGCATCAGGGTGCCGACGCCGCCTAGGCTGAAGACCTGTTCGATCACCAGGGTGCCGCCGACGAGGAAACTGATGTTGACGGCGAGAACGGTGACCGAGGGGGCCAGCGCGTTGCGCAACACGTGCCGCAGTCGAATGCGCCGCTCGGTGATCCCCTTAGCCCGCGCCGTGGTCACGAAATCTGAGTCCTCAACCTTGAGCAACTCCGCGCGGAGGCTGCGCACCACCAACGGCACGAGGCCCGCGGCGATCGTGAGGCTCGGCAGGAGCAGGGATTCGAGGTGGCCGGAGAAACCCGTTCCGTAGCCCGCCGAGGGCAGAAGCCGCTGTTCGACCGCGATGTACTGGATCAGCACGAGCCCGAGCCAGAAACCCGGGATGCCGAGGGCGACGACCGAGAAGATCCGAACCATGCGGTCCCGCATCGCACCCTGCCTCGAGGCCGCCAGGAGTGCCAGGGGCAGGGCGATCAGGATGGTGAGGAAGGTCGAGTACCCGAGCAGCCAGAGGGTGACCGGCATGCGTTCGATCACCAGATGACCTGCCGACTCCTTGAAGCGCAGGGATTCGCCGAGGTTGCCCGTGAACAGGCGCTTCATGAACAGCCAGTACTGCTCGGGAAGCGACTTGTCGAGACCCCATTGGTGATGGAGATTTTCGATCGCCTTGGGCGTCGCGTGGTTACCCAGCGCGGTCCTCGCAGGGTCTCCCGGCACCAGGTGGATCAAAAGGAACACGACGATCGTGACCCCGATCACCACCGGGATTGCTTGAAGGAGACGCCTGACGAGGAACCGCGCGTAGACCATGGGTTGGGTGAATCCTTGGAGAAGGGCTTCCTATTCGGAGAGACTCGCGTCTTCGAGCCAGGGGATGCCGACGTTCCCGACGTACAGTCCTTGAACGCTGTTCCGGAACGCCCACGCGAACGGCTCATAGACGACGTTGATTACGTACTGTTCGTTGTTCACGAATTCCTGCAGTTCGTAATAGAGCTGCTGCCGTTTGGCCTTGTCGGGCTCGGCGAGGGCTTCCGAGAACAGTTTTTCGGTTTCGGTGGTGTCGGTTTTCGTGAACTGGCCTTCGAAGGCGTTGTAGCCGCCGAAGATTTCGGTCGGGGTCGGGACCGCGGAGTAGATGAACCCCGTGGCGAGGTCGTATTTGCCGGTCTCGAGATTTTCGAACCAGGTGCTGGTGTCAAGCTTCGAGATCTTCACCTTGAAGCCGACTTCTTCTAGATTCTGCTGGACGATCTGAGCGCCGTTGACCCAGAAGTCGTCTTCGTTCGGCAACGAGAGCGTGAAGCCTGGGTTCGCTCCTTCCTTTACCGCTTCGGCAACCAATTCTTTCGCCTTTTCGACATCCTGTTCCGGCGCTTTCAAGCTCGGGTCGTGGAATTCGATCGGCGGCGGCACGAACGAACCTGCCGGTTCACCCTTGCCGTGGAGCACCGCGTTGACCATCCCTTCGCGATCGAGCGAGATGTTGACGGCTTCCCGGATCTTCTTGTTCTGGAAGAGCGGGTTCTGCCCATTCATCTGGAGGACCTTCAGAAAGCCAAGCGGAAATTCGCCGAAATCGGTTTCCGGCGACGCTTCAATCGCTTCCACCTGAGTCCACGGCGGCGAATAGATCAGTTCCAGCTGACCGCCCTGAAGCTGGGAGACCCGACTGTTGGGATCGGTGACGGTCTTGATTTCGATCTTGTCGAGGTAGGGCTTGCCTTGCTGCCAGTAGTACGGGTTTTTTTCCAGCGTCAGCGATTCGCCGCGTTTCCACGGACCCAGTTTGAAAGGCCCCGTCCCGATTGGGTCAGAGGCGAATTCTTTCGTCGACTTCCCGCTGAGGTTCTTCGGCTCAATCCCGAATGACCACTGGGACAGGATCGTCGGAAGTTCCGCCGCCGGTTCTTTGTTAGCAATCACCACCGTCTGCGGGTTGGGTGCTTCCAACTTGGTGATTCCGGCGAGAAGTGATTCCCAGTAGTCGCTTTTGCGCGCGGCTTCGAGGGTGAAGAGCACATCCGCCGACGTCATTTCCTGACCAGTGGAGAATCTGATTCCCTTTTTCAATGTCAGGGTGTAGACCTTCTCGTCCTGGGAGGTCTTCACTTTTTCGACCAACCACGGGACGAGCTTGCCGTCGGTATTTTCACGCCAGAGGGGCTCGCTGATCTGGCTGACGACGTTCAGTTCGGCCGGGAGGATGGCGAGCTGGGGGTCGAGGGTGGTGACTTCTTCGCCTTGGGCCATGGTTAAGGTGCCGCCGGATTCCGGCGCTGCGCTTTCTTCAGTGCCGGCGCCTGCGGTGTCGCTACCGCCAGACGAACTCCCACCACCTCCGCAACCGACGAGGACGAATGCTCCGATCAGAAGTGTCGCCGCCGCCCCGACGCGCCACCTGAATCGCACGCGATTCATATTTTTCCTTCCATGAGTGTTGGAATCGACCTTTGCTTCCGCAGCCGCGGGGTCGCCGTTTGAAGCACGACCTCTGAGTCGTGTTGCGGGCAAAGAACGATCTCCTCTCGCCTGGTCACCAGCGGGCCCTTCACCGAATGGACCTTCCCAAACCGGTGTCGCAGTATTTGAACATGCTGCATACCGGATGAGACGAGACTAGCCCGTGTAGCGTCGCGTTGTCAAGGAGCGAGATGAAAGCTCGGACGAGTCGGTTCGTACGCGGCCAGGACGGTGTTACGGAGCAGGCACGCGATCGTCGACGGCCCGACCCCGCCGGGGACCGGTGTGATCGCTCCGGCCAGTCGGCGGACGTTGGCCAGAGCCCCGGGGCAGTCGCGGCCCACGGCGAGCCGGAGGGACAACTTCGTCCCGTCGTCGACACGATCGCGGTAGAGGGCGACGCCGGCGCTGTCGGGCCCGCGGTCCGCGAGCTCGTCCAGCATCGCCGAAACGTACTCGCCGAGATGGTCCTCGGCGGACTCGGACTTGCAGAAGATGCCGACGATCCCGCACATGGCGACTACCGTGCCCGACCATCGCACCGAATCAAATGGTCGCTTCGGCAGCTTTCCGGAGCGAGGCTATGGAGATCCTGCACACCCATGTATGACTCGGACATCGACCCGGCCGAAACCGTGGTGGGCTCCCACATTGCGCGATCGCCCCACAGCGCCCTTTGTATGGACCTGGCAGTCGACTCCTCTCCTGATGGCGCCCCGACCAGCGCGGGCGAGGTCTGCGACCTCGCCCGCACCCAAGGGGTCCGCTACGTCTTCGCCCAGTTCGTCGACATGCACGGGAAGCCGACCGCCAAGACTCGACCGGGAGCCGGTGGTGCTGGAAACGAGAGCACGGGGCTCGGCTGAAGCCGGCGGCTGGACGGAGCGCGCCGAGCGGATCGAGCGGACGCTCAAGGCGGCGCTGCCCCAGGCAATTTGCGACGTCACGGCCGCGGCGGTGCGGGCGGTCATACCTCTGTCGGGGGGCGGAGCCGGGGCCACGCTGGCGGCCATCGGCGACTTGGCCGAGTCGGCCGCCGAAAAACGACGCCATCTGCGGCGTCAGCGAGCCGCAGGCAGGTGCGTCCGGGGCGCAGCGGGCGATCCAGGAAGCCGCGGACGCGGCGCGCATCGCGTCCCTGCTCGAACCCGAGGGCGGCATGCTCAGCTACCGCGAGACGGGCGCCTATCGCTACCTCATCGATCTGCTCGAATCGGGCGGCCCGCGGGACCACCTTCACGGCGCGTCGAGACCCTGATCGACTACGACCGAGCCCGCCCCTCGCAGCTTCTCCTCACTCTCGATGAGTACCTGTCGCAGGGCCGGAGCGTCGCAGTCACCCCTCGCGTGCTCTTCATCAACGTGAACACGCTGCGCTAGCGCCTCGAGCGGATCGAACAGCTGACCGGCTTGGATACCGCGGCGGAGGATCTCCTCGCCCTCCAGCTCGCGGTGTAATTAGGCCGCATACGTGCGGCCGGTGCTTAGGGCTCGCGCCCAAGCTCCACGCCGATCAACTCGGCCATCTTCTTGACCTCGCTGCCCTTGCGGACCATCTCCTCGCCCCTCATCCGACTCTCGGGGCCCGAAGCACTGAGTGCAGCCACCGGCCGATCGTCGCGGTCGAGGATCGCGGCGCCGACGCAGACCGTTCCCAACTCGTTCTCGCCGAGATCCACGGAGTAGCCGCGTCCAGCGATCGCGTCGATGTCCCGTTCGAGCTCGCCGCGATCGGTGATCGTATTCGGGGAACGAGGCACCAATTCGACCTGGTCCAGGATCTCGTTGCGCTCGTCCTCCTCCATCGCCGCGAGCAGTGCCTTGCCCATCGAGGTTGAGTAGACGGGCATCCGCTTCCCGGGCACCGAGAAGAGCCTGATCGAATGCTCGGACTCCGCCTTGTCGGCATAGACGACCTCTAGGCCGTCGAGGACGGCCAGATGGCAGGTCTCTTCGGTGATCTGCGCGAGCTCGCGCAGATGAGCTCCGGCGACCCGACGTATGTCGAGCTGGCCGAGCACCTTTTCGCCCAGCTCGACCACCCGGAAACCAAGGCAGACGCTGCCGGGCTCCGCTCCCTCCCGGACGTATCCGAGGGGCCGCAGCGCGCCGAGGATGCGGTAGACGGTCGAGCGGTTGGCACCGATCGCCTTCGAGATCTCGGTTACCCCCATGCCCTCCGGTGGCGCCGAGGCCAGAGCCTCGAGAAGCGACACCGCCCGCAGCACCGTGCTGCTGGCCCCACTCTGTCCCGTCTCGATCGTCTGTGGCATGTTCTCCCCTACGTTCGTGTAGCCAGCGGAACAGTATAGGGTCCCACTTTGGGGACTTCCCGTCCTGATGCCGAGATTGCGCCCGAGACTGCTAAATGAGAGTCGGCTGTTCGCGCTGGTTCGCCCGGAGCGGTTGCCGAACGTCCCGGCCCACCGGCACCCCGCGTCGTCCGAGCTCCGCCTTGATGCCGGGGATCATGTCCCCCGCGACGAGCAGGCCATCGCGCAGTTCCGTGAGTTCGTCGGCCGCATCGGGTCCAGGATCGTCGATGATCTCGCGAACCTCGTGCGGCAACACCCCCGCGAGCGCCGAGGCGGCCCCGGCCGCACCTGCCTCGAACGCCTCTGGGACCACCGGGTCGGACCCGATCAGGATCTCCAGGCCGAGGCCGAGGAATGGAGCGGCCCGCTCAAAGCTCGGTTCAGACACCTTCATCCCCTTGAGGTTGTCGACCCGCTCGCCCACCGCTTCGACCACCTCACGGGTGAGCGGATAGCCGCTGCGGGAAGCGAAGGCGTAGATGAAGAAAGGCGTGGGCGAGCAAGCGTTCGCTGCCGTCACCAAATGGGCGACCAGCGCCTCGTCCGAAAGCGGATAATACGGCGGCGGGATCACCGCGACCCCGTCGGCACCGAGCCCCGCCGCGTGGACCGCGAGGTCGACCGTCGCCGCCGTCGTCTGGCTGCCGGCATGGACCAGGCGTCGTCCCTTCGAGGCCTGGCAGAAGAGCGTGGCGACACGCTTGCGCTCCTCGTGCCCGAGGAGAAAGCCCTCACCCGCGGTCCCGGCGATGAACAGTCCGTCGCACCCGCCATCTTCGACGTACTCGACCAAAGGCTCGATCGCATCCTCGTCGATCGCTTGACCGCCCTCCCTCATCGGGGTGACCGTGGCGGCGAGCAACACCGGCTTCACGCCGTCACCTGCTGCATCCCCTGACGAGTTCGTGAGTCATCGAGTCCCCTTCCGGTGTGCGATCGCATTATACGGACATGCTGCTTTCTTTTTGCGACCGTGCGTTAGACTAGAAGCCGTCGGCCGCCGCGTCAAGACCGTGTTCTGACGCTTTCCCAAGGCGGTCCTCGGGTCTACTGAACGAGGAAAGGAAATGTGCCATGGGAGAGTCCCCTGCGAGCGGATCCAGTGCGTTCGTCACCGGCGGTGCGCGTGGGATAGGGCTGGCCTGTGCAAGGAGGCTGGCGCGCGACGGCTACGGGGTCGTCCTATTCGACCGTGACGGGGACGTGGCCGAGAAGGAGGCGGCGAGGCTCAGCGGGGAAGGGCTCCGAGCGAAGGGTTTCGCAGGGGACGTCATCTCACGCGAGTCGATCTCCGCCGGCATCGACCTGGCGGTGGATGAGTTCGGCCCCCTCAAGGCCGTCGTCTCCAACGCGGGCAGGGCCGAGGTGGTCCCGCTCCTGAAGACCACCGACGACGCCTGGGACAAGGTCATGGCGATCAACGTCAAAGGGGCGTTCTTCTGCATCCAGGAAGCGGGCCGCCGGATGGTCGAGAGCGGCGGCGGCGCCGCCGTCCTCATCTCCTCGACCAACGCCTTCGAACCGGAGCAGAACCTCTCCGCCTACAGTGTCGCCAAGGCCGCGGTCTACAACTTCGTCAAGGCCGCGTCGCTCGACCTCGCCCACCTCGGCGTCCGGGTCAACGGCATCGCGCCCGGCTTCGTCCTCACCCGCCGGGCCACCTGGCTCACCGAGGACCCCGAGCTCGGTCCGGCCTACCTGAAGACGATTCCCGCAGGGCGCTTCGCCGACCCCGACGACATCGGCGACGTCGCCGGATTCCTCTGCTCGGAGGATGCTCGATACATGTACGGCCACACCATCGTCGTCGACGGGGGGCATAGCGTCGGCGTACCGATGGAGGAACAGACGATCGTGCGACCAGACTGATCGGATCCGTGATGAACGAGCCTCAGGCAGGCACGACGCTGGCCCGCTTTGGTCTGGCACTCCGCGAGCAGGGCATGGACCAGGCCCTGCTCGCCGCGCCCAACACCATCGCCCACCTCGTCGGCTTCGAAGTCGACTGGGAGAACTGGCCGGTCGGCGATCCGTTCACGGCGGCACCGCCGCTGTTGCTAATCCGCGACGGCGAGGCGACGCTGATCGTCCCGAAGCTGTTCGCGGCCGCGGCCACGTCCGTCGACTGTGAGGTGGTGGTGGCGCCGACCCACGCGTTCCGCGGCACCCCACCGGACCCGATCGCAAGTCTGGAGGAGACGGTCGGGAGCCTGCCGATCGCGGCGGGCCCGATCGGCGTCGACCCCGGGCACCTGCCCGTCCGGGTCGGCGATCTCCTGCGGCGGGTCGGCGCCGAGACGGTCTCGGTGGAACAGCTTCTGATCGATTCCCGCCGCATCAAGCTGCCGGTCGAGGTCAACGCGCTTCGCCAGGCGGCCGCACTCGCCGACACCATCCAGATGGCGGTCAAGGATTCCGCCGAGCCGGGCCAGTCCGAGGCCGAGCTGGCGGGCCTCGCCCTGGCGGCGGCCTACCGCCAGGGAGGCCGCCGTGTTCCCGCGAACCTGACACTCAACGCCGGCGTCGGCTCCTCCCTGCCCAGCGCGTCCCCCGGCGACAGGGTCATCGAGGCCGGCGACGTGATCCTGACCGACACCTCCCCATGGACCGCAGGCGCCTGGTCGGACACCGCCAACGCGATCGTGGTCGGGGAGCCGACGACGGAGCATCGCCGCCTCTTCGACACGTTGCGAGCCACCCTCGAATTCGCGATCGGCGCCTGTCGCCCCGGAGTGCGGGCAGGTGAGGTGGACCGGATTGTCCGCGAGCGCCTGGCCGCCGACTACGGCGACGCGATCTACAAGCACCACACCGGCCACGGGATCGGAGCGATGTACTACGAGCCGCCCCACATCGTGCCCGGCTCCGACCACCTGATCGACGAGGGCATGGTCCTCTGTGTCGAGCCCGCCGTGTACATACCCGACCGCTTCGGGATGCGGCTGGAGCACGTCTTCCGGGTGGGAGCCGACGGCAACGAGATCCTCAGCGGATTCGAGCACACGCTATGAGCGCCCCCGACGACACGCGCGACGAATTCGTCTCCCGACTGACCGACCTGGTCGGCCCGACCGACCTGATCACCGACCCCGCCGTCCGCTCCCGATTCGAGACCGATTGGACCGGGCGCTGGAAGGGCGAGGCCATCGCGGTGGTCCGGCCCGCGGATGCCGATCAGGTCGAGGCGGTCCTCGGCGCCTGTCGTGAGCACGGCGTCGCCGTCGTCACGCAGGGAGGCAACACGGGCCTCGTGGGCGGCTCGGTCCCCCGTCCCGACACGCTCCCCCAGATCATCATCTCGACCAGCCGCCTCGACCATGTCGGCGAGCCCGACCCAGCGACCGGCCAGGTGCGGATCGGGGCCGGCGCGACCCTCGCCGCCCTGCAGGCACGGGCCAGGGAACACGGCTGGGACGCCGGACTCGACCTCGGGGCCCGCGACAGCGCCACGATCGGCGGGGTCGTGGCGTGCGACGCGGGCGGGGCACGGGCGATCCGCTACGGAACCGCCCGTGCCCGGGTCGCCGGGTTGGAGGCAGTCCTGCCGCGAGGCGGTCGGCTCGACCACATGAGCGGTCTACTGAAGGACAATGCGGGCTTCGACCTGACCGCGCTCTTGACCGGCTCGGAGGGGGTGCTCGGCGTCATCACCGAGGTTCTCTGGCGACTGGTGCCACCGCCCGGCGAGTTGACCACCGCCCTGATCCCGCTCGACTCGGTGAGCGCGGCGGTCGAGCTGACCGGCCGGTTGCGGGCCGAGGTGAGGACGCTCGAGGCGATCGAGTTGATGACCAAAGGTTGCATCGACCTGTCGCTCACTTATCTCAACGCCTCCTCGCCGATCGCCGCGGCACCGTTCGGGGTGCTGGTCGAATGCGAGGCCGACGACAACTCGATGACGGCGCTCGCCGGGGCCTTGGACAGACTCGATGTCGGCGAGCAGGCGGCGATCGCGGTCGATCCCGCCGGCCGGGAGCGTCTCCGTCGCATCCGCGAGTCGATCCCCGAGGCGATCGCCGCCGACCGGGCCGTGTCGCACAAGTTCGATATCGGCGTGCCGGCCGCGAACCTCCCGCGCTTCCTCGAGCGATTGGCGGAGTTGATCGAGGAGAACGCGGCGGGGTCGCGGCTCCTCTACTTCGGACATCTCGGCGACGGGAATCTGCACGTCAACGTCCGCGGTCCCGACCCCGAGGACCAGGCCTTCGATCGCCTGATTCTCTCCTGGGTTGCCGACTGCGGCGGCACGATCAGTGCCGAGCACGGGGTCGGCCTGCACAAGGCGGCCTTTCTGTCGCTGGTCCGCTCACCGGCCGAAATCGAGGCGATGTGGGCGATCAAGCGGGCGCTCGACCCGGATTTGATGATGAATCCGGGCGCGGTTTTGCAATCTGGTTGCAAAAGTTGAATTGTCGTGGAAATATGGGGCCATGAGCGACTCCGCCTTCTCCCCCACCTCCCCTCCCATCTCCGATCTCCTCGGCAACCTCCGGATCACCGCGATCCGAGCGACGCCGATCAGCATCCCGATGTCCTTCGTCTACAAGTGGGGGCCGGGCACCTACGACGGCTTCTCCCGCACTCTGGTCGAAGTCGATACCTCGGCCGGCATCACCGGGATCGGCGAGGCCGGCTACGCCCGCGACGCGGCGCTGATCGAGCATCTGCTCGCGCCGCGGCTGATTGGCGCCGATCCACTCGACCTGGCCGAGTGCGAGCGGCGGGCGATCCCCTCCTTCACCGGCATGGTCACCGGCCGTAACTTCACCAAGCTGAACGCCTACTCGGGCATCGAGATCGCCCTCTGGGACATCGCCGGGAAGGCGACCGGCCGATCGGTCGCGCAGCTGATCGGCGGCGTCGTCCGCAACGAGGTCAGCTTCACCGAGTACTTCGCGATCGAGGCCGACAAGGGGAACGACATCGCCGCCGTCGCCGATCAGTGCGCAAAGGCGGTCGCCGATCACGGGGCCACCGGCTTCGAGGGCAAGGTGGGCGTCCTGCCGCTCCGCGAGGAGCTGAGGATGCTGAGCGGGATCCGCGACGCGATCGGGCCCGACATCCCGATCCGCCTCGACGCCAACATGTCCTGGGACGTCGCGACGGCGCGCGAGGCGCTTCCCCGTCAGGCCGACCTCGGCGTCACCTGGGTCGAGGAGCCGGTCATGACCCAGGCCGAGTTGATTCGCCTCAAGGACGTCGCCCCGATCTCCTTCTCGAGCCACCAGATCGATCTCCCCCTGGCGGCCCGTGACGGCGTGCCGGAGTCCTTCGTGGTGAAGCTCCACTACCTGGGCGGCATCCGGCGCACGGTCAAGTTCGTCGACGCCTGCTCGGCGTTCGGGATCCCGGTCTGGTTCCGTTCGCCCAGCGCCGGGATCGAGACGGCGGCGGAGATCCATATTGCGGCGGCGCTCGAGCCGATGAGTTACCCGAGCCAGAACCTCTCCCGTTGGCTCGGCGACGAGATCATCGACCGGGGCCCCTTCCACGCGACCGATGGCGTGGTCGCGGTCCCCGACGGCCCGGGCCTCGGCGTCACCCTCGACCGCGCGGCAGTCGAGCGGTGTGCCGAGCGCGCCCGCACCTCGCCCCTCGGCGACCCCTACGCGCGCTGAGCCCGATGCCGACCGAGGAACCACGAAAGGGGGCCGTTGGAGAGCTGGTCGACCGCCTCGCCGCCCGCGTCACGAACTGGGGGCGCTGGGGAGAGGACGACGAACTCGGCACCCTCAACCTGATCACCCGGGAGCGTCGTGCCGCGGGGGGCGACTGCGTGCGCAGCGGCGAGATCTTCTCGCTCGCGATCCCGCTCAACTCCGAGTGGCCGCAGGGCGAGGGCAGCGGCCGACTCAACTGTCAACACATGATGGTGGCGACCGGCACCGACGCGCTCGCCGACGACGCCGAGACCGGCTGGGCCGATGACGTGATCACGATGTCCGTCCACGCCCACACCCACTGGGACGCCTTCTCCCACATCTTCCACCGGGGGAAGATGTACAACGGACGCTCGGCCGTCGAGGTGACCAGCGCCGGTGCAGCGGCCAACGACATCCGGCCGGCGGCGGCGCGGATGGCCACGCGCGGCGTCCTGGTGGACCTCGCCCCGGGCGAGGCGCTCCCGCCCGACCACGAGGTGACCGACGCGGAGCTCGAGGAGGCGCTGGATCGCCAGGCCGTCGAGCTCGGCCCCGGCGACGCGCTGCTGATCCGCACCGGACGGCTGGGGCAGGTGCGCGCCACCGGCAACTGGCGCGAGTTCACCGAGTCCTACGAGGTGATGCCGCGGGAGCCCGGGATCGGAGCCGCGGCGATACCCTGGCTGCGCGAGCGGGGGGTCGCCGCGCTCGCCTGCGACAACTGGGCGGTGGAGGTCCTGCGTGGCCCCGCCAGTCAGCGGATGCCGGTACATGAGTTGGCGCTCGTGTATATGGGGATGCCGATCGGCGAGATGTTCGACCTCGACCGCCTGGCCGCCCGGTGCGGCGAAGACGGCCGTTGGGACTTCCTTCTGAGCGCTGCGCCGCTGCCGATCGTCGGCGGCGTCGGCGGTCCCGTCAACCCGATCGCGATCCGCTGAGCGGGCCAGCCGGTCGATTAGGCTGAACCCGTGGCAGTCATCCCCGAGCCGTCCCGACACGCCGAGCGGGAGCGGCTCGGAAAGGCGATCAGATCCTGCCGTCGGGAGCGCGGCTGGGCCCTTCGCGAGCTTGCCCATGCCGCCGGCGTCTCGGTCAGTCTGATCAGCCAGGTCGAGCGCGGCGTCGCCGATCCGTCCTTGGAGACGCTCCGCGACCTCGCCGATGCGCTCGGGACCACGCCGTTCCTGCTGTTGGCCGGTCCTCCGGTGCGTTCGCGCCTGGTCCGCGCGGGCCGGGGCACCCGCCTCGCCCTTCCCGGCGCCGACGTGGAGTTCGAACTCATCACCCCCTCCCTCGACCACAGCTTTGAGGTCGCGCGGTTTACACTCAAGCCGGGAGGACAGTCGATCCAGGAGGCACGTGGTCATCCCGGCGAGGAGGCCGTCGTGATGCAGAGCGGCTCGGCCCGCTTCGAGATCGGCGAGGAGGAGCACGTCCTCGAAGGTGGCGACGTGCTGATGTGGGACGCCCGGATCCCGCATCGCGCAGTCGCCCTCGGCACCGAGCCCGTGCATGGCTTCATGATCATCTGCCCGCCCTCCTTCTGAGGCTGGTTGACACCCCGTCGGGACGGCGGATAAGCTGGTTCTCGCTTTATGGACTAGGCGTCCATATTTCGCAACCGACCGAGAGGAGCGCCAGTGCCCGAGAACGTCCGCTACATCACGCCGGAGGACGTTCCGCCGCCGACCGGTGGCGCGTACACGCCGGTCGCCGTCGCCGGAGGCTTCGTCTACGTCTGCGGCCAGATCCCGCGGGACGCCGCGGGCAATCTCGCCGGTGACGACTTCGAGTCGCAGGCGCGCCAAGTGTTCACGAACATGGAGCGCTGCCTGGCCGCCGCCGGCGCCACTTTCGACGACGTGATCAAGGTGAACGGCTTCCTCAAAGACTTCTCCGCCGATTTCAAGGCCTTCAACGAAATCTACCTCGAGACGTTCTCCGCGCCCCTCCCGGTCCGAACCACGGTCCCGTCCGCGTTGACCTCGATCAAGCTCGAGATCGAGTGCATCGCGTATGTCGGCGACTGAGTCGCTCCCGTCACGGCGACACCCCCTCGTCGTCGGCGGTGCGCCTGCTGGAGGCGATCGGCGTCCAGGAGGCCAACCCGCAAGGTCGGGGGCGCTGGCATCGATGGGTGAGCCTTCAGCCATCGGGCAGGAGCCCCTGTCGGATGACGAACAGCGGCACGGCGGCGGCGGGGACGACGATCGCGGCGGCGACGCCCAGGCGCCAGCCTGAGGCCTCGACGAGCGGGCCCGCGACCAGCGAGCCGGCACTCACCCCGATCATCACCGCGAGCAGGAGCCAGGTGAAGGTTTCCGTCCCGGTTCCGGGCGGCATCGCGATCTGGGCGATGCGGCTGCGCACGGTGAGTATCGGCGCCGCGTAGAGGCCGGCCAGAACCGCGGGTACGACCAGGAAGATCGGTGCGGGCGCCAACAGCAACGGCAGGCAGAACAGAGGCTGGGCGATCGCCAGCCGCACGTTCGCCTGGCGGAGATCGCCGAAGCGCGACGCGTAGACGCCGTAGACGAGCGCACCGATCACGGACCCGACACCGAGCAGCGCGGTGAAGAGGCCGCCCATCGCCGAGCTTCCGTGGCCGGCACCGAAGGCGGGCAGGGCGACGTCCAGGGCCCCGAAGGTGAAGCCGATCGGGAGCCCGGTGACCACGAGAAGGCGGATCGCCGGGGAGGCGAGCGCGCCGGCACGGCGGTGGTGGTGCTTGGCGCTCGGTGCCATCGTTCTTACCTCGGGCAACCAGGCAAACCAGAAGGCGCCGACCAGACCGACCACGCCGGCGAAGCCAAGGGGGGCCGCCGGGTCGATCGTGACTGCGAGGAGCCCGGTGAGCAGCTGCCCACTTACGAAAACGATCTCGATCAACACGGAGTCGAACAGATAGGCAGCGGGGAGCTCCGCGGGCTCGACCAATCTTGGCCAGCTTTGACGCAGGACTCCGCTGATCGGCGGCGTGGCCCCACCGGCCGCCACCGCCGCGGCGATGAGTGCCGCGACCGGAGCGCCTGCTTCACCGAGGACGATGATCGCCATCATCCCCAGAGCCGCGACCGTCGCGGAGGGCAGCAGGACGGCTCGAGGGCCGCGGCGATCGACGAGTCGGCCGAGCGCCGGCCCGGCGGCGGCGAAGGAGAACGAGTAGGCCGCCGTGACCAAGCCGGAGGCACCGAAGGAGCCGGTGCGGGAGTGGACGAAGATGACCAGGGCGACCGCACCCATGCTGAACGGCATCCGCGCCAGCGCCGAGGCGATCGCCAGGGAGACGATCCCCGGCCTGCGAAGGAGCTGGGAGAGCGAGGCCAACTCGTGCGCATCGGTCGGCACCACGTGCGCGGCGACGCGGCGACGCGCCTCCCGCAGCCGTGGCGGGCTGACGGTCCTGCGGCTCCCCCGCCTGCGCGGTTCGCGTTTTTTCGACTCGACACCGCGGTCGATTGGAGGCATCGCGTGTTCCCATGTGACACGTCCGGCTTGGGCATGTAGCCCGGGCGGCGGTCACGATCGACAAAATAGGGCGTGTGCCCTAGATTAGCGTGCCGTGGACCAGGATCGGATTCACACCCGGCACAGGTTTCGATTCGGGGTCGAGATGATGGGGGCCTTCCCGGGACACACCTGGGTCGACTCGGTCCGGGAGATCGAGAGCCTCGGATATTCGACCCTTTTTGCCCCCGATCACTTCGACGAGGGCTACGGCCCGATCACCGCGATGGCGACCGCGGCAATGGCGACCACCGAGCTGCACGTGGCGACCGCCGTCCTTGCCGCCGACTTCCGTCACCCGGCGGTGCTCGCGCGGGAGCTCGCATCGATCGATCAGCTGTCCGAAGGACGCTTAGAGGTCGGTCTCGGCGCCGGTTACCAGGTGGAGGACTACCGCACCAGCGGCATTCCCATGGACCCCGCCGGGGTCCGCGTGGGCCGTCTCTTCGAGTACGTGGCCGTGCTGCGCGGGCTCTTTGCCGAGGGCGCCTTCGACTTCGACGGGGAGCAATTCCAGATCACCGGCCTCGACGGCACCCCGACACCCTTTCGCGTCGCCGGGCCGCCGATCTTCATCGGCGGCGGCGGGCCGCGGATGCTCCGGTTCGCCGCACGCCACGCCGACATCATCGGCGTCAACCGCTCACTGCCGAGCAGCGAGGTCAAGGACGCCTCGATCTTCGACAGCGTCGCCTCCCGGATCGACGAGAAGTTCGACTTGATACGGGAAGCGGCGGGGGATCGCTACGACGACCTCGTCTTCCACGGCAACCTGCGTGAGGTCAAGGTCACCGATGACCGTCGGGCGTTTGCCGAGGCCGTCGCCGCGCGCACCGGCCTCGGCCTCGAGGATGCGCTTTCCTCCCCCTCCGTGCTCGCAGGATCGATCACCGAGATGGTCGATCAGCTATACCGCCAACGCGACCGCTGGGGATACTCCTATTACACCGTTCCGCAGGCCTCCGCCCGCGAATTCGCCCCCGTCCTCGCCGCCCTGGGGGAGGGCTAAGGATCGTCGGGCAGGCCGTCCATCAGGGCGAGTAGGCCATTGCGTAGTGCTTCGGCGCCGATCCCCTCTGGTGGGCTGGCGAGACGGTGGAGGGCGACCCCGTCGGCGTAGGCCGTGAGGATCGGCGCCGCCCAGTCGAAGTTCTCGCGCCGCGAGGCGGTGACCAGAGTACTGCCGCTGCGGTGGGTTGCAGCGATCGCAGCGTCGACGTCGGCACGCAGCGCCGGACGACGGGCGGCGAACATGTAGGCCTCGTACTGGAACTTGTCGTATCGGGGCGCCGTCTCCAGGGCGAGCTTCACGTAGGCATCGACGGCTTCCTCACGACTCAGGTCCTCTTCTTCAATCCGCACCCGCAGCGCTTCCAACCCCTCCATCATCGTCGCGACGATCGACCTGAACGCCTCTACGATCAGGTCGTCGATCGACGGAAAGAAGTAGCTGGGCGCCGACGGACCGAGCCCGGCCCGCTGGGCTACCGCTCGGTGGGTGACCGCGGAGATGCCCTCCTCGTAGATCAGGTCGATGGTGGCTTCGAGGAGTTCGCGTTCCCGCGTTTTCCCTTTTGCGTAACGCCTGGTTCGCTCAGCCGGCATCAGCCGGGAGCGTACCCAGCCGGATCATCTTCCTGTTGACGAACTCGCCAGCGCCGAGTAGGCCGAGCTCGCGGCCGAAGCCGGAGCGCTTGGTGCCGCCGAAGGGCAGCTCGGGTCCGCCATCGGAGATCGAGTTGACGAAGACCATCCCAACGTCCAGTCGGTCGGCCACGCGGCCGGCCTGCTCATGGTCGTCGGTCATCACGTAGGCGCCGAGTCCAAACGGAGTGTCGTTGGCGAGCGCGATCGCCGCCGCCTCCGACTCGACCCGGTACACCTGCGCGACTGGGCCGAAGAACTCTTCCTGGGAGGCATCCGTCCCCGGCCGGATCCCGGAGAGGATGGTCGGCACGAAGACGTTGCCCTCGCGCGTGCCACCGAGCTCCAGCCTGGCGCCGTCGGCGACCGCTCGATCGACCTGGTCTGCGAGGCGGTCGGCGGCCGCCGCGGAGGAGAGACTTGCGGCGGCCGCTGACCCCATGGCCGCCTTGAACCTGGCAAGGAAATCGTCGTAGAGCTCGTCGGCGACGATGAAGCGCTTCGCCGCGTTGCACGCCTGCCCGGTGTTCTCCATCCGGGCCGCAACGGCCGCCTCGACGACGGCATCGAGGTCAGACGTGCCGAGCACGATGAAGGGGTCCGAGCCGCCGAGCTCCAGCACGATCTTCTTCAGGTGGCGGCCCGCGATCTCGGCGACGGCCGCGCCCGCCCGCTCCGACCCGGTGACCGATACACCGCGGACGCGCGGGTCGGCGATCACCCACTCGATCTGCTCGTCGGTCGCGTAGACGTTCCCGTAGGCACCCGCAGGGGAGTCCGCGTCGTCGAAGATGCGTTGGATCGCGGCCGCCGACTCGGGGCACTGCGGCGCGTGCTTTAGCAGGAGCGTGTTGCCGATCACCAGGTTCGGCGCCGCGAAACGGGCCACCTGGTAATAGGGATAGTTCCACGGCATGATCCCGAGGAGGACCCCAAACGGGGCCGGGCGGATCAGCGCCGGTGCCTGCCCTTGACCCACCTCGATCGGCTCGTCCGCGGTTAGCTCCTCGGCGCGATCGGCGTAGAAGGCGTAGATCTCGGCGACGAAATCGACCTCCTCGAGCGCCGCGCCGAGCGGCTTGCCCATCTCCCGGACGATGATCCGGGCCAGCTCCTCACGGCGCTTGGAGTGGAGCTCCCCGACCCGTCGCGCGAGCTCCGCCCGCACCGCCGTCGGCGGTGGCTGCTCACGCCACTCGGCGGCGAGGACGTCAGCGCGCGAGATCGCCTCGCGAAGCTCGCCGTCGGTGATGGTTGGGTAAAGCCCAGCGACCACGCCTGTGGCGGGATCGGTGACCGCGTATGGCGACGTCGTCATCAGTCGTAGGTGACCACGGTGCGGATCCCGCGGCCGGCCGTCATCTCCTCGAAAGCCTCGTTGACGTGCTCCAGCGAGAGGCGCCGGGTGATCATCGAGTCGAGATCGATGTGACCCCGACGGTAGAGGGTGAGGATGCGCGGGAAATCGTCGGCCGGGACGGAGGAACCGTAGTTACAGCCCAGCACCCGATGCTCGAACCCGGCCATCAGGTTGGGGTCGATCTCGACCTTCACCCCGTCCGGAGGCATGCCGACGAGCACCATCGCGCCGCCCGGCGCGAGCATCCCCAGCGCCTGCTCGATCGTCCTCTTCAGCCCGATCGCCTCGAAGGCGAAGTCGGCCCCTCCCCCGGTCAGCTCGGCGACCGCCTCGATCGGCTCGGTCGTCGAGGCATCGATCGCGGCGGTGGCGCCGAAGCGCCGCGCCGTCTCGAGCTTTTCGGGGTTGGTGTCGATCGCGATCAGCGGGTCTGCCGACTGCGTCGCGCAGCCCTGCAGGACCGAGAGCCCCACCCCACCGCAGCCGATCACTACGGCGCTGTCGCCGGGGCCAACGCGAGCGGTCTTCACCGCGGCGCCGAAGCCGGTGGTCACCGCGCAACCGACGACCGCCGCGCGATCGAACGGGACCGCATCGTCCAGGGGGATCGCGCCGCTCTCGGGCACAACCGTGTGTTCCCCCATCGAGCCGACGGTGAGCATCGAGTAGACGTCCTCGTCGCCGCTTCGCAGCCGCGTCGTGCCGTCGCGGGCGAGGTTCTCGAAGACGGTCTCGGGAGCGGCCGCGCAGAGCTGCGGCCGGCCGGTGAGGCAGTAGCGGCAACGGCCGCAGCTGGGCAGCCAGGAGAGCAGCACCCGGTCGCCGACGCCGAGCTTCTCAACCGCGGCGCCCACGGCCTCGACGGTCCCGGCGCCCTCGTGACCGAGGACGATCGGACGGCGGACCTCTGCCCACTCGCCGTTCAGGACGTGCAGGTCTGAGTGGCAGGTGCCGCCGGCGCCCAGCTTCACCATCACCTCGCCCGGGCCCGGCTCGGCGATCTCGAGCTCCTCGACCTCCATCGGTCGGCCGATCTCGCGCAGCACGGCCGCGCGAGTGGTACGGCCCTCGAACCGCCTTGCGTCGGCACTCATGAGGCGGCAACCGCGGCGGGACGATCGACGCCTTCCCCGACCGCCGAGGAAAGCCCACGGGCCTGCGTGCGGTTCCGCCGACGAATCACCGCGCGCCCGCCGCGGGCGGGGGCGAAGGCGACCCCGCGGGCTTTCCAGCGCTCATCGGGATCGGTCGTCGGCACGAGCTCGATTTCCCTGAGGAGGGTTCTTAAGACCACATTCATCTCCATCTGGGCGAACGCCGCCCCCACGCAGCGGCGGGTGCCGCCGCCGAACGGGATCCAGGTGTAGGTGTCGGGTGAGCGCTCGACGAAGCGGTCCGGCAGGAACGTGTCCGGCCGCTCGAAGAAGCGCGGATCGAAGTGCATCAGCGTCGCCAGCTCGATGATCCGATGCCCGCGAGGGATCTTCCACTCACCCAGATCAAACTCCTCGACGCCCACGACCCGGTCGGTCATCGTGATCACCGGACGGGTCCGCTGGACCTCCTGGATCGTGGCCTGGCGCAGCTTGGCGTCGTCGCCTTCGGCCTCCTCGACCAGTCGCGAGAGGATCGCCGGGTGTCGCCGCAACCGCTCCACCGCCCAGGCCAACGAGGTCGCCGTCGTCTCGTGGCCTGCGGCAAGCAGCGTGAGCAGCTCGTCGGCGATCGCCGAGCGCGACATCGAGGACCCGTCCTCGTAATGGGCGCGGAGCAGCAGGGCAAGCACGTCGGCGCGCTCCTCCAATCCCGGGTCGGCGAGAGCCTCGTCGATCATCGCGTCTATCACCTCGTCGTATTCGCGTCGGATCCTCCGGTAGCGGCCGCCGGGCGAGAACCGGCCGAGGTCACGGCGCAGCGCGGTGAACACGGTGAGCATCGAGCCGAGCGCGACCTGCGCGGGCAGCAGCTCGGCCAAGCGGCGCTGGTGCGGTCCTTCGGCGCCGAAGACAGTCCGCAGGATCGCGTTCAGGGTGATCCGCATGAACGACGCCTGGGTCGCGAACTCGACGCCCTCAGACCAGTCGGCGAACTCACGCAGTGCCTCTTCTTCGATCACGTCCTCGTATGACTTCATCCGGTTGCCGTGGAACGGCGGCAGCAGGAGCTTGCGCTCGCGAAGGTGTTGCTTGCCGTCGAGGGAGAAGAGGGAGCCCGGGCCGAGCAGTTCGCCCAGCGGGTTGGCCTCGGCGACCAGCAGCGACCCCTGCTGGGCGGTATAGACCTGCTTAACCAGCGCCGGGCTGGAGACGATCACGCTCGGCCCGAGGATCGGCAGATTGATGCTGAAAGCGTCGCCGTAGCGGCGCTGCAGGCGCTTCAGGGTCGGCATGTGGTTGAACAGCACCACGTAGCCGCCGACCAGCTTCGGCAGCCGCGGGCCCGGGGGCAGGTTCTTCGTCTCGCTCAGTGACATCTTTCTCCTCGTCCTCTTAACCCTTCGCCAAACTCGGCTCGGCGTTCGACACGTCGACGGCCCCTTGCTCGGCCCGGTGGAGGCGGAGGTGGTCGCCCACGGGGCCGTCGAGCAGCATCCGGCGGTCGTCGAGGTAGTCCATCCGCAGAAGCCACGGCTCCTGCGGGCCCTGCTTGGGAAAACGGTCGGCGGCCCGCAGCACGTAGCCGGAGGCGAGGTTGATAAGCGGCGTGCCGCCAACCTCGCCGACCGGCTCTTCCGGCTCGGCCCAGTCGTAGCCCCGGTCGTCCATCAGATCCAGCAGTCGGATGAAGTGCCGGCAGGTGAGGTCCACCTTGAGCGTCCAGGAGGCGTTCGTGTAGCCGACCGCGTAGACGAAGTTCGGCAACCCGGTGAGCATCATGCCCTTGTAGGTGACGGTTTCCGAGATGTCGACCGGCCGCCCGTCGACCCAATACTCAATACCTGCGACGGGGACCATCTCCAGGCCGGTGGCGGTCACGATCAGATCGGCCTCGAGCTTCTCGCCGGACTCGAGCTCGATCCCATCCTCGACGAAAGCCTTGACCGCGCCGGTGGCAATCGAGGCGCGACCGTCGCGGATCGAGGTGAAGAAGTCGCCGTCCTGGGCGGCGCACATGCGCTGGTCCCAGGGGTTGTAGGGCGGGTTGAAGTGCGTGTCGACGTCGAAGCCCTCCGGCAGCTCCTTGATGTTCTGGGAGCGGATCAGCTTCCGGACGGGGCCGGGGAAGCGCCGCGAGCCGCCGAAGATCAGCCGGTCGAGCCGCACGTTCTTCCACCGCGCGATGCGATGCGCACGGACCGGACCCAGCCACCGCTTCAACCACGCGTGGATCGGGTCGACCGCCGGGACGGAGAGGACGTAGGTCGGCGTCCGCTGCAGCATCGTCACGTGGGCGGCGGCCTCCGCCATCGCGGGCACGAGCGTCACCGCGGTGGCGCCGCTGCCGATGACCACCACCTTCTTCCCGCTCCAGTCGAGATCTTCCGGCCAGAACTGTGGGTGGACGACGGTGCCGGCGAAATCCTCCGCGCCCGGGAACTCCGGGGCGTGGCCGCGACCGTAGTCGTAGTAGCCGCCAGCGCAGAAGAGCCAGCGGGCGGTCAGCTGGACCGGCTCCCCGTCCTTGCGTGCGCGGACGGTCCAGCAGGCGTCCTCGGTCGACCACTCGGCCGAGTCGACCCGATGGCCGAACCGGATGTTGTCGGCGATCCCGTATTCCTCGACCGTCTCGGCGAGATACCGGAGGATCGAGGGACCGTCGGCGATCGACTCGTCGGCGATCCATGGCTTGAAGGCGTAGCAGAAGGTGTGCAGGTCGGAGTCCGACCGGATGCCCGGGTAGCGGAAGAGATCCCAGGTGCCGCCGAACGTCTCCCGTCCCTCGAGGATCGTGTAGGTGGCGCCGGGGCGCTCCCGGGTGAGGTGCGCGGCCGCGCCGATCCCCGAGATGCCAGCGCCGACGATCAGGACATCGACTTCGGGGGTCATCGCCGCGCCCCCCTTTCGGCCAGCTCCTCCAATTTGCCGAGCACCGTCCAGTAGTGCGTCGGGGTGATCCGGGTCACGAGGTCATAGAGGCGCGCGTCGGCGCCGATCAGGATCCGCGCCTTGCCTGCGTCGACGCCGCGATGGATCCGCTCGGCGGCTCGCTCGGGGGTGGTGCGCACCATTTTCTCGAACTCGGCGGCCATCTCCTCCTGGCTGCGCCCGCGCCCGCGCGGGTCTCCATGCGAACGCCCGTTGCGGGCGATGTTGGTCTTGATGCCGCCGGGGTGGACGGTGACGGCGCGAACGCCGGTCCCGATCAGCTCCTGGCGGAGCGATTCGGTGAAGCCGCGGACGGCGAACTTGGAGGCGCAGTAGGCGCTGTGGTGCGGAACGGCGGCCAGGCCGTAGACGCTCGAGGTGTTGACGACGGCGCCCGAGCGCTGCTCGAGCAGGATCGGAAGGAACGCGCGGACGCCGTGGACGACGCCTTCGAAGTTGATCGAGTGGAGCCATTCGTCGTCCTCAAGCGATCCGTCGGCTACGGTCCCCGAGACGGCGACGCCGGCGTTGTTGAAGACGGCGCCGATCGGCGCCGGAGCCCAGTCGGCGACCCTCGCGGCGAACGCCAACTGCGCGCCACGATCCCGCACGTCGACCTGCTCGACGAAGACCGGGCCCCTGAGGCCCGCCGCCGTCTCCTCGAGACCGTCCCGGTCGACATCGACTATCGCGACCGGTGAGCCGTGTTCGGAGAGCCGCCGGGCGAGGGCCCGTCCGATCCCCGAAGCGGCACCGGTCACCACCGCCGCCTGCCCCGCCAGCGGGCGCGGACGACTAGGCATCGGGCGCCTCGCGACGCTTCTCGGCTCCCCAGGCAAGTTCGGAGATCGCCTCCACCAGCTCCGGACACGCCCCGGTTGGGATGTCGTGGCCCATGCCGGGGATCGTCAACAGACGCGACCGCGGGATTGCGCGCGAGGTGGCCCAGCCTCCGGTCGGAGCGACCATGGGGTCGCGGTCTCCGTGGATGACCAGCGTCGGCGCGGTTATCTGGGCGACCTCACGGGTTCGGTCGCCCGACTTGAAGATCGCGGCGAGTTGTCGGACAGGGCCGTCGTCGTTTGGCCCGCCGTCGCGGTCCCATGCTTTGAGCGCAGTGGCCCGCACCCGCTCGGTGTCGAAGGGGAACCCGCGGCTGCCGACGTGCCGCATCATCGCGACAGTCGCGTCCGCGGCCGCCTCGCGCTCGGCGGGCACCGGCCGGTATAGGCGCGCGTAGGTCGCGAGCGTCGGTCGGCCGAGGCGCTTGGCGCCGGTCGTCGACATGATCGAGGTCAGACTCCGGACCCGTGAGGGATACCGGGCGGCAACGGTCTGGGCGATCATCCCCCCCATCGACATCCCGACCAGGTGGGCCGAGTCGATGCCGAGTCCGTCGAGGAGGCCGACGGTGTCCAGGGCGAGGTCGCCGAGCACGTACTGCGCAGCGGAGAATCGGCGCGTCAGCATCTCCCAGGCGGTCGGCGCCGGGATGTCGGAGCGACTCGATCGTCCCACGTCGCGGTTGTCGAACCGCACCACCCGGAAGCCGGCCTCAAGCAGCCCGTCGACCAGCTCTTGCGGCCACTCGATGAGCTGCTGTCCAAGCCCCGCGATCAGCAGGACGGCCGGCCGGCCGGCGTCGCCGTCGACGCGGCAGCAAAGTCCGATCTTCGAAGCGACCTGCACCTGCCGCTCGTCCGATGCGGTGGCACCTTCGCCCCTCTCGATCGCCTTCTCAGTAATCCCCGTTCCCGTCATGCAATCCTTCGATCGGTCTTGGTAATCGCCGTTACCAACGTGCGCTACAACGGTAACGGGGATTACCAGGAAATGCAAGGCAAGTGCCCCAACCAGTAGAAATACCGCGATGGCCGCATGCGCTCGAGCGACGAGGGAAGGGGACGGCGCCCAGGCCGACTTCCGTCGGCGGCTGCTCGACGGGCTCGCGCTCTCGATCCGGGAGATCGGGCTTCGGAAGACCCAGATCACCGACATCGTGCGCAACGCGCAGACCTCGAAGCGCACCTTCTACGAGTGCTTTCCGAACAAAACCGCGGCCTTCATCGAGCTGATCGACGAATGGAGCCGAGACATCCACGCGGCCGTGACCGAGGCCGTCGACGAGGATGCCCCGTGGGACGAGCAGGTCGACCAGAGCGTCGACGCCTACCTCGAGATCCTCAAGGAGAAACCCGAGCTGACCGTGACGCTGACTCGCGAGCTACCGTCGCTCGGCGTCCGTGGCATCGAGCAGCAGGAGGAGGACATCGACCGCTATGTCGCTCTTATGATCGACATGACTCGCAACCGGGCGATGCGCGAGGCCGGGGTGAAGCCGGTGGATCGTGAGACGGCCACGATGCTGATCGGCGGCATCGCCGAGATCCTCGACCGGGCGATCCGCGAGGGCAGACCGCCGGACTCGATCGGGCCGACGGTGAAAAAGGTGATCAAACTGGTGGTCGCCCCGCGCTGATGCGGGACGACCACCAGCCGACCGCTATTCGATCCCTGCCGTGTAGAGCCAGGGGATGCCGATGTTGCCGACGTGGAAGTCGACCACGTTCTTCCGGAACGCCCAGGAGTACGGTTCGTAGGCGATCGGGACCACCGCCTGATCTTCGGCGACGATTTCCTGCAGCTGGAAGTAGAGCTGTTCGCGTTTCGCTTCGTCGGGTTGACTCAACGCTTCGTTGAACAACTTCGTGGTTTCGTCGATCGGCAGACCCGTGAACTGCGCTTCGAATGAGTTGTAGAAGGCAAAGATTTCGGTCGGAGTCGCCACCGGGGTCCAGATGAATCCTGGCGCGGCGTCGTACTTGCCCGTCTCCAACGCTTCGAACAAGGAGCTCCCGTCGAGCTTCTGGATCGACACCTTGAAGCCCACTTCTTCGAGGTTCTGCTGGATCACCTGCGTCGCCGAGACGAAGAACGCATCTTCGAGCGGGGTCGACAGCTTGAACGTGGGGTTGACCCCTTCCTTGACGGCTTCCGCCAGGAGTTGCTTTGCTTTTTCAACATTCTGTTCGGGGGCTTCGATGCTGGGGTCGTGGTAGGCGATCGGCGGCGGGACGAACGCCCCCGACGGTTCACCCTTCCCGCCCATCGCGACGTTGATCATGCCTTCGCGGTCGAGCGCCAGGTTCACCGCTTCGCGGGCTTTCATGTTCTGGAACACCGGTTTGCGCGTGTTCAAGAACAACAGTTTGTTGAAGCCCTTGGGAAAGTCACCGAATTCGGTTTCGCTGTTGCTTTCGATCGCCGTCACCTGAGACCAAGGCGGCTGCAGGATCACGTCGAGTTCGCCGCTGTTCAGCTGCGCCACCCGGGCGTTGGCGTCAGGCGCAGTTTTGATCACGACCTTGTCGAGGTAGGGCATCCCGGTCTGCCAGTAGTACTTGTTCTTTTCGAGCGTGAGGGCCACGCCGCGCTGGAACGACACGACGGCGAAGGGCCCGGTCCCGATCGGGTGCGTTTCCCATTCCTTCTCGGACTCCCCCGCCAGGTTCTTCGGCTCGATGCCGAACGACCACTGCGAGAGCACGGCGGGCAATTCGGCCGCCGGTTCCTTGTTGGTGATAACGATCGTCGAAGCGTTCGGCGCCTCGACGCCGGTGATCCCGGACAGCAGTTCCGCCCAGTATTCGCTTTTCCGCGCTTCTTCGAGCGTGAACAGAACGTCGGCCGAGGTCATCGGCTGACCGTTCGAGAATTTGACGTTCTTTTTCAGATGGAGGGTGTAGACGCGCTCGCCCTTGGAGGTTTCGACTTTTTCGATCAGCCACGGGACGAGTTCGCCATCCAGGTTTTCCTGCCAGAGCGGCTCGTTGATCTGGCTCGTCTCCATGACTTCGGCTGGCAGGATGGCGCGCTGGGGATTCAGGGTCGTCACTTCTTCGTTCAGGGCGAGAGTCATGGTCCCGCCAGCCTCGGGGGTGCCCGAGTCTTCGCTGCCGTTGCTGGTGCCTTCTGAGGCGGTACTGCCTTCGGAGACGCTACTACCGCTCTCGCTCGTGTCACCGCTACTACTACTACTGCTGCTGCTGCTGCCGCAGCCGACCAACGCCAAGGCGCCGACCAGAAGCAGGGCGAACAAGCCAATTCGCAATCTCAGACGAGTGTCCGAGCGACTCATTTGATGTCCTCCATCCCTTGTCGATAATGGTCCGAGAGTCGCATTATATGTACGCACCGCCTCGGAATAGGGACAACCTCTCAGCCGGAACCGGTCGTGTCAAGGCCTCTGAGCCGGAACTGCGTCCGTTGCGGGATCGCCGAAACGGAGCAGCTCCTCGCGGCCGATGGTCCGCTTTGTGAACCCGGTCGGGGCCACCGGCCAGCCGCAGGGTCCACTGGTGCGCATGCAGCTCGGCCAGCGGGAAGTCCTCGGAGACCCCCGCCGCCACCGTGCAGCTGAATCGCCCGGTCGATCACCGAGGATCCAACCTCGACCAGAGATCAGGGTCGGGGCCGGCAGGCGGGCGAGGATGAGTAGTCATCGCGACCCGGGGCCCGAGGCCTAAGTCGAGATCGCCGCGGCGGCGAACTGCGAGCGATCGATCGCCCGCTTGAGGATCTTGCCCGTATTTCCCTTCGGCAAGGTGTCGACGAATTGCCAGAGCCGCGGCACCTTGTAGGGCGAGAGCCGCTCTTTCGCCCAGGCCCGGATCGCGGTGACGTCCTCGGGTGCCCCGTCGCGCAATGCCGCGACGGCGGCGACCTCTTCGCCAAACCGCTCGTCGTCGACACCGAACACCGCCACCTCGACGATGTCCGGGTGCTGGTAGAGCACCTCCTCGACCTCGCGCGGGTAGACGTTGTAGCCGCCGCGGATGATCAGGTCCTTGATCCGATCGACGATCCGCAGGTAGCCGTGCACGTCGATCGCACCGAGGTCGCCGGTATGGACCCAGCCGTCGCGGATCGTCTCCGCGGTTGCATCCGGCAGGCCGCGGTAGCCCTTCATCACGTTCGGCCCGGCGATCAGCACTTCCCCGACCTCGTCGACGAGCAAATCGTTGCCCGCTGCGTCGATAACGCGGACGCTCACCCCCGGAGCGGGAATGCCGACGGTCCCTATCTTGCGCGGTCGGTCCATGCGGTTGGAGACGGCGCAACCGCAGGTCTCGGTCAACCCGTAGCCCTCGATGACCGCGGTGCCGAAGCGCGCTTCGAAGGACTTCATCAGCTCTTCCGGAAGCGAGGCGCCGCCACATGCACAGAGCCGAAGGTTGGAAAAGTCGACGTCCTTGCCCTCCGCCTCATGAAAGATCGCGTTGTACATCGTCGGCACACCGGCGAACACCGTCAACCGGTCCTTCTCGATCATCGCCAGCGCGGCGGCGGGGTCGAACGGGGCTAGCAGGGAGAGCGACGCGCCGCTTCGCAATGCCGACCCCATTACGGCAGAGCCGCCGAACACGTGTGAGAGGGGAAGCGCGGTACCGACCCTGTCTTCGGGCGTCAGTTCGAACAGGCTCTCGGTGAAGATCGTGGCGACCGCGACCAGGTTGGCCTGGGTCAATTCGGCACCCTTCGGCCGCCCGGTGGTTCCCGAGGTGTAGAGGATGACCGCGGTGTCGTGGGCGTCGCGGGATTCGGGAGCGGCAACCGCGACGGCGTCGGGGAGCCCTTCGAGACCGAGCCCGAGAAGGCGGAAGGGAACCTCGCCGCCGCACGCGACCTCGGTCTGCTCCGCGCAGTCCTCCCAGGCCAGCGCTACCGAGCAACCGGAGTCCTGAATGACGTAGGAGATCTCCGGGGCCGTAGCCATTGGATTCATCGCGACCACCACGGCGCCGGCCGCAAGCACGCCGAAGTAGGCGGCGGCGAACTCCGGAACGCTTGGGCCCAACAGCAGGACGCGGTCTCCCGGCCCGATGCCGTCGGTCCGCAGGGTGCCGGCGACGGCCCCAGAGCGCTCCCGGAAGCGACCGTAGGTCCAGTCGATCCCGCCCCCGCGCAGCGCCACCCGGTCCCGGTCCCGTTCCCCGTGACGCCAGGGAACGGTCGCCGCGTTGGTCACGGTCAAGCGCGCGCTTTGCCCTTGCGGATCAGCTTCCGGTTGACGAATTCTTCGAAGCCGAAGCGGCCGAGCTCCCGCCCGAAACCGGAGCGCTTGATCCCGCCGAAGGGCATTTCCGGGCCTCCTCCGGCCACCGTGTTGACGTAGACCATGCCCGTTTCGAGCGCACCGGCGACGCGGTCGGCCTGGGCGGGATCGTCGGTCATCACGTAGGAGCCGAGGCCGAATTCCGTGGCGTTGGCCAACTCCACGGCCTCGTCCTCTGAGGTGACCCGGTAGATCTGCGCGACGGGGCCGAAGAACTCTTCCTTCGCGGCCGGGTTGTCCGGCGCGATGTCGGTCAGCACGGTCGGTTCAAAGAAATTGTCCTCGCGGCGCCCTCCCGTGACCACCGTCGCGCCGGCGTCGACCGCCCGTCGCACCTGGTCCTCGAGGCGCTCCGCGGCCGTCGTCGAGGAGAGCGGACCCATCGCCGTCTCGGGCTTGCTCGGATCGCCGGCGCTCGTCGCGCTCATCGCAGCCGAGAAACGCTCTACGAAGTCGTCGTAGAGCTCGTCGGCCACGATGAACCGCTTCGCCGAGGTGCAGGCCTGACCCGCGTTGGACAATCGCGCCATCAGGGCCGCCTTGATCAACGCGTCGAGATCCTGGGCCCCAAGCACGATGAACGGGTCCGATCCGCCGAGCTCGAGCACGACCTTCTTCAGGTTGCGGCCCGCGATTTCGGCGACGGCGGCACCCGCGCGCTCCGAACCGGTCACCGAGACGCCGCGGATGCGCGGGTCGGCGATCACCCACTCGATCTGCTCGTGGGTCGCAAAGACGTTCTCGTAGGCGCCGTCCCCGAAACCCGCATCGGCGTAGATCGAGGCGATCGCCGTCGCCGATTCGGGGCACTGCGGAGCGTGCTTGAGCACGATCGGGTTGCCCGCGATGAGATTCGGCCCCGCGAAGCGGGCCACCTGGTAGTAGGGGAAGTTCCACGGCATGATCCCGAGCAGCGCGCCCACGGCTTCGCGTCGGACGACCGCCGAACCGTCGCCTCCGGCCACCTCGATCTCCTCGTCGGCCATCAGCTCCTCGCCGACGGCTGCGTAATAGGCGTAGATCCTGGCGGCGAAGTCGACCTCGCCGAGCGCCTGCGCGACCGGCTTGCCCATCTCGCGACCGATGATCGCGGCGAGGTCCTCACGCCGCTCGGAGTGCAGCGCGCCGACCTGCGCGACCAGCTCGGCGCGGGCGGCGACGCCCATCTCCCTGAGGCCGTGGCGGTAAGCCCCGTCGGCGCGGCCGAGGGCCCCCCGCAGGACATCGTCGGTGATCGTCGGAAACTCGCGCAGGGTCTCACCGGTGGCCGGGTCCACCACGGCGTAGGCAATGGTCATGGTTCTCCTTTGTCGAAGAGAGGACTCGGAGGTCTCAAGGGGCGGCGGTCACCTCCAACTTCCGCTTTTTGCGATACCACCGCGGCGAGGTGGTTTCGGGCGGGGTCAGGGCCTTTTCCAGGACGAGCAGGCGCGGACCGCGTTCGTCGAGCCCGCGCCTCAGCGCCTTGCGCAAAGGCTCGCCGAGATCCGCCACGCGCTCCGCCTGGACGCCGAAGGACTCCGTCAGGGCGACGTAGTCGGGCGTCGCGAGGTCGACGCCAAAGGTTTCCCGTCCCTCGGACTGCTGGTCGTAGCGCAGCATCCCATAGCCGCCGTCGTCGAGGAGCAGCACCGTCAGCGGCGGCTGGGTTTCGGCCAGGACCGCCAACTCGCCCGCGGCGAAGAGGAAGCCGCCGTCGCCGCAGATGCAGAGCGTCGGCTCTTGCTGGGAGATCGCGATCCCGATGCTCGCCGGGAAGCCGAAGCCGAGAGTCCCCCAGCCGATCGGAAAGGCGAACCGGCGCGGCTCGGCGAAGGTGCGGATCGCGGCAAGCCAGTAGCCGGCAACGCACATGTCGACGGCGATCGAGGTGTCGGCCGGGACACTCGCCTCGAGGTCTCTCATCAGGCCCATCGGGTCGGGGTCTTCGCTCTCCAGGCGCGTGCGCGCGGCGGTCCGGACCGCCGCGACCTCCGCCTGCGCACCGTTCTCGCCGGTCGCCTCGGGCAACGCCGCCCCCAGCTGACGGAGAGTCGGGGCCGCATCGCCGACCAAGACGACGTCGGGGTCGTAGCCGTCTTCGGCCTCCGAGGCGAGGAGGTTGATGGAGACGACGGAGGCCGGTCGCGGCATCATCCAGGCCTGGGTCATGCCGGCGTCGAAGTCTGTCCCGACGCCGAGCACCGCGTCGGCTTCGTCCCAGAGATCGCCGACCTCCTGGATGTGTGGCGGGTAGCCGAGCCGTCCGGGGAACTCTGGAGAGACGAGGCCGCGGGCGCCGTACGTTTCGATCACCGGTGCCCCGAGTCGGTATGCGACCTCCTCGACCTCGGCCCGCGCCGCGTTCGCGCCGCGGCCGACCCAGACGATCGGACGCTCGGCCGCGGCAAGAAGCTCGGCCGCGCGGGCTACCTCCGCGTCGTCGGCGATCGGCGGGACGGCGAGCGGCACCGGCCGGGCCGCCTCTTCGGTCTCGATGTCGAAGAAGTCGGTCGGGACCTCGAGGTAGGTCGGTCCGGTCGGGCCGCTGAGGGCGGTCGCCGCGGCGCGGTGAAGGGTGGCCGCAACGGCGCTCGGATCGCCGGCGACGAAGGTCCCCTTGACCACCGTCTCGAACATCGAGGCCTGGTCTCGCGTCTCGTGGAGGACGCCGCGATACTTGCCGGGGCTCCGCAACGTCGAGGGGATGTCTGTCGCGATCACCAGCACCGGCGAGCCGCAGGTCCAGGCCTCTCCGGTTGCCGTGATCGCGTTGGCGGCGCCCGGTCCGGTCGTCGTGATCGCCACCCCGAGCTCACCGCTGGTGCGGGCGTGGCCATCGGCCGCGTAGACCGCGGTCTGCTCGTGGCGGACCCCGATCAGGCGGATCTGGGAGTTCCGCAGGGCGTCCCAGAGGGACAAGTTGTGGACGCCGGGGAGGCCAAAGACGATGCTCACCCCAAGCTCTTCGAGGGCGTCTACCAGGTGCTCGGCAACGGTGTTCGACATCGGGCCTCCAGGTCGGCGCCCGGGTCTTCATCGGATGTGGCCGAGGGCGCGCTTGACCGCCCACATCGCTTCGGTTTCTCGCTTCGGTTTCGCTCCCGCGCATAGCTTAGCGCACGCTTCTCAACTATGCGACATGTTGTCCAGATAGTGAGACCCCCTACCCGTCCGAGGTCTCGGCGAACCGATCTCGAAGCACCCGCTTCAGCACCTTGCGGGAGGGGCCGAGCGGTAGCTCGTCCACGAACTCCACCCGACGCGGGCGTTTGTGATGGGCGACGCGCTTCCGGATCCATTCGAGCAGCTCCTCACCGCTGGCCCCGGGCCCCGAGGTATCGGCGACGACCACCGCGAGGATCTCTTCCCCGTGGACCGGATGAGGGATGCCGATCACGGCCACCTCGGCGACGGCCGGGTGCCTCGCCATCGCCTCCTCGACCTCCCGCGGATAGATGTTGAAGCCGCCGCGCAGGATCATGTCCTTCTTGCGTCCGACCACGTGACGGAATCCATCCTCGTCCTTGGTCCCGATGTCGCCCGTCCGGAACCATCCGTCGACCATCGCGGCCTCGGTCGCCTTCGGCATGTTGAGATAGCCGTCGAAGACGCAGTGGCCGCGGATCACGATCTCCCCTCGCTCGCCGACCGGCATCAACTCGATCCGATCCTCGATCTCGGCGTCGGCGATCTCAATATCCACTCCCCAGATCGGGTGGCCGATCGAGCCGGGCCGCAGCCCGATGGCCGGTTGGTTGGCCGAGGCCGTGGGCGAGGTCTCGGAAAGGCCGTAGCCCTCCTGGATACGGCACCCGAACCGAGCCTCGAACTCCTCCAGTACGGCCACCGGCAGCGGCGCCCCACCGCTGATGCAGACGCGCAGCTTCGGCGCGGGGCGATCGCCGAGGGCCTCCAGCAGGGCGATGTACATGGTCGGCACACCGACCATCACGTCGATGCCGTGCCGGTGCATCAGGTCGAGCGATTCGACCGGGTCGAACCGCCGCTGCAGGACGATCTGGGAGCCGTGTAGGAAAGTTGAGTTGAGCGCGACCGTCTGGCCGAAAGTGTGGAAGAGCGGCAGGCAGCCAAGGACCACGTCGTCGCAGCTGAGGTCGTTGGCGATCAGGGCGTTGACGAAGCAGTTCATCGTCAGGTTGAAGTGGGTCAGCACGGCGCCCTTGGGCCGACCAGTCGTGCCGCTGGTGTAGAAGACGACCGCGGGATCGAGCGGCTCGCGGGGCAGCGCGTCCGGCAGCGGCTCCGATCCGGCGGCCCGACGGGCGAGGTCGTCGGGGCCGCCGTCGCGGAGGACGAGGACCTGCGTCCCGGTCGACTCCGAAGCCGACCGGAGCTCGGCGCCGAGGTCTCCCTCGACTAAGGCGAGCTCGGCGCCGCAGTCCTCGAGCAGGTCGGCTATCTCAGGCGCCACCAACATCGGCGGGATCGGCACGACCACGGCCCCGCAGGCGAGGACGGCGTAGTAGGAGGTGACGAAATCCAATCCGTTGGTGGCGAGCAGCGCGACCGGCTGTCCCGGCTCCACCCCCAGACCCGCCAACGCCGTCGCCCTTTTGCGGGCCTCCGTCCACAGCTCGGCGTAGGTCAGGGCGACCTCACCCTCCCGTGCCGCGATCTTGTCGGCGCTGCGCCAGGCGGATTCCCGCAGCATCGATGCGAGGCTGAGCTGCACGGTCCCCCTAGGCCAGGTGGCCGCCGACACGGCGCCGTCCGGAGAGCAGGTTCCTGGCGATCGCCCGTCGCTGGATCTCGTCGGTGCCCTCGAATATCCGCCAGAGCCGCGCCTCGCGGTACCAGCGCTCGATCGGCAGCTCACGGGTGTAGCCGACGCCGCCGTGGATCTGTAGGACGCGGTCGACGACACGGTTGGCCATCGTCGCGCCGGAGAGCTTCGCCATCGAGGAGTGGTGGCGCGGATCGCGGCCCTGGTCGACCGTCCAGGCGGCCAGCAGGACCAGCCACCGGGCGCTCTCCAGCTCGACCTCCGAGTCGGCGATCATCGCCTGGATCATCTGGTGCTCGCCGATCGGGCTGCCGAAGGTTTCCCGCTGGTTGGCGTACTCGATCGCCATCGTCAGCAGCCGCTCGGCGGCGCCGATCGCCACCGAGGGGATGACGTAGCGACCGCGACCGATCCACTCCATCGCCAGCTTGAACCCGTCGCCGAGCTCGCCCAGCACGTTGGCGGCCGGGACGCGGACTTCTTCGAAGCTCATCGAGATCGGTCGCGCCGGTCCCATGGTTTCGATCGGTGCCGAGGTCCAGCCCATGTCACGGTCGACGATGAAGGCGGTGAAGCCGCCGCGGTATCCCTTCTCGGGATCGGTCACCGCGATCACGATCGCGAAGTCGGCCTCCTGGCCGCGGGTGATGAAGGTCTTCTCGCCATGCAGGATCCAGTCGTCGCCGTCGCGTCGGGCCCGCATCCTGATCGCGGTCAGGTCCGAGCCCGCGTCGGGCTCGGTCACCGCGAAGCAGGATGCACGCGTCCCCTCGATTGCGGGCAGTAGGTAGGTCTGCTGCTGGCGCTCGTCGGCCTTGTAGAGGATGACGTCGGTCTCGCCGCCGAAGGCGAACGGCACGAAGGTCCTGCCGACCTCGGTCCAGACCAGGCTCTGGGTGACGGCGGGCAGTTCGGCGCCGCCGTACTCGGCGGGCGTGCCGAGGCCCCAGAAGCCGAACTCCTTGGCCTTCTGCTGCAACGCGCGTAACTCCTCGTGGGTGAGCGCGGACTCGCCGCGGCGCTCGCGCCTGAGGACCTCCGGCTCGAGCGGCATCACCTCGTTCTCGATGAACTTGCGGGCGGTGTCGCGGATCGAGTGCTGCTCGTCGGTGAGGGCGAAGTCCAATGGTTCTCTCTCTCGGTCAGGCCGACGCCGCGCTCAGCGGGCGCCGCCGTTGATTTCGATCGTCTGGCCGCTGACGAAGCCGGCGTCGTCGGAGGCGA
>Ga0068862_100000316_pt1 | contig 52844 bp, 79 predicted proteins | sample KBSSwiS52_FD_66598 | JGI IMG/M metagenome (GOLD analysis project Ga0068862, IMG submission 66598) | Switchgrass rhizosphere microbial communities from Kellogg Biological Station, Michigan, USA - KBS Switchgrass S5-2 | ecosystem: Host-associated > Plants > Roots > Rhizosphere > Soil ...
GAGGCGCACATCATGCGCGAAATCAGAACGCTATTTGCCGAACAAGAATCAACTCCTGGCTTCGTCGTTGAAACTCGCACCGATATTGAATTCGGCGGCGGCATCACCCTCGGGCTTTCCATCCAGAAGTCCGACACCTCGGAGGCCTAACCATGACCACCCCCGCATCGAGCAGGACGAACACGCCGCTGACGGATAGCCAGCCCAAGCGCCGCTTCACCATTCACGGAATAGACGGTGTGCGTCATGAAGAATGGGTGGACGCTGACCACGCCCGTCTGTTGGAAACGCGCCTAGCTGAAGCCACGGAGGCGTTGCGGGAGTGCGCAGACTGGCTGAAGGAATTGGCCGATGATGGAGACACGGCGGATTGGGTCATCAAGAAGCATCGCGAGCTTGCGACCAAGATAGGCGCGATCTCCACCACGCACGCATCTCCGAAATCCGGCCATTACGTCCCCGTTACAACCCCGGTGAACATGAAGGGCACGCGCATGGACTGGGAGAATAACCGAATTGCCGACGACAACGAAACCACCAACCAAAAATAACATGTTCCAAGGACTGCCACGAATTCCCGATTGGGTCGTAATGATAATCGCTGCGCTGGCTGCTATCGGTGCCGCTACCGTTATCGGACTCACTGCACGCTTTGTGTTTTCGCACATCTCGCTTCACTGAGCCTTTCCCGCTCCCCCGAATCCAAACAAATATGAAAATCTGCGAGTTCACCCAGTACGATTTGCGCGCTCAAGAACATGAGGCTTTGAAGCGGGCGGGGCGAAATCAGTTTATCGTGATGCCGTCTCCGACTGAGCGGGCGATGCAACTCCTGCTGCTCGCGCTAAAGACGGTCAATCAGGCCGGACTGGAAGGCAAGGAGTTGAGCGACCTCTCAATCGTCCATCGCTACGAACCAGCCAAACACCACGACGACCAACCCATTGAGATTCACGCCAAAGTAACCCACCGCATTAAATCCAAATGAAAACATCCGCTAACTCCCCCTCCCCGGCAAAGGTGCGCGTGCCGAAGATTCCGAAAGGATGGCGCAAGATGCGTGCCGGTGAAATCGTCCGCAAGGGCGACCGTTATCGCAGGCTGGGTAATGGCCGCTTCATGCTCCCGCCGCATGGCGTTTCCTTCATCGGCGACCGTGTAGGCGACAACGCCGGTGATCTGACAACACAGCCTTGGGTCCGCCGCCTCCCCGCCAAGGGCGCGAACAAAGGAGGGAAATGAGATGAGCACTCTACGTGAAATCATTCAGCGGGCGACTCCGGGGCCGTGGACGGTAGAAGAAAATATGGTCAGCCTGGAGGATTGGGCTGTTTACCATGACCGCAGACGAATCTGCCGGATTGATTGCTGGCAAGAAGGCGACGCCAACGCCCATCTAATCGCCCGCTGCAATCCCCAGACTATGATTGCCGTGATCGAGGCACTGGAAGATGCAGCGAAACAATGCAGCACAAAAGAGATTGGCGGCGGCGCGGTCCTGACCGTCTGTCCCGCATTCGCAAACAAAGCCGGTTATGCCCTCACCCTCCTCAACTCCTCCCATGAAAATCAAATCACCCCCGCTAGCTGAAAGGAAGAAGGCGCCGAAGCTCAAGGCCGGCGTCGTCCACATGCACCCGATGACTCGGGGCGTAATGGGCTTCTACGATAAAAAGCACGCATGGCAGGACGACCGCATTTCCGGTTCCTCGCCGTGCCTGTTGCTGCCCTTCCCCACCGCCCCCGCTGCCAAGCGCCGCCTCAAGCGAGAATTGATGAGCGAGGACGAGAGGATAGAGTTGATTGCGGAAAATCTGCGGGCGGCGCTGGCCCCAAGTTTCGCAGCCAAGGTTTCGTGGAAGCGGTGTATCGACAAATCGCATTACCGGGAGCTTGCCCGCACGTTCCTTCATCTCTTGGAGGGCGAGCGGAAATGAGCGCGAAGACTGAAATTATCATCATAGTGGTGGTGTCGTTGGCCGTCCCATACGGTTTGATATGCGGCTACATGTTCTCGCATCAGATTAAGGAGTGGGTGGCCACTTCGATGATGTGGAGATTCGCCGCATTCGCTGGGTTGTTCGCATTCATTTCTTACGTAGTAGCAGTTTTAACCTATAACATATTTTCCCGATGAACCCGCAGCCCCTTCCCCCTGCCGCCAGAGAAGCAATCGATCGCACGCTCAGTTATTGCCGCCGCATGGAGCGAAACACCGTCGATGAAATCACGGATGAGCTTTGCTCTGTGCTCGCCCCATTCCTCGCCGCGCCCCACCTGAAGGGGACGGATCGCATTACGGAGGTTCAACTCAGCCGTGCAGAAGCCGAGGCTCTCTGCGAAATGGTTCTCGATAAAGGCGACGACCGCGAAGGCTCAACGGCCGAGGAGGTTTCCGTATACAATAAATTGAAACGGCTTCTCGCTGGCGGCCCACTATCGCTTTCCACCCCGCACCCCGCCAATGCTCCGCAGGACACGACGGCGAAGGGGGAGGACGACGGAGTAAAGCGCCCAATCACGCCTTATCAGGATTGGGGTGAACTGTCTCCACAGGAACGTTCAGCCGCCGCGCTCACGGCTGAGAATGGATACATGCTCAACACCAAGCAGGTCGCAGCTCTCATTCAAATGTTGCGTCTCTACGGATGGCGAACCGATGAAAGTCTTCAGAATTTCCTCCACCGGCTTACGCAGGCCAAGATGGAACTAGACCGAATCAAGCCCGCCTCCGTCGCCACGCAGGACTGGATGCGCGAGGCGGCGAAGGAACTGGCCATTTGGTACGCCCAACGGGACGACACTCGCACAGAGCACGACGCTGGACAAGTCGAGGCCATCATTACCCGCCACGCGCCCGCCTCCACGGAGGACTCGCAGCGATTGGCGAAGATTCGTGCAGCCTGGTTGCGCGACCCCATCCTTGAACGCTTCCTCGCAATTGGATTTTGGGACGCATCGCACGTTGACATAATCTGGAGGCGTGACGGGCAAGAAGTTCGCAAGCAGGCGGACTGGCTGAAGGATATTTGGTACGCGCTTCAGGGCATTTCCAAGAGCGCCGCCATGGTTCGCACCCCAAAGGAATCCAATGAATAACCAAACAGCCTACTTGATTAAGGAGAGGGAGCCGGAGTTCCCGTGCTGGCTCTACCACGCTGGCAACGACATGTTCCCGCGTGGTTGGAACCACTCATCTGAGTTTATCCAAAAATACGCCGTGTCACCTTACACGACTCACTGGCTACCCGATTCACCCGATAAGCCCACGCTCGCGCCGGATGCGCCGAAGGAGGAGCCGACACCGGGGCATTTCACTAAATCGGTCCAAGCGATGGTCGATGCCGCGTGCGATGAAGAGTTGAAAGCCATTGACGCCGCGCCACAAGAAGGCGCGCCGACGCCGGACACAAGCGTTGAGGGCACAATCGAAAACTTTCTCGGCATGGCCAAGGTTGCCGATGCGTTCAACGACACAGACGGAAGCGCAAAGGAATATCGTGCCCGCGCCGAAGCAATCACCCAACTTCGCGCCTCCCTACTGGCAGCCGAGCAGAAGGTGGGGGAATTGGAGAAGGAGCGGGATGCCCTCAAGGTCGAGTACGAGTCTCGTGCGCTATGGATCGAGAAGATGAACAAGATTCTCGGCTACGATAATTCCGACGGGTTTCACAGTCAGCCCGACCCGCACGAAATCGCTGCACGACTCCGCGCATCTATAGTAGAAGCCCAGCGGGAACGGGACGAGTTGGCTAAGCATTACCGCACCGCATTCGGCCACGATTGGGACAACCGCAAAAACATCAATGGAGTTGGACTATGAACGATGATACCAAAGCGAACCTCTCGCACATACTGGACGATTGCCTTCTTCCGAAACCGTTCAGCGGTGAAGCAGAGATTCCTCAAGTGGTCCGCGAATCGATGCGCGAACGAATCCTTGCAGCCATCATGCCGACAATCACCGCCGCCAATTCCGCCCGCGACGGGGCGATTAAGGAACGGGACTTTGACCGCCAACAGGCAGACGACCAGCAGCGTAAGCTGACGGACATGATTCGGGTTGAAGTGCAGGCCCGTGACGACGCCACCTTTGAACGCGACCAGCTCCGTCAGCAACTCACCTCCGCACTGGCGAGGATCGAGGAAATGAAAAAGCCCGACCTCGACGCCGGCTCAGTCGGCAACCTGGCTGACGAAATCGTTAAGCTCGTGCCGTACCTCAAGGATGATGCTGACGGCCGAAAGACCGTAAAAGATTTGATCAACGCGCACCTCGGATGAATCTACCGCCGACATGGAACAAGATGGGATTCACAGCGAAGGCTGCGTATCTTTGTTCGAGTCATCAGGCGAAGGATTATTCTGACGCCTGTTCAAAGCTGGGCTCGATGTCGCGCGGCCGGAAGCGCAAGCCGGCCGCCGTTTATTCAGCACGTGAGCGGACGCAGAATGTGCGACTCCCATATATCGACTAATTACAGCTTGACGCGATAGCGTCACGACCCCAAAAATACAACTTCGCTCCACTGCTATTCGCCGGAAATCAAGGTACCGATGACCGCTTATGATGCGGTGGGGCGCTAATTTTTATGTCCACAAAACTAAAGGCTCGACCGCCTGAAATGGTCACACCTGGCAAGATCAAAGCCGTACTCTTCGGGGTTTCCGGCGTTGGGAAAACGACACTCGCACTGAGCTTTCCGGCTCCCTTCTACTTCGACGTAGAGGGCGGTGCAAAGGGTCCGCAGTATCGCGAACTGCTCAAGGCATCCGGTGGCGGATACATGGGGCCGGAGGACGGCACGATGTCCTTCGACACGCTCATCGAACAGATGCAGGCGCTGGCCACTGAAAAGCATCAGTACAAAACGCTGATCGTAGACAGCCTCACGAAGCTGTTCCAGACCACCATCGCGCAGGAGTCTGAACGCCTCGGCAGCCGCGATGCCTTCGGTGCAAGCAAGAAGCCCGCTGTCGCAGCGATGCGTCGTCTCGTGATGTGGGCAACGCGCCTCGACATGAACATCTGGTTCATCTGCCACGAAACGGCCGAGTGGGGCGTCGTCGATGGCCAGCGTGCGGAGGTCGGCAAGGTGCCCGATGTGTGGGACAAGCTGATCTACGAACTCGACCTTTCGATTCGTGCCATCAAGCGCGGTCCGCAACGCCTCGCCACTGTCACCAAGACCCGCCTGAGCAACTTCCCCGACGGCGCGCAGTTCAACCTTGACTACGCCGAGTTTGCTGCTCGTGCCGGCAAGGATGTCGTCGAGGGTCAGACCCACGCTATCGTCCTCGCTCTCCCCGAGCAAGTCGCCGAAATCAAGAAGCTGCTCGACATCGTGAAAGTTGACGAGGCCGCCATCCAGAAGGATTTCGATAAGCTCGGAATCGCCTCTTACGAAGAAATGACCGCTGAACAAATCACCACCCGCATCGCATCCCTCAAGAAAAAGCTCGCTACATGAACTTCAAACCCAAGACCGAAAAAGAAATCGCCGAAGCCAACAACATCCCAAACGGAGACTATCCGTTCGAGATCATCGACGCCGCCAACGACAAAAGCAAAAAGGGTAACGACATGATCGTTGTCACCCTGCGCGTTTTCGTCGGCGACAGCTCGCGCCAAGTCACCGACTACCTGCTCGAATCCATGGCCGGAAAGCTGTTTCACTTCTGCTCGTACCTCGGGCTGGCGAAGCAGTACCAGGATGGCACGCTCACCGCTGAGGATTGCCTCGGCAAGTCCGGCTTCTGCACCATCGGTACGCAGAAGGGCAAGCCGAAGGATGATGGCTCCGGCGACTTCTGGCCTGATCGCGCCACGGTGAAGGACTACATTCGCAACATCTCCGGCGTGAAGCCGGCGGTGATTGCGAAGCCGAATGAGGCCGAAGAAGAAGACCCGTTCTTCCCGAAAAATGGGTAATACCTACTCAGCTGCCGCAATCCGCACCCTCGCCACAGAAGGCTTGGGTGCGGCGTTGCCTGCGCCTCGACGCTACAAAAACGAGGAGTCGATCATGCAGCGCAATCTGATCCGCTGGTGGGATCAGCATTGTGCGTACTTTGGGCTCCCCGGCATGCTTCTGATTTCGATACCCAACGGCGGCAGGCGGGACAAGGTTACGGCCTGCCTTTTGAAACTGGAAGGATGCCGAGCGGGAGCGCCCGACCTTCTTCTAGCTGTAGCGCGAGGGAAGTTCCACAGCCTGTTCATCGAGTTGAAAACGCCAATCGGTCGAATTCGCCCCGACCAGTGCAAGATGCTGAAACACCTTGAAACGCAAGGCCACCTCACCGCCGTCTGCCGCTCCTTCGAGGACGCGCGGAAAGTCATCACCGAGTACCTGATCCAATGAGCTTCATCCTGAAATTCACGCCGCTTCATCCCAAGGACGCCATCGGCCAATATCAGCCCGACCCGGCAAGCCACTACTGGTTTGTTCGCGAGGGTGATCCGTGGCCCGGCCGACCGCACCTGCGCATGATCGCCGAAACTTCACCTGATCGGTCCAAGGCGAAGGTTTTTGAATTAGCCCCCGAGGCTGCGGAACAACTGGTCAGGCACGACAATCCTTCGGGCTGGGAAATCGTGCCGGCATGATCAAGAGGCCCACAGTAATTTATGCTCTGATTGACCCCGTGACCTCGGAGGCGCGTTACGTTGGGAAGACTAATCAGATTTTGAGAATCCGATTCACGTCGCATCTCAGAGACAGGCGGCCTTCCAGGAAAAGAAACTGGGTGCAGTCTGTTTTGAGCATGGGCCTTGAGCCCAAGGTTGAGGAGCTGGAAATTTTGTCAGAGGAAGCTACCGAAAAAGATTGGCAGGAATCGGAAAGGTTTTGGATTTCCTATCTCAGATTCATCGGCGCGGACCTCACCAATCTGACCGATGGAGGAGAAGGAATTCACGGGCTTGTTTTCACCGAGGACCATCGCAGAAAAATCGGAGATGCCCATAAGGGCCGGATTCGTTCCCCCGAGACGCTTAAACGCATGGCCGAGTCTAGAAAAAATTGCCCGATAGATCATCTTATAAAACTCTCCAAGAGCAGGATTGGCGTGCCTTTATCGGAATCCCACAGGATGAAAATTGCGGCTGCAGGAACCGGAAGAAAGCATAGCGCCGAAACGAAAGCGAAAATGTCAATCGCATCGAAGGGCCGCGTGATCTCAGAAGAGACCCGTCGGCGCATTTCAGAAACTCTCAAGAAACGGGCCGCTTTAAAATGTTGATCCCAGAAACCGGCTTCGTTCTACGCGGAAACCAGCCTGGATGGATAGAAGACATAGAGCGCGACGAAAGAGTGGCGCGCCGGCTTCTCGTTGTTGCGCCCGGTGGAATCGGCAAAGGAAGCCTGATGTCCTATTTGGCGTGGAAGAAAAAACAGCAAGGTGTGCGCGCGCTCATTACCATCAATCGCGACAAACTGGTTCACCAAACTGCGGAGAGGGTTCGATCTGTAACTGGTCTGGAGGTCGATATTGAAATGGGTAAACTTCGGGCCTCGCCGCACGCAGACGTAGTGGTGGCCTGCACGCCCACGATTGGGCGATTTGACCGGCTCACCAGTTTTGCTCCCGATCACTTTGGCCTTGTTATGCCAGATGAATGTCACGTCAACACGCTGTCGCCGCAGGCCGCGCGCGTGCTTAATTATTTCCATTTCGGCGCAGATTCCTTGGCTGAAGAATGGGTCAGGCCGGATAATTACACGGCGCTCAGTACAGTGGTTGGGTACACAGCAACACCCGACCTTGGATCACGAAAAAACCTCGGCACTTTCTTTCAGAAGCAATCGGTCAATTATTCTTATCTGTCCGCGATTGAGGATGGATGGCTGGTCGGCTTGAGGGAGATCAATATTCCAGTCAGGGTAGACACCAGAAAGTTCCGTCGCAAACAGACGGCGGAAGGGCTGTCATTCAATGACACTGATCAGGCAGCGGCAATATCTCCGGTGATCAACGAGCTTGCCGCTCAAATCGTAACCCATGCCAGCGCCCGAAAGACCATTGCCTTTCTACCATCGGTTGAAACCGCGCGCATGATGGCTGATGCCGTTAATCGAGCCGGTCTGGTTGGGATATTTGTTTCCGGCGATTGCCTCGATAAAAACGAAAAAACGGACGCCTACAATGCAGCTGGCCCCGGAACAGTCCTTTGCAACTGCGCTCTCGTGACTTACGGCGTGGATTTTGTTGACACCAACTGCATCGCGCCATTCAGGGCATTTCTTTCTCGCGCCGCCTACTGCCAGGCAATCTATAGGGGCACTCGTGTACTTGCTGGGCTTGTTGACGACTCTATGACTGCAGACGAACGCAGGGCGGTAATTGCAACATCGGCCAAGCCTGATAATCTGGTGCTTTCCCCGTATTTCATTTCGGACATGCACGACATATGCGCCCCTTGGGACATGTTTGGAATGCCGCCGGAGGGAAGAAAGCGAGCGGCCAATAGCGGAGACTTCACAGACACCCGAAAGATTCGTGATGGACTTGAGGCACTTGAAAAACTGGCAGACAAGCACCGAAATAAGCAGCCTAGGACAATAAATCCTGTGAGCTTTGCCTTGGACATAGGCGACAAGGCACTGGCGCATTTCGTTCCTCAAACATCGCGCGAGGAAGGCAAGCCTTCAAAAGAAATTCTCGATCTGCTTTTGAAGTACGGATTAGACACGACCGCTATTAAAAACATGGGAGAAGCAGAAAGGCAGTTGGATCGCCTGCGGGAACGGGATCGCCTTGGCCTGGCTATCCCTGAGCGCCTAAAACAACTTCAGTTGCAACTGGACTACCCGAAAGAGCAGGCCGCTCTGATTTCCGATAAACAGGCCCGCTATCTTCTCTGGCAAAAAATTCGCTACAAGCCTGTCCTCAAGCCTTCGTCAGACGTTCCTCAATCTTCGCAATCTCAGCCTGCGCAGCAGCTCTCGTAGCCGGTCCGGTGCTGTCCCGATTCACCATGTCCATCAGCAGCGCGCGCGTCAGCCCGTCGATGCGATGGGAAAGCGAACGAATCTCGGGCACGATTTTTCCATCCCTGTACATGAACCAGAGCAGCAGCACACCCATCGGGCCATAAGTGAGAAGCACGCCCGCTCCCGGTTCGGCTGCGATCTGAGAAAGGAATGCTTGGATCATTTTTTAGAGGACGTTTTCAGCTTCGCCAGCACGGCGAGTGATTTCAGCGGTCTGCCCAGATAATACGCTATCACGCACGCCTGAATGGCGAAGGCCACGGCCACCGCCGAAAAGAACGGCAGCAACTCCAGCAGCAACAGCGCGACCGCAATGCGCAAGAGTATCGTAGCATGCGATGATTTGGAAGATGGCGACAAGGGAGAGAACGGTTTCGTATCGTGAGTAAACGATGTCAGTCTGCCACACGATGTCCAGATAGCAGAGGGCGTGTGCGGACCACGCAACGAGCAGGCAGCAGGATTGAAGCAAGCCCGTCCGATTTGGCGATAGCGTCATCAGTGCCGTGATCGTCAGGACTTCGACCGCCCCTGGCACCGCCAATTTCCACGCGCCCGTGATCTCGTGCGTCACGAAATGCACGAGCAGCGTGGAAAAGAAGCTCGCGACCAAGATGATCGAGAGGGCATTGCGGTCGCGCGGAGTCGCCCAGATGCGCAGGGCGATCAGCACGAGGATGTATGCCGGGTACCAATTCACTTCTTCTTTTTCTTGGCCGGTTTCTTCTTGGACTTGGGAAGCGAGAGCTTGGCTTCGCGCGGCGGCTTATCGGGTTCGGAGGGCATGGGTGCGTGGGTTGGTGGTTACTGTGCGGGAACAACTTTTCCGTTCTCGATCTTGATGCCGGCCGCAGCGAGGCTGTCAGCCGAGCGGTACTGCGCGAGCGTGGCGAGCGTGTCCCAGTCGGCCTGGGTGAGCGGTTTGTTGCCGTTCTGGTACATGGTGAAAAGCTGCTGGGCGAGCGGCAGGCCGTACTGCGCGATGAGCTGGGCGGCGATAAGGGCGGTCATTTGGTGTAGGTGGCGACGAGGTTGGTAAGTTCAGCGGCGATGGCGATAAGGTCGGGCGACGCGGGAGAACTTACATCAGAACGAGCCACGACCACGGCGGCAGCGAACGCCGGCTGGAAGCGCGTGTCGTAGATCGAAGCCACTTTCTGCCACTGCTCGACCGTGATTGCGCCCTGCTTGAGCAACTGCGTGCTGGCATCCATGGCGGTCTTGGCGGATACGCCGACCGCTTGGAGGGTGTGGACCGTGGCGACTTGCGTGGATGGCGAGGAGGCGCAACCTTGATAGACAAGCGGCGTGACCGCGAGGAGAACGAGAAGGAGGAGCTTTTTCATTTCGGGAACGGAGGGGTTGTGAGTTCTACCTTGTAGTCCTGGGCAACGCACTTGGGCAGTTGCTCGCCAAACCAGAAGGCCATGAAGATGCGCTTGAGACCGCCTCCGGCCCGAACGGAGCTGTAGAATTCGGCGAGGTACTTCAGGGCCACGGTGCCCCAAGTGAAATACAACTGCTGTTGAACAGAAAGGCCCGTCAGGTGTTCGAGGTCCATGGATTTATCTAGGGTGAATCACCTGATGCGGTCAATTACGGAATGGACGCCAGCGGGATGCGGGAATGCCCGATGGTTTCCTTTTGCAGCGAGTAGCTGACATGTAGATTCGTTCCGACGATGACCGCACCAGGATAGGATGCGCCGCCACCCTTGCCGTCTCCAGAGTAAACAGGAGTCGCGCTCACACCCTGCCTAATAGCGCTGACCGATTTCAGCTTCCCCGTCGTCCGGCTGAATATCGCCAGATAAAGCGGATCGCGAAGGGTCCCGTTGTCGGCCGGGTTCCCTACGAGCGCAATGCTCTTGTCCGGCATCGAGAAGGCAAAGAGCGATGAGGGGGAATTCGGAAGCGTGGTTGCCCGCAGGGGATCGAACCGCGTTCCCCCGTCGTAGCTGTAGCCCTGATAGACGTGGTTGGTGTCCGTGGTGATCGACCGCCAAAGCCTGAGCATGACACCCTCACCGAGGTCAACGGTGGTTGGCTCCGCGTAGGAGTTTCCAGATTGCGACATCCACCCCAGCCATGTGCTTGCGGTTTTTCCCGGAGCGCTTCCACCCCAGATGCCGTAGAGCTTGGCCTTGGGGAGCAGTGAATCGCTCAGGGTTGAATCGTACGGAATGGCAGAGATGCCCGAGAGCGGGTCGTAGTCCGCTTCCGAGATGCGGTAAAGCGTCCCGAGCGTGCCATCCGAGTTCACCTTGCGGGCCACCAATGCCTTTCCGATGAATCCCGTCGATGATGCCGGCGTACTCACCTGGTCGATTGAGGCGACAATGTAGAGTTCGGCTGAATCGTTGGTCACGAAGCAACGCGGGTACGAGATGCGCGTGCCGTTAACGTAGGACGCGCCTGTGCCGCTGAACGTGCTCTGCGGGGGCACGACCAGAGTTGGCGCACCCCACGTATCTCCGCTATCGGACGACGCGCTGATGACCGTCATCTGTCCGCCCGCATCCTCATTCGTGCCACCCGAGCTGTAGGCGATGAAAATCTTCCCATACGCAGCCCCAATAGCCGTGTGATGGTGATAGCGATGCGTGGCGAGATCGGCCTCCGTAGGCGTGTTCCCGTCAGGATGAATCACTGTGGACGTACTGACGCCCGATAGCAGGGTGTAATTTCCGGTCGTAGCCGCGCTGCCCCAATCCAGCAGCGGCTCATTTAAAAACCTACGACTTCTAGGTAACTGCCAACGAGCACAGACGATGTTCCGGTGGCTGCATTGCGACTAAACTGGATTGTCAGGTTGCCGACCCCCGTGCTTGTAATCGTGCCCTCGATAGTGGTGAAATAGGCGGTTGCTCCTGCTGTGCCAGCAGCTCCAGCGGAGGCCGTTTGCCGTGAGTTGATGACGTTTAAATTTGTGGCGTTGGCAACGGAATCAATTTGATAGATGATGGCGGATGACGTGCCTGAATAGGCAGCGGCCAATTTCTCGCCACCCGTCGCATCAGCATTGATATGCAAGACAGCGCGAAAGCTGAATGTGCCGGATGCCGGAAGCGCAACGGAAAGGCCGGTGACATCGGCAGGGGTCGTGCCGCTGGAAGAATCAAACTGGCTCGTGACCGCCTTACGTGACTGCGGGAATGAGGGAACCTGCGTAGTGCCCAGAACGAGAGCGTTGGTTGCGGTACCACCGCTCGTGGTCGTGCGCAGCGTCATGGTCCGACTGTTACCGGTTCCAGATGTGATCGTCATGCTTCCGGGACCGCCCGTGAACGACAGGGCCCCTTCGGGGGTTGTAAATGTCGTGGAGGTGGTCGATGCGCCCGCGCCCATGAAGACAGTGCCGGCGGCGCTGATGCGCATTCGCTCAATCCGGGCAGTCGTGGGACCAGTCAGAAAGGCGATACGCTGCGGAGCAGTTCCAGAAGATACCGATCCATCCGTCTGAAAGTCGATTCCGGCCGTATTGCGAAAAGCCGCGCCGTCGTACTGGCTTCCGATGAGTCGGAATACAAAGTTTCCATCAACCATCGCCGTCGGAGTTGCGAGCGTTCCGGCAGATGTAGAAAATACCATGTTCGTTCCGGTCGCTCCAGCGTTCACGAAGCTGAGCTGATTGTTCGATGAACCGCCCTCCGAAAAGAAGCTGGCAACTGGCACGCCAGCCGGAAGCCACGTCGCGTAATTCGGAGTGGTGGCGACACTCTTGCCCCAGACGAGGAGCGATGCAGCCGCTGCGCCTGAAGTGTTGATGCCGACGCCAAAGGTTCCGGCGCTCAGGATTGATACGGGATTGTTGGTTGCTCCAGCAGTTACCTCAACCGATCCGGATGTTCCGGTGATGGTCGCCCCGGTGGACGTGGATACATGCGTCGTGCCCTGCAGTACGGCGTTATTGATCGGCGTGGTCGGCGCGGCAAAAAGCGACGCCACCAGAAGCGAAAAGATGGAGATGATTTTTTTCATAGAGAAGCGATCCATTTGATGAAGCCGCCGGTGGCGGTGGGGGAGCCTGAGAGAACAACGGTGAATCCGGAAGATGTCACGCTGTCGGCGCGCACCGATGCGTACATTATTTCGCCATCGGCGTCCTTCATGTACACGTTGCAGACGATTGCGGATGGCGCGGAGTCGAGCGCCGGGGAAAACGTGACTGAGTAGGAAGTCGTCGAAACCGCCAGCGTCACTGATCCGGTCTGGTAGTGCGTGGGCGTCGGCGGCCATGTGCCGCTTCCGTCAACCGAACCGGCGTCGGCCGCGTGGCCAGTGTTAGCGACCTGTGCCTGCGCGCCGACAACAAACAGCAGCCCGAGCCCGATAATTACTTTGATCAGGGTTTTCACGTTGAAATCGTGTCGTCGGTTGAGACGGAGATCGTGGTGCTCGTGCCGCTGGTGAGGATAACGCGCACGACCGGCGGCTTGTAGTTGCCAGGATAGGTGAAGATGACGAACGTGCCGGCCTTTACGAGTTGTCCGATTGCGGCGGTCGGATCAGCGGTGCCTTGCGTGGTCCCTCCGTCGATGGCGATTCGCACGTCGCCGCTGCCGTTATTCTGGATGACCAGCGTTCGAATGTACTGCGACGGCGTAACCAGCGTGGACGCTGTTCCCGTTGGCGTGACGTTTTTGTTGAGCCCGAACGAAGTGACCGCGAGGGTCACGAAGAGGAGAGAAGCGAAAATCTTTTTCATAGAGGTTCTGGCTTGTCTTGTATGACGATTCCCGACCGAATGAAAGCGCAAAGGCGAACCCCTGTAAGGTCCGCCTCTGCCAACCACCATGAACAACGTCTCGGAAGACACGGCGGCTGTTGCGCCGAACATTGACCGCCTATTTCCTAACGGCGAGTGCAAAATTATATTTACCCCGGAAGAATCCAAGCGGTTCTTTTCGAAAGTTGATTTTTCATCTGAGCAAGGATGCTGGCTATGGAAGGCATGTACGCACAAAACGAAAGGATACGGTCATTTCCGATTTCGTGGTAAGCCAAGGTCTGCGCACAAATTATCTTATGAAGTACACAAGGGGCGCGTGCCTCGCGGCCTTCTGGTCTGTCACGAATGCGACGTGAGGGCCTGCGTAAATCCGGCGCATCTGTGGCTTGGTACAAATGAGGATAACGTAGAGGATATGGTCCGAAAGGGGCGCGCAGCTGACGGATCTCAAGTCCCAAACGGAGAGAGATGCTACAACGCAAAAATCACCGAAGAAAAAGTATTGGAAATGCGCGAGCGCTATTCCAAGGGAGATATTTCTCAGAAATCACTCGGACTTATTTATGGCATCCAGCAAATGCAGGTCTGTCGAATATTGCGCGGAGAAAGGTGGAGGCATCTTGGATTGAAACCAATAAAAAGTCCTGCGCTTCGCGGGCGCAGGACTGTGTGATTTTTTCTGTTCTCGATTTTAGTCGAGCGCCAGGGTCAATCCGGTAAACCCGACCTCGGGCCTCAAGGGCTTGGCTGCCACCTGCATGTCCATGCGATAGAAACCCTTGTTGCCAAGGATGTTCTCGTCCATGTCCTTGTTGTTGATCCAATAAAAATCTCCGATGTAATTCAATACTGTGTCGAAGGTTGCGTTAGCGTACTGCTTGGAACCGACGGGCCGCGGACGCACCTCGTAGATGTCTTTGCAGAGGATCGTGAACTGCTCGTAGACCGCCTGGCCGCCGCGAGCGACGGTGTACCAGCTCGGGTTGATCTTGAAGCCACGGCCCTTCGTCACGTCGTAGTTGACGAACGGATAGATCGGGGTCGTGCCGTCCGAGGCGAAGCGCATCGGGTACAGGTCGAGGTTGGGGATATAGCCGTTGATCGACGTGTTGATACCGCGCGCCGCGAAGTTCTGGAACGCATCGCCCCAGTTCACGGTGTCGCGGGTCTGCTGGTCGGTCTGCCACAGCTGGCGCTTGTAGCCCGGCCCGATGCCGAGGGCATAGAGCGGGTTGCCTTCGGACATGCCGACGGCGTTGAGCGAGCCGCCGAGCTGCGCCATCACGTCGTAGAGGGGATTCAGGTGATCCCAGCTCAGGGCGGTGGTCGGCAGCGTGAGGCCGCTGTAGTTGTAGTTCGAGTTCTGGTCGGTATCGACCGCGCCATTGGCCAGCGTCGTGATCTTGTTGTTGATCATGCCGATGTTCTGGACGCGGTACCAGTCGCTCCACCAGGTCGTCGCGTACTGCTGCAGGTTCTTCTGCAGGTTGCCGACGGTCTGGGCGGCCTGCCAGTCGAACTGGAGGTCGGTGAGACAGATGATCGGCGTCTCGAACGCCTTCGTCTGCAGGCGATAGTTGCGGGTGATGTAGCCGTAGTTGATCGTGTCGGCGTCCACGTCGCAGCTGTCGGCGGTGCCGTCGCTGAGAACGAGGTTGTCGAGATCAAACGGGTACTCGGTGGGCTGTTCCGCCGTGGTCGTGTTGACCTGCGGGATCAAGCCTTCCATGGGCTCGAACTCGGCGCGGTTGAACAGCGAAATGTAGGGATTCGTGATCCAGACCCAGTTGTAGATCGGCATCTGAAACTGGTTGATGGTCTGGATGAAGAAGTTGTTAACGTCCGTGAGGGACGGGGCTTGAGGCATAGGAGAGGGTGCGCGGGAGCGCGTTGTTGGTTTCTCTATGGACGGCTCGCGCTAAGCGCGGGGTTTCCCGTTCCAGATGGGTGCCTCCCATCACTCGGCTTTAAACTCCAACAACGGGGTAGCCTCACCTCCCCGCAATTTATACGGCTGGGGAGTGTCTGTACTGCCCCAGCCGGAAGGTCAAGTCCGATTCCAAGTCCGCTTCGCAGCCGCCTCGATGCTCTCGTTCTGCGGAGCGGCCGGAGCGGCATCGGCATTGGCTACATTCGGCGCACGACCACCGCGCAGGGCGATGAGTTCGGCGTTCTGGGCGGCGATCAGCGCGTTGCGATCTTTGAGCGCTCTTTCATATGCCGGAATAGCGTGCTCAACCATGTGTTCCAGCGCCACCGCCTTGAGTGCGAGATTGGCCGTCCCCTTTTCGTCGATCTTGCCGAAAGCGTGGGCCTCGGCGCGGGCGCGCAGGCCGTCGATGGACTGGTTGTACTTCGTGGCGGTTTCCTTAGCGGCGGCGTCCATCGTTTCCGTGATCTCCATCTTCTTGAACTTGGGGAGTGCATCGCCCACGACGGATTCGAACGCCTGGCGCTGGGTCTGAGCCGAGCGCTGCTGAAGCTGCTGGTGGACTTCGCCGGCCTTGGAGAGGGCACCCTGTTCTTGCGCGTGAATCTCGCGCGCCTGACGAAGCGACTGCATGACGGTCGAGGCGTCGGCCGGATTCATCTTTTCGGTGAGCGCGGAAACCTCGGCGTTGAAATCCTTCAGCGGCTTGGCGAGTAGGGCAGAAAGCTCGGGCGACTCCTTGCCGTTGTAGGCGATGACTTCCTTCGCGGTGTCGAGCGCCGCCTTCTTGGGGGCCGAATACTGCTTGTGGAAATCGGGATGATTCTGGAGGTCGAGGATCATAAGGCGATCCATGGCGGCCTTCGCCTGCTCCTTGGTCGTGGTCAGTTCGGTGCGTAGGGCCTCGATCTCGACGGTGTTCGAAGCGGTCGCGGGGGCTTTCTTGAGATCGGCGATTTGCTGTTCGAGCGCCGTGGCGCGCGCGCGTTCAGTCTTGGCGATGGCCTTCAGCTCCTTCCAGCCGGCCTTCGCGGCTTCGGTCGCCGGTTCGGCGAGCTTGTCCTCGGGATGCTGGACCTCGACGGGAGCAGCGGCCGGAGCGGGATCAGGCTTCTTCGTGCTTTCGATCACCTCGGGAGCCGGCGCGATGGCCGGCGGTTCAGCTGCAGTCGCGGGCTCGGCGGCGGCCGGCGTGGCGGCCGGAGCCTTCGACGGGTCCGGACCCCAGACCTTGCTGATGTTTTCCTTGATGGCCATCTCCGCCGGGCGCACCGGGGGCACAACCGACTTGGGAGAAGGATTCGGCGCTTTGGGAGCGGCGGCCGGCGCGGCAGCAGCAGGAGAAGGAGCGGCGGGGGCCGCCGGAGGGGCGATGGTTTCGGTGCTCATAAATTATCGGGCCGAGTCAGGGAAGGTTTCTTCCGCCTGAATGGGGCGTTGCTTCGGGTCTTGGGTCTGCAGGAAAAGGGCCGCTTCGAAAAGCTCCCAGCCTTGGATGCGGCAGAGTTGGACGGCGGCGATCTTGTCGCCCAGCGCCGTGGATAATCCCGGAGGGAAAGCATTCGGCTTGCGCATCCTGGCATTCGAAAACGCCTTCCTGAAAACCGGCTTCTCGAAAATCTCCTTCAGCTCCGTCCGCTCCTCAATTGTGAGCGGAACTTCGACAGCCATCTTTGGCCCCTCGAATTTTTTCATTCTCGGCTGCTTGCCCATTGCAGCGGGTTTAGGCTGAACTTTCGACATGGTTTAAGCGGCGGGTGCGGCGATGGAGGATCGAGCTTGGGGATTTCCCTGCTTGTTAGATTGCATGAGAATTCCGCGAGCGACTGACTGGGCTTCACGGAACGGGCCGTTCACTTGCTGGAATTGGGCCTTCATGGTTTCATCCTGAGAAAGATACTGCATATGCTGGCCGGCGTGTTCAAGGGTAATAATGAGCGCCGAGGCTTCCTCGGGACTGACCTGACCCGTGGCGCGGTACTTCTGCGCGACCGGCACGGCGACGGCCAGATGCTCCTGTACGTGTTCGAAGTGCGCGTCTTCCGGGGCGACAGGCAATTCCATGCCCTGACCGAAGCTCGCGTTCTCGATCTTGGCCTCGCGGCGCTGGGCAGGCTGCGACTGTGCGCCTTCCGGCATGAGCGCGTTGCCCGGCTTGACGGCGTTGGAGCCGTAGCGGTTGGCGAGGAAATTCTTGAGGAACCACATGCCGTTGACGCCGGGAAGCTGGCTGAGTGCCATGCCTTCCTTGAACGCCTGCGTGCGCATGGCGGGGCTAGCGAGGCCGGCGTTCGCTCCAGTCGTCACGATCACGTCGATTCCTTCGGTGATAAAAATGATTTCCTCCGGCACGCCGGCCGCTTTGAGGCGCTTCACCCACTTCACGGCATCCTCGCAGGTGTTGCCGCGCGTGCGCAGCCGGCGCACTTCTTCGGCGATCACGTTCTCGCCGTACTGGGCAAGAAAAATGGACGCGGATGCCTGCGTGGCATCGGCCTGCATCGAGGCGAGAATTTCCGCCTGCTTCGCCGTGTCGGTGTCCGCGATGTCGCTTTGCTGCTGGTCGCGGTAGAGGGAGTTGTTCTTGTCGCGATTGCCTTCGAGCAAGCCGATCATCGACGCGGCCTGCTGAATCTGCGGATAAACCGACAGCTGCTTCATGCCGGTCGGGAACACGGTCATCGGACCGTAGTTCTCAATCGGCGGCGCTTCATCCGGAACGTTCTCCTGATCGCGCTGGAAATTGATGCCCAGGCTGAATGTGCCCGCATCCACAAAGCGGGACTTCATGCGATTCACGAGCAGCGAGAAATAGAAATTCTTCACGCCGAATCCCTTGATCGAATGGATCATGGAGTCCGAACCCGTATCGTACCAGACCGGCCCGAGGATTTGACGGAACTTCTCCGCGTAATTTTCGTCCTCGAAAAGAAATTCCTCGATGCCGCCCTGCTGCGTGAAGACCTGCGCGGAGATTGAGCCGTCGAACTTGCGAACGAAAAGCCACACCAGCTGGAGCGGTTGGAACTGCGAGGTGACGTAAATATCGTTGTTCGTGTACATGTCCTGCCAGCGCGTCGCGTCGTAGGGATTCGGCCATGTCGTACCGTCCTTGAACTGGGCGATGGCTTTCTCGACCGCCTTGATGTTCCAGCCTTGGTACTCGCTGCGCTTCTTCGAAGCCTTGTCCTTGACCTTGATGTACAGTTCCGACGGAGACATGTCGGCCACGAGAGCCACGACATCCCATTCGTCGGGATTCATGCGGCCGTTCTTCGGGAAATAGATGCGCTGCACGTTCACGCAGCTCCAGCGCGGGTCCATCTTGTCGCGCCACTGCACGATGCCAGGCCCGAAGTTCACGAAGTTCGACGCGAAATTCATAAACTCAATCTGGTAGGCCGCACCGCGATCCACCAGATAGTCGTCATAGGCTTCGGCCATCGCGACCTGATATTCGTCCACCTTCGGAGAGTTGACCCGAATCGTGAACGCCGCCTTGTGCGGAACGTCGTTCACCATCTTCCAGTACGGAAGGAGCGTGCGGTCGCGCGATGCCTGCGCGTCACCGAAATTCACGTTCGTCTGCCAGCTGGCACCCTGATCCTTGAGCAGCTGCGGGTCGAACGGACGGCCGCCTTCGAGCTGGTTGCGCACCATCGCGAAGGTTTGGCTGCGCTGGGCGTTATCGATGACGAACTTGTTGTAGATTTGCCGGGCCGAGGCCACGTCCTTCACGCGGCGCTGATCCTCGACATCCTGAAAGGATGACGCGGCACCGGCAGACGTGGCAGCCTGCACCTTCTGCTTTGCAGCCGGCGGGGGTGTCGGCTTGGCTGGTGCGCGCTTGGCCACTTAGTTGACGCCGTTGCCGGAGAGAGCCGCGTTGGTCGGGAAGGTCTTCACCTTCGTTTTCCGACCCTGCTTCGGCGTGCAGTCGCAGGTGGTCATGGCGATGTTCGTCTTGAAGCCGGGCTTCATCGTGACCTTGAGCGGGCGGGAGTTTCCGCCGTGAGCCTGATTGGGAGAGATGGGCATTGGAGTGGTGCGGTTAGCCCATGCGCGTGCCGAGGCCGAGGCCCGGACGCTTGAGCAGGTTGACGGGGGATTGCGGAACGAAAGTCGAGACAGGGCCGGCCATGACATCACGAGTGGCCGACGGAGTTACGGGAGCGGGCGTGATCGCGGACTTGTACGAGGAAGCCGCCTTCTTCATGGGTTTCATGGAAATAGCCTATGATTGGTCGGATGCGCGGAGGCAAGGATGGATTAGTCGTGCATCCAGCAGTTGAGCGGGAAAGCGATTTTCCGGTCGTCGGCTTTGATGACTTCCATCGGGACGTTGACCTTGGCGACGCAGGAACAGGCGCAGGCTTGGCAGACGTTCAGGCCATCGAACTTGCGGTCGGCCGGGATCGCCGAATTGAGCATCCTGTAGAACGTGCCGCATTTGCAGCCGGACGCAGGCTGGTTGAGCGGGCAGGCGCGGCAGATGTTGGCACGGCGAAGCGCCTCTTCTTTGGGCACCATCGCGCCGCCGTTTTTGATGAACTCGATGGCGACCTTGCTGAAGGCCAGCATGTCGTTGAGCGTGAGTCGGCGCGGCTGGCTGGGAATGGGAACCCAGTTGTCCTTTTCCTCTTCGGCGCAGGAGTCCTTGTCGAGTCGCGCGCAAATCTGGCGCTGCACTTCGAGCAGGATGCCGTCGAGCCCGTCGGGTTTCAGCCCCTTGTACTGGCGATGGCTCCGCACGCGCTGCGCCAAGTCGATCAGGCTGTCTCCACTGATCAGCAGGCCGGTTTCAATTTGGCGGTACTTGAATCCGCCTGGAGGGGCGGTTTGCGGGTGTTTAAGAAGCGCCATGGGAGAATTCGTTATCGAATCGGGACGATGCTTTTTGCGCAAGGCGTTTTGAGTTTTCGCGACCGCGCTTCGGCGATGACTTAGCCAGCTCGCCCAGCAGGCCCTTGCGCACCATGAGTTCTCCGAACTGACAATAGGAGTCGCCATAGTCAGGGGAACGCCCGAGGCGCTTCTTCATTTCATCCTTCGACTCGACGATCATCACCTTGCGCTCGCCGTCTTGCTTGATGGTGTACCGGCGCGTCGAAAGGTCTTCCGTGGTGAGCGGGCTGCAGTTCGCCAACCCGCACAACATTCCGTCGGCGGCGAGGTAGGACGCGCGGAACCACAATTCGGATACGAAGTATTTCACCTGTTCTTCAGCTGACTTCGAATCGTTGAGTCGCAGGGGACGTTCGGTGGCAGCGCCGCCGTATTCGAGTTTGTGAATCTTCGTGCTCCAACCCTCGTGCAGCAGCGCATAGACAGAGCGACCGTTGCCGGTGGTATCCTGAATGTAGTTCTCCGGCGGAACCCCCGCCTCGACGCAGAGACGTTTCACTTGGTCCGCAATCTGACGATCCTTCAGTGGCTCATTCGGACCTTCCTTCGTCTTGATCTTGTGCTGCTTCGTGGAGCGAATGCAGGGACGGCCATTGCGCAGGCGGCCGAGGAGTCCAAGCGTGAGCACGCAGTCGTCATGCTCGTAAGCGGGATCGAGACTCGCCACAGGCTGCGGCGGGAAATCGAACTCATCGGTTTTCTGGCTCCGCTCAATCGTGGCAGACGGCCACACGCGCGACACCGTTCCGTCCGGCGGGAAAAAGCCGCGAATGTACATCCAGTATTCGAGGCTTCCATCGCCGTACTTGGTCAGGATAAAGTCGATGTACTCCTGCGTGAGAAGGAATGGATGAATCGTTTTGTTCGCCTTGATGTTCGGCGACTGCAGGCCATCGAAGTGGAGGCAAATTCCGCCAGGGGTTTCGGTTTCCCACACGAGGTCCGTGTCGTGAACGCTTCCCCAGCCGCCCTTCGGTTTGCACCAGTTGCCGAAGTCGGAGATTTTCTCGACGGGATTGGAGAGGAGAACGCCCTCGAAGTCGGGAGCGGATGTGGCGTTCGCGAACGCTGAGTAAATACCCGAGGCGACATCTTGAGCTTCGTCCACGAGAATTCTGCGACGGTCGGCATGCTGACCACGAATCTTGCCGGCTGTCTTGTCGGCCGAGTCGGTCGCGACGCCTTGAATCATAAACTTGTCATCGCCGTGGCTCGCCGTGGCGGAGGCGAACTTCATTTCGTTCGACGTGTTCGTGATCTTGAAAAGGTTCTGGATGACGCCCTGCAGCGCCGGATGGTCGATGGACTCGATGGCGCGCATCATGTCGCCCCACATGCGGGTCTTTAGCGCGTCGAACTTCGTCGTCGTCATCGTGGTCGCCGTGTTGTGCGGCGAGCAGAGGTAGTCGAGGAGTGCTAGGTGAGCGAAGAAGTAGGTCTTCGAGGCGCGCGAATGGCCGATGACACAAACGATGCGGTAATTACACCACGCCCAAATCATCATTTCGCACCACTGGTTCCACTGGAACTTCGGCCACACGATCTCGAAGGCTTTGCGCAGATGATATTCGCGCGTCTTGCCGGTCTTGATTCGCTCGCGGTAGCACGCGAGTTCGATGGAGAGGTCATTGACGGTCGGGCCTTCACCCCAGTCGATCCCGTACTTGATGTTCTTTTTGACCGCCTTCTTCGGCGCTGGTTTTTCGGCTACTTCGGGCACTGCGGGAGCATCGAGCCCAAAAAGGGCGTTGACAAGTGCGAAGAACTCGGACCCAAAGTGGGCTCAGATGAAGCTGGTCAACCCAACGGACGATGAACTGAACGCAGCCTTTGCGGTGTCCGTTTGCGGACGCACGCACGTTCCGGCGTTAACCGATCCTGAAAATCCTCATTACGGTTATCGCGAACACTGGGAGAAAGCCGGAGAAGAATTATGGTTTAGGGACAATCAGGACCGTGGTACCCAGATGCCCAATTTCGTTGCCTCCGCAGACGCCGTACTGCCGTGGTTAGAAAAGAGCGTCACCGCCGTCCGTAGAAGCCTTGAAACAGGAAAACAATGGGAGGTCATGGCATGGGGTGATGATATGGTGACGCAATACTGGTTCGACGATTCACTCCCTCGTGCCGCTGTAATCGCACTACTCCGCGCCCACGGCGTCGAACTCATTTTTCAATAATGCACATCGTCACCAACTCCACCCCCATCCGCCACCGCGACGGAATTTTGCAGCCCGGCGAATGGCTGTGTCAGGACCAGAACGCTTTTGAGTTCGCGCTGATGGCGGAGAGGGGGACGGTGAAGATTACGCCGTGGAGTTTCTATGGAGACAGGCGCGGAATGCGATTCACTGCTGAAGGCGAGGTGGGCGACCGCGTTTCCCTGCCGCGCTCCATCCTCCTTATCCGCTCCGGCGCAATCGGCGACCTATTGCTCCTGACGCCCGCTATCCGTGCCTTGCGCGCGAAGCATCCGAAGGCGATGATCTGGCTCTCCTGCTTCAAAAAGCACTGGGATATTTTCGCGCAGGGCGACACTCACTTCGTCGAGTATCCGGTTCCAGCTTCCGAACTCGCCCAATTCGATCTGATTACCCCCCTCGAAAACGTCATTGAAATTGCCACCGAAAAAGGCATCCACGCGACCGATGCGTTTGCCGAGGCGCTTGGCGTGACGGTGACGGATTACAAGCCGGTGTATCGCATCACCGATGAAGAGTACGTGTGGAGAGAGTCGAACTTGGGAAATACGCTCAAACCCCGCGTCGGCATCCAACTCCACGCCTCCGCCCAAATCCGCAACTACCCGATGGCACAGTGGAACGCGGTTCTTCAGATGCTCGTCCAGCGCGGCTGGGAGGTCATGCTACTGGGCAACAACGTGGCGATGCAGGGCGCGCCGAAGGAGATAAAGGATTGCTCGAAGCTCTCCTTCCGTGAAGCCGCCGCCGTTCTCGCAACCTGCGACGTTTTCTGCGGCGTCGATTCCTCGTTTTTCAACCTGTGTCCCGCGCTCGGCGTTCCGGCAATCGGGCTTTTCGGTCCTGTCGATTGGCGCACCAGGATCAAGGAAGGCTCGGGTCAGCGCGCGCTGGTGGGCAACGGCTGCGAGCCGTGTGGCTGGTTTGCGTCGAAGGTCGGCGTCCAGTTTCCGCCGCTTGGGCCGTGCGCGAAAGAGAAACAGTGCGTGCTGCTGGAGTCGATAAAGCCGGAATACATCGTGAGCAAAATCGAACAGGCTGCATTAAAATGAGAATCCGAATCACCGCCGCCAACCAGAAGCTCGTGAACCAGAGTCGCGGGAAGAACTTGTCTGCGAACGCCGAGGTCAACCGCGTGCTTGCGGAACACTACAGCAAGCCGCAAAACATCACGATAACGACCGAGGCGCTGCAAAGTCTGCTCGGAAAGACGAATGCGCGCCGCTTCCTTCGCACCGAATGACCCACTCCGACACAACGATCAGCGTCATCTGTCACACGGCACTTGAAGAGTGCAAGCGGACGCTGCGCACGGTGCTCGACAGCCGCGAGGGCGCGAAGCTGATCCTGACTTCCAATGGCAACCCCGACGCGGCCGAATACTTTGAAACGCTCGCCCGCCAGCGCGAGGGAATCGAAGTCGTCGTGAACACTCAGAATCTCGGATTCATCGCCCCATCGAACTCGGCCTTCATGGAGTGCGAGACGGAGTTCTTTGTGCTTTTAAATGACGACGCCATCCCGCCGGCCAACTGGCTCGACCGCCTCAAGTCCGCATTCATCGACAAGGTGGCGATTGCTGGGCCTGGAGCCCGCTGGCTGAACCACGACTTTATCGGCCGCAAGTGGCGCGCGGGAATGCCGATGGAGCCCGACTTCATCGAAGGCTCGTGCATGATGATTCGTTGCTCGGCGCTGCGCGAGAATCGCGAGCCGTTGTTTTGGCCGGAGCTGAAGCTGGCTTACTGCGAGGATGCTGACCTTTGCCTTCGCGTTCGCAAAATCGGCTACGAGATCGCCGTTACCGATTTCCCGCTCCAGCACAAGGCTGGCACCACGACGCGCGCGGTTCCGTTCCTACACGACACGATGAAGGAGAACTTTGCGAAGTGCGCGCAGAAGTGGCGCAGCTATCTCAAGACCCGTAATTTCGAATGAGCCGGTTACCCGAAACACCAGAGGAAGTTCAGGAGCTAAAAAGCTGGCTGATTTGCTTGGCATTCTCGCTTGGCACGGGATTCATGTGCGACGCGAAGGGAGCTGATTGGCCGATACTTTATCTGCTCTATATTCTCATGTACCGAACCCGAAAATTGGATAAATGAAGCTCACCGTTTTCACCCCCACCTGCGACCGCCCCGAGGCGTTTGCGTTCTGCGAAAAATGGATGGCCGCGCAGACGCGCAAGCCTGACCAATGGATCGTTGTCGATGACTCCGAGAAACCACTGAAGCTCACGATGGGCCAGCAGTTCTACCATCGCCCCGAGTTTCGCGGTAAGGGAAGCATGGTCAAAAAGCTGCGCATGATCCTTGAGTCCGGCACGGTCACGGGCGACGTGCTGGTCTTCATAGAGGATGATGACCTGTACTCCAAAGATTACCTCGCATGGATCGAAAAATCAATCGGCACCAACCACCTGATCGGTGAAGGAAGAAACCTCTACTACAACGTGCGCAACCGCTGGTGGTTCGACCACGGTAACATGCAACACGCCAGCCTGTGCGCGACGGCTGTTGCTCGCCCAGCCTTCCCACTGCTGCTGCAGGAAGCGCAGAACACCGAAGACCCATTCATCGACTCGCGCCTGTGGCGGAACTGTCGCGGAAAGAAGCAGGTATTCGATCCGCAGGCACTCGGTCGCCGTCTCACCGTCGGAATCAAGGCGATGCCAGGATTGCGCGGATACGGCTCCGGTCACGACACCGACTCGGGCTGGGCGATTCGCGATCCCGAGCTGAAGAAGCTGCGCGAGCTGATTGGCGACCGCGCCGAGGAATATGCCAAGTTCTACGACACCACGACGCCTGCGGTGGTCGGCCCCTCGGTCGAAGTCCACATCGTCGCCTTTAACGAGGAGTTGATTCTCCCGTACACGCTGCGTCACTACAAGACGTTCGCCTCGCGCATCGTCATCCACGACGGAGGCAGCACGGATCGCACGAAGGAAATCGCGAAGGCGGCCGGCGCTGAAGTCCACGACTGGGACACGGCCGGAAAGATCAACGATGAACTCCTGCGCATCCTGAAAGAAACCTGCTGGGTGGGCACGAAATGTGACTTCGCCATCGTGGTCGATGCGGACGAATTTGTTCACATGCCGGAAGGCGCTTCGCACACGTTGTCCGCCTACTTTAAAGCCAAGGTTCCCGTCATCAAGTGCAAGGGCTTCGAGATGGAGTCGCCCGAACTGCCCAAAACGGACGGCCAGATTTACGATGAGATCAACCACGGCGCTCCCGATGACCGCTGGTACGGCAAGCCGTGCATCCTGCAGCCCCGCCTGCTCAAGAGCATCCACTTCACGCATGGCGCGCACGAGGCGAACGCGGAGCTGCTGAGCGGCGCGCGGTTCATTCCTCGCAGTGCGACGCTGCCCGAGGCGAAGCTCCTCCACTATCACCATATCGGCTCTGTCGAACGCATCGGCGCTCGCTACGACGGGAATAAATCCCGCTTCTCCGAGGAAAACAAAAAACACGGCTGGGGCTGGTCCGGCGACGGACTCGTTCACGCCAAACAAAAGCGCGCCAAAATTCTCGCGCAAAGGATGAAGGTTTTATGACATTAAAAGAACTGATCAAAAAGCTGGAGGGTAAGCCAAATCAGAATGCCGAGGTCTGCTTCGTGGTCTACGAAGAAAAGAGCGGCGACATGGTGTGCTGTGATCTCTCCGGCCCGCAAACAACCGCCGTGATGAAGGCGCTCGCAAAAAAATGAAAGCACTAATCTGCGGCGGAGCAGGCTTCGTCGGACAGCATTTGGCCCAGCGCCTCGAAAGCGAAGGTCACTCCTATCGCATCTACGACAAGGTGATGCCGCATCAGGGCGGCGGGGTTTGCGCCGACATTCAGGATGTCGAACTGCTCACGTCCTACATGCGCGGAAGCGACATCGTTTTCCACCTGGCATCGAACGCCGACATTGCTAAGGCAGCGACCGACCCGACCATCGACTTCATCGAAGGCACGCAGCTGACGCAGAAGATTCTGGAGGCGATGCGCCTCTCCGGCGTGAAGCGGTTGGTCTACTTCTCTGGGTCCGGCGTATACGGCGAAAGCGCGACGACTGTATTCCGCGAGGATCACGGCCCACTCATGCCGATCTCGCCCTACGGTGCTTCGAAACTGGCGAGCGAGGCCATGATTTGCGCCTACTGCCACATGTTCGGGATCGAGGCGCGCGTGATGCGGCCGGCCAATATCGTCGGCCCGAGGCAGACCCACGGCGTCGGATACGACTTCCTTCGCCGCCTGCGCGATGACCCGACTCGCCTGCGCGTGCTTGGTGACGGCTTCCAGACCAAGAGCTACGTCCACATCTACGACGTGCTGGATGCGGTGTGGCTTCTGCTCAACAATCCGAATCCGCCGCGCTACTCGGTCTTCAACGTCGCCACGCAGGACGGCATCACCGTGCGCGACATCGCCTCCATGGCCGTCGGCGTTATGGGTATCAAGGGATGTGAAATCCAATTTGGCACCGATGATCGCGGCTGGAACGGCGATGTTCCCCGGATCAGTTTCGACTGCACGCGCCTGCACAATCTCGGCTGGAGGCCGACCTGTAATTCCGCAGAGGCCGTTATGATGTCCCTCGTCGCAATGCACCAATCCTATGAAAACCTACCCTGATCGCGAAGCCATGATTTCCGACCTGCTGAAGCCCGGCATGGTCGGCGCTGAAGTCGGTGTTTACCGAGGCGGATTCTCCCACAAGATCGCCAACTGTGGCGTCGCCCACCTCTACTGCATCGACGCCTGGACGCAGTACAAGGAGTATGCGAAGGACTCGCTCTGTGCCACCAATCAGGACGACAACATGGAGGCAACCAAGCACGAGATGGCGAAGTTCATCAACTCCGGCCGCTGCACCGTCATCAAGGGGTTCTCGGCGGCGGTGGCACGCGAATGGGCGACGCCGATGGATTTCCTCTTCCTCGATTCCATCCACACGAAGCCGTTCGTCGCCGAAGACCTTTCGCTCTGGTCGCCACATATCAAGCCCGGCGGCATCATCATGTGCCACGACTTCACCGACCGGCCGGCGGCGCTGGCCATGGACTTCGGCGTGATCCCCGCCGTGACCGAATTCTGCGAGGCGAACGGCTGGGAAATCTTCGTCATCACGCAGGAGCCGGACTGGCCGAGCTGTGCGATTCGCCGGAAATGAAAACGGCGCTCGTCACCGGAGCCAGTCGCGGGCTCGGATTCGAGATCGCGAAGCAGTTGGCCGAACGCGGCTATCGCGTGCTCACGCCCACGCGCGCGGAACTGGATTTGGCTGATCCTGATTCACTTCGCTGCTGGGCTCCCGATTGCACCGGCCTTGATGTGCTCGTGAACAACGCCGCCGTACTTGGAAAATCGCTAGAAGAGGCGATGCAGGTTAACGCTTTCAGCGCCTACAATTTGACCCGTCATCTGTGGTTCCTTCTAAGCGCTCGATCCGGCCGCGTAGTAAACATTTCCTCGCGCGAGGGCCTTTCAACCCAGTTCGGGTTCCGGTACTACTCGGCCTCCAAGACCACGCTGAATGCCATTACCCGAATGCTTTCCTGCAACACGGCTGGCATCACCGTCAACGCCTGCTGCCCCGGATGGTTTCGATCTCGTCTTGGCGGGGATCATGCGGAGCGTTCGCCTGCTGAAGCGGCCGATACTCCGGTCTGGCTGGCGACCGAAGCAAGTCCGTCACTGAACGGAAAATTCTTCATCAACCGCGAGGTCGTCCCATGGTGATACCAAAAATAATTCACTTCGTTTACTGCGGCGGGGCCATCCCCGTTGAAATGCTCGCCATGATGGCGACGGTCACGGACAAAAACCCGACCTTTATCAGCAAGCTCTGGGACAATGACACGATGGCCATGGAGGGCTGGGACTACGACGAACTCCTTGCCCGATTCAAGGCACCCGTCCACGTCAGCGATTATGTCCGTCTTCTCGTTATCCAGAAATACGGCGGAATCTACGTTGACTGCGACGTGGAGTGCATCCGCCCGATCACTTCCCTCCTGCAGCACGAGGCTTTCGCGGCCCCCCAGGATGGGACCGGCCAGCTTTGCCCGGCGGTGTTCGGAGCCGTTCCGAATCATCCGTGGATCAACTGGCAGATCGAGCACGCCGACGAATACTCGAAGCCGGACCAGCCTTGGAACGTCACGCTGATGACCGATGCACCGCGCGAGGGAGTCACGCTATGCCCGACACGCTGGTTCTATCCTTTCCTCTGGGACGTTCCGAAAGCTGATCGAACCGTGGCTGAAGACACCATGCTCATTCACCACTGGAAGGGCTCTTGGGCTCCTTGGGTGATACGGGAGCGGTGACGGGTACATCGGGGATTGGCGACGCTTTGCTTTTCTTCTTCCCGTAGGTCTGAAGACCCTCGCCAAGCATGGCCAGCAGTCCGAGGGCCACGCCGTCCGGCAAGTCCTGTTCTTCGAGCGCCTGATACACGTCCATATAGGTCAGGGGGGCGGAGAGGTTGAGCGCCTGATTGGCAATATCGGCCTTGTTTCCGGCGAGGTCAGTGCCGTTGAAAAGATTCACGATGGCACCGGGCACCGGATGTAGCTTGGAGCGGGCGAAGTTCGCAGCCACGTCACTCCATTTGTCGCCGCCGTAGGGAACGTGCGGACCGCGAATATCGACCACCTGGCCCTTCGTGTTGGCCTTTTCCCCGCTGGCCGTTCGTGCGCCGAAAACGATCATCTGGGAAAGTCCGGCGAGCGGGTCAAGTCGGGTATCGCCAATCTTGATCTTGCCGAAATCGGTCGAGCGCGGATCGGTCCCGATCTTCGCCTTCTTCTTTTCGTCGTCGATCATCGTGTTGCGAAGTTCCCAAGCGCCGTAATAGGCGGCCATGGCAATGAGCGCGCGGGCGTACTCCTTCGCGATGATCTTGCGCGTGCGCGGCGTGCCACCCCACATCGAATGTCCGACAAGCAGCTGCAGGCGGCTCGCGAAATAGCGCGGCGAGAACATGATTCGGCCAAGCGGAACGGCGGCCGGTTCGAGTGCGCCGAGCGTGCCGCGACCCGTCGATTCGTTCACGAACTTTGCCAGCTGCCTATCCTCGGCGGCGGTGAGTCCGCCCACATCGCGCATGGAGCGCCACAGGTCGAAGCGCAGCCTGTTCAGGTACGCCTCGGCAGACTGGTTGAAGGCGCGGACCAGACGGCCAACAACCGGAACCTTTTCAGCCAATTGGGCGGCCATCAAAATTTCTTCCTGCTTGTTGAGCGACTGGCCCTTCTCAAGCAGGTGGAGTTTGGCAGCCTTGGCGGCGGCGTAGTCGGGGTGATTCAGCACCTCCAGGTTGAGAGCGTGCGCGGCCTCGGGATTGGCCAGCAGAGCCTTCAGCGCCGTCGGGAGCGTGCGCGCCGACATGATCGGATGGGAGAGAGCTGCCATCTTGCCTTGGCGTAGGATGAAGCTCAGTTCGCCCGTCGTCATAATCGTGCGGGCCATGTCGTAGAAGCCGATGCCCTGTTCCTTGGCCTTCTGCAGATTCGAAAGGCTGTTGTAGCGGTCGCGTTCGAGTGCGGCGGCGTACTCTTCTTTGGCGGCGTCCAGCTTGGCCTGCAAGGCGTTCGCTTCGGCGTCCTTTGAAAATTCGATGCGCTGGCGGCGCGAGAAGTCGCTCTCATGCACGCGGCGTTCAAGATCGGTGATGCGATTGGTCGTGCGGGTTTTGAAGGATTTGAGGGCCGTGTCCTCTCGCTTGGCCGCTTCCGCCGCATCAACCTCGGATTTCGCCTTATCAAAAATCGCCTGCAGGTGCGGCTTCACGCGCTCGCCGAATTCCTTGACCATGTTCTCCGACCAAGTGGCAAAGTTGTCCACCCCGCGCGCGATGTAGTCAGCGCCGACGATGGCGTGGTCCGCGATGTCAGCCGGATCGAGGCCGGACTGGGAACGGCCTTCAGCCATGCGGGCCTTGATGCGTGCGCGAGCTTCATTGGCTCGCTCCCCGATGTAGCTGACGACCACCTTCCGGATGGCGCGAGTGCCGGCCTGTGCCTTCTGCGCGGATTCGGCCTTGGCCACGTATTCGTCGAACGCTTTCTGGGTTTCGGCGATCTTTTTGTGGAGCGACTGGACTTCCGACATCTGCTCCGGAGTGAGCGGACGGCCATCGTTGATGGCGCGGCGAGTCGTGACCATGCGAGCCAGAGAAAAATCTTCGTTCTGCATCACGCGGCGCGCGCGAAGGCCACGGGCGGTTTCGGTTCCGGCGAGTTTTCCGGCCTCGTAGGTGTCCAATAGGTCATTGCTCAGGCGGTCGCGCTCGACGCCCAGTTCAGCGACCTTCGCGGTATCACCCGCTTCCTGCGCTTTGATGATGGAGTCCGCCACCTGATCGAATCGGGTCTGCAGCTCGATCTGCTGGTGACGAATGAGCGCCGTCTCGACATCGTTGATAGCGCGCGGGTCGTTTTTCAGTTCATCGACAAGCATAGCAGAGGCAGACGGATTTTCGTCCAGGCGCTTCGTGGCGGCCTCCCATGCCTCCGGATCGGAGCGAGCTTCGACTTCCATGGCAGGCTCAAGACCGCGCTTCACGCGCTCCTGATCTACAACGGCGTTCATCACGGCGGTTGCGCCTTCCTTCGGCGCTTCAAAATCGCGCTCCAGTTTAGGGCGCTCAAGTTCCTCGGTGATGGCCTTCGCCTCGGGAGTTTCCGGCGCAGGAACTTCGAACTCCTTGGCGATCTCGACCGGCTTCGCAGCCTCCACCGTCGGCGGCATTCCGCCATGCCGGTTTTTGATGTCCTCGGACTTTTGCCAGAGGGCATTGAACTCGTCAGTTCCCACCTTGTCGTATCCCATTTCCTTCATCTGGCCCTGCAGTCGGTCGTACTCAACACGGTCGGCGGCGATCTTCGCCGCGTCGGTTTCAACCGGCGGGCGTCCGGCGGCCACGACGGGAGCTTCCTCCGCCGCCTTGGCTGCGTCCAGCATCGGATGATCCGTTTTTTGTGCCAGTTCTTCAATGGGGCGCTGGGTGACATCGGCCCGATTTTGAATTGCTTCATCAACTGCGCGTGGATTCACGGCCCCGCGTCGCCCAATCGAGGGCTCAAGCACGGTGGCCGAGTGCCCAGCCAGCAACGCGAACGCGCCCTGAGCGAGAGTATCGACGACATCGGTGACCTTTTCCTGCGTGCTCACTTCCGGACGCGTGAGATCGACAGACGCCTTTCCAGCCGCCTCGCCAGCGCCCTTGGCCATCTGCGCGGCGAATGCAGCCTTGATGGCGGTCAGCCCAGACTGAGCAGATTGTGCGGCCGGTCCGGAGCCGCCAGCCAGCTTGGTCAGTGCACCGAAAAGACCTAGCGTGCCCAGATTGAGCGGGGAAGTAAAGCTGCTGATGAGCGGGCCAACCGCATTGTAGACGCCAGCCTGAATCTGCCTTGTCGGAGTATTTGGCGCGGCAGGAACCTCGCCAGCGTAGCCCTCCGTTTCGCCAAAGCCGATGATGGGCTTGTTGGCCTTTTCCCAGTTGTCCGTAAGTGTTTTCTTCGTCTCCTCCGTGAAGTGGTCCTTGAATCCATCGAGCAGCATTCCAAGCCGGCCAGACGCATCGGAATTCCTCCACTTGGCCGCTTTGTCCACCGCGTCGTTGACGACGGCGTACTGCTCTTTCTTGGGCGGAGCATCAAATTCAGCCACGAGATCAACCGGATCAGGCGCGGCGACCTTGTTGGGAGCCTCAAATTCAGCCGTCAAATCGACAGGCATGGCTACTTCCCCTTTCGCTTGAATCCGAGTTTCTCCAGAGTTGCACGCGCCTCGTCAGCGGAAATCACGCCGTCGTTCACCATCTGCTGCATGGCGGAAAGCACGTCTTCCGGCTTCTTGACGGACGGCGAAAATGACGGGGCTTCACCCGGTTGGGCCGGAGGCTCGTACAACTTCGGCGATTCTTCGCGCGCCGGGGTGTCTTCCGCGCCGGGAACTTTGAATTCGACCGGAGGCGGCGGTTCAGCCGTGGCGGCTTCGGCGGCAGCGCGGTATTCGGCCGCGTGCTTGCGATAGACGGCGGCATTGGCGTCGTCGCCAGCGGCAGCGGCCTTTGCGGCATCCTTGTCCGCCTGGATGGCCGATTGCTGCAGGCCCTTTACCTTCGTGAGCGTGACGCGCGCGGCGCGGTTCTCATCGGAGATGGCAGCACGGGTGGCATCGCTGGCGGCGCGGGCCTTGGCGGTGGTTTCAGCCACCGTTTCCCGGCTTCCAGCGGTCGTTTCGGCGACGGCCTGACGGGAACCAGCGCCGATCTTCGCAACCTCAATCGCGCGCTCGTAGCCGAGTTGTGAAGCCTCCAGCTGTTGATCCATGTGGGCGTCGGCGATGGCAGAGCCGTGGGCTTTCAGGCGCTCATCGTTGAGCGTGTCGATGAACCCCTTGTACTCGGTGATAAGCGACATCCACTGGTATTTCGCCTGAAGACCCGCTAGTTCGCGCGCCTTCGTGTCGAAGTCAGCCAGCTGCATCACGTCCAGAAATTCGTCGTTGGCGGTCTTGGACACCGCCGCCGCCTGACCGCGCAGATGCTCCATGCGGGCGTTGTTGGCGATGGACGCCACGGCGCTGATTTGGTCGGCCTGCGCCTTTGCGCGAACGACCGGCATCAAGGCTTCGCGCTGCGCGATCTCCTGCGCACGCAACTGCTCCATCTGCTGCGATTGGCGCAGATTCGAGGCGCGCTGCATCATGCTCTGCTGGGCCTCGACGCCTTTATCGAAGGAGTCGAAAGCGCCGACGCCAGCTGGACTGAAAGTGGCTTCGGCCATTGTCAGGTCATCCCGTTGGGATCGGGCGAGGTAACGAGATTTCCGCCCTTACCGTCGGCGGTCGCGGCACCATAAAGGCTGCCCGCGCTCTTGATGATCGAATCCCAAGTTTGTCCATTGTTGAAGTTGTTCGCCGCCGCAGTCGCATTATTCGAAGCCTGCTGATTCGACTGGTTGCCGGCCGCCACTTGAGCCTGCTGGGCTGGCGTGACGTAGAACGACATCGGGGAAAGTGGATTCACCTTCGGAGCGATGGATGCGAGCAAGCCCGTGATGCCCTGCGCCGACTGAATCCGGCTCTGGCCGTACTGAAGGCTGTTGACGCCGAAATCGCGGAGCAGGGAGAAATCGTTGAACTCGCCTTTCGTTCCGGCGGAGATGCCGCGCTCGGCGGCAAGGCGGGCAATGTTCGCCTCCACATCCTTCGGCACGCCGTAGGGATCGGCCAGCTGGTCCTGCGCCGTCTTCGTCAGGCTCTTGGAAAGTTCGCCGTAGCCCGGCATCGCCTTTTCCATGAGCGCGATGTTCTGGTCCTGATTGAAAGTGTTCGCGCGCGAGATCAGCGATTCGATGTCGCCTTCGTTCGCGATGTTTCCAGCGATGGACTTCTTCGCCTCGGCATTCAGGTCGATGGGCGCGGCGAGCTGCGCGGCTTTGGCCTTCGGCTTGAGAAGTTGTCCACCAACGGCGACGGCGGCGGAACCCACGGCGACCCATGAATAGTGGCGCAACGAACGCTGCTCCGCTTCATCAAACGAGCGGCGGCGACGGGAGATGATGAAATCGTGGTTCATTTCAAAGGATGCTGGCGGCCCCCATCCAGAAGCGGGTTGACATGCGGCACAGTGAACATGGCCATGAGTTTTTCAGGGTCCGTCTCGTTGGTCGGGTTCGCATGGATGCACGTCCAGATCGTCGGCGCGTGCGTCATACCTAGTCGGCGCGTGCCAGGCTGAGACTCGAAAACTTCGTGACCGACGATGCGACGAACGGAGCCGTCTTCTTCGTTCGCCACAGAGATGTCGCCGCACACGATGTTCAGGCACTTGCCCGAATGGGTGCGGCCGGTCAGCATTGAGCCGGCCGGAATTCGAATCTCGCGACCGTACAGACCCGGCGAAAAATGGTGAAAGGTATCGAACTCACGAGGAGGCATGGACGCGACAGCGGCCTCAAGCTCATCGAAACGCGAAGGTGTGGTGACGGCGTTCATCAGTCCTTGATGAGTTGAAAAAGGTAGCGAGTTTGCTGGCGAACATCCACCGGATCGCTGCCACCTTTCGGACCAGTTTGAGAAGCGGCGATGGTTCGCGTTCCGATGCTGGCCGTGGCGGCGGTGATTACGAAATTACCAGCGTCGCCGTTGTCCGCATCCGAACCCGTGAGCACGATGTCCTCGTGCGTGTGCTCGGGCATCTGATCTTCAGTGAGCGTGACCTCATCGGCACCGGCGTCCGTCTCGGCATCGCTGCCATCGGCGGCAGCACCGGCGGGGACTTTCCCAATGCCATCGGTGTAGTGCGACCAGCCCGGATTCTGGTCTAGCACCGTGGCGAGCGATGTGCCTGAAACGAATTTGATGTCACCAGGGGAGCCATCGACCGTGTGCCACGAGCCGTCGTAGTAGATCAGCGCCACCTTGATCGAGGTGTCGAAAAATTGCGTGCCTTCGGTCGGCGATGAAGGCCGCGCGCCGCCGGAGGGAATCACGTTCGGAATCGGAATCCAGTCGGAGCCGTCCCAACCGTACCAGCCCACCGGATTTCCGCCGCCATCGACTTTGAACCATGCGAGGCCGCGATTTTCGGGAGCGGGTTCGGCGGTTCCGTAGGCCACGCCGCTGAAATCTTCACCGCCCGTGATCAGCATGTACGCCGCGATCAGGTTCAGCAACCCCTGAGGCGTTCCGGGGAACTCCGTCCCGCTCGGCAGGGTCAACGCTTCGTTTTGGAGAATCAGGGCCATGTCGGAGTCGTAAGTGGTTGCGCGCTCGGGAGCAAGTTTTAGTTACGGGCAGGAGTCTCCACAATCGAGGCGCGCTGGACAGGAAAGGCCGCTCTGATACAGTGCTTGCATTGGATTGGCGGAAAGTCCGGGGGACGAAATAACTGCAGACGCGCTGGTGATCAGCGTAGGGCCGGGGGACTCCTCATCGCTCACATCGAACGAGATCAGGAATTTTCCGGTATAAGGCAACGCCGCCGTGACCGCGGTTCCGCTGGCCCCGCCAATGTCCGAGGCCGAGAACAGGAAGTTTCCGGCGTAGTCGTAAACCGAAATCAGGCCACCGCAGTCGAGTCCGACGCCACCGCTCACTGACCAGTCCATCGTAACAACTTCGTCCTTGGTGCCGTTGATCGAAATCCATCCAGCGACACCCGTGACATCACCATCCGGAATATCGTTGGTCGTTCCGAGCGTGATATTACCCAGTCCGCCCACCGCGCTATTGGTGTAATGGGTTCCGTAGAGAAGGCTGTAGAACAGGCAGCTCGCCACACGCTCGGTGATGATCGCTGCCGCCTCGGCGCAGTCGGCATAAAATAAACCAGTGCTCTCAATGAGTGGCGGGAGGTGCATCTTCGGGCACGCCTCCAACTGCCGCGTGGTACCGGAATCGTCCCACAGACCAATCACCGGATTCACCACGAAAGACGTGCTCGTTGTGATCGTGAAAGTGCCGGCCGCCGGACCGACCAGCCCCGGACCCGTCGCCAGAACTTCGATGGTGTAAGTTCCAGCATCGAGCGACGGTGCGACGAACGGACTGACCGACCCGCTGTGATTGTAGACCGTGTTTCCGTCGATATCCTTGATCACAACGGTCGCCCCGGTCGTCTCCGCATTATCCAGCGTGAAAGCAAACGTCATCACCGTCGCATCCGGAATCGTGAGCGAAGCGTACATCGAAACGTTGTCCAAATCAGGGGCCGTGCCCTGAAGTACAAGCTGGTTCGGGGTGTCGTTATTGACGTCGAAACTTGCGAGTGCCGAATTGTTGCTCGAAACACCATACCCGATGCAGTTGTTCGACCGCGCGGCCAAAAGATTGAACGCCGCAATGTAGCTTCCGAAAAGTCCGCCGCTCTCAAGCTGGGAAGGAACGAAAAGGGCGCAGCCAGCGGCACTGCAATTTCCAACCGTCAGCGTCACTTCGTCCGAGATCACGTTGCCGTCAGGATTGCGAACGCGGCAACGGTAGAGGTAGGTGTTCATGTCCGTTGCGACCGGATCAATCGTGAGCGAGCTGGTGTTCACGCCAGAATAGATTCCGCCGTCCACCAACTCAGTCCAGACCATGCCGCCGTCGATGGAAACAAACCAGTCGTATTCGAGCGGGCCGTGAACGGCAGTGAGGCTGAAGCTGGCCGATTCTCCATCTTCGGCGCACACCGATTCAGGCTGCACGGTGATTTCAGGAATCACGGTCGCAGATTCATCAAGAGTGAACTCGAAATTCCCATTCTCGATCACCACAAGCGCGCCGCCGGGACAAGGAATGGCCGAATTCCAAGTGATCGTGAAGGTGCCCGTGTCTCCCGGAGCGATGTCAGCGGCGGGCTGACCAGTGACCGTGAAAGCGCCTTCGCATCCGATGATGATAACCCTGAGATGTCGCAGGTGAAAACCGCTCGTGTTCGGGAACGTGAAAACGCGCGGACCGGAGCCGCCAGTTCCAACGCTCAACCGGGACCGGCTTCTCACTCGCGTCGTGATGTCAAAATACAGGATGAACGGCGGGCAGTTTCCGCCAGGAAGAACGTACTCGACGTTGTTTCCGCTCACGTCGTTTTCCACGCAGGCGACATCGAAGCCCGTGCGGTCGGCGTAATCCGGATCGTCCTGCATTTTTGCCATCAGCATCATGCGGTGAATGCGGCAGCGGCCGCTCCAGACGAGCCTCACCTGAAACTCGAATCCATTGTCGGCGGCGTACCCGACCAGCTGATTGATCGTGTCGGGAATCGTGAAGGTCTTGAATTGCGGGCGTTCCTGCGTGAGCAGGTTCTTCCAGACGTGCGGCGTGGACGTAGATGGATCAGAAGTCGTGGCGCATGTCGTCGCCTCGTCCCACTTCAGCCATTTCTGGGAGTTGTCGGAACGCCAGTAGACCGAAAGATCGACCTCGCCATCGACAGACGACAGCCAAACGTCGCAGCGCGTGAGCAGCTTGCGGTGCTTGCTGTCGCCAAAGTTTCGGCGCGGATATTCGATGAAGCAGGTGATCGGCTCTTCGACGCGCTGAACTTCATCTTCCTCACACAGCAGGATAGCATCCGCGCGGTCGCCGGTTCCGAATTCCCACAGTTCGTTCACGCCTTCATCGGTCGTGACAATAGCGAAGGCGCGATTCTTGCCTCGGAACTCACCGCCCATCAGCTTAACGAAATTCAGGCCGTTCCATTTTCCGTCGTAGGCCGGCTGGCTCTTTCCGCCCATGCTGGACAAAGGAGCGAAATCGAGTGGTATTATATTCTTCCAGCCCACGCCGCCGTTCGGCAGAAGGTACGGGCTGCTCGTCATAAGCATCCGGTTGTCGAAGTAGACGCCCGAGCAGAACGGAAGGAGTTGCTGGCTGTCGTAGTCGGTGAGCCTCGAAACCTCGCGAGAGATCGGCGCTGAACCCGGACCAGCCTCGTCCGCGAGCGCATTGCGGATCGAGCGAATGCCCCCGTTGCTATCGCGCCAGTAAAGGTCTTGGTTCACCGAAACGATGGGCCACTGGCCGGATGAACCGACCGACCGAAGCAGCGCCGTGACGAATCCTGGCATCCGGCCCCAGTCGTCTCTCGAAGTGATGTCGGCGCGGATGGCGTTCGTCTCGCGCGCGCCGAAAACCAGTAGCACGCCGTAATCAGACTGGCCAGTGACCGGAATGAAACTCATGCCAGTCGTCGGGCTCGGGAAGTAGAGCTTGCCGCCGCCAGTCAGGTATGTGCTTTCGGTGAAGAGGAGTTCGCTGCCAGCGGCATTGGTGCGGATGTCGCCCGCCACGACGTTGTTCGCATCGACCGTGACCCAGAGCCGGCCGTTGCCGTAGGCCATCTGTTTGCCACGCGGAACTTCACCCGTCACCGCGCGCCTTGTCGATGAACCGTTGTAGAGGATCGCGTTCGATTGTCCGTCTTGGATCACCAGCGTCTCCACGGTCTGCGTCATCCAGACCTGCTTGATGATCGGCGAATTGTCGAAGCTCAAGTTGATCGACTCGCAGGCAAAATTGTTGCTGTTGATGCGAATCTTGTAGAGCAGGCCGGCAACCGAGATGACCAGCATGCCGCCTTGAACACCGAAATACTCGCCGCCTTGGACGAGGCCCGGCGGAAGCGTCATTCTCTGCACCATGTTGGGCCGCGTAGACGGCTTTCCGCCGCGCACGTCGATGTTCATTCCCCACGACGCCTGATTCGGCGGAAGCAATTCGGGAGCCAGCGCGGACGAAACGCCTGCTTCAAGCGTTTCGAACAAAAGCTGAGCCCAAGTGGATGCCATGACCGTCAGTAGGGCCAGCGCATCATTACGTCAAGCCGGTTGGTCCTGCACCTGACACCAGTATTCTACGCGGCCGGTCGAAGTGACGGGGATGCCGTTCAGCCAAAACGTGAATCCGTTGACCGTGATCGAGTCATCCTGCGGGGCGGCGAAGAAGATGCCATCGGAGTCGGTCGCCATGAAGTGCTGAAGCCTGATCTTCGGGATCGCGCTCATGGCACGCGTGAAAACGACGGGGTAGGACTGCTGGCCGGCGACCAGTGCGATGCTTCCCACCTGAAGCGTCTTTCCGGTCGGGGCCATCGTGAAATCGGACACGCTGGCGTAGGCGGCGCTTCCGAGCGCGGGCAGACCGCTCAGGTCGGAGTAGCGGCCCGTGTAGGCGACGCGGGCGAGTCCGGCGCGCGGTTGGAGTGCCGCAAGCGCGGCGGCCAAACCCTGAACGTCAGCGATAGTTATTGTGCCATCAGGTCCACTCAGGAAGGCGGGCTTGTCGTACACCCCGCTCCACGGCACCGACGGAGCCCAGCGCGCTTGGCGAATCTGTCCCATGGCTTAGTGGATGTTCGCGCTCGTACCGATCCCAAATCCTCTCGTAAAGGAAATGGCCGGAGTGCGCGCTTTGCCACTGTACGCTTCCGACTCCTGACGAAGAATTCGAATGCAGGTGGCGAGATAGTATTCCGCCTCTTGGATGTTGCCGCAATCCCTCTTGTACTGGGACTGGCACATGGCCTTGAGCGCAGGGATATTCCCAATGGTCAAAACGTCATCGTTCTCGGCAACCGGAACGTATCGAGCACGCGCTCGCGCGAGAACAACCCGATTGCATACGCCTTGGGTTGGACGCCAAAGAGACTGAATGAAATAATTTCGGAAGCTGCAGGTCGTCTGCGCCGGGGCGTACTGAGCGAGTTCGATTTCGGTCGTTCCGTTCCAGCAAGTCAGGCGCACATATCCGTTGGTGGTGTTTTTGACGACAGCCGAGAGCTTGTCGAAATTGTGCGTCGTCTCGGTATACGCTTGCCCGATGTCGATCTCCAAATTCTCGCCGTTGTACCAATCGCCAGAGGTTCCGTTAGTGAGGCTGCGGATCACCTTACCCTGATAAAAACCCTGAAGGTTGATCGTGGGCGGCTCGCCATCAACATCCTCGTCCACCTCAGCGTAAATCCGGAGTTTCCAAGGACCATCCGCGATGGGAATGGGAAAGCGAGAAACGACTTCGCCTCGGTCGAGACAGTCGTAATTCCAGCATCTCGGAAGGACTCCAGGGCTGCTGTCAGTGAAGATCAAATCGTCTCTGGGACCCGTTCCGTAATTAACAAACTCGGCGTACCGGGACATGATCTGCAGGGGAACGCGGTCAACAGTAACCTGCATTAGACGGTCGAGATAATACGGGAGCACCAGCTCTCCCGTGGTTTCATCGAACAAAATGTGCCAGCGCTGAACCGTGCAGGCAAAGTCGCCAAGATTCAGGATTTCTTCCTGAGCAAGATTCAGTCTCTCAATAAACCGGGCATCACTAAGCGACATCCCGGTTTGTCCCATCACCTGAGTCAGTGCGGGCCGGACTTGTGCGAGCGTGTATTGGTTCACGCTTTCCAGCTATGCCACGGCTTCGGGCGCAGGCAAGTTTTTATCATATCCCTTCCTGACGGCTTCCTCGAACGACATTCCCTGCGCCATCCTTTGATAGATCACCCACGTCGGCCATCCGAAATGCTTCGTCCACTGCCCGATGGTCATTCGTTTCCCGTCGTGCTCATGCCAACGGTTCGTGCGCTTGTTATTGTTCTGAACTTCAATCGTTGCCCACCGGCAGTTATCGGGTTCGTAATTTCCGTTAACCTCTTTCCGATCAAGACTCATTCCTTCAGGTCGAATTCCCATGTCCTGAAGGAAATTTTGAAATCCCGACGACCCACTCCATCGCTCGCACACTTTGATTCCGCGCGCTGCATAATGCACGTTGTCTTTATCACGGCATCTGCGGTGCATTTCGATCCAGCAAAGATATTCCGGGGTAGATTTTCCGTTCGCTGAACCGCCGTGTTTTGCGGCTGCTTTCTTTTGCTCGACCATCAGGCAGCCACAAGAACGAGTGGTGCCACGCTTGAGATTGTTGGCGTAAACGACTTTGGTTTTCCCGCACTGGCACGAACACTCGACGCGGAGCATGCCTCCGATGCGGTCAATTTCCTTGACTACAGTAAGGCGCTCGAAGACCTGTCCAACGATTTCCATTCTACTCCGAAACGACGGCGAGCACCTTCTGTTCGTTACAGAAATAGACCGTGCGACCGTCATAGCGAACCGTTAGGATCGCCTCGGCGGGAAGGAGCACCTGATCACCGACCTTGACGACTTCACACTTCGGGCCGGCGGCGAGAACCGGGATCGAGTAGAAAGACAGGTTCATCGCCTTCTGGGATTTCTCCGGAATGATGATTCCGCCGACATTGGTCTTCGGCTCCCAGTCGAGCTGGATGATGTCGCGAGCGGGCTTGTAGCTCACCGGCTTCTTGGCGACCCCACCAGGAAAAGCGATTTCCTGCGAGTGCGTTTCGGTTTCGGGATTTTCGGTGTCGCCGTGGACGCCGCCATCAGGATTTTCAGTGATCATATTTTTGGAAAGTTTTCCGGGGCCGTTCTCTAAACCGCTTCGGTTCGGCCCCGGTTCCCGCGTCGTGCGGAAAGTGAAAGTGGTGGCGAGCGCCAAGGAAGACAGTCAGTAAGGTTCCGATTGTTTGGTATAAAGAACCCTCGACGCCCGCGTGGGCGCAAGAGTGCTTCCGCTCTCTATCGCGTCAAGCTGTATTCGCCGGAATCTGCATTTTGAGCACACGGCACAACGCATAGATCACCGGGCCGCTCGGCCAGTTGCGCGCGCACTCGATGTTCGAGAGCTGCGCGACGGTGATCATGCCGTCGATTTCGGCGATCAGCTGGTTCTGGGAAAGATTCATTTCGGTGCGCTTCTCCTTGATCATTTCGGCGAAGGCCACGAGGTCTGGGTCTTGAGGCATGCGGGAAATTGGGCGCGTAGACACTATATAGTCAAGCTGTATTTAAGGCTTGCTGTACAGTGTGGCTGCATCAACGTCGGCGACAGATGAACATCAAAAATTATACCTCGGACGTTCCTGCGGGACAGACGATCAACCGAATCCAGAACTTGCTGATCGAGGCAAAAGTGAACGGGATCACGATGGAGTATGGACCGAGCGGAGAAATTCTCGCGCTGCTTTTCCATGTGAACCTCGACCGCCGATATTCGATTCGCCTCACCGCAAACGTCGATGGCGTTCAAGATACGCTGTGGCGGGATTACGTCGGGACGGACAAACTTTCCGACGACGGAAATTCGCTGCGCTGGAGCAGTCGCAAGAAAAAGAAGCGCTCCGATTTCCGCGAACAGGCTTCGCGCACGGCGTGGAAACTCCAGCAGGACTGGGTGCAGGTGCAGCTTTCGCTTCTGCTCTTGCAGAAAGTGGATTTCCTCCAGGTCTTCATGGCCTATCTGTGGGACGGAAAGGAGACGCTGTACAATCGCATCAAGGGGACTGGAATGTTGGCGCTCCCGGAGGCCCCCCAATGAAATACCGCATCATCAAACGCGCGAAGGGCTGGCTCGTGCAGCGCTACATTCTCATCGACACGCTGCCCATCGAAAAATGGGAGTGGCAGACGATCACCGCCCATCGCTTCCACTTCCTCGCCAAACTTCACCTGCTGGTGCTGCGGGAGTGGTGGAAATAGTGTTTGACGTAGGCACTGCCTGCGCGCATGGACTGCCTGCGTATGAATACCTACCACATTGATTTTGACGCCGAACAAAAGAAAATCGGCCAGTGCGTCTCCGACGTGCTCACCATCAAAAACGTCCGCCGCGCCACCGCCTATATTTCCGATAAGCGCACGATCAAGGCCACGCTCCAGCGCCGAATCGACAAGCGCGCGAAGCAAGCCACGGTGCTCGTGACCGTCGGTGCCCCCAACTTCGTTGAGCGCCGATTCATCCGGATCTGTAAAAAGGACGGCATGTGTTTTCCTCTGAACCAGATTAGTTGGCAATACTGGCCGGCGAAGAAGAAATGAAATACACCCAAGTCTTCGACGGCGACTGGCACCGGCCCGTGATGCGCGGCTGGCGGATGCTGTGCTGCTCGTGCTCGCTCGTTCACATCATCAATTTTCGCATCGTTGGAAAACACGTCGAACTGCAGGCCCGCGTCTGCAAGCGCGCCACCGCAGCCGCGCGGCGGAGGAAAAAGAAATAATTTATGTCCTACACAAATCATCAAATCCAAGCGGCTATCAACGCCGCCGAAAGCGCCGCGAGCGTCTTGCTCAGCGACACCCATCCCGTCGCCGTTACCAACGCCACGCTGCTCGCGTTGATCGCAGGCGCAAAACAAGAGCCGGAAAGCCGCGCAGTTGAATTACAGGAGGCTATCGACTCCGCGATCAACACGTTGAAAAATGCCTGACGCTCCTGAAATTCCCTACGGCTACAAACGCCTTCCGCCGGGAACAGCGACACAACGAGGTGATGGCGTCTGGGATGGCGAAAGATTCGTTCGCCTCCTCAAGCGGGCGAATGTCAACACAGGGCTTAAGGAAACAAAATACTGGCCCGTGACCGATGATATTGGAATCGTCATCCGCCGCTGCATCGTCGAGCAACCCGAACTTATTCATGTTGAATCCGCCGCAAATCAGCGTTGAGCCGGTCGGATCGGAATTCGTCTTGATGGCCACAAGCTACGGTCGCACGGACGTTGCCGGTCCACGCATTCTGCGCGCGCCACCGCATCCCGACATCGCGTGGCGGCACTCGGATGAGACACAGGCAGCCGCAGACGCGAATAAGCTCCAGCAGTATCTGGACGGCGTAACCAAGGCACCGTCGCGGACGAAGATTCGACAGGCGGGGGACTGACCATGGACGACACGCGCCCACCCTCCACCTACCACTCCGGCAAATGCACGGTCATCACCTACGGCCCGTACTGGCACGAACTCTGGTACGACAACCACTTCATCGCCAACTTCCGCGCGTTCCGCGACGCGGTGCGGTATCAGTTGCATGAGTTTCCTGCCATACCATGAGCGACAGCATCCACAACCGCATCATCGAAATGATGTACGAGGCCAAGGCGCTCGGAATCCCGTGCCAGCGGCTTTATCTCGGGGACGCGAAAATGCGCGAGCTTGAGGCGTGGCTCGCGACGCAGCCGATGGTAACAGATCACTCGTGCAGTGAGTTCACGTTCCGCGGCATGAAGGTCGTGCGCAGTTCAAAACCCGGCATGTCCATCGGACGATGAGCGTCTCCTGGCCCGAACAACAGCGCCGCGAGCGCGAACATCTCTGCATCATGTGCGCGAAGCCATGCCGCTGGCTGGAGCGCCACGACCGCTACGGCGTACACTGCGAGAAATGCGCGCAGCGAAACAACGAGAACTATAAGAAGTGGAAGGCGAGGACAGGGCCGCGGAAGAAGAGTTGACAGTGTATGTCATTTTGACATCGACTGCCAACGCATGAAAAACAAATTCTTCGAATCCGCGTTCGCCATTGGCCAGCGCGTTCAGATCGGGCTGCAAGGACTGACCATTGAGGGCCACGTTCGCGCCGTTACGTTCACGTCGTCCAAAGTCCGCTATGCCGTCCGCGTCCTCGGCGACGAGACCACGCTCCATAACATCGACAGCGCGTTTGTGTTCTCCAAGCCCGACGCCGAAATCCTCGACATGCCGGAGGATAATTACTCGTGAAATCTCCATTCAAATCCAAAGGCGACTACGAGTACGCCATGAAGAAACTGGGCGAGGCCATCGGCGACATCGTTACCGGCACCAATATCCGCCGCGCGACCGCCTACATCTCGCCCAAACTCACCATGAAGGCGACGGCCCAGCGCCGACAGGACTTGCGCTCGAAGTCTGCCACGGTCCTCGTCACGGTCGGAGCGCCCAACTTCACCGAACGCCGCTTTATTCGCGTTTGCCAGAAGGCGGGGATGGTTTTTCCGCTCAACCAGATCCAGTGGAAGCACTGGCCGAAGAAAAAACGCTAAATTTATGCACGACCCAATGACACAAATCTGCCACGCGGGACCATTCTCGCTCTGGCACAACGATCCCTGCAATAAAACCGGCTGCCGCGACGACTCGTGCGGCTGGTTCATGCGGGCGCATCACGGGAAGCCCGAGGTGCTGAAGGCCATCCGACGCAGGATGGAGTCAAATTTCGACAGCGTCTTCAAGACCTACGAAAATCCCAAAGACCCCGAGAGCCACATCGACGAGCGCGAGGCCATCGAACAAGGTATCGCCCCGAAGCGGGTCTATCACACCGGGCTTTTTTGCCCGAATGGCGACCCAAACCTTTCGGTTCACGGGATCGTCCTGAATCTATTTCAGGCCGGGGCGTGGAGTTACTTCCACGAAAAGCACTCGCACGACGCGGGGAAGGCGTGGAGTAAATCCCGTCGCTTCATGCAGGACAACTTATTCGACATTCTCTTCTTCGCGGAGAACACAACCGATTCCCTTCACGAAGGAATTACCGGGATGTTTCGGATTGCCTGCGGAGAAAAGTTCGACCGCGACGAAGCGCTGGATCGCTACGCATCCCTTGTGTACGGCTGGATTCTCCGCGCCGAACGCCCGTGGTACAAGCATCCGCGCTGGCATGTTCATCACTGGAGTCTCAGTGTAAGCTGGTGGTGGTTCTTGCCGCGCTGGCTGGATCGCAAGTTGAGGCCGGATAATTATGCCTGCTGCGCAGCAACGCCCCGAGCCCAGTAAACGCAACTCGCTTCACGTCCACAGCCCGGCCAATTCAGGCTGGGCTTTTTATTTTTCGCACCGCGCAATTCACTCGCGAACAAATCGAAAAAAGCTCCCACTATTTTCTTGTCTATCGGGGAAAGCCTTAGCATGACATCGGACGCGACCCGATGAATCACACGACCGACACCATTTTCCGCCTGCGCCTGACCGCGACAGGCTTTTTTATTTTGGGGGCCGCTTCGGCAACCCCTCGCGCCTGCCGGCATCGGGTCGCGCCATACGGCAGCGCGCGTCAATTTCCGGGGGGCCAGCCATGACCCCGCTTCCTCACAACCCAGCGGTGGAGAAACACGTCCTCGCCGTTTGCCTTCTTGACGAAGGCCCGACGTACCAGCGAGCGATCCATGACGGAGTAACGGACCGGTCGTTCCACGATCCAAAAAATCGGATCATCTGGAAAGCACTCGCAAGAATCCCGTCTCCCTCGCTCGAACTGCTGGCCCCCGAATTGGGCGATCACCTTTCAACCATCGGAGGGTTTCCGTACCTGATGGAACTGACCTCCGGCATCGGGACAACCGCCCACGCCGGCCACATGATCGAGCAGCTGATCGAGCTGGAGTCCAAGCGGGAGATCATCGCCCGCGCCACGGACCTGATCGAGCACGCGCAGAACGGGACGAGCCTAGCAGAATTGTCGGAGCAGGCGAAGGGGATTGCGCCCGACGGAAGAAGGTTCGGCGGCCTTCAAGAATTGATGTCGCGCCGCGTGACAGCAGCCAACCCGCCAAAAGAACCGGTCACGCGCCTTTTCCTGAACGACAAGCCAGTGGCCACGCCAGGCAACTTGCAGACGATCACCGCCAAGTCCAAGGCCGGAAAAACGGTCGCCACCGGAGCTGCCACAGCAGCCGTCATCGTGGCCACCTCCGGCACAGGCACCCTTCACGATACCTTCAAATTCCGCGCCTCCAACCCACAAGGCCACGCGGTCATCATCATCGACACCGAGCAAAGCCCGTTCGATGCGTGGGCCTGCTACCAGCGCATCCTTGCCCGCGCTGGCGAAACCCAAGACCCGCCGTGGCTGCTCCATTTCGCCCTCGTCGGCTACTCCGTTGCCAAGCGAAAGGCGGCACTCCTCACCGCCCTCGAATACGCCAAAAAAACTTTCGGCGGCGTCTTCCTCGTGATCATCGACGGCGTGGCGCACTTCGTCTCATCGGTGAACGAACTGGAGGAATGCAATCTCCTCGCGGACTGGCTGCGCGAACTCTCCGTTACCTACGACACGGCCATGCTCTGCGTCATCCATTCCAACGAGGGCCTGAAGACTGGCGACGACTCGCGTGGCCACCTTGGCAAGCAGCTGATGCGCGACGCCGAATCAAATCTCCTGCTCAAGAAGGTCGGCGAAGTCACGACCATCACTTCCGAGAAGCAGCGCAAAGCTCCCATCACCGAGGAAGACGGAATAGCCTTCAAGTGGTCCGAGGAACATGGTCGCCACGTCAGCTGTGCGGCCGCAGAGCCCAAGAGCAAGGGTGGCCGCCCCAAGGTATCGACCTTTCACTCCCTCGAAAAAATCTGGCCCCGCACCCCGGACAAGGCGCTCACCCAGTCCCAGATTCACAATTACGCCAGAGACGAGGAAGGCACCAGCGAGTCCACCCTTCGCCGAATCATCAACGACGCCGTGATGGACGGACAGCTCATCAAAATCCCGAGCAACCTGGGCAACAAATACTGCCTGAGAACTTAGGACTCGGGAGGATCAGGCAGCTTCTCGGCCACCGCCTCAATCGCGTTCGAAATCTGTTGCGCCTGCCACACCACGGCATCCGCAAACGAATGAACGTCGGTCCGCCCGTCGACATGGGTGAACGAATCAGCAAGCCGGCCAACATTGCCAGCCAGTCGTTCGTGTGCGGCAGCAAGCCGGTTGATGGCATCCGTCAGCTCTTTTTCCATCGCCCGATCCTTTCCATCCCCCGCCAAACGTCAAGTTAAGTCATAACTCCAAAACCCTCCAAAACCACTTCAAAACCAACTTTTGAATCTCCGTCAAAACCCCCCCCGACTGCCTATAGGCAGGAGGGGTTTTGGAGGAGGGGGGTAAAAAAGGAAGAAAGCGATCCGAGGTTTTGACGGACGTATGGCATCTGCGCCTCATTTGTAAAATCCCGTGTTGGGATGACCAAGTGTGTGGATGAGGTGATTCGTATTTCGACGTGGGGCCTCAGCGCGGGGGTGGGGGTCCAGGGCCGGGGTGGGCTGCGCCACCAGCTCAACAGCCTGTTCGATGCTGCACCACGCCATGCAACGCAGCCACGCCAGCACGCGCAGCGCACGCGCAATGGGCTCGATGGGTACCCAGACATACCCCCAACCCCTGATCGTCGCTATAAACGCAAAGGAATGGGTCCCGGTTTGGACAATCCGCTGTTGAGACTGGCAGTTGAGACTGATACAAAACGCATAAAACAACGCGTAAGTATCTGTCACTCCAACAATTTCGCCACAATGTCTATTATGTCTACTAATCAGTAAGTAATTAATAGATAAATGGATGTGCGATTATTGTACTGTTTTTGATTCGATCTCCGTCACCTGCTCAGCCGGCTTGCCTGGCGCAGCCCCAACGAAAAACAAATTGAAGTTGGTGGGGCCGGAAGACGCTACAGCCTTTCCGGTTTCACGCAGGGCCTTTGCTGTAGTTGCAAGGTTGCGTGCGCCTGCAGTGTAAGCCTGAAAATCTTTCGCTGCGTTTTTGTCGTCACGCTCAAGCGACTCACGAACGCGGCCAAGGCTTTCGGCCGTCAACACGATCATGTCATCAGAAATCGCTTCGAGCGCTTCGTTTGCTATGGTTTCCGTGCGCGCGTTGGATTCAGCAAGAAGCCTCTCTTTCGTTGCCTTCCTCAACTTAGTCCAACCTTCACGACTCGCGAGCTTTTCGAGCGTTTGAGTCGGCAAGCCAGTTGCCTCGGAAATAGCTTTGTAGGGAAGGCATTGGGAAAGGTACATGTTCCGCGCCTTCATGCGCAGATAAACCGGAATTTCACCCTGCCTTACACGCGGATGAGCCGGTGCGGTTCGTGCCTCACGTTCTTTAATTGCATCTGCAACCATATCGGCACGCTGTACTTTCCGCGTAAAGTGTCAACGCCTGCAAATCTGACGCTCCGAAAATGAAGGGATAAAAAGATCAAAATAAAGTTTGACTGTACACAGTCAGGCTGTACTTAGTGAGTGTGTCAGAGGGGAATTAGCCTCCTGACAAAATTCCGACCAAGAATGAAAACGATAACAGCAGAACGCGCAACGATGGCCATCCTTTTGGAGCGCTCGCTTGCCTACGCATCAATGCAACTCCGCGATTCCTCTGCGCAGTATATTTGCGCCTACGTTCGCGGCGATGGCCGTTTGATCTACGGTGCTGGTGCTTCAACGTGGCAGGCCATTGTTGACGCGACGGCAGGCGAAAACGCTGGCGAGGCTCGCGACGAAGCGAACCGCATTGCCGATCTCTGCCGCTTCCCGCAGTGGCGCTTCGAAGGTGACGGCGACATGCGTTGTCAGGTCTGGCCCATCGTGAACGAGGCATGCACCGAAATGGCTGCGTTTCTTTTCAAACTCTAACCCTTCCCTGGTCGGAACTCCCCCGTCCGTCACGTCATGGAAACATAACGGGCCGGCGGACGGGGTGAGGGAATTTCTGATAGATCAACCAAAAACCAAAAAGTCGGATCAGACTCAAAACGATAAACAACATGTCTACTCAAAAGAAAAAGTTCGAACTCTACTCGCGCCTTCAAGCGCTTGGCTTCACCTATTACGAAGCGCACAGCCTGCGGCGGATTGAAATGACCTTGAGCCTTTGGGCTGAGGGCGAATGCGGCGACGAAAGCGGGCGCTGCATTGAGCGCGACGAAAAGACCAACCGGCCCTACATGACGTACGATAAGGGCACGAACGGTCAGCGCGGACGCTATTCGATTGCAGACCGTGAAACCGGCGCGCTGAAGCGACTGGGCAAGATCGTGGCGGCTCGTAATGCTCGCGCCTACGTCAACGGCAAGTGCATCAATCCCGTGGCTGCCTATCACCAAGGCGATTGCCGTGGCTGCATGCTCTACATCGTCAGCGCTGAGCACCTGGCCCCGGAATTCAAGGAATGGCGCGCGCAGAACACGGGCGCAAATGCCGCCGCATTTCCGTTCCACCAATATCTCCCCAGCCTCTACACGCGCGGCGTCGCGGTCTGCGCATGAACCTCCCCCTCTACAAACAACTCCGCGCGCTGGGGATGACGGCGCTGGCGGCGTACCAACTGAGCAAACTCACATGAGCACCGCAAAACACACCGCTCAGGGCATTCCGCCCGCGCCCTACACTTTCACGCCTCGTGAGGTTGGCGGCCTTGGCATCGTTCAAGACGCCAATGGAAAACCCATCCTCGACTTGCTTGCGCAACAGGAGCCACTGGGGCACCTGATTGCTGCGGCTCCTGAACTGCTGGAGGCCCTGAAGCGCGTCCGTCATGCGTTCTACGTTGACGGATCAAGCAAGGCTTTGCGCGCCGCTTTTGAGGGTACGAAAGAGCTGGTCGCCAAATCGGAGGGCCGAGCATGACCACCATTAAGCATGGCGCCGACGACCTCGCCGCTCCTTCGCGCGCCCTTCCGCCCTATTTGTACGCGCGCCTGGTCCGGCAAGTGCTCGGCTACGGCCGGCAGTACCGCAACCCTGATTACAGGCTGTCCGTCGGCCTCTCTCAACCGCGCCCCAGCCTGGGCCAAATCGTGCTGGTTATTGCCGGGCTCGGAGTGGGCGCGCTGTGGCTTTGGGCGTGCGCTTACTCTGGGCTGTTTCTCTGATCCCTCCCCCGCCTCTCTAAAACATCAAAGAACCCTCAACTAAAAATCATCATGGCACGCGCAACATTCGTTAAATCAGCCCGCAAAGATAACCCTGTCGCCAAGAAGGGTGAAAGCTATTACTGGTGGGCCTTCATGCAGGGCGGTCGTGGCGGTCCGAAGCGTTACAGCAAGACGCCGCCGACTCGCTCGCAGCTCACGCAATCGGAATTCTACAGCACGCTCTATTCGCTCGAAGATCAAGTGGGCGATTGGAAGGCCGACCAGTACGAGAGCGTTGCCGATCTCGAAGGCGATGTGGAAAACATCAAAGACGAAATCCAATCGCTCGGTGAAGAACAATCGGACAAGTTCAGCAACATGCCTGACGGTTTGCAGCAAGGCGACTCGGGGCAACTGCTGGAGAATCGTGCCAGTGAATGCGATTCCCTCGTGTCCGAACTCGACGGCATCGACTTCGAGGAACCGGAAGAACCGGACGCAGCCGCCATCAAAGAGCACGGCAGCAAGGAAGCCGCCATCAAAGCCGCAGTGACCGCCCGCTGCGAAGAGATCATCAACGAAATCCAGGGCTTCAACTGGAGCATCGAGTAATCCCCCTTAACCTTCCTCCCCAAGTAACGGAAAGGGAAAATAGACTATGAATATCGAACAACAGAGAATCGCGATTGCGGAGGCGTGCGGGTGGACGCGGAGACCTGCAACATTGCTGGGAAATGAACTCACATGGACCGATCCCAATGGGTTCAGCCAACGCGAAAAAACAATTCCTGACTATTTGGGAGACCTTAACGCCATGTTTGAGGCCATCCGCATGCGGTCCATTGACGAACAGTGGGCAATCTTCGCCACGCTCGCAGACATCGTACCCGCTGAGCTTCCTGCCTATATGGGCACGCCTGCGCAGTACGCCGAAGCCTTCCTGCGCACCCTCAACCTTTGGAAGCTGGCCCCCGAGAAGGAATAAAATCCATGAAGACAAAAGACGGCTTAGAAGTTGAATTGATCGAGTGCGAAGAGCACCACGATTGCGGGTGGGGCGATTGGTCCTGCAAGGTCACGCTGCCCGACGGCACGGAACTGGACCAGTGTGAGGTTTTCTCGGATGGCGAGGAAATCGAACGCTCAACTCTCCGCGACATGAGCGGGACAACCGCGAGGGACTTGTGATGAAGTCCGCACGCAAACCGAAATGCTGTCAGTGGGTGGAGGGCGTTTGCTCACCTACGGACTCCACTTGGAAGCAATGCAAGGCCGCGCCCAAATTCAAACTGATGTGCGTCACGCCTGATTTTGAATCGGAATACTGCGTGGGCTGGGTCTGCGCCGAGCACGCCGTCAAAGCCACCTATAACCGCCTCGGGCAACTCGTCTGACCCACCCCTCACCTCTAAACAACCACTGAAAAGAAGATGAAGCTGATTATCGACAATCGCACAAAGCTGGATGATGCCACGGTACTTGCTCGCGTTGGGTCCGTTGTTGCTCTCGGGCGAATCTCAGAAACGAAGGCGGGCAAGCAATACTGCTTCGCTTCAACCTTCGTCGATTGCTGCGTGTACGTCGAGAAGCGGCGCAAATCTGGCACCGAAACCTTTATCATTACCACCGCCTAGCCCCCTCACCCCCAACTCCTCACCTACTATGAAAACGGAACACACGCCCGTCTATCGCTTCACCGAGGAAGGAACGCTTATGAAACGCATCACTGAATCAGGATGCGAAGTCGGCGTGGCATTTGATGTCCCAACGAGTCATCACGCTCCAATCGCCCTTGCGCTGAATCAGCATGACGCGCTGGTGGCCGCGCTGACGGACCTTATGAACGCAGAAGCGGCTATGGTCCAGCGCAGCGACTATCTTCCGGGCCTCAAGCTGGCTGCATTGCAAGATGCGCGAAAGTCTGCCCGCGCCGCCCTCCAATCCCCCGCCCCTGAAACTAAGTGAGAGGAAGAAAAATATGAAACTTACTGAACTAGAAGAGGCGCACATCATGCGCGAAATCAGAACGCTATTTGCCGAACAAGAATCAACTCCTGGCTTCGTCGTTGAAACTCGCACCGATATTGAATTCGGCGGCGGCATCACCCTCGGGCTTTCC
>Ga0068862_100000317_pt1 | contig 52724 bp, 6 predicted proteins | sample KBSSwiS52_FD_66598 | JGI IMG/M metagenome (GOLD analysis project Ga0068862, IMG submission 66598) | Switchgrass rhizosphere microbial communities from Kellogg Biological Station, Michigan, USA - KBS Switchgrass S5-2 | ecosystem: Host-associated > Plants > Roots > Rhizosphere > Soil ...
TTGTCCTTGAGCCGGTAGGGCGGCGCGCCCGGGTCCTGCGCGTCGCTCGGGATGTCGATGCGCTTGGGGCCGACGAAACCGAGGTGCAGCCAGACCGAGGAGGAGCCCGGCCCGCCGTTGAAGAAGAACGTGATCGGCCGGTCCTCCTGCCGCTTCACACCCTCCGCGATGTAGGAGATCGTGAAGAAGCGCGCCGTGGGCTTGCCCTCGCGGTCCTTGAGGTCGATGTCCTCCGCCGTGGCGGTGTAGGGGATGTCCACCCCGCCGGCGGCGAAGCGGTGGTGGGTGACGAACTTGCGGGGCGCGGCCGGCGCCGGCGCCGCCGCGGCCTTATCCCCATCCCCGCCCTTGTCGCCCTTGGGGGGGTCGTCGGCGCGGACGGCGGCGGTGGTCGAGACGAGCAGGATCAAAAGGATGGCGAGCGTCGCTTTGCGCATGCACAGGATCTCCCTCATGGTGAGCCAGATACGCCTGGAACGGGCGGAAGTTTCAGGATGCCGCCGGACGGAGCGCGGCGCGGCGTGGAGGTGCGAACGAGCGCGCTAGATTGGAGTTCTGCGCGGTCGATTTGAATTCGAGCCTGTCTAATTGGAATTCAGCCGTAGACGGGGGGCTTGGCGGATGGACCCGCCGACTTGCCGATTCGGAGGCGCGGGCGGAGGGGCGGACAGCTCTACGACCTTGAGCACCTGGTCGGCGGCGACCCCGGTCAGAGTCTGAACCTCTCCGGAGGGCCAACGGATCACGACCTTGTCGGCGGTCTTGGCGCCGCCGAGGCCGAAGGTGGGGTCGATCTGGGACTGCGAGAGATAGCTTCCTCCGGCCCGCACCTCCCAACTCTGCGCAGCGCCATCCGCCGTGACCTCCACCCGGGCACCGATACCGTTCCGGTTGCTCTTCTTCCCTTCGAGGGCGAGGCGCAGCCAGTGGCCGTGGCCCTCGCCGGCATTCTCGAAAACCCGGGCCGGGCCTCCGTTCTCCGCCACCACCACGTCCAGGTCGCCATCGCCGTCGAGGTCAGTGAAGGCCGTGCCCCGGGCCACGCGGGGACGGGCCAGATCACCGCCTGCAGCGGCCGTAACGTCCGCGAACGACCCGCGGCCCTGGTTGCGGAAGAGGAGCGCCGACTGCCCGTTCTCGAGCTCCCCCGCCCTGTACCGCTTGGTCAGAGGGCCATTCGTGGCCAGCAGGTCGAGCCAGCCGTCCAGGTCGTAGTCGAAAAAGAGGCAGCCCCAGCCGATCTTGAGGTAGGAGGCGCGCCCCACGTCCGAGCCAGGGGCGACGTCGAGGAAGAACTGGTCTCCCTTGTTCTGATAGAGGCCGATCATCTCGGTGTAGAAGTTCGTGATCGCCAGGCTCGGCCGGCCGCTCCGGTCGTAGTCGCCGGCGTCGATCCCCATCGCGCCCCGTACCTGGCCGATCGTCGAGGTGGCCACCCCGGCCAGCATCGCGATCTCCTCGAAGGTGCCGTCGCCGCGGTTGCGGTAGAGGAGGTTCGGCGCGGTGTCGCAGGCGACGGCCAGATCGGTCCAGCCGTCGCCGTCCAGGTCGAGGGCCACCGCGCCCAGGGGCTTTGCGTCCGGCTTGTGGAGGCCCGCCCCCTTCGTGCGCTCCTCAAAGGTCCCATCGCCCCGGTTGCGGTAGAAGCGCGGCGAAGCCCCCTGGTAGTTGAAGGCCGTGCAGTAGATCTTGGTCTTGCCGCCCCCATCGGAGCAGAAGATGTCCGTCTCCGGCGTCCAGGTGACGTAGCGGGTGACGTAGAGGTCCAGGTGGCCGTCGCGGTCGGCGTCGAAGAAGAGCGCGCCCGCCCCCACCTCATACTTCGGGGAGAGCCCCGCCTTCTCCCCCACCTCGGAGAAATGGCCGGCGTCGTTGCGCAGCAGGAGATCCCGGCCGACGCAGGCCAGGACAACGTCGGCGTCGCCGTCGTTGTCGTAGTCGGCCGAGGCGCCCCCCAGGCAGTAGGCGCTCAGGTCGAGCCCGGCCTCGCGCGTGCCGTCCTTGAACTTCAGGCCGCCCTGGTTGACGAACAGGGCCGGGGTCGTGGCCTCGCCCGGCTTGCCCGGGAAGTTGCGGCCGTTGACGAACAGGAGGTCGGAACGGCCGTCGCCGTTGGCGTCCAGCACGACCACGCCGGGACCCAGGGTCTCGGGCAGCCAGGCCTGGCCGAAGGCGCCGGTGTTGTGGGTCCAGCGGATGCCGCTCGCCTCGGTCACGTCCACGAAGCGGATCCCCGGCGAGGGGGGAAGCGGCACCGCGGCCCCGGCCGCCGCCTCGGCGGACGCGCCGAGGAGGAGGGCGGCGGCGAGGAGGGCTCCCGTCATCGCAGGCTCCCGGAGCGGTGCTCGTGGATGCCGGCCTGCTCCCGCGCATCGTCGGGATGGCTCGCGAGGAAGGCCTTCTTCCAGGCCTGGGCCGCCCGGTCCTCCTGGTAGCGCTCGTAGAGCTTCAGGTGGCGCTCGGCGTTCTCCTTGTTGCCCTGGGCCCGCCAGGCTTGCCGCAGCGCGAGGTGGGCGGCGGCGTTCTCGGGGTCGACGGCCAGCACGCGCTCCAGCTCGGCGACGGCGGCCGGGAAGTCTTGCTTGAGGAGGAGGGTCGCGGCGATCTCGCGCCGGATCTCGGCGTCGCCCGGGAACAGCTCCGCGGCGGCCCGGAACTGCGCCAGGGCTTCGTCGTAGTGGGTGCCCTCGCGCTTGGTGCCGCCGAGGTAGTAGCGCGCCCGCGCCTGCCGCGGATCGAGCTTGACCACCCGCTCCAGCAGGTCCATGGCATCGGAGAGGCTCTGCACGGAGAGCGCGAGGTTGGTGAGCGCGTCCGCGTGGTCCGGCTCGAGCGCGAGCACCCGGTCGAAGGCCTTGCGCGAGGCCGGGAAGTCGCCCTGGAGCGCCAGGCCCACGGCGTAGTCGTTCCAGCGCTCCGCGTTCCCGGCCGGGTCGCCGCCCGCCGGCGCGCCCATGTCCGGCAGGGCCGCGCCCGCCTCCACCACGGCGAGGCGGGCTGAGCCCTCGGCGAGCGTGGTGATCGGCAGCGGCGGCGGCGCCTGGCCGAGAGCCGCGAAGACCTGGCGGTGGAAGTCCCAGGCCAGCTTGCGGTAGCGCAGGCTGGCGGTGACGGTGATCCGGTCGCCCGCCTCGGCCGGCACGTCCATGCGGAAGCGGGCCACGTGCGGGGCTCCGGGCTCGATGAGCTGGCGCCAGGCCGCGACGCGCGCGCGCCAGAGCTCGTGGCGCTCCACCCGCTCGCCCTTTTCGTCGGTCCACACCGTGCGGAGGAAGTGGGCACCGGGATCGACGGGCGAGGTCTCGTCCGCCCTGCCGCTCCAGAAGATCACGCGCCCTTTGTCGTCCACCGCCTTGACCTCCAGCCAGACCTCGCCGAGGTCGCCCTTGCCGCCCGGGAAGCGGTGGCCGACGCTGCGCGAGCGCACCACGACGTCGAGCCGGTTCGACTCGCCCCGGCGCACGGTGGCCGGGATGCGGTCGAGCGGACCCCAGACGTCCTCCGACGAGCCGACGCGCGGTGCCGGCGGAGCGCCCGCCGGCGAGCCGTGGGTCATGGCGAAAAGGTCGACGGTAAGGCGCGAGTCGCGGAGGAAGTCGGTCACCGCCTGGAGCTGCGCGCGATCGCCCCGAAAGACCGGCAGGGCGGTGTTGGCCGCGGCGAAGCGATGGGAGCGCACGCTCCCCCCTTCCCCGCCGGCGTCCCGGGAGGCCACCCGGGGCATGTGGCAGTCGAGGCAGCCCGGGGATTGCCAGAGGTAGCGGATGCGGCTCGGGTTGGCGTCGTTGTCCGGATCCCAGGCTTTGCGGTCGTCGAACAGGCGCAGCCAGCGGTAGCCGTTGACCGTCTCGTCCACGGCGCCGCGGTGGCAGCCGTCGCAGGTCGCGGCCGCGGCCGGCTCGGGGTGGGGGACGGCCTTCAGCTCGCAGCGATCCTTCTTCCTGGAGCTTGCCTTCTGCGGCTTGGCGACGTGGCAGGAGCGGCAGGAGACGCCCGCCGCCGGGGCCGTCGCCGTCGCCGTCGCCGGTGCCGTCGTCGGTTCATGGCAGCCGGCGCACCACGCGGCCGTGCCCTCGCCGGAGCGCTTCGCGGACTCCAGGGTGGCCTTGTACCAGGGGCTGTCCAGGCCGGCCGAATGGGACGAGGACTGCCACTGCGACGTGATGTCCGGGTGGCAGCCGGAGCGGCCGCAGCTCCGGGTTTCAGCGCTCGCCGCCCGGGCAGGGACGGCCTGGGGCTTGGCGGGGGCGGCCGTCGCGGCGGCTGTCGACGACGAGCCGAGGAGGGCCAGGGCCGGGAGCAGCGCCGCTGCGGCCAGGAGCCCGAAGGCGGACCTCGGCGGGCGCGGGCTCGGCGTGGAGTCATTCATTCCGGAGGGCCTCCATGGGGTCGAGCCGCGAGGCGCGGCGGGCGGGCAGGTAGGTGGCGAGCAGGGCCACGGCGGCCATGATCATCGCGACGCCGGCCATGGCCGACGGATCGGTGGCGCTGACGCCGTAGAGGAACCCGGCGAGCAGGCGGCTCGACGCGAGCGCCCCGGCGAGGCCGAGCGCGATGCCGAGGAGCACGGGGACCATGCCCTGACGAAGCACGAGGCGGTGGATCCGGCCGCGGTCCCCTCCCAGGGCGATGCGGATGCCGATCTCCCGCGTCCGCTGCGTCACGAGATAGGCGAGGACGCCGTAGACGCCGAGGGAGGCCAGCACCAGGGCCAGAACGGCGAGGCTGCCCAGGAGGACGGCGTGGAACCGGCGCGAGCCGATCGAGCGGGCGACCCGCTCCTCCATCGGCTGGACGTTCGCCACCGGCAGGTCGGGGTCGAAAGCCCAGACCCGCTCCTCCACGGACCGCGTCAGCAGCCCGGGGTCCTGCTCGGTGCGCACGACCACGTTCATGGGCAGGAGCTGGATGATGAGGGCGCCGAGGCTCGGCGGCATCTGCTCCAGCGGGACGTAGAGGATGGCCGGTGGATCGCTCTCGAGGCTGGTCTCCCGCACGTCCTCGACGATGCCGACGATCTCGCGCGGTGCCGGGTCCGCCTGCTCCACCATGTCGGGCAGGCCGATGACGAGACGGCGGCCGAGCGGGTTCTCTCCCGGGAAGTAGCGCTTCGCGGCGGTCTCGTTGAGGAGGACGATGCCGGGGGCGCCCGCGGTGTCGGACGGCGCGATCTTGCGGCCGCGCTTCACCGCGACCTCCAGGGTGTCGAAGTAGGCCGGGGTCACGGCCCGGTACTGGCCAATCCCGGTGCCCTCCTTGGAGCCGGGCGACCAGCGGCCGTCGATCACGAAGGTCATGTCCGCGCCCAGCTCCAGCGGCAGGTTGGTGCTGAGCGCGGCCGACCGGACGCCCGGCACGGCCTGGATCTCCGGCAGCAGCTCGCGCTGCAGCTTTTCCATGCCGCCTGCCGCGCCGTACCGTGCCGGCGGCAGGGGGAGCTTCAGGGTGAGGACGTTGTCGGCGTCGAAGCCGGGATCGACGGAGCGCAGGCCCGCGAAGCTCTTGACCAGGAGCCCGGCGCCGACCATGAGAATCAGGGCCAGGGCCACCTCCAGGACGACGAGCCCGTAGCGCACCCGGCTGCCGAGCTGGCCGCCGCCGACGCCGGAGCCGGTCGAGCCCTCCTTGACGGTCTCGTTCACCGGCACGCGCCGGGCCTGGAGGATGGGCGCGATCCCGGCCAACAGGCCGGTGAGGAGCGCGATCCCGACGGCGAAGGCGAGCACGGAGCCGTCGACGACGACCTCCTGGGACGCGGACACGGCCGCGGGCGCGAGGGCGACGAGCGGCCGCAGGGCCAGACCGCACAGGGCGAGGCCGCCCAGCCCGCCGAGCCCGGCGACGACCAGGCTCTCGGTGAGGATCAGCCGGGCCATGCGCGAGGAGCTCGCGCCGAGCGCCGTGCGAATGGCCACCTCGCGGCGGCGGCCGGCGAAGCGGGCGAGCTGCAGGTTGGTCACGTTGGCGCAGGCGATGAGCAGCACGAGGCCCACGGCGGCAAGGAGCACCAGGAGCGCCTGCCGGTAGTCGCCGTTGAGGAAGGCCTGGAGCGGCAGGACGGAGGCTCTGTCGTCCGACTCTCCCCAGCCTTTGAACTCCAGATAGCGGCGGTTGATCTGTTCCGTCTCGGCGAGGGCCGCGTCGCGGCTCACGCCGTCGGCGAGGCGCGCGGTGATCAGGAGCACCTCGGCGTCGGCCGGGTGAGCCGGATCGGCGCGCAGGGAGGTCCAGAGGCGGATCCCGGCCGGGTAGCGGAAGCCCTCGGGCATGACGCCGACGACGGTGAAGCTCTCGCCGTCCAGGCTCACCTGCTGCCCGACCACGCCGGGATCGCCCCCGAACCGCTGCTGCCAGAGGCTGTGGGAGAGCACGGCCGTGCCCGCGGCTCCGGGCCGGTCGTCCTCGGGCGAGATCCAGCGGCCCACGGCCGGCCGCACGCCGAAGACCTGGAAGAACTCGCCGCTGACGCGGGCGCCGTCCACGATCTCCGGATGGCCGTCCCCCTTGAGGATGTAACCGTGCGGCAGGCCGTCGTAGGCGGCCATACCCTGGAACACACGGCCGCCCTGTCGCCAGAAGAGGTATTTCTCTTCCGAGAAGGTCGGCGACAGCTCCTTGCGGGTCTGCCGCTGGATCTGCACCAGGCGATCGGGCTCGGGATAGGCCAGCGGCCGCAGCAGGAGCGTGTTGGTGACGCTGAAGATGGCGATGTTGGCGCCGATTCCGAGGGCCAGCGCCAGAACGGCCGCGCCCGAGACCCAGGGGTTCTTGCGCAGCATCCGCAGGCTGTAGACGACATCCTTGATGAGCTCGGTCATGGTCTCCTCTCTCGGTTCCGGGGCTCCAGGTAATGCTTCATGTCGTGTCACGGTTCCTGAGTGTGCCATGTTCTCGCGTCACCCGGCGACGGGCTCGAAGCGTTCGCCAGCAGGCTCCGGCAGGTTGCCGGGGTCGGGACCAGTCTGGTCGAGGCAAGCGCGGAGCCGTTCCGCCAGCCGCCGGACATGGGGCGGGCTCGTCAGGTTGAAGTGGTTGCCGGGCACGTCGTGGATTTCGACGCCGCCGAGCGCGAGCGCACCCCATCCGAAGGTCGGGTCCTCGGCGATTCGCGACGCAGCGTCGGGCGCATCCACCGCCCTCAGCAGCACGAGCCGGCCGGCGCAGGGCCGCGGCCGGTAGGCATGCGCCGCCAGAATGTTGGTCCAGTACAGGTCGAAGTAGCGGCGCACGTCTTCCTGGCCGAAGTCGACCGGCACCCGCTCGCGCTGCCTCAGGACACCGAGGACGTAGCCGAGCTGCTCGTCGAGCGACCGGTCCCGCGGCAGGTCGTGCGCGAAGTCCGGGAGCATCTCCTGGACGAGCACGCCCAGGTACTCGCGGGGGTCGAGCTCGCCGTCGTGGCTGTCGCGGATCACTCCCGTATCGAGGAGCGCCACCAGGCCCGCACGCTCCCCCGCCTCTTCGAGCTGGCGCGCCATCTCGAACGCCACGTAGCCGCCGAACGAGGAGCCGCCCAGGCGGTAGGGTCCCTTGGGCTGGACCTCGCGGACGATCTCCAGGTAGGCCGCGGCCAGGTCCTCGACCCGGGTGATAGGCTCCTGGTTCCGGAGCTGCCCGCGCGCCTGGAGGCCGTAGACGGGCCGGCCGGCGCCCATGTGCCGCGCGAGATCGAGATAGCTCAGCACGCCGCCGCCGGCCGGGTGGATCAGGAAGAACGGCGCGCGCCCGCCGCTGTCCCCCGCCTGGAGAGTCACCAACGGCGACCAGGAGCCCGCGGGATCGCTGCGCTCCAGGGCGAGGGCCAGATGCTCCACGGTCGGACGCTCGAAGAGGGTCGCCAGGGGGAGCTCGCGGCCGAAGCGGGAGCGGATGTGGGCCATCAGCCTCACCGCCAGGAGGGAGTGACCACCGAGGGCGAAGAAGTCGTCCCGCACCCCCAGCGGCCGGAGATCGAAGAGATCCTCCCAGAGCCGCACGAGCTCGAGCTCCAGGGCGCTCCGCGGAAACACGCGGGCTGTTTCCAGGGAGCGCCGGTCGGCCTCGTCGAGATCGGGCAGGGCGCTCCGATCGAGCGTACCGTCGCCGGCCACCGGGAGGGTCTCCAGGAACAGAAACCGGGTCGGCACCATCCACTCAGGCAGGGTCTCGCGCAGGAAGGCCCGCAAGTGCGCAGCGCTCGCCGGCCGGCCGGGGCCCTGGGAGTCCACCGCGATCCAGGCCACGAGCTGCTCCTCGCCCGCCGAATCGCGGCGCACCGCGGCCGCGGCGCCCAGGATGGACGGATGTCGCCGCAAGAGGGCCTCGACCTCGCCCGTCTCCACCCACCGGCCGCGGACCTCGCCGCCGCGATCCCACCCGAGAATCTCCACGACGCCCGAGAGCAGCCAGCGGGCCCGCAGGCCGGTCCGCTCGTCGCGGCCCTGCGCGTCGCGGCTCCAGAGGTCGCCGGCGAGGCCCGGGGGCACGGGCCGGCGGTGGTCGTCCAGGACCAGGAGGCGCTTCTCTTCGAGACCCGGCAGCGGGAGCCCGGGCATGGCGACCCATCCGCGGGGCAGCTCGACCAGGAGCTGATGGCGCTCGGCCGCGGTGAGGACCTCGAGCTCTCCGAGGCGCCGCCCGAGCCGGGTCCCGATCTCGCCGAGCAGGGTGGCGAGGTGGCCGAGGATGCGCACCGCCGTGGGCGCGTCGAAGCTCCGGCTCTGCCAGGCCAGGGTGAGCGCGAGGCTCTCCTCGGGCTCGACCACGAGGGTGAGCGGATAGTTGGTCTCCAGCGTGGAGGAGCGCAGGGCGAGGCCGACGTCGGCGCCGGTAGAGAGAGACGCCGAGGGCTCGCGTTCGGGCGCCGCCGGATAGCTCTGGAACACCACCAGCGACTCGAAGAGCCGGCGCCCGGAGGGGACGCAGCTCCACTCCTGGACCTGCGCGAGGGCGCTGTGCTCGAAGAGGCGAAGCTCCTGCTGCCAGGCCTGGAAGCGCTGCAGCCAGGGCGCGAGCTCCTCGCCGTCCGGAGTCACCAGCCGCGCCGGCAGGTTGTTCACGAACATGCCGACCATGAGGTCGACGCCGGACAGGTCGGGCGGCCGGCCCGAGACGGCGACGCCGAAGACCGCCTCCGCGGCAGCCGAGTAGCGGGCCGTGAGCAGGCCCCAGGCGGCCTGGGCGAGCGTGCCGAGGGTTACGCCAAGCCGCCGGCCCAGCGCGCGGAGGCTCGCGGTCTCGGCTTCGCCCAGCCGATGCCGGGTCGTCCCGGAAACGCTTTCCGGGCGTCGCCGGTCCGGCAGGCGGTCGATGCGGGCCGGCGCCGGCCCGGCGAACCCGTCGAAGGTGCGGCGCCAGAAGATCTCGGCCTCGGCCGGGTCCTGCGCCTCCAGCCAGGCGATGTAGTCGCGGAACGGGCGGCGCGGCGGAAGGTCCAGGTCCCCGCCCTGCCGGAACGCCGCGTAGAGAGCGAACACCTCCTGCAGCACGAGCACACGGCACCAGCCGTCCAGGATGAGGTGGTGGTGGGTCCAGACGAGCTGCCAGAGCGCGTCCTCGAAGCGGACCAGGGAGAGGCGTAGGAGCGGCGCCCTGTCGAGCTCCAGGCCGCGCTCGCGGTCGGCGCGCAGGAACGCGTCCAGGCGGGCCTCCCGCTCGGCCGCGGGCAAGTCGCGCCAGTCTTCGATCGCCAGCGGCAGGGAGACGCCCCGGCGCACCTCCTGGAGGGGACGGTCGAGCCCGTCGGCGAGAAAACGGGTCCGCAGCACGGGATGGCGCTCCAGGATCCGCTGCCAGGTGCGCTCGAAGGCGTCCAGGTCCAGCTCGCCCCGCAGGGTGCAGCAGATCTGCTCGACGCCGGCCTGCGAGCCCTGGGTCGACAGGCCATGGACGAGGAGGCTCTCCTGGAGGGGGGAGAGCGGATAGACGTCCTCGGTATCCTGGCTATGGAGGTCGGACGCCGATCGGCACTGCCGGATCAGGGTCCGCAGCGCCTCCAGGACGCTCGCGGCGAGGGTCTCGATGGTCTCCGGCCGGTAGACCTCACCGCCGTACCCGAACGAGAGCCGCAGCCGGCCGGCGGCGACCCGCCCGGTCACGATGAGGCGCCAGAGGCGCTCCTGGCGCGGGCTCTGGTCCGTTCCGGCGTGCTCGGGAGTCGACGCGAAGGGGCTGTCCGCGGGCAGCGCCTGATCGAGCTGTCCCAGGTAATTGAAGGCGATCCCGGCCTTCGGCATCTCCCGGAGTCTTTCGCGCAGAAGCCCGTAGCCGACGCCGCGGCCGGGCACGGCGCGGAGCTGGTCCCGGACCCGCCGCAGGACTCCCGGCAGATCGCCGGCTCCCGGCTCCAGGTACACCGGGTGGATGGACGTGAGCCAGCCCACCGTCCGGGAGACGTCCAGTCCGCCGGCGACCTCCTCCCAGCGGCCGTGCCCTTCGACATCCAGGAGCACGCCGGCATCGCCGGTCCAGGCCGTTACTGCGAAGGCCAGGGCGGCGAGAAGCGCGTCGTTGACCTCGGCCTGGAAGGCGGCCGCGACCTCGCGCAGCAGGGCCCGGGTCTCGTCCTCGGAGAGCGCGGCCTCGACGCTCCGGGCTCCGGCCACGAGGTCCGCGCCGTCGAGCTCCACCGGGAGAGGACGGGCACGGCAGCGCTCCTCGCTCGTCCAGTAGCCGGTCTCGGCGAAGATTCCCGGCGAGGCCGCGAGCTCGCGCAGGCGCTCGGCCCAGCGCCGGACCGAGGCGGTCTTCGGCGGCAGCTCGAGCCCTTCGTAGGCGCGCTGCAGGTCTTCCAGGAGGATGCGCCAGGAGACCCCGTCCACGGCCAGGTGGTGGATCACGAGGAGGATCCGGCCGCGCTCCCCCGCCGGGGGCTCGAAGACGGCGACCCGGACCACGGGCCCGGCGGCGAGGTCGAGGCTCCCCTGGACCTGCCCGGCCGCGGCTTCGACGGCGGCGGACAGGGCCCCGGCGGGCAACGCGGAGAGGTCGATCCGGACGACGGGGGCCGGGCCTCCCGGCGCCGCGATGCGTTGTCTCCAGGCGCCGTCCTCCCGGGTGAGGCGGAGGCGGAGCGCATCGTGGTGCCTGATCACCTGCTCCACCGCCGCCTCCAGGCGGGCGGCATCGAGGGGCCGGCGGCTGGCCAGGAGAACCGACTGATTGAAGTGATGGAGGTCGGCGAGACCGCGGTCCAGGAGCCAGCGCTGCACGGGCATCAGGGGGACCTCGCCGGTCACGGCCCCCTGCTCCTCCGCCGCGGCGAGACCGGCCGGCGCGCCCGCGATGGCTGCGGCGAGCGCGGCGATCGTCTCATGCTCGTACACCTGGCGGGCGGTGACCCGCAGGCCGGCGCGCTGGGCCCTGGCCACGACCTGGATGCTCAGGATCGAATCTCCGCCCAGCTCCAGGAAGCGGTCGTGGACGCCGATGTCGTCGCGGCCCAGGAGCTCGGCCCAGATACCGGCGAGCAGGCGCTCTTCCGGCGTGCGCGGCGCGACGCGCCCCTCCGAGGCCCGGGCCTCCTCGCGCGGCGCCGGGAGGGAGGCGCGGTCGAGCTTGCCGTTCGGGGTGACGGGCAGGGCTTCGAGGGCCACCCAGGCGGCCGGCACCATGTACTCGGGCAGGCGCTGCGCGAGGAAGCTCCGCAGCTCAGCCGCATCCGGCTCCGGGGACCCGGCCGGCGGGACCACGTAGGCGACGAGGCGGCGCTGGCCCGGCCGGTCCTCGCGGACGGCGACAACGGCGTCCCGCACGCCGGGATGCTGCGTCAGGTTGGTCTCGATCTCCCCCAGCTCGATCCGGAAGCCGCGCACTTTGACCTGATGGTCGAGCCGGCCCAGGAACTCCAGCAGACCGGAGCGCCAGTACCGGGCGCGATCGCCGGTGCGATACATGCGCTGGCCCGGCTCGGGGCTCCACGGGTCCGGCAGGAGCTTCCAGGCGGTGAGCGCCGGCTCGGCGGCGTAGCCCGAGGCCAGGCACTCGCCCGCGATGTACAGGTCGCCCGCGACGCCGATCGCGCAGGGATTCAGGCCGGCGTCCAGAACGTGATAGCGGGCATTCTGGATCGGCCGGCCGTACGGGATGCTGACCCACTGGGGATCGACCGTCTCCACCCGGAAGAAGTTCGACCAGACGGTGGCTTCCGTGGCGCCGCCGAGGGCGAGCACGCGGGCATGCGGGAAGGTCCCGGCGACCGCGCCGGGGAGGGGGACCGGAATCCAGTCTCCGCTCAGGAGGACGTGCCGCAGGCGCGAGGCCGCGGCGGCGGGATGGCCCGCGGCCAGGTACGGCGAGAGCCGCTGCAGGGCCGCCGGGGCCGAGTCCCAGAGGGTCAGCGGCTCGCGGCAGAGGAGGTCGAAGAGGCGCTCGGCGTCCTCCAGGTCCTCCTCGGAGGCCACGTGGATCGAGCCGCCCGCGGCCAGCAGGCCGAAGATGTCGTAGACCGACAGGTCGAAGGTGAGGGCGGTGACGAAGAGGACCCGGTCCTCCGCGCCGATCCGCAGCTCCCGGTTGACCCACTCGATCAGGTTGATCACCGGCCGGTGCCGGACCTCGACCCCCTTCGGCGTGCCGGTCGAGCCGGAGGTGAAGATGATGTAGGCGGTGTCGTCCGCCTCCGCCGCCAGCGCGGGGTCGTGCTCGGGCATCCGCCGGAGATCGGCGGCGTCGAGGAACACGACGTGCTCGAGAGACAGATCGGCCACGTCGTCCCGCCGGTCGCCGTGGGTGAGAAGGACGCGGACGCCGAGCGTCGAGAGGATCCAGCGGCGGCGGGCCGGCGGGAAGCTGGAGGCCAGGGGCACGTAGGCCGCGCCGGCCTTGAGCACGCCCAGGACGGCCACGATCATCTCGATCGAACGCGGCACGAAGACGCCGACGAGGTCCCCCCGGCCGATCCCGAGGGAGCGCAGGTGGTGAGCCAGCCGGTTGGCCCGCCGGTTCAGCTCGGCGTAGCTCAGGCTCTCCCCCTGGAAGACCACGGCCACCGCGTCGGGCCGGCTCTCCGCCTGTGCTTCGAAGAGCTGGTGGACCAGGCGGTGGCGATCGTAGGAGGCGGCCGTGTCGTTCCACTCGGCGAGGATCTGCCGACGGTCCTCCGGCGACAGAAGGTCGACCCTCTCCAGCGGCCGGTCCGGCGCCGCCACGACCGCGGCCAGCAGCCGCTCGTACTGGCCGAACAGGCGCTGAATCGTGGTGCGGTCGAAGAGGTCGACGTCGTACTCCAGGGTACCGAGGAGCCCTCCGGAGGTTTCGGTCAGCTCCAGGTTGACGTCGAACTTGGCGGTCTCCGTGGCCGAGGCCAGGGGCCGGACCCGCACCCCCCGGAGCCCGGTGGGCCGGCTCTCCGGGTTCATGACGAACATGGCCTGGAAGAGCGGCGTGTGGTCCATGGCGCGGTCGGCCTGGAGCTCGGCCACGAGCTTCTCGAACGGGAGCTCCTGGTGAGCGTGGGCCTCCAGGGCCGCCTCCCGGACCCGGGCAGTGAGGCCGAGGAAGTCGAGGCCGGGTTGGATCTCGGCGCGCAGCACCAGGGTGTTGGCGAAGAACCCGATCAGCCCTTCGACCTCGACGCGGTTGCGGCCGGCCACGGGCGTGCCCACCCGGATGTCGTCCTGGCCCGAGGCGCGGGAGAGGAGGGCCTGGTAGGCAGCCAGGGTGACCATGAAGAGAGTCGCGCCTTGTTGCCGGGCCAGGGCTCGCATCGCGGCCGTAAGATCGGCCGGCAGCGAGATCCGCAGGACCGCTCCGCGCGCCCGGCGCGCGGCCGGACGCGGCCGGTCCGCGGGCAGGGAGAGGACCGGGCCGGCGCCGCCGAGGGTCTGGCGCCAGTACGCGAGCTGGCGCTCCAGCGTGTCACCCTGCAGCCAGCGCCGCTGCCACGCCGCGAAGTCGGCGTACTGGATCGTCAGCGCGGTCAGCGGCGACGGACGGCCCTGGGAGAAGGCCGCGTAGAGGTCGGCCACCTCCCGGAAGAGGATCTCGCGGGACCAGCCGTCGCTGCCGATGTGGTGCATGGTGGCGAGCAGGGCGCGCTCGTGGCGGGCCAGCTCCAGGAGCAGCACCCGGAGGACCGGCCCGCGCTCCAGGTCGAAGGGCCGGCGCGCCTCCTCCGAGGCCAGGCGCCGGGTCTCGCGCTCGCGGACGGCCTCCGGCAGGGCCGCGAGGTCGATTACCGGCAGCGGCACCGGGAGCGGGTCGCCGACGATCTGCACGGCCTCGTCTCCGCGCAGGGCGAAGGTCGTGCGGAGGACCCCGTGGCGGCGCACCACCTCCGTGAAGGTGGCGGCCAGGGAGCGGACGTCCAGCGGCCCGTCCAGCCGCAGGGCCGTGGGGATGTTGTAGGCCGGGCTGCCGGGATCGATCTGGTCCAGGACCCAGAGGCGCTGCTGGGAAAAGGAGAGCGGCAGGCCGGCGTCCTGTCTCGGGACAGGCACGATTGGCGGCGGCGCCTCCTCGTCCGCGCCGGCCCGGAGCAGGCGGCCGACCGTCCCCGCCAGGCCTTCCAGGGTCGGGCGGTCGAAGAGGGACCGCATCGGCAGCTCCACGCGGAAGGCCTGGCGCGTGCGGGAGATCACCCGCATGGCCAGAAGCGAGTGGCCGCCCAGGGCGAAGAAGTCGTCCCGGGGCCCCACGGCTCCGACGCCCAGGACCTCGGTCCAGATGCCGGCCACGACCTCCTCGACGATCGTGCGCGGCGCCCCGGGAGCCCCGGGATCGCCCGTGGCCGCCGCCGGCTCGCGCTCGGGCGCGGGGAGGGCGCTCCGGTCGATCTTGCCGTTGGGAGTCAGCGGCAGCGCGTCCAGCCGTACGAAGCGCGGCGGCACCATGTAGTCCGGGAGGACCCGGCCGAGGAAGGCCCGCAGCTCGACCGGATCGAGGCTCGCGTCCTCCCGGGGGACCACATAGGCCGCCAGGGCCTTGCCTCCCGGGGCCTCCTCCCAGGCGGCCACCACGGCCTCTCCCACCGCCGGATGGGAGCGCAGCGCGGCCTCGATCTCGCCCAGCTCGACGCGGAAGCCGCGCACCTTGATCTGGTGGTCGATCCGGCCCAGGAACTCGATCGTGCCGTCGGGCAGCCGGCGAGCCAGGTCGCCCGTGCGATAGAGCCGGCCGCCCGCCCCGCCGCCGAACGGATCGGGCACGAAGCGCTCGGCGGTGAGGCCGGGCCGGCCGAGGTAGCCGCGGCTGACGCCGGCGCCGCCGATGTGGACCTCGCCCGGCACCCCCAGGGGCACGAGGCCGCCGCGGCGGTCCAGGAGGTGGACGCGGGCGCCGCGGATCGGGCGGCCCAGGGGGAGCGTGGCGGCGCGGCGGTCCGCCTCGTCCGCGTCCAGGGCCAGGACCCCGACGGTGGTCTCGGTGGGGCCGTAGTGGTTGAGGACGCGGCATCCGGGGGCCAGGGAGCGCACCCGGTCGAGCAGCTCCCACGAGGTGGCCTCGCCCCCCAGGATCAGGAGACGGCGAGGCAGCGCCCTCTCCGGCCTCGCGGCGGCGAGCAGCGCGGAGAGGTGCGACGGCACGATCTTCAGCACGTCGACACCGTGGCGATCAAAGTGCTCGCCCAGGGACTCCCCGTCCGCGAGGCGCTCCTGGGAGATCACATGGACGGTGCCCCCGGCGACCAGTCCGGCGAAGACCACGGTGTTGCCCAGGTCGGCAGCCAGGGTGCTGACCGTCGCATGGCTGGCGCCGGGAGGCAGGGCCATCCGCTCCAGCACGCCCGCGAGGTAGCTCGCGAGGTGGCGGTGCTCCACCGCCACGCCCTTGGGCCGACCCGTGGAGCCGGAGGTGTAGATCACGTAAGCCAGGTTGCCTGCCAGGGGCTCCGGTCCGGACGCGGCCGACCCGGGCTCGCCCATCAGCTCGTCCAGGCAGAGGCACTCGACGTCCAGGAAGCCCAGCTCGCCGCGCAACGACGAGCGGGTGAGCACGGCGCGCAACCCGGCGTCGGCGAGGACGAAGGCGAGGCGGTCGCTCGGGTACGCCGGATCCAGGGGGACGTAGGCGCCGCCTGCCTTCCACACGGCGAGGACCGCCACGAGCATCTCGGCCGAGCGCTCCAGGAAGACGCCGACCCGGACCTCGGGGCCGACCCCCAGGGCCCGCAGGCGGCGAGCCAGGGCTCCGGCGCGCTCGTCGAGCTCGCGGCAGGTGAGGCGCTCATCCTCGAAGACTACGGCCACGGCGTCCGGCGTCCGCGCGGCCCGGGCCTCGAAATGGCGGTGGACCGGAGATTCGGGGAGGGCGGCGGGACCGTCGGAGCCGCCGTTCCACTCGACCAGGAGCTGCCGGCGCTCGGCCTCGCTCAGGAGGCGCAGGTCGGCCGCAGGCCGGCCAGGATCGGTCGCGATGTCCGCGAGAAGGGTCAGATAGTGGCCGAGCCAGCGTTCGACCGTATCGGCCCGGAAGAGGTCGGCGTTGTGCTCACACTCCAGGAGCAGGTCGCGGCCGTCGTCGGTGACGTTGAGCGAGACCTCGAACTTGGCGCCCCCCGTGGGATTCGTGATCAGCTCCAGCGGAAGGCCGGCGAAGCGGGCCTCGGCGCGCCCGCGGTCCAGGTTGAACACGGCGGCGATCAGCGGCAGGCGCTCCCGGCCCGGCCGCAGCCCCAGCTCGCGGAGGAGGTCGGTGAGCGAGAAATCGCGGTGGACCTGTCCCTCGAGCACGGCGCGGCGCAGGGCCGCGGTCAGCTCGGAGAACGGCCTTTCGGGCGCCACCGCGGCCCGGATCGGCAGCAGGTTGAGGTCGTAGCCCATGGCGGCGCCGTCGGCTTCGGCTTCGCCCGAGGGCACACCCACGATCAGGTCGTCCTGGCCGGAGAGCCGGTGCAGGAGCACACACCAGGCGCCCAGGAGGGTCATGAACAGGGTGGACCCCGAGCGGGTCCCTGTACGCCGCAGCTCGTTCAGGAAGTCAGCGGCACCGGTCCGCGCCTGGTGGCCGCCGCGATGGGTGTGCCGCGCCGGGCGGGGCCGGTCGCACGGCAGCTCCAGCACGGGCACGGGCGGGGCCATGGCGCGGAGCCAGAAGTCGAGCGAGGAGGCCCCGCCGTCGGCCTCCCGCGCGGCCGGCTCGCTCGCCGCAGGGGGTTGGCGGTTCTCGTAGAACGCCTCCAGGTCGGCGAGGAGCACACCCAGGGAGCGGCCATCCACCACGGAGTGATGGCAGGCCAGGGCCAGGTCGCGGCGGCCGTCTCCCAGGTCGATCAGCGCGGCGCGGACGAGCGGAGCCCGGGAGAGGTCGAAGCCGCGGCTCCCCTCCTCCGCCAGGAGTCGGGAGCGGGCGGCCTCGCGGGCGACTTCGGGCAGGCCGGAGAGGTCGATCCGGGGCAGCTCCACCCGCACGGACGAGACCACGCGGCGGCGCTCCCCGTCCTCCGCAAAGCCGGTGCGGAGCGCGTCGTGGCGGTCCACCACCCGCTGGAAGGCCCGCGCCAGGTCGTCGACGCGGAGATCGCCCCGGAAGCGCAGCACCTTGGCCAGGTTGTAGGCCCGGCTGGCATCGGGATCCATCTGGGCCAGGAGCCAGAGCTGCCGCTGGCCGGCGGTGGCGGGGAGCTCGACGACCGTTGCCGCCGGCGGCTCGGGCTCCCGCCGGCGACCACTGCCGGAGGAGCCTTCCGGGAAGAAGCCGCCGTCCCGCATGGCCAGCGCGCTCTCGCACACCGCCGCGACGACGGCCTCGACGTCGGCGTCGGTATGGGCCGTGGAGAGAAAGCAGGTCCGCCCCTCCCAGGTGAACACCCCGCGCTCGGCCAGGTGGTAGTAGAAGAGCACGGACTGGCGGACCGAGGCGGGCAGGACGAACCGGAACAGGGAGCCGAAGCGGGCCATCCGGACCGGCAGGCGCTCGGACTCGAACCAGGCGTCGAGCCTCTCGGTCATTTCCGCGGTGCGCCGGTTGAGCTCCGCTTGCAGCCCCGGCTCCTCGCGGAAGCGCTGGAGCACGGCCCGCGCCGCGGCCATCGACAGCGGATGCTTGCAGAACGTACCCGCGAAGAAGGTCTTGTCGGCCTTCGGGTAGGAGCGGTCGCCGTAGCGCCAGCCGCCGCCGTCGATGGCGTCGAGATACCGGGACCGGCCGGCGACAACACCCAGAGGCATGCCGCCGCCCAGAACCTTGCCATAGGTCGCGATGTCGGCCTCCACCCCGAACCACGCCTGGCACCCGCCCGGATCGATGCGGAAGCCGGTGATGACCTCGTCGAAGATGAGGGCCGCGCCCAGCCTTCGGGTGAGGTCCCGCAGCTCGTGGAGGAACTCCCGGGGCTGCAGATCGGGGCGGCGGCTCTGCACGGGCTCGACCAGCACGGCCGCGAGATCGGAGGCGGACGCGCGCAGCAGATCGAAGGCCGCGGGGTCGCCGTACGGCAGGACCAGGACGTCGTCCACGAAGTGGGCCGGCACGCCCGGCGCCATTGGCATCGGGCTCGGGTCCCCGCCGGCCCGGCGGGGGCGCGCGAGCACGCCGTCGAAGGAGCCGTGGTAGGAGCCGGCGAAGAGCGCGATCCGGGAGCGCCCCGTGGCCGCCCTCGCCAGCCGCATGGCGGTCATCACGGCCTCGGTGCCGGTGTTGCTGAAGGCAACCCGATCCAGGCCGGTGAAGCCGGCGATCGCCTCGGCCACCTCCCCGGCCAGCTCGGACTGCGGGCCGAGGTGGAGCCCCTTGGCCATCTGCTCCCGGAGGGCCTGCTGAATGAGCTCCGGCGCATGGCCGAAGAGATGGACGCCAAACCCCATCGCGAGGTCGATGTACTCGTTGCCGTCCACATCCCGGAGGCGCGAGCCCGCGGATCGTTCACCGATCAGCGGGTAGATCAGCTCCTTCCAGCTCATGCGGAAGTCGACCGAGGCGCGGTTGTCGGCGAACACGGGGCGATGGGCGTCCGTGCGGCGCTTGGACTCGCGGGTGCGGGCGGTGTAGCTCTCGACGAGCCGCGCCAACGAGCGGCGCTGGAGCGGCGTCAGCTCGTCGCCGCTCCCCGGCTCGATCGCCTGGTAAGGGACCCAGGCGTCCTCGCCCGCCCTCCGGACCGGCCTCTCGGGCTCGGGTTCGGGCTCCCGCGCGGGCGTCTCGCGGTCCAGGTGCTCCACCAGGGCGTGCAGGGTCGAGACCTTTTCCAGCAGGAGCGTCACCGGAACCTGGATGCCCAGCTTCGCCTGGATCGCCTGGGTGAACTGGATCAGGAGGAGCGAGTCCACGCCCAGCTCCAGGAACGAGGCGCGGGGATCGAGCCTCTCGGGGCTCAGCCCCGACAGCTCGCGGACGATCCCGTGCAGGGTGGCGAGGATCGTCTCGCGGCGGGCGGGCTCCCCGCTCCGGCCGGGGACGGGCGCCGGAGCTTCCACGGGAACGGGCGCCTCCGCGTCGGTCGCGACGATCTCGGCCGCTGCGCGTCGCCGGGGGACCTGCAGGCTGTGGCGCTGCCGCTCGAAGGGGTAGGTCGGGAGCGGGATGCGGCGGCAACCCCGGCCCGGCGCCTCCCAGCGGACGGGCGCGCCCGCCAGCCAGAGCCGCCCCAGGGTCTCCAGGAACGGGTTGGCCGACGCGGCGGCACCGCGGGCGGGAAGGACCGAGAACGCGACGTGCGAGGCGGCCCCGGGCTGCTGCCGCAGCAGGGCGGTCAGGGTCTCGCCGGGTCCCGCTTCCAGAAGCACGGCGTCCGGCTCGCGGGTCAGGATCTCGGCGATTCCCTCGCAGAACCGCACCTCCTGCCGGAGGTGGCGCACCCAGTAGCCCGGGTCGGTCGCCTCCTCGTCCCGGATCCACGCGCCGGTCAGGTTCGAGAGAAACGGCGAGGCGGGCGGCCGCAGGCGGACTTGCTCCACCTTCCGGCGGAAGGGCTCCAGGATCGGCTCCATCATGCGCGAGTGGAAGGCGTGCGAGGTGCGGACCCGCTTCGCGACCACGCCTCTCTCGAGCAGCCGGCGCTCCAGCTCCTCGACAGCTCCGGCGGGACCGGAGACCACGCAGCGCGCAGGGGCGTTCACGGCGGCCAGGGAGAGCTCCGTGCCGAGAAGACCCCGGACCTCGGCCTCGGGGAGAGCGACATCCAGCATGGAACCCGCGGGAAGGCCGGACATGAGCCGGCCGCGCTCCGTCACCAGAGCCAGGGCGTCTTCCAGAGAGAAGACGCCGGCCAGGCAGGCGGCCACGTACTCGCCGATCGAGTGGCCGATCATCGCCCGCGGGCGGATGCCGCGCGAGCGGAGCAGCGCCGCCAGCGAGTGCTCCAGGGCGAAGAGGGCCGGCTGGGCGAACGCGGTTTCGCGCAGGCGCTCGGCTGCTCCACTCTCTCCCGGCTCCGGGAAGAGGAGGCGGCGGAGGTCAATGCCGAGCCGGGGCTCCAGGATCTCGGCACAGCGGTCGATGCCGGCCCGGAACACGGGCTCGGAGCGGTAGAGCTCCAGGCCCATGCCCGGCCGTTGCGCCCCCTGGCCTGGGAAGAGCAGGACGACCGGCCGCTCTCCCCCGCTCCAGGCCGCGGTCGAAACCCGGCCGGGCTGACGCTCCTCCAGCGCCGACACCGCGTCCTCCCGGTCGCGGCATACGAGCATGCGCCGGTGCTCGAACGCGCGCCGTCCCGACTGGAGCGTCCAGGCCACGTCGTCCAGGGAAGCCTCCGGATGGGAGTCGAGCCAGGCCGCGAGCCGGTCCGTGGACCGCTCCAGGGCCGCAGGGGTGCGGGCCGAGAGCACGAGGAGGTGCTCGCCGGCTTCGCAAGCGGGCCGCGGCGTCAGGGGCGGGGCCTCCTCCAGGACCACATGCGCGTTGGTGCCGCCGATCCCGAACGAGCTCACGCCGGCCCGGCGGGAGCCGCCGTCCGTCCGCCATTCGCGCGCCGCGGCGTTGACGAAGAACGGGCTTGCCGCAAAGTCGATGTTCGGGTTCGGCCGCTCGAAATGAAGGCTCGGAGGGAGGACCCCGCGCGCCAGGCAGAGGACGGTCTTGAGAAAGCCGCCGATGCCCGCGGCCGCATCCATGTGACCGAGGTTCGTCTTGATCGATCCCAGGGCGCAGAACCCTCGCCGGTCCGTGGCCGCCCGGAAGACCTGCGTGAGCGCGGCCACCTCGATGGGGTCGCCCAGGGGCGTGCCCGTACCGTGGGCCTCCACATAGGTGACCGTCTCCGCTCCGATCCCCGCCACCTCCAGGGCCTCGGAGATCGCCCGCGCCTGCCCTTCGACGCTGGGGGCCGTGTAGCCGACCTTCGCGGACCCGTCGTTGTTCACGGCCGAGCCGCGGATCACGGCATGGATCGTGTCGCGGTCGGCCAGGGCGTCGGCCAGGCGCTTGAGGACGACGACCCCGACGCCCTCGCCGAACACGGTGCCCCGGGCAGCGGCGTCGAAGGCGCGGCAGTGTCCGTCGGGCGAGACGATCATTCCTTCGCTGTGGAAGTAGCCCAGCTTGCGCGGGAAGGTGACGGAGACGCCGCCGGCCAGAGCCATGTCGCACTCCCCGTAGAGGAGGCTCTGGGCGGCCATGTGCACGGCCACGAGCGATGTCGAGCAGGCGGTCTGCACACCGATGCTCGGCCCGCGGAGGTTGAGCTTGTACGACAGGCGCGTAGGCAGATAGTCCTTGTCGTTGCCCAGGATCGCCTGGTAGGCCGCCGTCGGTCCGAGGGGCGGCAGGTTCCAGGCGTAGCTGTTGAGGCTCGTGCCTGCGTAGACGCCGATCGCGCCCGGGTAGCTCATCGGATCGCAGCCGGCGTTCTCCAGCGCCTCCCAGGCGCACTCGAGGAACACGCGGTGCTGGGGGTCCATGAGCTCGGCCTCGCGCGGCAGCAGGCTGAAGAATGCGGCGTCGAACCACTCGGCGTCCTCCAGCACGCCTTTCGCGCGGACGTAGCTCGGGTCGCGCAGGGTCTCTTCGGAAATCCCGGCCTCGCGTAGCTCCTCGTCGGAGAAGAAGGAGATCGCCTCGACGCCGTCGCGCAGGTTGGCCCACAGCTCGTCCAGGTTGCGGGCGCCGGGGAAACGCCCGGCCATGCCGACTACGGCCACACCGATCTCGGCAGCCGTGGCCAGCGCCTGTCGCCGGAGCGCCGCCCGCCGTGGTTCCCGTTCCTCCTCCGCCGGTACCGGCTCAGGCGCGAGATGCCAGGCCAGGGATTCGACCGTCGGATGGCGGAACAGGTCCAGGAGCTCGACCGGAAGGCCCAGCACCTCCTGCAAACGGTTGCGGACCCGCATCAGGAGGAGAGAATGGCCGCCCAGGTCGAAGAAGCTCTCGGTTACGGGCACCTGGTCGAGGCGGAGCACCTCGGACCACACCTTCGCGATGGTGCGCTCCACGTCACTCGCGGGCTCGACCCGCAGTCCCTGAACCTGTTGCCCTCCCGGTGCGGGCAGCACTTTGCGGTCCACCTTGCCGTTGGGGGTGCGGGGCAGGGCTTCGAGGCACACCAGCGCCGACGGCAGCATGGGTTCGGGCAACCGGTCGCGCAGGAGGGCGCGCAGGCCCGCGAGGTCCGGCAGGCGCTCGGCGTCGCCGGTCAGATAGGCGACCAAGCGCCAGTCGCCCGGCGCCTCCTCCCGCGCCACGGCGACCGCCTCCCGCACGCCGGGGATCTGGCCCAGGGCCGCCTCGACCTCCCCCAGCTCGATGCGGTGTCCGCGGATCTTGACCTGATGGTCGAGCCGGCCCAGGAACTCCAGCCGACCGTCGGACCGGAAGCGGGCGAGGTCGCCGGTGCGGTAGATCCGCGCGCCCGGCTCCAGGGCGAACGGGTCGGGGACGAAGCGCTCGGCCGTGAGGTCGGGACGGCCGAGGTAGCCCCGAGCCACGCCGGCGCCGCCGATACAGAGCTCGCCGGGCACGCCCGCGGGAACGGGCCGCAGGAGCGGGTCGAGCACGTGGATCGACGTGTTCCGGATGGGCCGCCCCAGGAGCGCCCATCCGCCGTCCCCGTCCGCCTCCTCCACCCTGTGCACGGCGGACCAGATGGTGGTCTCCGTGGGGCCGTAGAGGTTCCAGACCCGGTCCGTGAGCCGGGCGAGCCGCCGCGCCAGCGCGACCGGCAGGGCCTCGCCGCCGCAGAGGGCCGCGAGAGCGAACGGCGCTTCCCATCCGGCCTCCACCAGGAGCTGCCAGGTGGAGGGGGTGGCCTGAAGCATGTCGATCCGCCGCTCGCGGAGCACGCGCAGGAGCCGGGCGCCGTCCCGGGCAACCTCGCGGCGGACCAGGTGCAGCTCCCCTCCGGACGTCAGGGGGAGGAACAGCTCCAGGCCGGCGATGTCGAAGGAGAGCGGGGTCACGGCCAGCAGCCGGTCGCCGGCGCCGAAGCCGGGCCGCTCGCGCATGGAGGCGAGGAAGCCGGCGAGGGCACCATGAGGCACCTGCACGCCCTTGGGCCTGCCGGTCGAGCCGGACGTATAGATCACGTAGGCGAGCTCCGAAGCCGGAGTCTCCAGCCTGGGAGAGGAGGCTGGTGCCTCCAGGAGCCCGTCGAGGAGCACCACCCGGGGATCGGCCGAAGGCAGGCGGTCGGTAAGAGCCTTCCGGGTGAGGAGAAGCGGCACCCGGGAGTCCTCGATCATGAATGCGAGCCGCTCTCTGGGGTAGTCGAGATCCAGGGGGACGTACGCACCGCCCGCCTTGAGGATCGCGAGAAGGCCCGCGACGGTCTCGGGCGAGCTATCCGCGAAAACCCCCACCAGAGTCTCCGGTCCCACTCCCAGGGCGCGCAGGCGGCCCGCCAGGTGGTCGGCGGCACGGTTCAGCTCGCCGTAGGTGACCCTGCGATCCTCGGAGACGACGGCTGCGGCGTCGGGCCGGCGCAGGGCTACCTCTTCGAAAGCCCGGTGGACCGGAAGATCGGGCGGCGGCGCCGACGAATCGTTCCACTCCGCAAGGAGCTGGTGCGACTCCTCAGACGTGAGGAGCGGCAGGTCGTCCAGCCGCCGGTCCAGATCGGCCGCGATCGCCTCCAGGAGGCCGCGAAGACGCCGCAGCATCCCCTGCATGGCCGGAGCGGGGAAGCGTCGCCCATCCCAGGCGAGGCGCAGGCGCACGCTGTCTCCGACCTCGGCAAGGAGGGTCACGGGGTAGTTCGTACCCTCCAGGCTACGGGGAGCGGCCAGACGGAGCCCGGCAGCGCCCCCCTCGCCACCCTGGGCGGTGTCTCTGGGGAAGTTCTCGAAGATGACTAGGCTCTCGAAGAGGGCCCGGCCGCGCTCCACCTCGCTCCAGCGCTGGATCTCTACCAGGGGGGTGTGTTCGTAGCGATGGAGTCTGAAGCGCTCGCGCTGCAGCTTCTGCAGCCAGGCCGGCAGGAGCGCCTCCGGTTCTACCCGGACACGCACCGGCAGGGTGTTGATCAGCAGGCCTACCATCGACTCGACGCCCGGAAGCTCCGCCGGCCTCCCTGAGAACACCGCGCCGAAGACCACGTCAGGGCCGCCGCCCTGGCGGTTGAGCAGCAGAGCCCAGGCGCCGTGCACGAGGGTGTTGAAGGTGAGCCCATGCCGCCCGAGAAGGGAGCGGAGCGCGGCGACCGCCTGGGGCCCCACCTCGACGTCCTCCTCCTCGATCGACGTTGCAGTGGACGCCACGCTGCCTGCCTCGACCGGCGTTGGGGATGCGAAGCCGCGCAGGTAGTGGCGCCAGAAGGCCTCGGCTTCGGCGGAGTCCTGCTCCCGCAGCCAGACGATGTAGTCTCCGAAAGCCGGGCTCGGTTCCAGCTCCAGCTCCCGGCCTTGCCGGAAGGCCTGGTACAGGGCGGCCACCTCGCGCAGGACCAAGGCCACGGACCAGCCGTCGAGGAGCAGGTGGTGGTGGCTCCACACGAAACGGTGGACTTCGTCATCCAGGCGGAGGAGGGCCAGCCGTAGGAGAGGCGCCCGCGAGAGCTGGAAGCCGCGGCGGCGATCCTCCTCCAGGAACGCCGACAGGCGGTCCGCCTGCTCGTCCGGAGAGATCTCCCGCCAGTCCTGGACCTCGAAGGGGAGCTTCACCTTGCGGAAGACGACCTGCCGCGGCTCGTCGCGCTTTTCCCAGACGAAGGCCGCGCGCAGCGCAGAGTGGCGGTCCATGACCGCCTGCCAGGCACGCTCGAAGGCCGGAGCATCCAGCGGTCCGAGCAGCTCGTAGCTGACCTGGCGGAAGTAGGGATCGGCCTGCCGGTCGACCAGGGAGTGGAAGAGGATCCCCTCCTGCAGGGGTGACAGGGGATAGACGTCCTCGATCCGGTCCCGGCTCATTCCACTACTCATCGGGCATCTCCAGACCGGCCACCAGCTCGTCGAGCTCCGCTTCGCTCAAGCCGCTCCGGAGGAAGGCCGGGCGGGATGCGCCTGCGGTTTCGGAGCCCAGCAGGGAGCGGAGGGCCTGGAGGAAGCGCTCGGCGAGCGCCTCGATCGTCCCGGCACGGTGCAGGGCCGAGCTGTAGGCCCAGGTGACCCGCAGCCGCCCACCGGACACGGCGGCGATCACGTTGAGGAGGTGAGAGCGGGAGCCGCGCGGGCTCTGCTCGGGCCCTCGGCCCTCGGGCGCTGGCTCGAAGGGCGACGCGACCACGGCTCCTCCGGCGTCGAGCTGCCCCAGGTAGAGGAAGCTCAGCTCCGGCCTGGGCAGGGCCGTAAGGCTCGCACGCACCTCCTCCGATCCGCTCAGCCAGCGCAGCAGGCCAAACCCTCCGCCTCGCCTGGCGGCCGAACGCAGCCGGCGGTCCACAGCTGGCAGGGAGCCCGCGGGATCGGCAGCGTCCCGCACGCGGACCAGGAAAGGATAGAGCGCCGTCAGCCAGCCCACGGTCCGGGACAGGTCCAACCCCGGAATTACCGGAGCACGGGGATCGCGGCAATGTCCCTCCATCTCCACCAGCAGGCCGGGAGCTCCCGTCCATGGGCCGCACGCCACGGCCAGGGCGGTGAGCAGGGCGGAGGCGACCTCGCATTGCCGAAGCCGGGGCAGATCCTGGAGGAGCGTCCGGGTCTCGCCGGCGGAGAGAGACGACTGCACCAGGCGAAGGGAGGCCATCGTGTTCTCGCCGGAGGGGAAATCCACCGGAAGGGGTCCGGCGCTCGCCCAGTCTTCGGCCAGCCAGAAGGCCAGCTCCAGCTCCGGCGTCTCGGAGCGGGCATGCTCGGCCAGCCCGATCGCCCACTCCCGGAACGAAGCCGTCCTGGCCGGCAGCCGCACGGCCTCGCCGCGGACGGCCTGGGTGTAGGAGGTCTCCAGGTCCTCCAGGAGGATCCGCCAGGAGGCGACGTCGACCGCCAGATGATGGGCCACGAGGAGGAGCCGGGGAGATCCGTCCGGACCGGGCTCGATCAACGCGGCCCGCAGGACGCCATGTTCCAGCCTCAGGGAGGCCTGGACGTCCGCCGTCACCCCCTCCACAGCCCGCGTCCTCGTTCCCGGCGGAAGCGCGGAAAGGTCGACGACCGTCAGGAGACCTTCCTCGGCCGGTTCCGCGTCCATCTGAATCCACTCTCCCCCATCGGACCGGTAGGCCATTCGAAGCGCATCGTGGTGGAGCCGGATGGCTTGGAGCGCGGAGGCCACGGCCGCCGCGTCCAGCGGCTCGCGCGAACGGACCATGACCGAAAGGTTCCAGTGGTGGGGGTCCCGCAGGGACTGCTCGAAAAACCAGTGCTGGATCGGAGTGAGCGGCACCGGGCCGGTCTCGGGGGCCGCCCGCTCCAGCCTCGCCGGGACAGTCTCCTTGGAGGACAGGCCGGCCAGTGCCGCCAGCTCGGCGATGGTGGGGTGCTCGAGCACCTGGGCCAGCGTGAGCTCCAGGCCCGCGCGCCGGGCCCGGGCCACCATCTGGAGGCTGAGGACGGAGTCGCCGCCCAGCTCCATGAAGTTGTCGTGAATGCCCACCGGGTCGATGCCGAGGAGGGACTGCCAGAGCATCGCGAGCCGGGCCTCCAGCTCGTTGCGCGGAGCCAGGTAGGGAGTGCCGAGCGACGGACGCGGGTGGGCCTCCAGGGCGCTGCGCGGCGCCGCTTCCGCTTCCAGGCCGGCCAGGACGGAAGCCGGCGAGAGCGCCTCCTGGTGCGCGATCAGGGCCGGCAGGTCACGGGTCGAGACGGCAATCTGGGGCGCGTTGACCGTGAGGGCGCGGCGGAAGGCTTCGACCCCATCCGCCGGGGCCATCCCCAGATCCTCCTCACCCGGTGCGGGAGCCGCGGCCATGCCGGTGCCCTTCCAGGTATCCCAGTCCACGCTCAGGGCTCTCCCCTTCCCCTGCTGCACCCAGGCATGGGCCCAGGTGTCGAGGAAGGCGTTGGCCGCCGCGTACTCCACCCGCCCCGCGCGGCCCAGGAGAGCGAGGAGCGAGGAGCAGAGCACGATGAGATCCGGCGGCTCGGCCTCCAGGAGCTCGCCCAGTACACGGGTCCCCGCCACCTTGGGCGCGAGGACGGCTTCCAGGCGCGACCGGCCCTGGCGCTGGATCAGGCCCCCGCCCGGCACGCCCGCGGCGTGGATGACGCCGTCAATCCGGCCGAAGCGCTCCCGCGCCCGGGCCAGGGCCGCGGCCATCTGGCCCCGATCGGCGATGTCGGCCTGGAGCGCCAGGACCTCCGCCCCCTTCTCCTCCAGGCTCCTTACGCGGTGGGAGCGCTCGGACACGGGACTGCGGCCCAGCAGGACGAGACGGGCGCGAAGGGTCTCCGCCAGCCATCCGGCCAGCTCGAGGCCGACGCCTCCCAGGCCGCCCGTGATCAGCCAGACGCCTCGCTCCCGCAGGTGTGGGAGAGTTGCGGAGGATGCGATCCGCGCCGGCTCGAAGGCCGGCTCCCAACGGTGTACGCCGCGGTATGCCGCGACGCTCCCCCCGGCCTCGAAGGCGAGCTCGGCGGCGATCCTCTCGGCCAGGACAAGCCGCGCCCCCTCACTCGTAGGCGCGATGACGTCTACGGCCCGGCAGCGAGCGCCGGGGAGCTCGTGCGGGATCGTCCGGCAGGCACCCAGGAGGGTGGCGGCCTCGGGCACCAGCGCCTCCTCTCCCGCGACGGGACAGGCGCCGGTGCAGGCGGCCACGATCCGGACCTCCGCCGGCTCGCGGCGCCCCAGGGACCGGGCCAACGCGAGCAGGCTGTGAAAGCCGAGATCCACGGCCTCGCCGGCCTCGGCGCCCAGGGTCCACAGGTGGGCGATCCGGGAGGGCATCCGACCCGCGGCGTCGAGGCTCCGCAGCAGCTCGTCGTAGTCCTCGGGCCGGCGCGGATCCAGGGTGCAGCTCCCGTTCACGAAACCGGCGAACCGCGCACCGGTACGCACCCGGACCGCCCTCCCGCCGCTCCTCTCGGCCCACCCGGCCAGGGCCTCGCCCACGCCGAACGGATCGAGGAACACCAGGACGTCGACCGGACCCTGAGGAGGCTCCGGCGGAAGCGTCCTCTTCCAGGAGGGGAGCCAGAACCAGTCCGCCACGTCGGTCCGCTCCCGGAGATCGGCGGCCTTCGAGGTCTCGATCGTGTAACGCCGCCGCTCGAAGGGATAGGTCGGCAGGGCGACGCTGCGGCGCGGCTCGCCGTCATAGAGCGACGCGGAGTCGATCCGCACGCCGGCCAGCCAGAGCCGCCCGGTCGTTTCGAGGAGCGCGGCCTGCTCGCTCTCCCCCCGTCGCACGTTGAGGGAGGCCAGGACGATCTGGCTGGCCTCCGGCACCGCGGACCGCCGGGCCAGCACGGCGAGCGTGTCGCCGAAACCGACTTCGAGCAGCGTGGCGCGGGGCTCTTTCAGAAGCTCGGACACACAGGCCGAGAAGCGGACGGTCCCGCGCGCCTGGCGCACCCAGTAGTCCGGGTCCATGGCCTCCTCCGGCCGGATCCAGTCGCCGCTGAGGCTGGACAGAAAAGGGATGACGGGAGGCCGCAGGGCGATCCTCCGGAGGACCTCGGAGAACGGCGCCAGCATCGGCTCGACCATCCGGGAGTGGAAGGCGTGGGAGGTGCGCAGGCGCCTCGCGGCCACCCCCCGGTCCGCAAGCCGGCTCTCCAGGTCCGCGACCGCTTCGACAGGTCCCGAGACCACGGTGCGGCCCTGGGCATTCACCGCGCCGATGGAGAGATCGCCGGTCAGCAGGGCCGCGACCTCCTCCTCGGCCAGGGGGACCCCGAGCATGGCGCCCGGCGGCAGCGACTGCATCAGGCGCGCGCGCTCGGCCAGAGCCAGGAGGGCGTCCTCCAGCGAGAAGACCCCTGACAGACAGGCGGCCACGTACTCGCCCACGGAGTGGCCCAGGAGGGCCCGCGGCCGGACCCCGCGCTCCTTCCAGACATGGGCCAGGGCATATTGCGTGGCGAAAAGCGCCGGCTGCGCAAATGCCGTCTGGCGCAGTCGCTCCTCCGCTTCGGCTTCCCGATCCCCCGATGCGAAGAGGACCGACCGGAGATCGAGCCCGAGGCGGGGCTCCAGGAGATCGACCGCACGGTCCAGCCACCGGCGGAAGACGGGCTCGGCTTCATAGAGCTCCCGTCCCATGCCGACCGACTGTGAGCCTTGTCCGGGAAAGAGGAAGAAGACAGGCCGGTCGCCCTCGTCGGCGGTCCCGGAAAGGACACGGCCGGGGCTCCGAGCCGCCAGAGCCTCCCCGGCGTCGGCCCTGTCCCGGCACACCAGGACCCTGCGATGCTCCAGGCTGCGCCGTCCGACGTGCAGTGTGAAAGCCACGTCTCCCAGGTCTGCATCCGGATGTTTCCGCAGGTACTCGGCCAGACGGTCGGTCGCCGCCTCCAGAGCGGAGGACGTGGCCGCGGACAGCGCCAGGAGGCATGGCCGTGGCGGCCCGGCGGAAGCGGGCGAAGCGGCGGGAGCCTCCTCCAGGATGACGTGGGCGTTCGTGCCGCCGATGCCGAACGAGCTGACGCCGGCCCGGCGCGGCGTCTCTCCGCCGTTCCATGTCCGGGCCGTGGAAGGGATGTAGAAGGGGCTGGCCCCCAGGTCGATCTTGGGATTCGGGCGGCGGAAGTGCAGGCTTGGCGGCAGGGTGCGGTGCTCCAGGGCCAGGATGGCCTTGATCAGCCCCGCCACCCCCGCGGCCGCGTCCGCGTGCCCGATGTTGGTCTTGATCGACCCCAGGGCGCAGTAGCCGCGCCGGTCCGTGCGCTCGCGGAAGACCTCCGCGAGAGCCGCGACCTCGATCGGGTCGCCCAGGGGGGTACCGGTGCCGTGGGCCTCGACGTAGCCGATCGTCTCCGGCTCGACGCCGGCGATCTCCATGGCTTCGGCGATGACCTCCGCCTGTCCCTCGCCGCCGGGCGCGGTGAAGCCGGCCTTGAGAGAACCGTCGTTGTTGATCGCCGATCCCAGGATCACGGCCCGGATGCGGTCGCCCGCGGCCAGGGCGTCCTCCAGCCGCCTGAGCACGACGATCCCGACCCCCTCTCCCGGCACGGTGCCGCGGGCCTCCTCGTCGAACGCGCGGCAGTGGCCGTCCGGAGAGTGGATCCCCCCTTCCCGATAGACGTAGCCGGCCTTTCGCGGCATCGAGATCGAGACGCCGCCGGCCAGGGCCGCATCGCATTCGCCGCCGAGCAGGCTCTGGCAGGCGAGATGGACGGCGACCAGCGAGGTGGAGCAGGCGGTCTGGATGTTGACGCTGGGGCCCCGCAGGTTCAGCTTGTACGAGGTCCGGGTCGGCAGGAAGTCCTTGTCGTTGGCCAGGACGGCCTGGAGCGGACCGATCCGGCGCAGAAGGCCCGGGTCGGAGTAGAGCTTGAGCAACCAGGTGCTCAGGGCCGCACCCGCGAAGACTCCCACGGAAGCGCCGCGGGTCGCGGGGTCCCAGGCGGCGTCCTCGAGAGCTTCCCAGGCGCACTCCAGGAAGAGGCGTTGCTGGGGGTCGAGGATCTGCGCCTCGAGCGGTGTGATCCCGAACAGCCTCGCGTCGAACTCCTCCGCGCCCTCCACCACCCCCTTGGCCCGGACGTAGACGGGTTCGCGCAGGAGGCCGCGGTCGACGCCCTCCAACTCCTCATCGGAAAAGAACGAGATCGATTCGACTCCGTCCCGCAGGTTCCGCCAGAGCGACTCCACGTCCGGGGCACCCGGGAAACGGCCGGCCATGCCGATGACGGCGATGGCGCGCCGCTCGCCGGACCGGGCGCCACGCCGCTCCTCCGCTCGCCGGATCCCGCGCCGCGCGGTGCCCCGGTCTTCCGGTTCCGGGCTCAGATGGCAGGCGAGGGCGCCCACCGTCGGATGCCAGAGGAGGTCGACCATCGGGATCTCCCGTCCGAGCGTCTCCGCCAGCCGGCTCTGGACCTGGACCATGAGAAGGGAGTGGCCGCCCAGGTCGAAGAAATTGTCCGCCACGCCGACCTTGTCGACCCCGAGCACGTCCTGCCAGACGGCGGCGATGGCGCGCTCCAGCCCCGTGCGGGGCGGCATGTCGGCGGCCTCGCGGGACCGGGCGCCCGGCATGGGAAGGGCCTTGCGATCCACCTTGCCGCTCGGCGAGAGAGGCATCTCCAGAAGACGGACGAACAGGCCGGGGATCATGTAGCCGGGCAGCCGCTCGCGCAGATAGCGGCGCATCTCGTCGACCGGCGGCTCCTCTCCCGGCTCCGGGACCCACCACGCCACGAGCCGGTCGCCCTCGCCGACCGCGGCCGCGGCCGCGCGCACGCCGGGGCAGGCCCGCAGAGCAGCCTCCACCTCGCCCAGCTCGATGCGGAAGCCGCGCAGCTTGACCTGATGATCCACACGGCCGAGGAAGTCCAGGGATCCGTCCGGCCGGTGCCGGGCCAGATCGCCGCTCCGGTACATCCTGGCGCCAGGCTCGCCGAAGGGGTCCGGCAGGAAGCGTTCCGCGGTCAGGCCCGGCCGGTCGAGATAGCCGCGGGCCAGCGCCACACCGCCCAGGAACAGCTCGCCGGCAACGCCCGCCGGCACCGGCCGCAGGTCGGCTCCCAGGACGTAGACGCGGGCGTTGCCGATGGGCCGGCCGATCGAGGGCCTGCCGCCGCCGGCTGCGCAGAGACCGGCGGAGGCGCACACCGTGGTCTCGGTGGGGCCATAGGCGTCCCAGAACCGCCGCCCCGGGGCCCAGCGGTCCACCAGCTCCGGCGCGCAGGCCTCTCCGGCGACGATCAGGTGCCGCAGGTGGGGGAGCTCGCCAGGCGGCATGGCCGCCAGGGCGGAAGGGGGCAGCGTAGCCGTGGTGATCTCCCGGTCACGGAGAAGCCGCAGCAGGTTCGATCCGGGCAGCAGGGACTCGGGAGAGCTCAGGACCAGGGCCGCTCCCGAACCGAACGCCATGGCCATCTCCCAGACCGAGGCGTCGAAGCTCAGCGTCGAGAACTGGAGGACGCGGTCTCCCGGCGCCACGACCCCGAGCCCCTCGGCAAGCACGGGCGCCAGGTTGCACAGCCCGCGATGCGAGAGCTGCACCCCCTTCGGCTCGCCGGTCGAGCCGGAGGTGTAAATCACGTACGCCAAGTGGTCCGGCCCCACGCCCGAGTCGGGCCGCGTTTCCAATGCGATCTGGCCGGGCTCGTCCAGGCGGACGGTCCGGCCGTCGAAGCCGGCGAGGGAGGCCGGCAGCGGACCGCGCGCGAGGACGATCGGAGCCCGGGAGTCCCGCAGCATGTAGGCCAGCCGTTCCGCCGGATAGGAGGGATCCAGAGGGAGCCAGGCGCCGCCGGCCTTGAGCACGGCCACCACGGCCACCGGCAGGTCGAGGGAGCGCTCCAGGAGGAGCCCGACCAGGGTCTCGGGCCCTACGCCCAGGGAGCGCAGCCGGTGCGCCAGTCGATTGGCCCGGACGTCGAGCTCGCGGTAGCTCAGGCGGGTGTCTCCGAAGACCACCGCGTCCGCGTCCGGGGTGCGGTCCGCCCAGGCTTCGACCCGGCGATGCAGCTCCAGGCTCCGGGCCGGCTCGAACCGGCTGTCGTTCCACTCCACCAGGACCTGGTGTCTCTCGGCCGCCGTGAGGACCGGCAGGTCCTGCGGATCGGCGTCACCCCCGGTCGCGAAGGCTTCCAGGAGGGTTTCGAGATGCCCGAGCAGCCTCCGGGCCGCGGCATCGTCGAAGCGGTCGCGGTCGTGGAAGACCCGCAGGGTCAGGCGCGGACCGGGGATGACCGCCACCGCCAGCGGATAGTGGCTCCGCTCCTCCATCCGCGCCTGCCGCAGACGCAGAGCCCGCGCCCCACCTCCCGTGCCCGCGGCGGGCATGGGGTAGTTCTCGAACACGAGCAGCGTCTCGAAGAGCGGTTGTCCGGGGCTCACCTCGCTCCAGCGACGGATGTCCACCAGCGGCGCGTACGCGTGCTGCAGCCGTTCGGCCTGTCGCTCCTGGAGACCCCTGAGCCAATCGAGGAGACGGCCACGGGCTACCTCCACCCGTGCCGGCACCGTGTTGATGAACAGGCCGACCATCCGCTCCACCCCGGGCAGGTCCGGCGGCCGTCCCGAAACGGTGGTCCCGAAGACCACGTCGCGCTGGCCGCTGTAACGGGCGAGCAGCAAGCCCCAGGCGGCCTGGGCCACGGTGTTCATCGTGAGCTGACTGCGCCGGGCCAGCGTCTGAAGCGCGGCTGTGGCCTCCCCGGAAAGGCTGGCCGTGACGCTCGCGATGTGCGCGCGGCCGGGCCGGGCCGGAGCGAGGCCCAGGGAGGTGGGCGCGCCGAAACCGCCCAGCGTCCGCCGCCAGTACGCCTCGGCCGAGGAGGGATCGCGCCGTCGCAGCCAGAGGATGTAGTCCCGGAACGGCCGGGGCCGGGGCAGGTCGAGGTCCTCGCCACGGCGGAACGCCTCGTGGAAGGCGAGAACCTCCTCCACGACGAGAGGCAGCGACCATCCGTCGAGGAGCAGGTGAGGATGGCTCCACACGAAGAGGTGCTCGCTCTCTCCGACCCGCATCAGGGTCCAACGAGACAGCGGCGCGCAGGCGAGATCGAAGCCGCGGGCCAGATCCTCGCGGAGGAAGACACGGAGGCGCTCCGCCGCCGGCTCCGAACGCCAGTCGAGGCGATCGATCCGCACCTCCAGGCGCCGGTGGACGACCTGGACGGGCTCGCGGACGCCTTGCCAGATCAAGGAGGTGCGCAGCACCGGATGGCGGTCCAGCACCCGCTGCCAGGCCCGCTCCCAGGCATCGGGATCCAGATCCCCCTCCAGAGAACAGACGAGCTGCTCGAAGTACGTCCCGGAGCCCGAGCCCGCTGCCTCCAGGACATGGAAGAGCAGGCCGTGCTGCAGCGGCGAAAGGGCGTAGAGGTCCTCGACGTCGGCTCTCTTGGCGCTCATGCTTCGCTTCGGCTCAACTGCGCCCCAGCTGGGCAAAAATGCGGTCGAGCTCCTCCTGGGAGACCGGCGCGCCCGGGAAGTCCGACGGGGTGAAGCCCCCGGCCTCCGGCGCGCGGCAGTGTTCGATCAGGGACCGGAGATCGGCGAGAAGGTCCTGGGCCAGCCCCTTGATGGTCCCCCCCCGGAAGGAGCCGGTGTCGTAGGTCCAGGTCAGGCGCAGGCGTTCCCCTGACACCGAGCCATCGATCTCGATGCGGTGCGCCGGCCGGGCGCGTGAATCGCGGGCCGGGCCGTCCGATTCGCGAGCCGGGGTGAACAGGGCGCCGGAAGGAAGCACCGGATCGAGCTGCCCCAGGTAGTTGAAGCTCACCTCGGCCGCAGGCAGCCGCCTCAGGCTCTCCTCGATCTCGGGATCGCCGGACAGGTACCTCAGCAGGCCGAAGCCGATGCCGCGGTTCGGGATGGCGCGGAGCCGCTCCTTGACCGCGACGAGCGCGGCGCCAGGACCGGCCTCCTCGTCGATCTCCAGCTCGACCGGAAACAGGGTCGTGAACCAGCCCACGGTGCGACCGAGATCGACTCCGTGCAGAAGCTCCTCCTCGCGGCCGTGCCCCTCGAGATCGACGAGCACCCGGCGGCGGCCGGTCCAGCGACACAGGGTCCTCCCCAGTGCGGCCAGGAGAGCGTCGTTGATCCGCGTCCCATACGCGGCCGGCACCTCCTGGAGCAGCGCACGAGTCTCCTCCGCATCCAAGGACAGGGACACCTTGCCGACCGGCGCCGGTTCGTCCGTTTCCAGGAGATCGAGAGGCAGCGCAGCGCCGGGTCCGCAGCCCAGCCAGAAGCCCAGCTCGGACCGGGCCGCCTCCGACCGGGCGTGCTCGGCCAGCAGGACAGCCCAGCGGGCGAACGAAGTGGATCGGGGCAGGGACGGAGCCTCGCCGGCCGCGAGCTGTCGACACGCGCTCTGGAGATCCTCCAGGAGGATGCGCCAGGAGACGCCGTCGACCACCAGGTGGTGAACGACCACCAGCAGCCGGCAGCGCTCTCCCTCTCCCATTTCGAACAGGACGAAGCGGGAGACCGGCCCGACCCCGAGATCGAGGCTGGCCTGAACGGCGGCGGCCGTCGCCTCCAGGGCCTCCCGCCGGCGATGATCGGGCAGGGCATCCAGCCCCACCCGGGTAATGGGAGCCACGGACGTTCCGGCGATCTGCAACCTCTGCCCTCCGAGCCGCTCGAAGCGCAGCCGCAGGGCGTCGTGATGCTCGAAGACCCGGCCTGCCGCGTCCATCAGGAGCGCAGGGTCGAGACCGGCATCGGCTTCCAGCAGCACGGACTGATTGAAGTGATGAGGCTTCTCCAGGTCCAGATCAAAGAACCAGCGCTGGATCGGAGTGAGGGGTGCGCGCTCCACGACCTCCCCGGAGCCGTTCTCCTGCCTGACGAAAGTCTCCGCCACGTCCGCCAGCTCGCTCAGGGTATGGTGCTGGAAGATCTGGGTAGGCGTGATCCGCAGCCCGGCCTCGTGGGCCCGCGCGGTCACCTGAATGGCCAGGATCGAGTCCCCACCCAGCTCGAAGAAGTTGTCGCGAGCACCGACCCGCTCGACCCGCAGGACCTGGCGCCAGATTCCGGCCAGCGTCTCCTCGAGCGGCCCCCGGGGAGAGACATCCTCCATCGGGGCAGGGACGTCCGCCTCCGGAGCGGGAAGGGCAGCCCGGTCCACCTTGCCGTTGTAGGACAGGGGCAGGGCATCCAGGCTTACGAAATGGCGGGGGACCATGTAGTCCGGCAGCCGCTCGCCCAGGAAGCTCCGCAGGTCGGAGGGAATATCCCCCTCCCGGGGCACGACATAGCCCACCAGGCGCTTGTGTCCATCGTCCTCGCGCACGACGACCGCGGCGGCGCGAATGTCGGGGTGCTGTCCGAGGATCGTCTCGATCTCGCCCAGCTCGATCCGGAAGCCGCGGACCTTCACCTGGTGATCGAAGCGGCCCAGGAACTCTACGGCGCCGTCGGTCAGGAAGCGGACCCGATCACCGGTCCGGTAGAGCCTCCCGCCGGGCTCGCTGCCGAACGGGTCGGGGACGAACATGGCAGCCGTGGCATCCGGCCGGCCCAGGTAGCCCGTGGCCAGGCCGTCCCCCCCCAGTAGCAACTCCCCGGGGACTCCGGCCGGCACCGGTTTGAAGGCCACGTCGACCACATACAGGCGGGTGTTGGCGATGGCCTTGCCGATGGGGATGGTCCAGGCATCCTCGGCGACCTGCTCGATGAGATGCCAGGCGCTGAAGGTGGTGTTCTCGGTCGGTCCGTAGCCGTTGAGCAGTCTCCTGGGAGGTCCCGATGCCAGGACCTCACGAATCCAGCGCGGCTCCAGAGCTTCTCCTCCCACGAGGAGATGGCGCATGCCGGAGAACGCCCGCGGCACCTCGCGGGCGACCTGGTTGAAGAGCGCCACCGTCAGGAACATCGCCGTGATTCCCTGTGCCGTCAGCTCGGTGGCCAAAGCCCGGGGATTCAGGGCCGTCTCCCGGGGGATGCCCACGAGCCGGGCGCCGTTGAGGAGCGCCCCCCAGATCTCGAACGTAGCCGCGTCGAACGAGACGTTGGAGATCTGGCCCACGCGCTCATCGGAGTCAAAGGGGACGTAATCGGTCCCGAGCACCAGGCGCGCGACGGCCCGGTGCGGAACCGACACCCCTTTGGGACGGCCCGTGGAGCCGGAGGTGTAGATGACGTACGCGAGGCTGTCGGGGAAGGACAGGCCCGACGGGAGATTGCCGGCCGCGTCACCCTCATCCGCAAGGTCGAGGTCGACCCGCCTCACTCCGGAGGATGGCAGCCTCCCGTCCAGACCCCGATGGGTCAGGAGCAGGGCGACCCCCGCATCCTCCAGCATGAAGGACAGCCGTTCGGCCGGATAGTGGGGATCGAGCGGTAGATAGGCGCCGCCCGCCCGCAGGATGGCGATCAACCCCGCCACCATCTCGGCCGAGGGCTCGGCCAGGATGCCGACCACGTCCCCGGACCCGGCGCCAAGCCGGCGCAGGCGGCGGGCCAGACGGTCGGCCCGGCGTGCGAGGTCCCCGTATGTCGTCTCCTCGCCGCCGAAGACCAGCGCCACCGCGCCGGGGCTCCGCTCTGCCTGGCGGAAGAACAGCTCGTCGAGAGAGAGGTCGCGGGGGTATTCCGCGGTCCGTCCGCTCCATTCGCCCAGGATCTGGGCGCTCTCCTCCGCGGTCAGCAGCGGCAGATCCGAGAGCCGGGTCGCGGGGTTCTCCGCCGCCGCCTCCAGCAGGATCCGGAAGTGGCCCAGCATGCGATCGACCGTGCCGGCGTCGTAGAGATCGGTCGCGTACTGGGTCTCGCAGATGAGATGTCCGGAGTCGTTCGGCACCACGTTCCAGGCCAGATCGAACGGAGCCCAGCCCGGCTCGGCCGGGACCCAGCGGAGCACGAGGCCGGGCAGCTCCACCTCCACCTTCTCGGCGGTGAACAGGTTCAGGACCACCTGAGTCAGAGGCGTATAGCCCAGATCCCGCGGCAGCTTCACGATCTCGATCAGCCGCTCGAACGGCAGGTCCTGGTGGTCGTAGGCCTCCAGGGCCACCCCGCGCGTCCGGTCGAGCAGCTCCTCGAACGTCGGATCGCCCGCGGCGTCGAAGCGCAAGGCCATCGTGTTGACGAAGAAGCCGATGAGCCCCTCGATCTCGGGCCGGTTCCGGTTCCCCGTGAGGGTGCCGATGACCAGGTCCCGCTGGCCCGACCACCGCAGGAGCAGGGTCTGGAAGGCCGCGGCCAGGGTCATGAACAGGGAGGCCTCGCGCCGGCGGCTGAGCTCCTGGAGCCGATCGCGCAGCTCCGCGGGGAGCTCGGCCCGGCGGTGGCGGCCGCGGAAGGTCTGCTGGGCAGGCCTGGGACGGTCCGTAGGCAGCTCCAGCCGCGGCGGCACCCCTTCGAGCCGGCGGCTCCAGTAGGCGAGGTGCTCCTCCAGGGTTTCGCTCTCCAGCCAGCTCCGCTGCCAGATGGCGTAGTCGGCGTACTGGACCGGCGGCTCGGGAAGAGGGGAGGGCCGGCCGGCCGAGAAGGCGCGGTAGAGCGCGGAGAGCTCGCGCAGCAGCACGCCCTGGGACCAGTCGTCCCAGAGGATGTGATGCGAGGCGAAGAGGACCACGTGCTCCCGCTCGGCGAGCCGGAAGACGTGGAAACGCACCATGGGTCCCTCGTCGAAGGAGAACGGGCGCTGGATCTCCTCCTCCACCAGGCGGTCCGCCTCGGCGCGGCGCCGCGGCTCGGGCAGGGCCGAGAGGTCGATGCGGGGCAGCGGCACGGGTGCGGGAGGCGTCACCACCTGCACCGGCCGGCCCTGGACCGCGGGCAGCAGGGTGCGCAGGATCTCGTGGCGCCGGACGATCTCGTCGAAGCAGCGGCGCAGCACCTCCAGGTCCAGCCGGCCCAACGCGCGGGCGGCCACGTGCACGTTGTAGAGTGGGCTGTCCGGAACGAGCTGCTTGAGGAACCAGAGCCGCTGCTGGGCGAAGGACAGGGGCAGATCCCTGTCCCTCGGCGCGGGCACGATGGGCGGCACCTCGACACCGGCGCCGATCCGCCGTTCCCGCTCGACGGCCCGGGCGAGGGAGGCCACGTTCGCCGCCTCGAAGACGGCGCGCAGGGGTAGCTCGACGCCGAAGGCCTCCCGGATGCGGGAGAGAAGGCGCGTGGCAAGAAGAGAGTGCCCACCCAGCTCGAAGAAGCTGTCGGCGCCGGTCACCCGTTCGCGCCGCAGGACCTGGGCGCAGAGGGAGCACAGGATCTCTTCCATGGGCGTGCGCGGCGCGCGGGCGTCCTCCGCCGCTTCCAGCGCGGCCGGAACGGCCTCAGGTGCAGGCAGCGCCCTGCGGTCCATCTTGCCGTTGGCGGTCAGCGGGATGCGGTCGATGAGGACGAACGCCGACGGCACCATGTACGCCGGCAGCTTGCTCCGGAGGAAGCGCGCCAGGTCCTCGCCGTCGGCCACCTCGCCGGGACGCAGGACGAACCAGGCCACCAGCCGGCGGCTCGTCCGCTCACCCGGCGCGGCCACCACGCACGCCTCTACGGCGGGATGCTGGGCGAGCGCGGCCTCGATCTCCCCCAGCTCGATGCGGTGGCCGTGGACCTTGACCTGGAGGTCCTCCCGGCCCAGGAACTCGATCTCTCCTCCCGGGAGGTACCGCCCTCGGTCGCCCGTGCGATAGAGGCGCTCGCCGGTGCGCGGATGGACGAGGAAGCTGGCGCGGGTCCGCTCCTCGTCCCGCCAGTAGCCCAGAGCCAGGCCGATGCCGCCGATGTAGAGATCCCCGGGGACCCAGACCGGCCGGGGCTCGAGATCCTGGTCCAGCACGTGGAAGGTCTGGTTCCGCATGGGCCGGCCGTAGGGGATGCTCGGCCTGGCCGTATCCTCGGGGACCACGGGATGGAGGATCGACCAGATGGAGGCCTCGGTGGCGCCGCCGAGGCTGATCACCTCCGCTCCGGGCACCAGCTCCCGAAGGCGGCCGGGAAGAGCGACCGGGATCCAGTCGCCGCTCAGGAGCACGAGGCGGAGGCTCTCGGGCACCACGTCCGGCCGGCCGGACGCGTGCTCGACGAGCATCTCCAGCAGCGCCGGCACGGCGTTCCAGATCGTCACGCGGTCGCGGCGCATCCGCTCCGGCCAGCGCGACGGATCCCGGACCGCTTCGGGCTCGGGCACGACCACCGCTCCGCCGGCCGCGAGCAGCCCGAAGACGTCGTAGACCGAAAGGTCGAAGTTGAGGGCCGAGACGGCCAGCACACGGTCCGCCGGCCCTACGCCGAAGCGTTCGTTGACGTCCAGGATCGTGTTCACGGCGCCCCGGTGGTCGATCATCACCCCCTTGGGCAGGCCGGTGGAGCCGGAGGTGAAGATCACATAGGCCAGATCGCCCGGCCCGGCCACGGGCTCCAGCGGCTCGACGGGAACGCCGGGAGGCTCCTCCGCCACCCACAGCCGGCGGACGCCTTCGGGCCAGTCCAGGCCGGCCTCGGTCCTGGGAATGGTCAGCGCCAGCTCCACCTCTCCGTGGGTCAGGAGGAGGCGGAACCGCTCGGCGGGCAGCCCGGGGTCGATGGGGAGATAGGCTGCGCCGGCCTTGACCACCGCCAGGACGGCGACCACCTGCTCCCACCCCTTCTCGAGGACGACGGCCACGAGCCGGTTCGGGCGGGCACCCAGCTCCCGCAGGCGACGGGCCAGGGCGGTCGCGCGGCGGTCCAGCTCGGCGTAGTCGAGCGAGCGGTCCCCGGCGATCACCGCGGGACGGTCCGGCTGCAGGGCAGCCTTCTCCTCGAACAGGGAGGACAGGGTCCGTTCCGCAACCGGCACGGCGGTGGCGTTGGCAGCCTCCCGATCGGCGAGCTGCGCCGCGGCGGCCAGCTCCCGCTCCGGCCGGCTCCACGCCTCCTCATCCACGGCGAGCCGCCGCAGCAGGCCGACGTAGGCCTCCAGCATGGCGTCGATCATCTCTGGAGGGAAGATCTCGTCGACGACGTCCCAGTTGAAGATCATGGTTCCGTGCGCTTCGTCGGCCTGGTGATCCAGCAGGACCTGCGGTGTCTGGCTGATGGCCCACACCTGCCGCGCCGAGAGCCCCTCCCACGGGTTCTCACCGGAGCCTGCCCGGCCTTCGGTCGAGTCGAGCCCGAGCAGGCTGGTGAAGACCACGGGCACGGTCGCGCCGCCCGGCTGCCCCTGGGCGCGGGCGAGCTCGCGAAGGACGTGGACACCGCTCACATAGCGGTGATCCAGGTCCTCCCAGAGCCGGCGCTGCAGGCGGCGGGCCCGGCTCTCGAAGCCATCGCCTCCGGAGGCGTCCACCTCCAGGAGCACGACCGAGGTGAAGTCGCCGATCAGGTCGTTGACCTGGGGATGCAGCGGAAGCCGGTTGAACAGGGTCAGGCTCAGGGTGAAGCGCGGATGGGCGCTCCAGGCCGCCAGGACATCGGACCAGGCCGCGAGCAGGACGCCCGACGGCGTGAGGCCCGCCCGCGCGGCCCGGGCCTTGAGACGCTCCCAGGCCGCTGGTTCGAGGCGCCCCTGCCAGCGGATGAAGCGCGGCCGGTCGATCTCGGATGGGCGCCGGGCCATGGGCAGCTCCGGCGCAGGCGGCAGGGTCGACAGCCGCTCGCGCCAGTACGCCAGGGAACGCTCGTAGAGGGCCGTCTCCCGCAGCCTCTCCTCGGCGAGCACGTACTCGCGGAAGCCGATCTCCAGGGGTGCGGGAGCTTCCCCGCCATCCCGGTAGAAACGCCCGAGCTCGGCCAGGAGGAGCTGCAGGCTCCAGGCGTCGCCTAGAAGAAAATCGAAGCTCAGATGCAGGCGCACGCGCCCGCCACTCAGGAGGCATGCCGCCACCTCGAAGAGCGGCCAGCGATCGCTCGGCAGCACCTGGTGGGACATGCGCCGCCGGACCTCCAGGGCACCGGCCTCGGCCTCCTCGTCGGAGACGCCGCGCAGGTCCCGCACCGCGATCTCGTAGGGCGGAACCTCCGGCAGTACCCGCTGGAGCCCCTCGGGCAGCACCACGGCGCGGAGCATGGGCTGGCGTTCGATGGTCCGGCGCAGGGCGTGCTGGAACCGCTCCAGATCGAGCCCCTCGACCTCCATCTCCAGGTAGTAGTGGGTCGAGACGTTGCCCAGCTCCAGCGAGCCGGCGCGGCCGATCCAGTACGCCTGCTGGACGTCCGTGAGAGGGAAGGGCTCGCCGGCGTTCTCCGGATCGGGGACCAGGCTCACCGGCAGCGGAGCGGCCGTCTCCCCGGCGACAGAGGAGGCGGCGCACCCGGCCACTCCGGCAACGGTGGGGTGATCCAGGAGCTCCCGCAGAGAGAGATCGATTCCCAGGACGGCGCGCAACCGGGCCGTGAGGCGGGTTGCGAGCAGCGACCCGCCGCCCAGCTCGAAGAAGTCGTCGTGCACTCCGATGGGGTCGATCCCGAGGAGATCGCTCCAGACCCGGGCCACGGCGCGTTCCTCCTCGCTGCGAGGGGCCACGTACGGCGTCTCCAGCCCGGGTCGGTTGGAAACCTCAGCGACCTTCACCGCGGGCGTCGTCTCGACCGTCTCCGCCACTCCGACCCCGGCGATCGGACCCGCGAGCAGGGATCTCCGCTCCACCCAGTGGCGGCGGCGCTCGAACGGATAGGCCGGGAGCGAGACCTTGCGCCGGCGCCCTCCCTCCTGGAAGGCGGCCCAGTCCACCTCCACCCCGGCCATCCAGAGCCGGCCCAGGGTCGTTAGCAGGAACGGGAAGTCCGAAAGGCCGCTTCCGTCCCCGCGCGGCGCGGGCAGCGAGGAGAGAGCGACCCCGTCCGGAGGGTACGCGGGATGCTGCCGTGCAAGCGTACGGAGCGCCCGGCCCGGGCCGACCTCCAGGAGAGCCCGGCCCGGCTCCCGCCAGAGTGCCTCCAGGCTCGCCCCGAACCGGACCGTCTCCCGGAGGTGGCGCACCCAGTAGCCTGGATCGGTGGCCTCGTCGTCGCGGATCAGGATCCCGGTCAGGTTGGAGAAGAACGGCATCTGCGGCCGGGAGAGCCGCACGCCGGACATCTCCTGGGCGAACGGGCGCAGCGCGGGCTCCATCAGAAACGAGTGGAAGGCATGAGAGGTGTACAGCCGGCGGCAGGAGACACCCCGGCCTTCCAGGCGGTCCCGCAGCGCCTCCACGGTCTCCACGGGGCCGGCGATGACACAGCTCTCCGGCCCGTTGACCGCCGCGACCGAAGCCTCACCGCCGAGCTCCGCCATCGCCTCCTCTTCCGGGAGCCAGACGGCCAGCATGGAGCCGCGAAGCATGGCCTGCATGAGCCGGCCGCGGGCCGCCACCAGCCGCAGGGCGTCCTCCAGGCTGAAGACTCCGGCCAGGCAGGCGGCCACGTACTCGCCGACGCTGTGCCCCAGGAGCACCGACGGCCTGACGCCCCACGACATCCAGAGCCGCGCCAGCGCCCACTCCACCGCGAACAGCGCCGGCTGCGCCAGAGCGGTGGCCTCCAGGCCGTCGCTCCCATTGGAACCGCGGGAGAACAGGACCTCGCGGAGGTCGAGGCCCAGGGCCGGCCGCAGGATCTCGGCGCACCAATCCAGGTCGCGGCGGAAGGAGGGCTCGGCCTCGTAGACCTCCGCCGCCATGCCGGGGTGCTGCGAGCCCTGGCCCGGGAACAGGAAGGCGACCGAGCGATCGCCGGGCTCCTGGTGGCGCGTGAAGACCCGCTCCGGGTCCGGCTCGCGCAGGAGCGCGATCGCTTCGCTCCGGTCGCGGCAGGCCAGCACGCGGCGGTGCTCCAGCCGCCGCCGGCCGGTCTGGAGGGTCCAGGCGACATCGGTCAGCTCCTGCCCGGAATGGCTCTCCAGGTGATCCGCGAGTCTCCGGGCCGACGCCTCCAGGGCGGTCGGCGTGCGGGCGGAGAGGACGAGAAGCTGCCAGGGCCGGGCCCAGCCGGTCCGCTCGGGCTCCGGCGCCTCCTCCAGCACCACGTGGACGTTCGTGCCGCCGATGCCGAAGGAGCTCACGCCCGCCCGCCGCGGGCCGTCCGCCGGTTCCCAGGGAGTCAGACGGTCGCTGACCCGGAAGGGGCTCGACGCAAAATCGATCTCCGGGTTCGGCGCGCGGAAGTGCAGGCTGGGCGGGAGCTCCCGGTGATGCAGCGCGAGAACCGCCTTGATCAGTCCGGCTATCCCGGCCGCGGTGTCCAGGTGCCCGATGTTCGTCTTGACCGACCCGATGGCGCAGAAGCCCCGCCGGGCCGTGCGCTCCCGGAACGCCCGGGTGAGGGCCTCGACCTCGATCGGATCGCCCAGGGGGGTGCCGGTGCCGTGGGCCTCCACATAGCCCACGGTGCCGGGGTCGACCTCCGCCACCTCCAGGGCGGCGCGGATCACCTTGGCCTGGCCCTCCGCGCTCGGCGCCGTGTATCCGACTTTCGCGGCACCGTCGTTGTTCATGGCGGAGCCCTTGATCACCGCGTAGATCCGGTCGCCGTCCTCCACGGCGTCCCGGAGGCGCTTGAGCACGACGATCCCCAGGCCGTGGCCCGCGGCCGTGCCGCGGGCGTCCGCGTCGAAGGCCCGGCAGTGGCCGTCCGGAGAGAGGATCCCCCCCTCCGTGAAGAAGTAGCCCAATCGCTGCGGCACGCCGATCGAGACTCCCCCGGCCAGGGCGAGGTCGCACTCGCCTCCCAGGAGGCCCTGGCAGGCCAGATGGACCGCGGCGAGCGAGGTCGAGCAGGCGGTCTGGACAGCGACGCTGGGGCCGGTGAGGTCGAGCTTGTAGGAGACCCGCGTCGCCAGGAAGTCCTTGTCGTTCGCGACCACGGCCTGGAACATGCCCACCGCGTCGAGCAGGTCCGGGTTCGAGTACAGGTTGAGCAGGTAGGTGTTGAGCTTCGCCCCGGCATACACCCCGATGGGCCGCCGCCAGGTGCGGGGGTCGTGCCCCGAATCCTCCAGGGCCTCCCAGGCGCACTCCAGGAAGAGCCGGTGCTGGGGGTCGAGGATGTCGGCCTCGCGGGGAGTGAAACCGAAGAGGCCCGCGTCGAACAGGTCCTCGCCGTCGATCACCCCGGCGAGGCGGACGTAGTCGGGCCGCTCCAGCGTCGAGGCCGGAAGGCCGCTCGCGGTCAGCTCCTCTTCGCTGAGGAGCCGTATCGATTCGACCCCGGCGCGGAGGTTCTCCCAGAAACGGGCCACGCTGTCGGCGCCCGGGAAGCGCCCGGCCAGTCCGATGACGGCGATCTCGAGCCCGGTCGTCCGGTCTTCGCTCACGACCGCGTCCTCTCCAGCCGTTGCGCGAGCCGGCCGCGCCCCTCCTTGAGCCGCTCGATGTACCCTCCGTCCTCACCCAGCCTTTCGCCGGGCGGCGACTCCTCGGAGGCCTCCGCGGCGGCGAGCCGGCCGAGGTGCGCGGCGAGCGCCCCCACGGTCGGAAAGCGGAACAGCTCGGTCGGGGTGACCTCGTGCCCCAGGTCCGCCAGGCGCCGCCGGACCCGGAGCAGGGTCAGTGACCGGCCCCCGAGGTCGAAGAAGCTGTCCTCCACGCCGACCCGGTCGAGCCCCAGGACCGACTGCCAGACCTCCGCGATCTGGCGCTCGAGCTCGCCGCGCGGGGCCACGAAGGAGCAGCCCTGGTCGGTCCGGCCGCTCCCCGGGTCGGGCAGGGCCTTGCGGTCCACCTTGCCGTTCGGGGTGAGCGGCAACGCCTCCAGGACCACGAACGCCGCCGGCACCATGTAGACCGGCAGCCGACCGGCCACGAAGGCGCGCAGCTCGCCGGGCTCCGTCGAGGCTCCCTCCCGCGGCACCACCCAGGCCGACAGGTTGGGCTCGCCGGCGATCTGCCGCACCGCCACCACAGCCTCCCGCACGGCCGGGTGCCGGACGAGGGTGGCCTCCACCTCCCCCAGCTCGATCCGGAACCCGCGCACCTTCACCTGGTGATCGACCCGGCCGAGGAACTCGATCTCCCCGTCAGGCCGGAATCGGGCCAGATCGCCGGTCCGATAGAGGCGGGCGCCGACCGCGCCGAAGGGGTGCGGGACAAAGCGCTCGGCGGTGAGGTCGGGCCGGCCGCGGTAGCCACGGGCCACCCCGGCGCCGCCGATGTAGAGCTCGCCGGGCACTCCCACGGGCACGGGCCGGAGCTCCGGGTCCAGCAGGAAGAGGCCCGTATCGGCGATCGGCCGGCCGAGCGTCACTCTCTCCCCCTGCACGCGTCCGACCGCCGACCAGACGGTGGTCTCGGTCGGGCCGTAGAGGTTCCAGACCTCGCCCGCCCGGGCAAGGATGCGCTCGGCCAGCGAGGCAGGCAGGGCCTCGCCGCCGCAGAGCGCGCGCAGACCGGCGCTCCCCTGCCACCCCGCTTCCAGGAGAAGCTGCCAAGTCGACGGCGTCGCCTGGAGCACGTCGGCCCCACCCCCGTCCAGCGCCGCGAGGAGCCTCACCCCGTCGGAGGATTCGTCCTGACCGGCGAGCACGACCTCGCCGCCGGCCAGCAGGGGCAGATAGAGCTCCAGGCCGGCGATGTCGAAGGACAGGGACGTAACCGCCAGGAGCCTCTCCCCCGGCCGGAAGCCGGGCTTCCCGGCCATGGAAGCCAGGAAGCCCACGAGCGACCGGTGGGTCACCTGCACCCCCTTCGGCGTGCCGGTGGAGCCCGAGGTGTAAAGGATGTAGGCCAGATTGTCACCCGTGGCGCCGCCCGGAAGATTGAAGGCGCTCTCGCGCTCGATCGCATGGCGCTCGACGTCCAGGCAGACGGCGCGGGCCGAGGACGCGGGCAGCCGCTCCAGGAGCGCGGTGCGGGTCAGCACGGTACTGGCGGTCAAGGCGTCGTCGAGCATGAAGGCGAGGCGCGGCCGCGGCCAGGCGGGATCGAGGGGGACATAGGCGCCTCCCGCCTTGAGCACCGCGAGCAGGGAGACCAGCAGGTCGGCGGAGCGGTCGAGGCAGACGCCCACAGGGACCTCCGGCCCGACGCCCAGGCGGACGAGGAACCGGGCCAGCCGGTTGGCGCGGGCGTTGAGGTCGGCCAGGGTGAGGCGCTCGCCGGCCGACAGGGCCGGGGCGGAGGGCGCCAAAGCGGCCCGGGCTTCGATCAGGCGGTGGAGCGGCTCGGGCTCCGTCGCCGGCCTCGCCGAGTCGTTCCACTCCCGCAGGATCTGGTGCCGCTCGGCCTCACCCAGGAGGGGGAGGTCCGAGACCTGAAAATCCGGCCGTTCGGCGGCCGCCGCGAGAAGCGAGCGGAGATGGCCGAGCCAGCGCAGCACCGTGGCGCCGTCCAGCAGGTCGCGGTAGTAGTCGCACTCGAAGACGACGCGGTCCCCCTGGTCCATGGCGTTGAGGAAGATCTCCAGCTTGGCGCCGCCCGGATTGACGGTCTCCACGGTCAGCTCCAGGTCGGCGAAGCGGGAGGCCGCCTCCGCACGGTCCAGATTGAAGAGCACCGAGGCGAGCTGAGGGCGGCTGAAATCCGCAGGCAGCCCGAGAGAGCGGACCATAGCGTCGAAGGGGGCCTCGCGATGATCCCAGGCTTCGGCCACGCCGCGCCGGACCGCCGCCAGCAGGGAGGCGAAGGTCGCGCCCGTCTCGAGCCGGTTCCGGACCGGCAGGAGGTTCAGGTCGTACCCCACGAAGGACCGCCCCTCCTCGCGGGCGCCGACCGAGGGGACGCCCACCACCACGTCGTCCTGGCCCGAAAGGCGGTGCGCCAGGGCGAAGAAACCGGCCAGGACCGTGTGGAACAGGCTCGCACCGCGGGCGGCGCCGAGGCGACGCAGGCCGGACGTCAGAACACCCTCGAAGACGAAGGTGCGGCGGTCGCCGCGGTAGGTGAAGAGGGCCGGTCGCGGGTGGTCGGCCGGAAGCTCCAGCGGCGGCGGTGGAGGCGACAGCCTCTCGCGCCACCAGGTCAGGGCCTCGGAGACGCCCCGGCGCTCTCCCTCGCCAGGCAGGGCCTCTCCCAGGCGCTCGGGCTCGGGCAGGCGGGCCGGGACGCCGGTGCGCTCCGCGGCGTAGAGCTCCCGCAGCTCGGACAGCAGGACGCCCAGCGAGCGGCCGTCGACGGCGATGTGGTGATAGACCAGGAGCAGGGCATGATGGCGGCCGTCCAGGCGGGCCAGCGAGGCGCGCAGGAGGGGGCCGCGCTCCAGGTCGAAGGGCCGGCGCGCCTCCCCGTCCAGCCAGGCCGCCGGATCGACCGAGCTGATCGCGATCTCCAGGCGGGGCAGCACCCGCACCATCTCCCCCTCGCCGGGGAACGTGGAGCGGAGCGACTCGTGGCGGTCGACGACGCCTTGCAGGGCGCGGCCCAGGGCGGCCGCGTCCAGGTCCCCCCGCAGGTGGAGGATCGCGGTCTCGTGATAGGCCAGGGCGGCGTCCTCCCCCATCTGGGACAGGACCCAGAGCTGGTGCTGCCCCGGAGTCATCGGCACGATACGGGGGGGAAGAATGCGGGGGGGCTGCTCGGTCGTCGGTTTGCGGCGGCCGTCCGGTCCGCCGGACGACTCCGGGAAGAACCCGCCCTCCCGCATGGCCGCGGCGCTCGCCTGGGCCGCCCGCACGATGCGCTCCACGTCCTCGTCGGAGTGGGCCGTGGACAGATAGCAGGTGTGCCCCTCCCAGACGTAGACCCCGTTGTCGATCAGGTGGAAGAAGAACAGATCGCCATGCGCCACCTGGGGCGCGACCTGGAAGAGAAAGAGCGAGCTGAAGCCCACCATGCGCACGGGCATGGCCTCGGCCTCGAACCAGGCGTTGAGGCGCTCCCGCATGGCCGCGGCGCGCCGGTTGAGCCCCTCCTGCAGGCCGGGGCCGCTCTCTTCCAGGTGCCGGACGACGGCGCCGGCCGCGGCCATGGCGAGCGGGTGCTTGCAGAACGTGCCGGTGAAGAAGGTCTTGTCGGCGGCCGGGACCGAGCCGTCGCCGAAGCGCCAGGGCCCGCCGTCGATCGCGTTCATGAAGTCCACCCGGCCGGCGATCACGCCGATGGGCATGCCGCCGCCGACGACCTTGCCGTAGGTGACCAGGTCGGCCCGGACGCCGAACAGCGCCTGGACCCCTCCGGGGTGGGAACGGAAGCCGGTGACCACCTCGTCGAAGATCAGGGCCGCACCGGTCTCGTCGGCGATCCGGCGCAGCTCGCCGAGGAATTCCCGCGGCTGGAAGTCGGGCCGGCGGCTCTGCACGGGCTCGACGAGGATCGCGGCCAGCTCGCCGCCTTCAGCCCGCAGGGCCTGCAGGGCCTCGGGCTCACCGTAGGGGAGCAGCAGCACGTCCTCCAGAAGGCTGGCGGGCACGCCCGGCGCCAACGGGAGGGGCCGGTGGTGGCCGAGCCGGGTCATCCCCCGCACCAGCACCCCGTCGTAGGAGCCGTGGTAGGAGCCGGAGAAGATCGCCGTCCGGCGACGCCCCGTGACGGCGCGGGCGATGCGCAGGGCGCCCATCACCGCCTCCGTGCCCGAGTTGCAGAAGGCGACCCGCTCGACGCCGGTGAGGCGGCGGATGCCGCTCGCCACGCTGCCGGCAAGATCGGATTGCGGCCCGATGTGCACGCCGCGCTCGAGCTGCGCCCGGACCGCCTCCGTGACGAACCCGGGCGAATGCCCGAACAGGTTCACGCCGAAGCCCATGGCGATGTCCACGTATTCGTTGCCGTCGACGTCCCGGAAGCGGGAGCCCGCGGAGCGGTCGGCGATCAGCGGGTAGATCAGCTCCTTCCAGCGCTGGCGGAAGCCGGCCGAGGCGCGGTTGTCCGCAAGGCTCGGGCGCTGCTCGTCGGTGCGGCGCTTGGACTCCGGGGTGCGGCGGGTGTAGCGCTCGACAAGCGCCTCCAGATGCCGCTGCTGGCGCGGCGACAGGTCGTCGGACGCCGAAGAGGCCTGCAGGGGCATGGAGACCGGCGCGGGAGACGGCTTCGCCACCACGGCCGCGGATACGAAAGACGCGGACGGCGTCGTGCCGGCCTGCCGTTCCAGCAGATCCATGAGGCGGGCCATGAGCTGGGTCTGCTGCTCCAGGACCCTCTCCAGAGTGCTCGGAACTGCCGCGGACGGGGCCGCTCCGGGCGGAGCCGCGGGCGGGACGGGCGCGGGAGATTCGGAGAACGCGTCCGGCGGCAGCTCGCGGTCCAGGAACGCCGCCACGGCTCCCAGGCTCACCGCCTCCTCCATGAGCTGGGTGAGGGAGAGCTTGACCCCCATCCGGCGCTGCACGCTCTGGCTGAACTGGATCAGCAGGAGCGAGTCCACCCCGAGCTCGGCGAAGGAGGCGTCCAGGTCCACCTCCTCCGGCGCCAGGCCGACCAGCCCCCGGACGACCTCCAGCAGCGCCTCGCGGATGCGGCCGAGCCGGCCCACCCGGTGGGCCGCGGCGGGAGCCTCCGAAGAGGCGGGCGCCGCCGGCTCGGCACGGGCGGCCTCGATCCAGTAGCGCTGGCGCTCGAACGGGTAGGTGGGCAGCGGCAGGCGGCGCCGCCTCTCCTTCCCGCGGAAGGCAGCCCAGTCCACCTTGAGGCCCGCGGCCCAGAGATGTCCGAGGGCATCCAGGAGGACAGCGGGCTCCGGCTCCCGGCCGTCGCCCAGCGAGGCCGCCACGACGCGGCCGGCGGCGCCATGCTGCCGCACCAGCGTCGCCAGGGAGCGGCCGGGGCCGGCCTCCACAAACACCCGCTCCGGCTCCCGCAGGAGCTCCTCCAGGCCGGCGCCGAAGCGTACCGTGGACCGCAGATGGCGTACCCAGTAGGCCGGGTCCGTGGCCTCTGTCTCGCAGATCCAGGTGCCCGTCACGTTGGACAGGAATGGCTGAACCGGCGGCTTGAGGCGGACGCGGCGCACGGCCCGGGCGAACTCCTCCAGGACGGGATCGGTCATCCGCGAATGGAAGGCGTGGGCGGTGGCGAGGCGGCGGTGAGCGATCCCCTCGGCGGCCAGGCGGTCCTCGAAGGCGGCGACGGCGAGCTCCGGACCCGAGACCACGCAGCGGGACGGCGCGTTCACGGAGGCGACCGACAGATCCTGGGTGAGGCGGACCATCAGGTCTTCCTCGGCCAGGGAGACGGCGAGCATGACCCCCGGCTCGAGCCCCTGCATCAGGCGGCCGCGCTCAGCGACGAGCGACAGGGCGTCCTCCAGGGAGAAGACCCCCGACAGGCACGCGGCCACGTACTCGCCCAGGCTGTGGCCGAGAAAGGCCTGGGGACGGACCCCCCAGCTCATCCAGAGGGTGGCGAGGGCGTGCTCGACCACGAACAGCGCGGGCTGCGCGACCGAGGTGTCGGCGAGCCTCGCCGTGGCCTCCTCCACCTCCGCCCCCTCGGCCAGCAGGACACGCCGCAGGTCGAACCCGAGGCACGGCGCGAGGATACCGCAGGCGCGGTCGACCTCCTCCCGGAACCGGCTCTCGAACCGGTAGAGCTCCCGCCCCATGCCGGCCCGCTGGGTGCCCTGGCCGGGGAAGAGGAACGCCACCGGCCGGTTGCGGGTCTCCTGGATGTCGCGCCGCGGCCGCGGCTCGCCCTCTCCAGAAAGGCCCCGGACGGCCTCCTCCAGGTCGCGGCAGGCCAGGGCCAGCCGATGCGCGAAGGTCCGGCGGCCGGTCTGGAGGGTGAAGGCCACGTCGGAGAGGCTCGCGTCCGGGTTCGACCTCAGATGACCGGCCAAGCCTGCAACCGCGGCCTCCAGGGCGGACGGCGTGGCGGCGGAGAGGGTGAGCACCTCCCAGGGACGCCCCGGACCGCAGACGGCCGGCTCGGGGGCCTCCTCCAGGACCAGATGGACGTTGGTGCCGCCGATCCCGAGGGAGCTGACGCCCGCCCTGCGGGACGTGTCTCGGCGGGGCCAGGCGAGCAGCCGGTCGGCGATGAAGAAGGGGCTTTCCGGCAGCTCGCAGCGCGGGTTCGGCTCGCGGAAATGGAGCGTCGGCGGAATCTCGCCGTGGCGCATGGCGAGGACGGCCTTGATCAGGCCCGCGACGCCCGCTGCCGTGTCCAGGTGGCCGATGTTGGTCTTCGCCGAGCCCAAGGCGCAGAAGCCTCTCTTCGACGTGTTGGCGCGGAAGGCGCGGGTGAGGGCTCCCACCTCGATAGGGTCGCCCAGGGGGGTGCCCGTGCCATGGGCCTCCACGTATCCGACGGTCTCGGGGTCGACGCCGGCGATCGCGAGGGCTTCGGCGATCACCGCGGCCTGGCCGTTGATGCTGGGGGCGGTGTAGCCGATCTTGCCCGAGCCGTCGTTGTTGATGGCCGAGCCCTTGATGACCCCGTGAATCGTGTCGCCGTCGGCGAGGGCGTCGGCGAGCCGGCGCAGGACGACGACCCCGACCCCGTTGCCGCTCACCGTGCCCGCGGCGGCTGAGTCGAAGGCCCGGCAGTGGCCGTCCGGGGAGTGGATACCCCCTTCCCGGTAGCGGTAGCAGCCCTTCTGCGGCAGGCTCACCGAGGAGCCGCCCGCCAGGGCCATGTCGCACTCCCCGTTGAGCAGGCTCTGCCACGCCAGGTGGACCGCCACCAGGGAGGTCGAGCAGGCGGTCTGGACCGTGACGCTCGGACCCCGAAGGTTCAGCTTGTAGGAGATCCAGGTGGTGAGGAAGTTGTTGCAGTTCCCCATGACCGTCCGCGCGCCGCCCATCGCCTCCAGCAGGCCGCGGTTGGAAAGGAGGTTGTGCATCAGGTAGGTGCTGATGCTGGCGCCGGCGAACACTCCGATCGGGCCGGCGAAGGTCTCGGCGTCGTGACCGGCCCTCTCCAGGGCCTCCCAGCAGCACTCCATGAGCAGACGTTGCTGCGGGTCGGTGAGCTCGGCCTCCCGCCGGTTGAAGCCGAAGAACGGAGCGTCCCAGAGGTCGATCCCCTCCAGCACGGCTCCCGCCCTCACCAGGTTCGGATCGGCCAGGAGAATCTCGCTCACCCCTTCGGCCCGCAGCTCCTCGTCCGTGAAGAACGAGATCGATTCGACGCCGGCGCGCAGGTTCT
>Ga0068862_100000318_pt1 | contig 52656 bp, 41 predicted proteins | sample KBSSwiS52_FD_66598 | JGI IMG/M metagenome (GOLD analysis project Ga0068862, IMG submission 66598) | Switchgrass rhizosphere microbial communities from Kellogg Biological Station, Michigan, USA - KBS Switchgrass S5-2 | ecosystem: Host-associated > Plants > Roots > Rhizosphere > Soil ...
GCCCCCTCCTCGATCCTCCCCCGCTTCGCGGGAGAGGACGCCACCGCCCGTGACGGGCCGCAAGAGCCTGGCGTCGGGGAGGGTGGGCTCGGCCCCCTCTCCCGCGCCTAGCGCGCCCTCGCCGAGCTCGGGCTGGCCTCCTAGCGCCGCCGGAACATCGGCAGCAGCCGGGGGGCCTCGCCGGTCAGCTTCTTGGCGGCGAAGACGACGGCCAGCAGGGCGGCGCCGAGCAGGATGATCGCGGGGCCCGAGGGGAGGTCGTAGTAGAAGGAGAGCATCAGCCCTCCGAGCGTGATCCCCACCCCCACCAGCACCGAGGAGATCATCACCCCCCGCAGGTCCTTGAAGAGCATCAGCGCCACCACCGGCGGGATCGTCAGCAGCGCCACCACCAGGATGATCCCCACCACCTGGATCAGGACCACGACCGTCAGCGCGATCATGGTCAGCAGGAGCGTCATCAGGAGCCGCACCCGCACCCCCTGCACCCGCGCGAAGACTTCGTCGAACGCGACCGCCACGATCCCCTGGAAGAACAGTCCCAGGATGCCCAGCACGACGACCGCGAAAACCAGGATCAGCACGATGTCCCGCTGCGAGACCAGCAGGATGTTCCCGAAGAGATAGGTCATCAGGTTCGGGGCGTAGCCCGGCGCCAGGTAGAGGAAGACGATCCCCACCGCCATGCCCACCGCCCAGAGCACGCCGATGAAGGTGTCGTAGGAACGCACCGTCTCGCTGTTCACCGATCCCAGCCCGACCGCCGCGGCCAGGGAGAGGGCCACTGCGCCGAGCAGCGGATCGATCCCCAGGAAGTAGCAGATTCCCATGCCTCCGAACGCTGCGTGGCTGAGGCCGTCGCTCAGGAAGGCCAAGCGCTTGACCACGACGAAGGTGCCGACCACGCCGCACAGGACGCTCGCGATCACGCCGGCCATCAGGGCGTTGCGCACGAACTCGTAGGAGAGGGCGTCGAGGAACGAGGGCATGTCAGTGATGGTGATGGAGCACCCGGTGCGGCACCCCGTGCGCCACGAGCTCCACCGGGCAGCCGTAGACCTCTTCGAGCACGTCCTGATCGAGCTCCGGGCCGTGGTAGAAGAGCCGCCGGTTGATGCAGGCAATCCGCTGCACCATGGGCGAGATGGAGGTCACGTCGTGGGTGACCACCACGACCGGGATGCGCTGGTTGAGCTCCTCCAGGATCTCGCGCAGCACCTCCCGCGACTCGGCGTCGATCGAGGCCGTGGGCTCGTCGAGGAAGAGAATCGCGGGATCGCCGGCCAGGGCGCGCGCGATGAGCACGCGCTGGAGTTGGCCGCCCGAGACCTCGGCCACGTGGGAGCGGGCCACGTCCAGGAGCTTCAGGCGCTCCAGGATGCGCTCCACGTCGTCCCGGTCCTCCCGCGTGTAGCGCCGGAGCAGGCCGCGGCGGCCGAGCCTGCCCATCAGCACCACGTCGCGCACTCTCAACGGAAAGCTGCGGTCGAAGGTCGAGAACTGCGGCACGTAGCCCATCTGGCCGCGGGGGATGCGCGAGATCACCTCGCCCGACCAGGGGCGGAGCAGGCCCAGGATCGCCTTGATCAGCGTGGTCTTGCCGCCGCCGTTGGGACCGATCACGGCGAGGAAGTCGCGGGGGTTGATGTCCAGGTCCACGTGGTCGAGCACCAGCTCGCGGCCGTAGCCGAAGGTGAGGCCCCGGACCTGCAGCAGCGGCTCGGTCATAGCTCTCCTCCCAGCGCTCCGGCCACGCGGAGCAGCGTCTTTTCCCACTCCGCGGACTGTGGATCGGCGGTCACGACCCGGCCGCCGATCGCCTCGGCGAGCACCTGCGCGCTCTTCCGGGGATAGGGGACGAGCACGACCTCCGCCCGTTGCCCCCTCGCGCGCTCGATGACGCCGATCAGGCGGCGCGCGCCGGGCTCCTTGCCCTCGGCCTCGATCGCGATCTGCTCCAGCCCGTACTGGCGGGCGAAGTAGCCCCAGGACGGGTGATAGACCAGGAAGACCTGCCGTCCACCGTGCAGGTGGGCGCGGATCTCCCGGTCCAGGCGGTCGACGTCCTGGAGGAAACGCTCCAGGTTGGCGGTGTATTCGGATGCGTGCGGAGGATCGATGGCGGACAGGGCGGCGGCGATGTTGCGGGCGGCGACGGCCACGGTCTGCGGCGCCACCCAGACGTGCGGATCGCCGGCATCGAGGTCCATGCCGCGGGACATGTCCACGACGCGGATCTCCGAGTGGCGCGCCAGGAACGGGTCGACATACCGGGCCTCGACCGCGAAGGCGGGATGGCCGACCTTGACGTAGAGCTCGGTCCGCTCCAGCGCCAGGGCCTTGCGCGGGCTCAAGGACAGGTCCTCGTCCGAGGCTCCCGGCGGGATCAGGGACTCGACGGTCACCCGGTCGCCGCCGATCCGGCGGACGATCTCGGCCTGCGGAGCGACGCTCACCGCGACGCGCAGACGGTCGTCCCCCTCGGGAGCCGTGCGGCAACCCGTCAGGAGAAGAAGGAACAGGGCTCGGGAGACCTTCACCAGCGATACGTTATCATCCAGCCATGACGACCACGACACCGCAGCAGCGCATCGAAGCCGATGTGAAGACGGCCATGAAGGCCGGCGAGAAGGAGCGCCTGAGCACGCTCCGCATGCTCCTGACCGAGATCAAGAACGAGCGCATCCGCCGCGGGAGCGACGTGGACGAGCCCGGGTTCGTCTCGCTGGTGCGCAAGGCGATCAAGCAGCGCGAGGAGGCCTCGCTCCAGTATCGCAACGGCCACCGCGAGGAGCTGGCGGCCAAGGAGGACTCGGAGGCGAAGATGCTCGCCGCCTACCTGCCGGCGCAGGTCGACGAGGGACAGATCCGCGACGCGGTCGCGGCCCTGGTGGCGGAGCGCGGTCTCTCGGGTCCGGCGGCGATCGGGCCGGTCATGAAGGAGATGCTGGCCCGCTTCGGCAGCGCGGCCGACGGCGCGGTCATCAACCGCATCGCGCGCGAGGTCCTGACGGGCAAGTGATGCGCCGGGCCATCGTCGGCACCGCCGGCCACATCGACCACGGCAAGACCAGCCTGGTCCTCGCCTTGACCGGCATCGACTGCGACCGCTGGGCCGAGGAGAAGAGCCGCGGCATCACCATCGACCTGGGCTTCGCTCACCTGGAGGAAGGCGATCTCCAGGTCGGGTTCATCGACGTCCCCGGTCACGAGCGGTTCCTGCACAACGCTCTCGCCGGGCTCGGCGGCATCCGGGTGATGCTCCTCGTGGTCGCGGCCGACGAGGGGGTGAAGCCGCAGACGCGCGAGCACCTGGCGGTCTGCTCGCTCCTCGGCATCCCGGCCGGGCTCGTCGCGCTCACCAAGGTGGACCTGGTCTCGTCCGACCTCCTCGAGCTGGCGCAGCTCGAGGTCGAGGAGCTGCTCGCCGGCACTCCGTTCGCAGGCTCGGCCGTGCTGCCGGTGTCGAGCACGACGGGCGAGGGCACACCCGAGCTCAAGGCCGCTCTCATGGAGCTGGCGGCCCGGCACGCGACCGAGGCCGATCCGGAGCGTCCGGTGCGGCTGCCGCTCGATCGTGCCTTCCACCTGAAGGGGCTGGGGGTCGTGGTGACCGGCACGCTCGCGAGCGGCGAGGTGCGGCCCGGGGACACGCTGGAGGTGCTCCCCCGCGGCCAGAAGGCGCGGGTGCGGAGCGTCCAGGTCCACGGCCGGCCGCGCGAAGCGGCCGAGGCCGGGGAGCGCACCTCGCTCCAGGTGACCGGCGTGGCCCTGGAGGAGCTGGGGCGCGGCATGCAGCTCGGCGCGCCCGAGGCGTTCGCGGCCACCACCAGCCTGCTCGGCCGCTTCACCCTGCTGCCGGACGCGCCCGGCCCGATCCGCGGCTTCCTGTCCGTCCGCGTCCATCTCTATGCCAGCGAGGTGCTCGGCCGGATGCGGTCGCTCTCCCCGGGCGGGATTGCGCCCGGAGAAACGGGCCCGGTCGAAATCCGCCTGCAGGCCCCGGTGTCGGCCACCCGCGGCGACCGTTACATCGTGCGCCGTCCCTCCCCGGCGGCCACCCTGGGGGGAGGAGAAATTCTCGATCCGCAGTGGCACCGGCACCGCGGCACGATCCTCGGCCAGGCGCTGACCGCGCTGGAGGGCGACCTGCGCTCCGCCCTCGCGTTCTGGGCCGTGGAGGCGGGCGAGCGCGGCGTCGAGGCGGCCGTCCTCGCCCGCCGGCTGGGCGTGCCTCCCGCCCGGGTCGAGGCCGAGCTGCGCAAGCTCGCGTCCGCCCAGAAGCTGATCGCGGTCCCGGGGGAAGGGCGGTGGATCGCGCCGTCGGCCGTGCAGCGGGTCACGGAGCGGGCGCGCCGGGTGCTCAAGGAGTACTTCCAGAAGGACCGGCTGGCCGAGGCCATGCCCAAGGCGGAAGCGGTGCGGCGCATCCTGCGCGGCCGGGCGGCCGATCTCGCGCCGGTCTACTTCGGCTGGCTGGAGGCGCAGAAGGTGCTCACGCTCCAGGGGGACCAGGTGACGCTCCCGGGCCGCAGCGCCCAGCTCACGGGCGAGGAGTCGAAGCTCTCGACAGCCGTGGTCGAGAAGTTCGACCAGGGCGGGCTCACGCCGCCCTCGCCCGGCGACGTGGCCCGCGAGCTCCACGCCAAGCCGCAGATCCTCGACGGGGTGATCCGCCACCTGGTCACCCGCGGGCAGCTCATCCGCCTGCCGGACGGGCTCATCCTCGCCGCCTCCGCGGTCGCGGGCCTCAAACGCGACCTCCTCGCCACGTCGTGGGACCGTTTCTCCGTGGCGGACTTCAAGGACCGCTTCGGCCTGAGCCGCAAGTGGGCCATCCCCCTCCTGGAGCACCTGGACTCCACCGGCGCCACCCGGCGCTTGGGCGACGAGCGCATGGTGGTCCGGCCCGGTGCGTCCCGAATTGCCTGAGGAACGAGCGCGGTTCCCGGTCCTCCTCCACCCGGACCTCTACCGGAGGCTCCGGGAGAGCGACAAGCCCGCCCGGGCCGGGGTCTGGAAGGCGCTGCGCCTGCTGCGCGAAGGCCGCTGGGGCGGGGGCACCCGCGTCAAGCGCCTGCGCGGCGTCGCCCGCCCGGTCTACGAGGCCCGCACCGACTCCGGCGACCGCCTGCTCTTCACCCTGGCAAGCTCCCCTCTCGCAAGCGATCCGGCGCGGATGGCCGCGCACCTCCAGGTCTGGGACTGGCTCAAGCACGACGACGTGGACCGCGCGGCGCGCCGCAACCGCTTCCCCGAGGCCGAGTTCCTGGAGCTGGAGGCCGTCGAGCAGTTCGACATCGACGAGCCGCCGCCCCATCCGGAGGCGACGTTCGCCGAAGTCGTCGCGGAAACCGAAACCGTCGAGCCGCTCCTCCAGTTCCTCTTCCCGCCGGAGGGGTTGGAGACCGGCTCGGACGAGGAGCCGGGCATCCGCTGGTACCGTCTCGATCTGGCGGATGAGGAGGAATTCCAAAGGCTGCTCGATGAGGGGGGCGAGGAGCTGGAGCTCAAGCTCAGCCGCGAGCAGTACGAGGTGCTCGTCTCCCCCGGCCCGGTGCTGCTGGCCGGCAGCGCGGGCAGCGGCAAGACCACGGTCTCGGTCCACCGGCTGGCCGCCGCGCCCTCGACCGCCCTCTACCTCTCCTACAGTCCGGCCCTGGTGGAGCACGCCCGCAGGCTCTACCGCGACCTGGCCGCGGCGCGCGGTGCCGAGGCCCGGCCGGCCAACTTCTTCGCCTTCGCCGAGCTCTACCGGTCCTTCGTGAAAGAGCCTGAAACCCCGGAGATGACCGAGACCCTCTTCCACGAGTGGTTCCGCAAGTCGGGGAAGGCCCTCGATCCCGCCCTGGTCTGGGAGGAGCTGCGGAGCATCCTCAAGGGCGCCTGCCTCGATCTGGACAGACCGATGCTCGACGAGGCGGCCTACTTCGAGCTGGGGAAGAAGCGCGCGCCGCTCTTCGTGGACCTGCGGCCGGAGATCTACCGGGTCGCGCAGCGCTACCAGCAGTGGCTCGCCGACGAGGGGCGGAGCGACCGCATCGACCTCTGCCGGCACGCGTTCGCCGAGCTGCGCAAGGGGAAGAGCCGGACCTGGGACGTGGTGGTCTGCGACGAGGTCCAGGACCTGACCGAGCTGGAGGTGGCGTTCGTGCTCGCGCTGTCGCGCCGGCCGGATCTGTCGGGCGTGCTGCTCACCGGCGATACGCAGCAGATCATCCAGCCGAGCGGCTTCCGCTGGGCCGAGGTGCGGCGCCTCGTGAGCAAAGCGGGCGACCGCAAGAGCCGGCGGGAGACCCCGGAGGTGCTCCGCCTGCGGCGCAACCTGCGCGCCGTCCGGCCGCTGGTCGAGCTGGCCAACGCCCTTCTGCTGCTGCGGCGCGAGGTCTTCGGCCGCACCGAGGAGGACGAGCCCGAGGACGCCGCCCTGGACGGGCCGGTGCCGATCGAAATCCCGGCCGCCGAGGAGGCGGTGCTCGCCGCCATCGAGGGGTTCGGCCCGCGCTGCGCGGTGCTGGCGACCGAGGAGGAGGCCGGGCGCCTGCGCGCGCGGCTCGGCACCAGCCGCGTCTTTCCCGTGCGCGAGGCCAAGGGGCTGGAGTTCGACATCGTGATCCTCTGGAAGCTGCTCGGCCCGGACCAGGACCTGGTCGAGCGCTTCGTGCGCGGCGCGACTGGATTGGATCGAGAGCCCCGCTTCCAGCGCCTGCTCCAGCACCTCTACGTGGCCGTGACCCGCGCCCGCCGCCATCTCGCGGTCTATGAGGGGCCGGAGCCGCACCCGTTCTGGAATGACGGCCGCCTGCGCGGCCGGCTGGAGCGCGAGACGGCCGGGGACCTGGCCCGGATCTTCCGCCCCACCGCTTCTCCCGCGGAGTGGGAGAGCGAGGGGGAGTACTTCCTGGAGCGCGGGCACTTCCGCCAGGCGGCCGAGTGCTACCGCCGCGCCGGCAGGCCGGAAAAGGAAGCCGAGGCGCTCGCCCTCGCCGCCGAGGAGCGGGAGGACTGGGCCGGCGCGCTCGCTCTCTGGAGCGGCCTGGGCCGGCCCGACCGCCAGGCGCCGCTGCTGGCGCGGCTGGGCCGGTTCGCGGAGGCCGCGGCCCGCTACCGGGAGGCCGGCCTGGAGGACGAGGCGCGGGTCTGCGACGTCCGCCTCCTGGAGGCCCGCAAGTCGTGGAAGGAGGCCGCGGCGGCCTGGGAGGGCCTCGGCCGCCACGCGGAGGCCGCCCGTGCCTGGGAGCAGGCCGGGATTCGTCCGAACGCCGCCGCCGCCGGCGCCCGGGCGGCCGAGGAGGTGGGCGAGCCGGGCAGGGCCGGCGAGCTCTTGCTGGAGGCCGGCGACTTCGAGGCCGCGGCGCGCTGCTTCCGCGCCGCGGGCGAGCCGCGGCAGGCCGCCCTCGCCCTGGCGCGCCTGCACGAGAAGGCCGGGCGCTGGGGCCGGGCCGCGGCGGCCTGGAGGCTCGGCGGCGACGTCTGGAACGCCGCCCGCTGCCGCGCCGAGCACCTGGAGCTGGCGGACCGGCCCGGTCCGGCCGCGGTCTACCGCGAGCGGTTCGGCGAGACCGAGCGCGCCCTGGATCTCTACATCCGCGCCGGCCGCTGGCTGGACGCCGCCCGCCTGGAGCCGCCCCGGCCCGCCGACCGCAGGCAGGTGCTGGCGAGGATTTCGGAGGGCGAGGAGCAGCTCCTCGCGGTCCGCAAGGAGACCCTGCGCCGCCTTCTGCCCGGCATTCCCGGGGTCCTCCTGCTCGGCGCGGAGCGGCTCGCCTGGCAGGAGCTTCTCGAGCTGGAGCGGCTGGAGCGCCGCCATGCGGCCCTGCGCGCCGAGGCCGAGGGGGCCTGGAGCCGCGCGGCCCGGCAATGGACGCTCGCCTGGGAGCCGGAGCGCGCCGAGGCAGCCATCCGGAAGGGCGGCCGGACCGCCGCGTGGCGGCCTCCTCCGCGCCCCGTGATCCGCACGGAGGAGGCGGAGGGGCATCCCGACCATCCGGGGATCCTGAGCCGCCTGCTCGTGGCCGTGGCCTCCCCCGCCGAGATCCGGGTTCTCGTCCGCCACATGATGCGCGGCTGCCCGGACTGCTCGCGCGACCTGGAAGCGGCGCGCCACCCGCCCGCCCCGCCGCTCGACGACTACGACGCGGCCTTCGACCGGGTGCACGGCAAGATCGCCCGCGGCGAGATGCAGGGCCTGCGGCTCGAGATCCCTCCCCTGAAGGGCCTCCACGCCGAGGTCTTCGAGCACACCTACGTCCGCATGCTGCTCACGATGCAGGAGACGCGCCGCATCGCCGAGCTCTCGCTCTGCGACGCCCTGCTGCGCAAGAGCCGCGAGCTCGGGATCCGCGATCCCGGGCGGGCGCGCCGGGCCGCGGAGCTCGCGGGCCAGACCGCCGAGCTGCTCCACGAGGGGCTGTACGGCCAGCCGGTCGTGCAGGACGTCCACGCCTGGTCCTGGGCAGGTCCCGAAGACCCCAAGCAGGTCAAGGGGGAGGAGGCCCTGGCCACGAACATCGCGGACAAGATCCGGCAGCTCCTGGCCTGGGGGCCCGATCCTCCCGTCCAGGCCGGGCTGCTGACGCTCCAGGCCGGCGTCGCGGGCTGCCGGCGCCGGATCGGCGAGGCGGTCCGCCTCCTGAACCGCGCGGCCTCGATCCACCGCCGGACGGGAGACCGGCACCTCTTCGGCCGCGTCCTGCTCCAGAAGGCGATCCTCCTCGGAAGCTCCGGACAGCACGCCCCGGCGCTGCGCCTGCTCCGCCGCAGCCTCGACCTCGTCGACGCGGCGCGCGAGCCGCGCCTGGCGATCGACGGCGCCCACCACCTGATCTGGTTCCTCAGCCGGTCCGGACGGACGGTCGAGGCCGAGGCCTGTCTCCATGCCGCGCGGCGCCTCTACGAGCGCGCCGGCGACCGCCGCCACCTGGGCCGGCTGTACTGGCTGGAGGGCAAGATCGCGGTGCGTCCGCGCGAGGCCGAGAGCGCGCTGATCGCCGCCCGCGACGCGCTCAACCGCGAGGGGCTCGGCCAGGAGGCGGCCCTCGCCAGCCTGGATCTGGGAGCGCTCTACGTGCGCGAACGCCGCGAGGTCGACGTGCGCCGCCAGCCTGAGATGGTCTTCGCCCTCGCCAGCTCCGGCAGCCTGCTCAAGGACACCACCCTCCTAATCGAGACCGCCGGCGGCCTGAACGGGGAAGAGCCGGCCGCGCCGCTGCTCGACGAGCTGTCGAGCTGGATGGAGCGGATGCGCAAGGAAAACAACCCGCCCGCCCTGGTGCCGGGTTAGCCGCTCCCGGTAGCGAGTGTTCGTACAATTGTGTCCCCTGGGGGCATCGGGTTATAATCAAACCCCGTGCTCAAATGGACTGGCCCGGAGCGCCCCGCGGGCCGCTTTCCAGTGCTCCTTCACCCGGACCTCCACCAGAGGCTCCGGAAATGCGGCAGGATCGCGCGCGCCGCGATCTGGAAGGCGCTCTCGCGCCTGCGCGAGGGGCTCTGGGGAGGCGGCACCCGCGTCAAGCGCCTGCGCGGGGTGAGCCGCCCGGTCTACGAGGCCCGCGTCGACTCCGGCGACCGCCTCCTATTCACCATGGCGCGCGCACCCTTGCGCGACGAGCCCGAGCGGACGGCGTCCCACCTGCAGGTCTGGGACTGGGTCGAGCACGACGATGCCGGGCGGGTCGCCCGCCGCAACCGTTCCCCCGAAGCGGAGTTCCTGGAGCTCGAAGCCGTCGAGCAGTTCGAGATCGACGAGCCGCCGCTCCATCCCGGCGCGACCTTCGCGGAGGTCGGCGATGGAACCTCCGATCCGCTCCTCCAGTACCTGCTCCCCCCCGAGGAGCTGGACGTGGCTTCCGAAGAGGCTGCCATCAAGTGGTACCTGGTCGAGCCCGGCGCCCTGGCCGACGAGGAGGAGTTCCAGCGCCTCTTCGATGAGGGAGGCGACGAGCTGGAGCTGAAGCTCAGCCGCGACCAGTACCGGATCCTCGCCTCGCCCGGCCCGCTGCTCCTCGCGGGCAGCGCCGGCAGCGGCAAGACCACGGTCTCGGTGCACCGGCTCGCCGCCGCCTCCACCTCGGCCCTCTATCTCTCCTACAGCTCTGCCCTCGTCGAGCACTCCCGCCGTCTCTATTCGAATCTGGCGGCCGCACGCGGGATCGGGGCCGGACGCGGCCCGGACTTCTTCACGTTCGCCGATCTCTACCGGTCCTTCGCGAAGGAGCCCGAAGCTCCTGAGACGCCTGAGATGACAGAGCCGCTCTTCCGCGAATGGTTCCGGCGGGCGGGCCGGCCGCTCGATCCGGCCCTGGTCTGGGAGGAGCTGCGGAGCATCCTCAAGGGGGCCTGCCTCGCCGTCGACCGGCCCATGCTCCACGAGGCCGCCTACTACGAGCTGGGCAGGAAGCGGGCGCCGCTCTTCGTGGACGAGCGGCCCGAGATCTGGCGCATCGCCCAGCGCTACCAGGAGTGGCTCGGCGAGGCGGGACGGTACGACCGCATCGACCTCTGCCGCCGCGCTTTCCTGCATCTCCGCCAGGGGCGCAGCCGGACCTGGGACGTGGTGGTCTGCGACGAGGTCCAGGACCTGACCGAGCTGGAGGTGGCGTTCGTGCTCGCGCTGTCGCGCCGGCCCGACCTCTCCGGCGTGCTCCTCACCGGCGACACGCAGCAGACGGTCCAGCCGAGCGGCTTCCGCTGGGCCGAGGCCCGGCGCCTGGCCAGCCGGATCGGGCGCCGCAAGGAGGCGCCGGCCGTGCTCCGCCTGCGGCGCAACCTGCGCAGCGTCCGGCCGCTGGTGGAGCTGGCCAATGCCCTTCTCCTGCTGCGGCGCGAGGTCTTCGGCCGCACCGAGGAGGACGAGCCCGAGGAGGCCGCGGTCGAGGGGCCGGTCCCCGTCGAGGTGCCCGCGCCCGAGGAGGCCGTGCTCGCCGCGATCGAGGGATTCGGCCCGCGCTGCGCGGTGCTGACCCTCGACGACGCCGAGACGGAGCGCCTGCGCCAGCGCCTCGGCACGAGCCGGGTCTTCCATGTGCGCGACGCCAAGGGATTGGAGTTCGAGAGCGCCGTGCTCTGGAAGCTCCTCACGCCCGACCAGGACCTGGTCCAGCGCTTCATCCGCTCCACCGACACCCGGCTGGACCGGGAGCCCCGCTTCAAGCGCCTGCTCCAGCACCTCTACGTGGCGGTGACCCGCGCCCGCCGGCACCTCGTGCTCTACGAGGGTCCGGAGCCCCATCCGTTCTGGGGAAACGAGCGCTTCCGCGGCCGGCTGGAGCGCGGGGAGGTGGAGGCCCTGGCCCACCTGCTCCGTCCCACGGCCTCGCCCGGCGAGTGGGAGCGGGAGGGCGACTGGTTCCTGGAGCGCGGGCACTTCCGGCAGGCCGCCGAGTGCTACCGCCGCGCCGCCCTTCCCGAGCGCGAGGCCGAGGCCCTGGCCCGCGCCGACGAGGAGCGGGAGGACTGGACCGCCGCCCTCGGCCGCTGGACCGGCCTGCACCGGACCGCGCAACAGGCACCGCTCCTCGAGCGCCTGGGCCGGCTCTCCGAGGCCGCGGCCGCCTGGCGCGAGGCCGGCCTGGAGCGGGAGGCGCGCACCTGCGAGGCCCGCCACCTGGAGAGCCGCAAGGCCTGGAAGGAGGCGGCCGGAGCCTGGGAGGCGCTCGGCCGGTATCCGGAAGCCGCCCGCTGCTGGGAGCGCGCCGGCGAGGGCGGCCACGGGCTCGAAGCCGGCGAGCATGAGGCCGCGGCCCGCTGCTTCCGCGCCGCGGGCGAGCCGAAAAAGGCCGCCCTCGCCCTCGCGCGCCACCTCGAAGCCCTCGGAAGCTGGGACCGCGCCGCCGCCGCGTACCGGCTGGCCGGCAGGCGTCAGAGCTCCGACCTTCTCCGCGCCCGGGCCCTGGAGGAGGCGCATCTGCCCGGTCCGGCCGCGGTCCGGCGCGAGCGCCTCGGCGAGACCGAGCCCGCGGTCGAGCTCTACGCGCGGGCAGGCCGGTGGCGGGACTTGGCGCGGCTGGAGCCGGCCCGGCCCGGGCCCCGCCGGAGGCTGCTGCCGAAGCTCCGGGAGCTGATCGAAAGCGGGCACTGGGACCAGGCCGGCAGCCTGCTCCGCGCCCGCCGCGAGGTGCTCCTCGCCCAGCTTCCGGAGATCCCGTGGTTCCTCCTCACCGGGGGGGAGCGCCTCGTCTGGGAGGAGCTGCGCGACCTGGAGAGGCTGGAGCACCGCCGCCGTGCCCTGCGCGCCGAGAGCGAGCGGGCGTGGAGCCGCGCCGCCCGCCACTGGTCGCTCGCCGAGGAGCCCGGCCGTGCCGCCGAAGCGCGCGGCGACCGCCGCCCGAGGCTCTGGCCGCGGCCGGTCCCGCCAGCCTCTCCGGCCCCTCCGGCCAGTGCGGAAGCCCCCTCCGCCCATCCCGACCGCGGGCAGCTCCGCCACCTGCTCCAGGGAACGGTCGTTCGGGAAGAGGCCCGCGCCGCCATCCGCCACCTGCTCCAGGGCTGCGTCGCCTGCGCGCGCGAGATCGAGCGCATGAAGCAGCGGCCCTCGTCGCCGGACAGCTACGACGAGGCCTTCAACCGGATCCACAGCCGGATCGCGAAGGGCGGGCTGGAGGCGCTGCGGCACGAGCCCCTCTCCCCGCAGCGGCTCTACGCGGAGCTGCTCGCCCACGAGGCGGTCGAGGGGCTGGTCCAGGTCCACAGCACGCGGCGCTACGCCAGCCTGGCGCTCTGCGAGCTGCTGCTGCGCAAGAGCCGCGACCTGGGGCTCGACGATCCCGAGCGGGCGCGCAAGGCCGCGGACCTCGCGGTCCAGGTGGCCGAGCAGCTCGATCTGGATCTCTATGGCGCTCCGGTGGTGCAGGACGTGCGCGCCATGGCCTGGGCCTACCTGGCCGAGAGCCGCCGGGTGGGGGCCGAGGTGAGGCTCGCCGAGAGCTCCATGGAAAAGGCCGAGACGCTGCTGGAAGAGGGGAGCGGCGATCCCCTGGCGCGCGCCGAGCTGCTGACGCTCAAGGCCTCGCTCGCGGGCTACTGCGGCCGCTTCGACGAGGCGATCCGCATCCTGAACCGCGCCTCCTCGATCTACCGCCGGCTGAACGAGCGCCACCTGCTCGGCCGCACCCTGCTCAAGAAGGGCACCCTCCTCGGCAATTCCGGCCAGCACGCAACCGCGCTGCGCCTGATCCGCCGCAGCATCGACCTCATCGATCCGCCGCGCGAGCCGCGCCTGATCGTCTGCGCCACCCACAACCTGATCTGGTTCCTGAACGAGAGCGGACGCCCGGGCGAGGCCGGCGTCTGCCTCGGCGGCGCGCGCCGGCTCTACGAGAGGGCGGGAGACCGCCGGCATCTCAGCCGCCTGCGCTGGCTGGAGGGCAAGCTCGCCCCCCGCCCCCGCGAAGCCGAAGGCGCGCTCCTCTCCGCCCGCGACGGCCTCGAGCGCGAGGGGCTCGTCTACGAGGCGGCGCTCGCCGCCATGGACCTCGCCGTGCTCTACGTCCAGGAGAGGAGAGAGGCCGACATGCGCCGCCAGGCCGACCTGCTCTTCCCCCTCTTCCGCTCCGACGACATGTACCGCGAGACCGCCACGGCCCTGCAATCCTTCCAACAGCAGACCGGCCCCGAGGACACGGCCCGGCTCATCGACGAGCTCTCCGGCTGGGTCGGGCGGGCGCGCACCGAGAAGAACCCGCCGGCGCTCGCGCTGCCCTTATAATCGCGGCCGGTGACCGCGCACCTCTCCGACGCCGAGCTCCTCGCCCGCCTGGTCGCTTTCGACACGACCAGCCGGAACAGCAACCTCCCCCTGGCCGACTTCCTCTGCGACTACCTGGACCGGCCCGGCATCCGCATCGAGCGCAATCCCTCGGCCGACGGCACCAAGGCGAACCTGATCGCCTGGATCGGTCCAGAGCCCCGGGAGGACCGCCGCGGCCTGGTGCTCTCCGGGCACATGGACACGGTCCCCGCCGAGGAGGCCGGCTGGCGGAACGATCCGTTCACCCTGTCCGACGAGGGGGACCGCTGGGTGGCCCGCGGCGCCTGCGACATGAAGGGCTTCCTCGCCCTCGCCGCCAACCTCGCGGCGGAGATCGCGCAGACCCGCCGCGGCCTGCTGCGCGCTCCCCTGGCCCTGGTCTTCACCTACGACGAGGAGGTCGGCACCCTGGGCGCCCGGCGTCTGACCGAGACCTTCCGCGGCACCCTGCCCCGCAGCGCGATCATCGGCGAGCCCACGTCGCTGCGCGTGGCGCGCGCGCACAAGGGGCACCTCAAGATGCGGATCACGCTCCACGGCAGGAGCGCCCACAGCGGCTATCCCCATCTGGGATCGAACGCGATCGAGCCGGCAGGCCGGGTCATCGCGGCCCTCGCCGGCCTGCGCCAGGAGCTGGAAGCCGAGCCCGCGGCCAACCGCGAGCTCTTCCCGGAGGTCCCGTTCGTGCCGCTCAACGTCGGCACCGTGCACGGCGGCTCGGCCATCAACGTGGTGCCCGACCGCTGCCAGGTCGAGGTGGGAGTACGCCCGCTCCCCGGCGTCGAATCCGAGGCGCTGGCCGAGCGCATCCGCCGCGCCGCCCGCGAGGCCGCCGCCCCTTTCGAGCCGGATTTCGAGATCCTCTCCGACAGCCCGCCCATGCTCCTCGACGAGGCCTCGCCGATCCATCGCCATCTCTGCGGCCTGGTCGGCCAGAGGACCGGCGCCAGCGTCTCCTTCGCCACGGACGCCGGCTGGCTCCAGCGCCTGGGCATGGACTGCGCCATCTTCGGACCCGGCTCGATCGAGGTCGCCCACCAGCCGAACGAGCACCTGCCCAAGGAGCAATTCACCGCGGCCCGCGGCTACCTCGACGCGACCATCCGCCGCTTCTGCCAGGAGGCGGCGTGAGCGTTCTCGAAGCCGACTGGACCTGGACCGGCGAGCGCTTCGAAAGCGGGATTCAGATCCGGATCGAAGGAGGCCGGATCGCCGACGTGGGCAAGCTCGGCTCTCCCGACCTTCGCCTGGAAAACCGGGCTCTCTTACCCGGAATGATCTCCGCGCACTCGCACGCCTTCCAGCGCGGCCTCCGTGGCCGGGGCGAGCGCTTCCCCGCCGGCTCCGGCAGCTTCTGGACTTGGCGCGAGGCCATGTACGGCCTCGTGGACCGGCTCGATCCCGACGAATTCCAGGCGCTCTGCCTGCGCACCTTCCGCGAGATGCGCGCCGCGGGCATCACCTGCGTGGGCGAGTTCCACTACTTCCATCACGGACCAGAGCTGGACGGCTGGGCCTTCGACGAGAGGGTGCTGCGCGCCGCCGCCGAGGCCGGCATCCGCATCGTCCTGCTGGAGGTGTATTACCGCACCGGCGCCATCGGCCAGCCTCTCGAAGGGCCGCAGCGCCGCTTCGGCTCTCCCTCGCCCGCGGCCTTCTGGGAGCAGGTGGACCGGCTGGGCGCGCTCCTCGATCCCGCGACGCAGACGCTCGGCGCCTCCGTCCACAGCCTGCGCGCCGCGGGGCTCGAAGACCTGCGCGCGGTCTACGACGAAGCCCGGCGGCGCGACCTCGTCTTCCACATCCACGTCGAAGAGCAGCGCCGGGAGATCGAGGACGCGCTCGCCTACTACGGCCGCCGCCCCATGCAGCTCCTCCTGGAGACCCTGGGCACCGCCACCGACGTCACCGCCATCCACTGCACCCACACCGACCCGGAGGACCTGGAGCGCTTCCTCGCGGGCGGGGGGACCGTCTGCATCTGCCCCCTCACGGAGGCCAACCTGGGCGACGGCATCCCGGGAAAAGTCGGCGCCGTCTGCCTGGGGAGCGACTCGAACGCGCGGATCTCCATGCTGGAGGAGATGCGCTGGCTGGAGTACGCGCAGCGGCTCGCCACCGAGAGCCGTGGCGTGCTCCGGGACCACGACGGGCAGGTGGCCCGGGGCCTCCTCGAAGCCGCCACCGTGAACGGCGCGCAGTCCCTAGGGGTCGATGCCGGCCGCATCGCGCCCGGCTGCTGGGCGGACTTCGCCGCGATCGACCTGGACGCCCCGTCGCTGGCCGGCTGGGAGCCCGACACCCTGCTGGATTCCCTCGTCTTCGGAGCCGGGGACGAGGCGATCGCCGCCACCTGCGTGGGCGGCGCCTGGAGTCAACCGTAAGCGGAATCGTGGTCCGGGTGGACGGAGACCAACCGCAGCCAATCGTTTTCCCGATAGCAGATGGCCCGGAAGGCCTTTCCCATCCGGATGCTATAGAGCCGCTCCTGCCCGGAGCCGATCTGGGACTTGATCGCTTCCCAACGCAGTCCGGAATCCCGGTACACTTGATCCCAGCTCATGTCCGAGAGCTTCCGAAGAGTGAGCAGCACCCCGTGTTGCTGCTCTTTCGGGAGAGAGAAGAGCTGCCGCTGGAAAGTGGGGCTATTGAGATCGAGACGAACCCTGGCGCTTGCGCTCACCCTGCAATCTCCCCTCTAGCTCGTCCAGGTCCGTTTCGCGCGGCGGGTTCTGCCTCATCCACGCCAGGGATTCCTCAATCTGTGCCTTGACTCCTGGCTCATGCAGCCAGAGCTCGTTGTCGGCAATGAACTGACCCGCTTTGATGATCCACACTCCAGGCTCCACTTCGTCCACGAAGACCTGCCGGCCCGCGTACTGCTTGCCCAGAGAGATCTGACCGCTGCTTCCGACCGTCTTGATGGCCACCGGATTCCTCCTTCGTGCGGCATTATGGCATGGTCCAGACGTCCGGTCCTCCATCGGATAGAATCCCCCCTCCATGTGCGGACGCTACACCCTGAGCTCGAAAGGCGATGAGCTGGCCCTGCTGTTCGACCTGCGGGAGGTGCCTCAGCTCCCTCTGCGGTACAACATCGCGCCCACCCAGGAGACCGCGGTGGTGCGGGTCGAGAAGCCCGGCGAACCCCGCCGCCTCGACCTGCTGCGCTGGGGGCTCATCCCCTACTGGGCCAAGGAGGCGAGCATCGGCAACCGCATGATCAACGCCCGCTCCGAGAGCGTGGCCGAGAAGCCCGCCTACCGCTGGAGCTTCCGCAAGAAGCGCTGTCTCATCCCCGCGGACGCCTTCTACGAGTGGAAGAAGGAGGGCAAGGCCAAGCAGCCCTACCTGATCCGGCGCAAGGACGCCAGACCCTTCGCCTTCGCCGGCCTCTGGGACCGCTGGCAGGACCCGGAGCGCGGGCCCCTCGACACCTTCACCATCCTCACGACCGACGCCAACGAGCTGATCCGGCCCCTGCACGACCGCATGCCGGTCATCCTCGATCCCAGGGACTTCGACCTCTGGCTCGACCCGGCCGTCGAGGACCGCGAGCGCCTGGAGCCGCTCCTCGCGCCGTTCGATCCGCAACAGATGGAGACCTATCCGGTCAGCCGGACCGTGAACAGCCCGGCCAACGACGTGGCCGACTGCATCGCGCCGCTGGTCGAGGACTAGATCAGGTACGCGGTCACGAAGAGCCCGACCATGGCGAAGATCACGGCGATCTTCCCTGCCGTGCCGAGCATCAGCCCGATCCAGGTGCCGATCCCGACCTTGCCGGCCTGCCCCAGGTTGCGCCGCGACAGGTACTCCCCGGCCACCGCGCCCAGGAAGGGTCCGAGCAGGAGCCCGGGGAGGCTGAAGAAGAGGCCGACGATCGTGCCCACCGCCGCGCCGACCACGGCCAGCTTGCTCGCCCCCACCCGCTTCGCGCCCATCCCCGCCGCCGCGATCTCGATGACGAAGGTCAGGAGCATGAGCAGGAAGAGCAGTGTGAGGATGAACCATCCCACCTTCTGGAAGTGGTCGATCCACGCCGCAATCAGCAGCCCCGCGAAGACCAGCGGCGCCCCGGGAAGAGCAGGCAGGATCGTCCCTGCCAAGCCGGCGAGGACGAGAAGGATGGCGACGGCCCAGAGCAGCTCCATCAGGGAACCTCCTGCTTCGGCTTCGTGCCCCAGCGCTTCCACGCCTTGCGCAGCAGCAGGACCGGGATGAGGATCACCAGAACGACAGGCAGGCCCACGACCACCAGGAAGATCAGCAGGTCCGCCACGCCCTGGAGGAACCCCACCAGGGTGCTGAAGGAGCTGCGGACCGTCTCGTTCGGCCGCCAGCCCTCGGCCACGATCGGCTTCTCCGCCGCGTCCGGCTCCAGGGTGAGCTGGATCGTCGACAGGCCGACCAGGTTCTGGAGCGCGTTGAGCTGCCCCTGGATCTGCTCGACCTGGGTGCGGACGCCGGTCAGCTCGCGGTAGATCTCCATCACGTCGCCCACCTTGCGCGAGCGCTCCCGCGACTCGGCCAGCAGCTCGCGCAGCTCGGACTCCGTGAGCTGGAGCGAGCGCATGCGGGCCTCGAGGTCCACGTACTGGTCGGTGACGTCCTCGGTGGACATCTGCTCCCGCTCGACCCGCAAGGCGATGCGCCGGATCTCCTCCCGCGCCCGGTCGAGCCGCTCCGCGGGCACCCGCAGGGTCATCTGGTAGTGCAGGACGCCCCCGCTGCGCGCGGCGTTCAGGTCCGACACGAAACCGCCCAGGGAGGCCGCGATCGCCTGCAGCCGCCGGGCCGCGGCTTCCGTGTCCTTCACCACGAGATGGAGGTCGAGGCGGCGGATGAGCTTCCGGCTCCGGGCGGCGGGCGGTGGAGCGGGAGCCTCGGACCGGGCTGCCGCCGGCTCCGGCTGCGGGACGTCTGCCGCCGGGGCGGCCGGAGCTTCCGCCTCCTCCGGCGCCAACCGCTGGCAACCACCGGAAAGCGCCAACAGCAACACGAGCACGGGCCACGGACTCTTCATGGGGTCTCCTCAGGGGCGGGAACGGATGCCGCGTCGATCGTTTTCAGGATGGTCCGGTACGCCCGGTAGTCCAGGGCGAAGGCGAGCGCCATGGCAGGGATCGCGATGAGAAGCAGCAGGGGCTCCGGCAGGGCCTGCAGGTACAGCCGCAGCCCCTTCAGGAACGGCGTGAGCTCCGTCGGCTCCATCGCGCCCAGTACCTCCACCAGGAGGAACGAACCGGCCGCCACACCTGTCAATAGACCCGCCAGGGTGGAGAGGAGATAACCGAGATAGAGCAGACGGTGGTAGTGCCGGAGGCCGGCCTCCCCTTCCGGGGTCTGGCGCAGCAGCATCCGGAGGTTGCGGTGCGCGCTCCCGAGGCGGTTGAAAGCGCGGCGCGGCTCCGCGCCGTCGACCGTGAGCCGCGCCTTGCTCAGGCCGAAGTAGGAACGCCGGTCCAGCTCGATGTGCCCGGCCATCAGCGCAGCTTGCGGTCGAAGAAGTCGGCGGCGGCACGGTAGGCCTCCACCCAGCTCGAATGCAGGAGGAAGGTGTGGACCTCGTCCGGGAAGACCAGCACCTCGACATCGACCTTCCGCTTGCGCAGCTCCTCGGCCAGATCCACGGTCTCGGCGAAGCCGACGTTCCTGTCGTCGTCGCCGTGGATCAGCAGCACCGGCGAGCGCCAGCCGTCGAGCCAGGCCATGGGCGAGGACTCGAACGCGAGCCGCTGCTCGTCCGGAGTCGGATCGTAGTCGGGGATGAAGTTGCGGATGCCCACGTTCCAGTCGTGGACGCCGTGCAGGTCCACGCCGGCGGCGAAGAGGTGCGAGGCCTTCGCGAGGCCCAGCGCCGTGAGGTAGCCGCCGTAGGAGCCGCCCCAGAGGCCGATGCGGTCGGGATCGACGTCCGGCCGGCTTCTCAAATAGAGACCGGCGCCCAGCACGTCGTTGAATTCGCTCGCCCCCGCGGCCCCGATGCTCTGCGCCTCGCGGAAGTCGAGGCCGTACCCGATGCCGGCCCGGTAGTTGATGGCGAGCACCACGTAGCCGCGGCTCGCCAGGTACTGGTTCATGCCGTAGGCCTTGTTGTAGTACGGGCTGGGGTGCCAGCCGAGGAGCATCTGCCGGTGCGAGCCGCCGTGCAGAAAGATGAGCGCCGGCCGCCGCTCGCCGGGCTTCAAGCCGGCGGGCCGGAAGAGCTGCGCGTGGATGCTCATTCCGTCGGCCGCGGAGTAGATCACCGGCTCGGGCACGACGAGCCGGTCCTCGGGAAAGTCGGCCGGAATGGTGCCGGGGGCGAGATCGCGGGCCGGCTGCGAGCCGACCTGGACGACCGGCCGCGCCGGGCTGCGCGCACCGGCCTGGATCCAGGCCAGGGCCTTGCCCTCACGGGTCAGGGCCGGCATCCATTCGAGCCCCTCCCCGCGGGTGATGGCGGCCGGGGCGCCTCCGGCCACGGGCACCCGCCAGAGATGGCGGCGGTCGATGTCGCCCTGGTTGGAGCTGAAGATCAGCTCGCGCCGGTCCGGGCTCAGGATGACGGTCTCGACCTCGAATTCGCCGGGAGTGAGGAGGGTCGCCTCGCCCCCCGCTGCCGATACGGAGTAGAGGTGGAGCCAGCCGTCTCCCTCCCAGGGGAAGGCGATGCGGTCGCCCCCCCCGCCGATACCCCAGAACAGGTTGTTGGGCGCCTCGATCTCGTGGAAGGCGCTCCCCCTCCCTTCGCGGGCACGCCAGACCGTGGTGGCGCTGCCGGAGGCCGCGTCCGCGACCAGGATGGACCATGGCTGGGTCTCGCGGTTCGGCCGGAAGATCGGGAACACCTTGCGGGCCGGCGTGCGGAGGAAGGCGACGCGGTTGCCATCGGGCGACCAGGCCGGCTGCGCGTCGTCGTCCACGCCGGGCGCGAGCCAGCGGACGGTCCTGGCGGCCATGTCGTACACGCCGACGAAGCCGTGGTTGCCGCGGTTGCTCACGAAAGCGAGCCTGGAGCCGTCGGGCGACCAGCGGAGCTGGCCGGAGCCGCCGCGGGTCTGGATCAGGGCGACGGGCTCCTTGCCATCCAGGGCAGCCCAGAAGACCTGCCCCTTGCGGGTGAAGGCGACGCCGTCGCCGCGGGGCGAGGGCGCGGGGTTGCTCCCCGCGCCGACCCGCACCGGCTCCGTACCGTCGATCCCCACGCGCCAGACCGCCTGCTCGGCGCCGGCCGCATCGCTCGCCGGGTTCGGCGCCTCTCCCTGGCGGTTGGCCGCGCCGCCGCGGACGTAGAAGAGGGTCTTGCCATCCGGCGTCCACTCGAGGCTGTCGACGGCCTGGCCGTCGTCCTTGTCGTAGCGGGTGACCTGGCGTCCGCGGTAGTCGGGAGGCTCGGCCACCCAGACGTTGCGCACGCCGCGGTCGTTCTGGACCCAGGCCAGCCGGCCTCCCGCCGGGGAGGCCAGGATCTCGGAGGGGAACGGCGCGCTCAGGATGGCTTCGAGGGTCTGCCCTGAGACGGGCAGCGAGCAAAGGAGGGCCAGAGCGGCCCCGAGACGGAGCCTCGGCAGAGGTTTCATGGCAGAGCGGATTGTAGCCTGCCTACGGCGCTTCGAACCGCAGCCCGGGGTCATGCCGGGCCCGCCGGAGGAAGTCAGCCACGCCCGTGACCACCGCCAGGCTCGCCTGCTCGGCGGCGATGGCCTGCTTGAGGAAGGTCAGCGCGGCGAGCGCCTCGCGGTGGATCTGGAGCGAGGAGAAGATCGGCAGCATCTCGCGGGCGAGGCGCTTGAGGTCCGCGGTCCTCCCCTGCTCGGCATAGAGGGTGGCGATCTCCAGCGAGACGAGGGCGGTGTCGTAGGGGACGCTCTCCTCGACGAAGCCGTCGCGGGCGGCCAGGAAGAGCGACTCGGCGAGCCGCGGCTGGCCCAACCCGCGGGCGATCCTGCCCCGCACCCACTTGCGCCGGTTCTGCGCCCAGGCATCCGGGAAATCCCGGTAGAGCGGCCGGGTCTCCCGGTAGAGGCCCTGGGCTTCGAGGAAGCGGCCACTGCCCGCCAGATAGTCGATGAGGTTGTGTCGGGTACACAGTAGCAGCCGCGGCTCCTGCTCGGGATCGATAAATTCGAGGGCCTGTTGCAGAATCGGGATCGCCTGCTCGGGATTGCCGGCGTGGTTCCGGACTGTCGCCAGGTTGACCAGGGACCTGCCGGCGCGGTGGCGATGCCCATGCTGGATAAAGATGGATACAGCACGGCGCAGGAGCCCCAAGGCCTCATCGAACTGACGCTGCGCTCTCCGGAGCGATGCCTTCAGGTCGAAAAAGATGGCGCGCTCGACGGACTCCTGGCTTCCCTTTCGGAGAAGCGCGTCGGCTTCCTCGAACGCCTCCTCCGCGCCGCGCAGGTCCGACCTGACCCGGCGTGCGTTCCCAATGTGTGCCCAGGCGCGCCCCCGGTAGTCCTCGATCATCCGGGCGTCGTACACCTCGGGATCGAGCCGCTCGGACAGGCGCAGGGCGAGCAGTCCCAGCTCCTCGGCATACCCGGAATCGCGGACGGCCATTTCGAGCGACCGCTCGACGAGCAGCTCGAAGAGCCCCCAGGTGCGGAAGCGGGGGTCGTTGCGGACGATCAGGTCCCGCTGCGTGACGGCATAGGCCGTCAGCTCGACGAACAGGGACGGGGCCTGGGCGCGCTCCCGCGCCAGGGCCCGGCTGTGAGCAGCCACTTCCGGCTGGCTCCGATCCATCGCCTCGGCGTAAGGATCGATCGGCCAGCCCAGCACCCCCGTCGACCGGGTCGACTGGCGCTCCCTCAGCTCCTCGACGCGGTGACGGCACCTTTCACAGCGGATCAGGTGATCCAGCACAGACTGATGGTCTCTGCCTACAGCCAGCAGCAACTCCTCCAACGCCAGCTCATTGGGATGGATCTTCAAAGGCCCTCTCCTCTCTCGACGTGGCATGTCTCCAAATTAATAGTTGCCGCTGGGGGGGTAAAAAAGGACAAACTTCCCAAAGAAAAATCAGGGCGCCGCAAACCGGCGCCCCGGATTGAACGTTACGGGTGGCCGTTGGGGTCCATCGAGCTTCCTTCGTCCGAGGTCGGCTCAAGCCAGGTGTTGCTCTGCGGCACTCCATTGGGGTCCATGTCGCTTCCCTCCTCCTCCCAGATCGGTGCCAAATCCGACACGGCCGGGGAGACCAGCGTTTCGATCCAGCTCCAGACCCGGTCGACCAGGCCGCTTCCGGGAGCAGCTCCCTTGAGCGGCAGGGCCTGGGCCGCCGAAGCCGAAACGAGGACGAGAAGCAGGGCAAGGGTGAGCGAGCGGACGTTTCGAGACATAAAAGTCCTCCTCCTGACGAGCCACTCCCGCGGCCACCACGGCCGTGAAGGGCCGTCCCTAGAGAGTGGGACTTTTGCCACAAAAGCGTGCCGCCGGGTGAAATTTCACCCGCTAAGTGCTCACATCTACCGCTCGTCTAGTAAAGGGAAGACGGAACTTAGTAAGGAAGGGCTTCGTCCCGCCCGGTAAGGGCTCGCGCTCTGGATTCGGCGCGATTTCCCAGCGCGAGGCCGAAAAGGTCGTAAAAGACGGGCACGGCTCCCTGAAAAATCGGCGGAGCCGTAGACGAGGGACAGAAGGCTGTAGAGAAAGGACTCGGGCGGGAGCGGAAGCGCTCGATCAGGGCTTGGAGCCTTCGGGCGGCTGGATCGTGAAGCCGAGCTGACGGTAGAGCTCCATCTGGTCGTTGATGATCCAGACCTCCCGGATCCTGCCGTCGGCGATGCGGAAGAGAGTCATGCCCGTGATCTCGACCTTCTGAGAGGGGATCCCCTCCTCCTCCTTGGTGGCCGCCCGCACCGTGTAGCGCGCGACCACCTTGTCGCCCTCGGCGACCAGGTCCTCGACCTGGTACTGGACCGTGGGAAACAGCGCGCGGATGCGGCCCTGGGCGGCGCGGATGATGTCCGGACCGGTCTCGCTGCCGAGCGCGCCGGGCGTGCTGTCCGCGAAGTCCGGCCCGAGCATCTCGTCGAGCTTCTCCATCCGGTTGGCCGACAGCACCTCCTCGATGTAGCGCCGGACCAGGGCCTTGTTGACCTGGAGCGGGTCCGGAGCGGGCGCCTGCTGGGGGGCCTGGGCGGCCGCCGATGTTGCCAGCAGAAGCAGGAAAACCGCGGCGAATCTGGTCATGACGTCATCTCCTCACCAGGGCTCGTAGCATCTCCGCCCGTCGCAGCAGCTCTCCTCGTCGGCGACGCGGCCGTCCGGCCCCAGGCAGGTCTGGGTCTGGCTGCACCAGTACAGGCCGTCCCGGGTGTTCGGGATCGACGGGTCGGGCGCCGCGTCGATGAACATGCCCTTCCAGCGCAGCCGGCTGCAACAGCCGCCCTTTCGTTTCCCCGTGGCGATCGGGGTAATCGCTTCCATAGGGGCTAGGCTCCCATCCCCGCCGCGGCGAGCAGGGCCCTCTGGACCGCCACCCGCGCGAGCTGGACCTTGTACCGGTTGCGCGACAGCGGCTTCGCCCCGGAGACCGCGGCCTCGCCGGCTTTCTGCGCCAGCGCCCGGTCGAGCGTCTGGCCCTGGAGGACCGCCTCCGCCTCCCTGGACCGCCAGGGGATCGGCGCCACCTGCCCCAGCATCACGCTCGCCTTCGTGACCCGGGGACCGTCCATCTGAAGCGCCACCGAGGCGGTGGCGAGCGACCAGTCCAGGGTCTCGCGCTGCCGCACCTCGTAGCTGGCGAGCCTCCGCCCCGCGACCGGCGCGACCGTGATCGAGGTCACGATCTCGCCGGGCCCGAGGTCGTGCTCGCGCTCCCCCGGGTTCTGCGGCGCGCGGTAGAAGCTCTCCAGGTCCACCTTGCGCTCCCCCTTGAGGCCGGCGATCGTCACCTGCGTTCCCAGGGCCACGAGGAGCGGCGCGATCGTGGACGGCGTCACGAAGGCGGCCGGCCCCTCGTTCCCAAGGATGGCATGGTAGCGGTTGTCGCCCTCGGTGACCATGGATTTGCCGTCGCGCAGGGGGAGGAGCCCGAAGCCGTTGCGGAAGTACCAGCAGCGCGGCCTCTGGCAGAGGTTTCCCCCTACCGTGGCCACGTTGCGGATCTGCGGTCCGGCCACGCGCCCGGCCGCATCGGCGAGCGCCGCATAGTCGAAGCGGAGCGAGGGATCCGCGGCCAGCTCGTCGATCGTGACCAGGGCGCCGATCGTCAGGCCGGCCTGCCGATCGAGCCGGATGCCGCGCAGGTCGCGGATATCCTTCAGGTTCACGAGCCGGGAGGGCGTCTCCACATGGTCCTTCATCAGGCCGAGGAGATCGCTGCCGCCGGCCAGGGGAGCGCTCCCCGGCGAGGCGAGCAGGCTCACGGCCTGCCCGAGCATCGTGGGGCTCGCGTACTCGAACGGGCGCATCAGACGGTCCTCTTTTCGAGGGCGTCGAGCACCCGTTGCGGTGTGAGAGGCAGGACGGGGGCGCGCACGCCGATCGCATTGGCCACGGCGTTGGCGATCGCCGCGCCGGGCGAGATCACCGGCGGCTCGCCCAGGCCGATGACCCCGCGTTCGTCATACCCCGGCCCGGTCATCATGTGGACCACCAGCTCGCCCACGTCGGCGATGCCCGCGAGGCGGTAGGACTCGAAGTCCACGTTGAGCATCCGCCCGGTCACCGGATCGATCACCTTCTCCTCGGAAAGCGCGTAGGAGACGCCCATGATGAGCGCGCCATAGACCTGGCTCTCCGCCGTCTTCAGGTCGATGATCAGGCCGCAGTCCTGGACCGCGACCATCTTCTCGATCCTGACCACGCCGGTCTCCACGTCCACCGTGACCTCGGCCATCTGGACGCCGCCGGCGCCGCTGTTGGTCAGATCCGGCTCTCCAGGATTGGCGCCGGCCGCGGTCAGGGAATGGGTGGCGAGCACCTGCCGCCAGGTCAGCGAGCGGCCGGGCTCGCCCTGGACGCGGATCCTGCCGTCCACGGCTTCGAGCCGGTCCACGGTCGTCTCCAGAAGGGGCGCGGCTTTTTCGAGGGCCTGGGCGAGCACGTTCATGGCCGCCCGCCGGGTGGCCGAGCTGACGCCGCCGACCGTCGTGCTGCCGCCCGATCCGCCCGAGGCGGGATAGCGGCTGTCGCCGAGCCGGACCGTCACCGCCTCCAGCGGCAGGCCGAGGCTCTCGGCCGTGACGATCGCGATCACCGTGCGCGTGCCGGTCCCGAGGTCCTGGGAAGAGATCTTCGCCTCGGCCGTGCCGTCCGGGTGCATCGTGACCTCGCAGTTGCTCCGGTGCCCGCGGCCGCCCCAGGTGTGGAGAGAGAGGCCGAGACCACGCTTGACCGGCCCTTTCCCGGTGTTTGCCGATGTTCCGCGGGGACGCCAGCGCTCGCGCCAGCCCATGAGCCGGTCGGCGATCTCCAGCTCCTCGGCGTAGACCTTGGAGAGATTGCCGAGGATGCCCAGGTTCTTCCGGACCAGGTCGAGCGGATTCATGCGCAGCTCGGCCGCCAGGTCCTCCAGGGCCGAAAGCGTGAGAAAGCAGGCCTGGGGATGGTTGGGCGCGCGCCAGGCGCGCGAGCTGGCCGTGTGCGTGGGCACGGAGACGTGCTGATGCCGCCGGTTGGGGACCTGGAAGACGTAGGGGACCGGCGGGCTGCCCGAGCCGCCGAGGCCGCCCGAGCCCCAGGACTTCGAGCGCCAGGCCGTGATCGTGCCGTCGGCGGCGGCGCCCACCTCGATCTCCGCATAGGCGGACGGGCGGTCACCCGCGACCGTGAGCTCGGCGTCGCGCTCCAGCATGAGCTTGACCGGCGCGCCGGCCTTGCGCGCCAGTTGGGCGCAGACGATGCCCCAGCGGTCGACGCTGAACTTGCTGCCGAAGCCGCCGCCCATGTACTCGGTGATCACCCGCACGTTCGCGGCCGGGATCTCGAGCCCCTCGGCGAACTGGGCGGCCACCGCGGAGACCGCCTGCGTCGAGCACCAGGCCGTGAGCTGGTCGCCGTCCCACTTGCAGATCTGGCCATGGGCCTCCAGGCAGTTGTGGGCGATCACCGGCATGCCGTAGGTGCCCTTGATCTTCGCCGCGGCCGAGCCCATGGCGCCGTCGGGATCGCCCACGGTCTCCTCCGCCTCGGGTTTTGTCTGCGGGGCAGCGGCGAGGTCCGCCTCGGAGACGAAGTGCGGCAGCACCTCGTACTCGACCCTGACCGCGCGCACGGCGTCCTCGGCGATCGGCTCGCTGACCGCGGCGACGGCCACGATCTCGTCGAGCGCCCACTGGACCTCGGTGCCCTCGCCCTGCACGAGGTGGACGGCCTTGACGCCGGGCATGGCCTGGGCAGCCGAGGTGTCGAGGCGGGTGATGCGGGCATGGGCATGCGGGCAGCGCACGAAGCGCGCGTGGAGCATGCCGGGGAAGCGCAGATCGTAGGTGTACCTGGCCGCGCCGGTGACCTTGGCCGGGCCGTCCAGGCGCGAGATGCGCTGGCCGATGAGGCGGGGCTCCTTGGGCCAGGAGACGTCAACCACGGCCATCCCCTTTTTTCTTCTTCCGCCGCGGTCTCTCCGGCCTCTCCTCCTGGGCGTCCCCGGCATCAGCGGCCTGGAGCACGGCCTTGCGCATGCCGGCGTAGGTGCCGCAGCGGCAGAAGTTGCCGGACAGGCCGAGATGGACCTCGTCGAGCGTCGGGTGGGGGTTCTTGTCGAGCAGGGCCTTGGCGGCCATGACGAAGCCGGGCGTGCAGAAGCCGCACTGCTGGGCGTCGTGCTCGACGAAGGCGGCCTGGAGAGGATGGAGCCGGTTCGGCCGGCCGAGCCCCTCGACGGTCTGGATCGGCCGGCCCTGGGCCTCGATGGCGAGCACCGAGCAGGCATAGACGGTCCTGCCGTCGAGGATGACGGTGCAGGCGCCGCAGGTGCCGCGGTCGCAGACCTTCTTGGCGCCGGTCAGCTCCAGATGGTCGCGCAGGGCGTCGAGCAGCGTGACCCGAGGCTCGAGCGAGGCCTTGAGAGTCTCGCCGTTGATCTGGAAGGTCATGGGGACCGCGCCGGGGCCGACGATCCCGACACCCACCTCGGTCCTGGGCGCCGCCTCCAGCTCCACGGTGCCGCCGAGGATGCCCGTGCCCAAGGCCCCGGCCGCCGCGCTGCCACGCAGGAAGTCGCGCCGCGAAAGGCCACCATCCCGGGCCATCGCCCCTACCCTACCAGCCGCACTTCTGCCCCTTGTTCTGCTGGTCGAGCCAGGTCTTCAGGGGGGCGAAGTAGTCGATGATCGCCGTGGCGTCCATCCTGTCCTGGCCGGTGACGACCTTGAGAGCCTCGGGCCAGGGACGGCTCTGCCCCATGGCGAGCATGGTGCGCAGGCGCTTGCCGGCCTCCTCGTTGCCATAGATCGAGCAGCGGTTGAGCGGTCCCTTGTTGCCCGCCGCCTGGCAGAGGCCGCGATGGAGCTGGAACTGGAGGATGTCCGCCAGGAAATAGCGCGCGTAGGGCGTGTTGCCCGGCACGTGGTACTTCGCGCCCGGATCGAAGTCCTTCTCGCTGCGCGCCACCGGCGCCATCACGCCCTGGTACTTCTGGCGCAGCTCCCACCAGCCCTGGTTGTACTCGTCCGGCCCGTACTCGCCCGAGAACACCTTCCAGCGCCACTGGTCGATCAGCAGGCCGAACGGCAGGAAGGCCACCTTGTCGAGAGCCAGGCGCATGAGCAGGCCCAGGTCCTTGGACGTGTCGGGCACCTGTTCGATCAGGCCGACCTGCTTCAGGTACTCGGGCGTGATCGACAGCGCGACCGTGTCGCCCACGGCCTCGTGGAAGCCGTCGTTGGCGCTGTCCTGGTAGAGGAACGGCTGCTGGTTGTAGGCGCGCTGGTAGAAGTTGTGCCCGAGCTCGTGATGGACGGTCTTGAAGTCCTCTTCCGTGGGCTCGATGCACATCTTGATGCGCAGGTCGTCCTTGTAGTCGAGGCTCCAGGCGCTGGCGTGGCAGACCACGTCCCGGTCCCGCGGCTTGGTGAGGAGCGAGCGCTCCCAGAAGGTCTCGGGCAGCGGCTCGAAGCCGAGCGAGGTGAAGAAACCCTCGCCGTACTTGACCATCTGTTTGGCGTCGGTCTTCCTCTCCTTCAGGATCTTGTTCAGGTCGTAGCCCGGATCGGCCTGGGGCGGAGCCACCAGCTCGTAGATGTTGCTCCAGTCCTGCGCCCACATGTTGCCGAGGAGGTGGGCCGGGATCGGCTTGTCGAGCGGCACGAGCCGGTCGCCGTACTTCTGGTTGAGGCGCGCCCGCACGTAGCAATGGAGCGACTCGTAGAGCGGCCGGACCTGCTGGTAGAGGCGGTCGAGCTCGGCCGCGAACGCGTCCGGGTCCATGTCGTACTTGGAGCGCCAGAGCGCTCCGGTGTCGGAGTAGCCGAGCTCCCGGGAGCCCTCGTTGGCGATCTCGACCAGGCGCTGGTATTCGTCGCGCATCGGCGGCGCGACGCTGTGCCAGCCGACCCAGGCGTCGAGCTGCGCCTTGGGGTCGCGGTTCTCGGCCAGGATGTTCTCGAGCTCCGTCAGGTCCTTGCAGTCGTCCCCCTTGGCGCCCGGAGGGCAATACTTGCCGGAGCCGTACTGGCTCTCCAGCGACGCGGCCAGGCGCGCCAGCTCGCCCGTCTTCTTGGGATCGGACGGCGCCGGCAGGGTCAGGCCCCTCTTGAGCAGGTCGATCTGCCGCCGCAGGTCCTCGGGCAGCTTGACTTTGTCGAAGCGCGTGGCCTGCTGGGCGTAGTCCACGGCCGCGCCGAGCAGCACCTCGTTGCGCTGGGCGGCGAGGATCTCGGTGTCGTAGGTGATGTAGGTGGACTGCACCCAGGAGGCGCGCTGGGCTTCGATGCCGAGATCCAGGAGGCGGGCGCTGACCTCTTCGACGAGCTTGCGCGCGTCGGCCTCGGTCAGGTTGGCCTGGGCAAAAGAAGGGGAGCCGGCCGCGAGCGCCAGGATGAGACAGCCGGCCGCGAAGAACGGCGGGCGGCGATGAGAGAGATTCATAGGATTCCTCCGCAAGGTTGCGATTCAATCTGCCAGGACCTCCGCCATGCGCCGCAGCCCCTCTTCCAGGGTCTCGCGCGAGCAGGCGAAGGAGATGCGGATGTGGTCGTCCGCGCCGAACGCGGCGCCGGGCACGACCGCCACGTTGGCTTTTTCGAGCAGGAACTCCGTGAATTCGACCGATCCCTGGCGTCCGGGCCGGAAGGCGTCCGCCACCCGCGGGAAGGCGTAGAAGGCGCCGTCCGGCGGCCGGCAGTCGAAGCCGGGGAGCTGGTTGAGCCGCGGGATCAGCAGGTCGCGGCGGGCCTCGTACTCGGCGATCATCTCGCGCACCGCGGGCTCGGAGCTGCGCAGCGCCTCCAGCGCGCCCACCATGGCGAACGAGGTCGGGTTCGAGGTGGCATGGCTCTGGATGATGTCGACCGCCCTGACCACCGGCGGCGGCCCCAGCAGGTAGCCGATGCGCCAGCCGGTCATGGCGTAGGTCTTGGAGAACGAGCCCACCAGCACGACCGTGTCCGGGAACTCGGTGGCGAGCGCCGCTGCGCTGGCGTGGCGGCCGCCGCCGTAGACGAAGCGGTCGTAGGTCTCGTCCGAGATCACCATCAGGCCGCGCGCGGCGGCCGTCTCGACGATCTGCCGCAGGTCCTCGGGCGGCACCACGCCGCCCGTGGGGTTGCACGGGGAGTTGAGGAGGATGGCGCGGGTGCGGTCGGTGATCGCCGCGAGGAGCGCATCCGCGTGGATGCGGAAGCCGTCGGTCCCGGACATGGGGATCTCGACCGGCCGGGCGCCGGCGAAGCGGATCTGCTCCGGCAGGCTGACCCAGGCGGGCGCGGGGAGGATCACCTCCTGCCCGTCCTCGAAGAGCGCCAGGGCGAGCTCGAAGAGCGCGGCCTTGCCGCCCACGGTGATGATGGTCTGGGAGGCGCTCCAGGGCGCGCCGTAGCGGGCCTGGTAGTCCGCGGCCACGGCGGAGCGCAGCTCGGGGATGCCGCTGCCCTGGGTGTACTTGGTGAAGCCCGCGTGGAGCGCCCGGCAGGCGGCGTCCACCGCCGCGGGCGGGGAATTGAAGTCGGGCTCGCCGGCGCCGAAGTCGACGACCGGCACCCCGCGCGCCTTGAGCTCCAGGGCGCGCCTGGACACCTTCAGCGTGGCGGATTCACCGATGCGGGAAACTCGCGAGGAGAGCTTCACGGGCCGGGATCGTATCAGAGGAGGGGGCCGGTCGGCCCCCTCTCCACCCCTCACTTCGGCCAGGTGCCCCAGACCGAGCAGAGGGCCGCGCCGTCCAGCGAGTTCAGGGTCCGGTGGACGCCGGAGTACACCGGGTTCATCACCGCTTCGAGCGGCGCGCCGATGTGGCCGATGCCCAGCGAGTGCCCGAGCTCGTGCAGGGCCACCGATTCCAGATCGATGCCACTGCCACCGCTGCCGAGCAGCCAGGCAAAGCCCTCGTTGTAATAGATCTCGTTGGCCGCGGTGTCGAGGTAGCCGTCCTTGTTCACGTCCGTGGGCTTGCCGTCGCCGCCGATGTAGATGAACGTGACGGAAAAGGCCAGCACCGTCTCGCCGCTGCCTTCGCCGTTGACCGCGTCGAAGAAGGACGGGGGCATCCAGCCGGCATGGACGATATCGGCCTGGCGGTAGTCGCCGAAGCCGCCGTATCCCAGCAGACCGTCGAAGATGTCGGGGTCCGTGCCGCTGTCCTTGCGCTTGACCACGCCGACCTTGCCCGCGAAGCAGGACACCGCGGACCAGCTCGCCATGGCGTGATCGATGGAGGCCTCGATCCCGGCGGCGGCGAGGCCGCTGCCGACGATGCCGGTCTGGTCGACCATGTAGGTCAGGTTGGAGCCGTCCGCCTGGCGGCGGGAATCGCCGGAGACCCAGCGGAACGGCTGGCGGTGGAGCCGCGTGCTGGAGCGGCCTTCTCCGAGGGTGAGAACCTCGATCTGCTCGACCTGAATGTCCATCCAGAGGGCCTTCAAGCCTCCGTTGTACTCATTCATGGTCTCGATCGTGTACGGGTCGCCCTCCTGGGCGCGGAGCGCGGAGGGCGCGAGGAGCACGACCATCACTGCAGTGACGGCCACGGCTCCGAGGCTGCGGACTTTCCTGTCCATCTTCCCATCTCTCCTTTCGAGTCCCGACATCCATCAACACATCAGAGAGGCCTGAGGGGCCTCCACCCATATAGGAGTGCCGCGAGAACGGAAAAAGAAGACGGGCCGCTTCGCGGCCGGTCGGAAGGGGCATGTTATCCTGATCCGGATGACGACCGATCCGCGTTCCTGCACGCTGCGTTTCCGCCTCTCGGCGCCCCTCTCCATCGTGGCACTGGGGCTCGCGTCCGCAGTCTGCGCGCCGGCTCAACCACTCCGCCAGGAGAAAGCCGAGGTCGGCCTGCTCGCCGACCGCACGGCCTACGAGCCGGGCGAGACTGCCCGCATCGCCGCCAAGGTGACCGTCGAAGAAGGGTGGCACGTCAACAGTAACACACCGACGTTCGACTACCTGATCCCCACGAAGCTCGACCTGGAGCTGCCCGCGGGCTGGCCGGAGGAGACCCTCCGCTATCCGAAGCATGAGATGAAGACCTTCGCCTTCGCGGACCAGCCGCTGGCGGTCTACGACGGCGAGCTCGTGATCCTGGCCGAGATCAAAGTCCCGGCCGACGCCCCGAACGGAGCGGTGCCGGTGCAGGGCGCGCTGCGCTACCAGGCCTGCAACGACTCGCAGTGCCTGCCGCCCGTGACGACCGAGGCCACGGTCACGCTGACCGTCGGTCCCGGCGGCACGCCGGTCGCGAGCGACCTGTTCCACGATAAGGCCACGGAGGCAGCCGCTCCGCCCGCGCCATCGCAATCCGGTCCCGGGCGAGGCCTGGGGGGCATGCTGCTCCTCGCCCTGCTGGGCGGATTGATCCTGAACGCCATGCCCTGCGTGCTGCCGGTGCTCTCGCTCAAGGTCTTCGGCCTGGTGCGCAGCGCGGGCCACGGCCGTTCGGAGGTGGTGCGCGGAGCGCTGGCCACGGCCGCGGGCATCCTGGCGTCGTTCCTGGCCCTCGCGCTGGCGGCGATCGCGGCCAAGGCGGCGGGCGCGGCCGTGGGCTGGGGCATCCAGTTCCAGCGGCCCGGGTTCGTGGCGTTCCTGGCCGTGGTGGTGGTGCTCTTCTGCCTGAACCTCTGGGGCCTGTTCGAGATCACGCTGCCGCAGCGGCTGGCGCAGCTCGGCGGCTCGGGACCGCGCGAGGGGCTCGCCGGCCACTTCGCCTCGGGCCTGTTCGCCACGCTGATGGCGACGCCCTGCTCGGCGCCGTTCCTGGGCACCGCGGTCGGCTTCGCGCTCGGGCAGGAGTCGCCGGCGATCCTCGCCATCTTCGCGGCGGTGGGCCTCGGCATGGCCCTCCCCTACCTGCTGCTGGCCGCGGCGCCGGGCACGGCGCGTCTCCTCCCCCGGCCGGGCGCCTGGATGGACACGCTGCGCGGCATCATGGGCTTCCTGCTCGCCGCCGCCGCGGTCTGGCTGTTCTACGTGCTGTCGAGCCAGATCTCGCTGGAGCGGCTGGCGGCGATCCAGCTCGGATTGCTGACCCTGTCGCTCTTCCTCTGGCTCCGCCATCGCCACATGGCCTCGGGCAGCCCGCGCAACGGCATGCGGTGGATCGCCGAGGCCGGCATGATCGCGGCCGTGGCGCTGACGATCGGGACCGCGGCCGTCTCCCCGACCGGAAACCCGCGGCTCACCGCGGAGCCCGCGCCGGGCCTCATCGAGTGGCAGCCCTGGGACCGCACCCGCGCCGAATCGCTGGCCGCCGAGGGGCAGCTCGTCTTCGTGGATGTGACGGCCGACTGGTGCTTCACCTGCAAGGTCAACGAGCGGCTGGTGCTGGAGACGCCGGAGATCGCGGGAGCCTTCGAGGAGCACGGCGTGATCCCGATGAAGGCGGACTGGACGAACCGCGACGACGAGATCGGGAAGTTCCTAGCCGAGCACGGCCGCTATGGCATCCCGTTCTACCTGCTCTACCGGCCGGGCCAGGAGCCGCGGGTGTTCAGCGAGCTGCTGACCAAGGACGGGCTGCGGGAAGCCGTTCAGGTCGCGGCTTCCGTAGCCCAACGGTAGGGACCTGTTCCGCGTAGGGGCACCCCTCGTGGGTGCCCTCCGGAGGGCGGCCACAAGGGCCGCCCCTACGATCTCTTCTTCTTGACCTCTTCGCGCAGCGCGCGGATCTTCTCCAGCCTCTCTTTGAGCTTCGCCTCGAAGCCCTTGCCCTGGGGCTCGTAGAAGCGCGTTCCCTGGATGGAATCGGGCAGGCAGTCGAGCCCGCCGGTCCCCTCTTCCGTGTCATGCGCGTAGACGTAGCCCTTGCCGTAGCCCAGCCCCTTCATGAGCCCGGTGGGCGCGTTGCGGATCGACTTCGGGACCGGATCGGCCGGCCGCTCCTCGACCGTGCGGCGGGCCTGGCCGTAGGCGGTGTACACGGCGTTGCTCTTGGGCGCGAGCGCCAGGTAGAGCGCGGCTTCGGCCAGGGCGAGCTCGCCCTCGGGAGAGCCGAGGCGCTGGTAGGCGTCCCAGGCCGCGAGGGTGAGCGGCAGCGCCTGCGGGTCGGCGAGACCCACGTCCTCGCTCGCGAAGCGGACCATGCGCCGGGCGAGGTAGCGCGGGTCCTCGCCGGCCGCGAGCATGCGCGTGAGCCAGTAGAGGGCGGCGTCCGCGTCGCTGTCGCGCAGCGACTTGTGAAGGGCGGAGATCAGGTTGAAGTGCTCCTCGCCGGACTTGTCGTAGAGCAGCACCTTGCGCTGGGCGAGCCGCTGGACCGAAGCGGCGTCGAGCAGGCTCTCCCCCGACGAAACCGCATCCGCCACCGCCAACTCCAGGAGGTTGAGCGCCCGCCGCGCGTCGCCCGAGCCGAGCCCCGCGAGCGAGGCGAGAGCATCGTCGTGCGCCTCCACGCCCGATTCTCCAAGGCCGCGCTCGGAATCCCTGAGCGCCCGTCGCATCAGCTCGATCAGCTCCTCGGCTGAGAGCGCTTCGAGGACCACCACCCGGCAGCGGGAGAGGAGCGCGGCGTTGAGCTCGAACGACGGGTTCTCGGTGGTGGCGCCCACGAGCACGACGTCGCCGCGCTCGACATAGGGGAGGAAGGCGTCCTGCTGCGCCCGGTTGAAGCGGTGGATCTCGTCCACGAAGAGCAGAGTGCGGCGCCCCTGCGCCTTGCGCAGCCGCACCGCCTCGGCCATCACGTCCTTGACCTCCTTGATGCCCGAGGTCACGGCCGAGAAGGGCACGAAGTGCGCCGACGTTTCAGTCGCGATGAGACGCGCGAGCGTGGTCTTGCCGGAGCCCGGGGGTCCCCAGAAGATCAGCGAGGGCACCCGGTCCGCCTCGATCGCCCGCCGCAGGAAACCGCCCTCCCCCACCACCTCTTCATGGCCGATCAGCTCGGCGAGCGTCCGCGGCCGCATGCGCTCGGCGAGCGGGGCGGGCGCGCCTTCTGCGGTGGCCTCTTCGCGCCTCGGGGTGGAGGAATCGGGTTCCTGGTCGTCGAAAAGGGTGCGTGGCATGTGTGGGAGTTCCGTCCTCGTGATATTCTAGCTTTTGTGATGGGGATCTGGATGCCCTCCCCAAACCGGGGTGCACGGAGTAGTCTAGAGTGAGCGCCGCAATGGCGCTGCCGCTGGAGAACGATTCCGAGGAGTCGGAGATGGCAACCCGGGCCGTGGATGTCTATCGCTGGACCAGGGAGGAGTACTACCAGCTTGCCGAGAAGGGGTTCTTTCCGCCCGGCAAGCGGGTCGAGCTCATCGACGGGGTCATCTACGAGATGTCGCCACAGAAAAGCCCGCATGCCACGGGGATTCTTCTCGTTACGGAAGCCTTGCGCGGAGCCTTTCCGCAGGGTCATCAGATTCGGGTCCAGCTTCCGCTGGCCCTGGGAAAGCATTCCGAGCCGGAGCCCGATCTCGCCGTCGTCGCCGGTGGTCCCCGTGATTATGCGAAGGACCATCCGGAGACGGCCGTTCTGATCGTCGAGGTCTCCGACAGCTCCTCCTTCCATGACCGGGAGCGCAAGCGGAGCCGCTACGCCCGCTCAGCCATTCCCGAGTACTGGATCGTGAATGTATCGGGCCAGCAGTTGGAGGTCTACAGGAATCCCGGTGAGGGCAGCTACCAGACCCGGCTCATCCTGAAGGCCGGCGACACCGTCGCCCCTCTCGCCAATCCCGAGGCTGCCATCGCCGTGGCGGACCTGCTGCCCTGAGCTGAGTTATACGCCCGTTTCAAGAACCCGGCGTATAACTCAGCTCCGAGCCACCTCCACCCGCGCGTCGTTGAAGCAGGCCCCCTGGCCCAGGTCGGTGAGAGTGTCGGGCGCCACCGCATTGGCCGTGGTGCCGGAGAGGGTCTGGTGGCTCCAGAGGCCTTTGGGCAGAACCACCACGCCGGGCTTCACGTCGCGGGTGAGCCGCGCCTTCACCCGCACCTCGCCGTAGGTGTTCCAGATTCGCACCTCGTCGCCGTCCGCGATGCCGCGGAGAGCGGCGTCTTCCGGATGGATCTCCAGCGGGCAGAGGTCGCGGTAGAGGCTGCCCAGGGAGGAGCTGATCGTCCGGTTCGTGGCCGGCGAGATCAGGGCGAGGGAACGGCCGTCCGGATCTTCCTGGTACGCGTACATCCCGAACGGCGCCTCCCGGTCGAGCGCCTCGGGGACGAGGTGGGCCTTGCGGTCCGGGGTCAGGGGAAAGGAATCCACGAACTGCACGGGCGCCCAGCCGGTGTCCGGCAGGGTGATGCCGTCGCGGTCGAGCTCGTCCCGCATGCGCTCGCTCCGGCCCAGGAGCGCCGCTTCGAATTCGGCCGCGGTCTCCGGCTCCCCGGGCCGGCTCAGCCCGAGCCGCCGGCAGAGATCGCCAAAGACCTCATAGTTCGGCCGCGACTCCCCGGCCGGCACGGCCACCGCGTCCGTGCGTTGCATCAGCATCGCGCCGTAGCCGCGGAAGAGCTCCCGGTGCTCCAGGAAGGTCGTGGCCGGCAGCACCAGGTCGGCATAGCGCGCCGTATCGGTCCAGACCTGCTCGAAGACCACGGTGAACAGGTCTTCGCGCTCCAGGCCGCGGCGGACCATCTCCTGGTTCGGCATGGTCGCGAGCGCGTTGCAGTTGTAGACGAACAGCACCTTGACCGGAGGGTTCTGCTCCTCCAAAAGCGTCCGTCCCAGGAGGTTCATGTTGATCGTCCGCGTGGCGGGCTCGAGCTCGCCGACCGCCGCAAGCCGATCGAACGCGAACGCGCCCGTGTTGCTCAGGGTGTAGCCGCCGCCGCGCACGCCGAACTTGCCCGCCACGGCCGGCAGCGCGAGCACCGCCGCGACCGCCGAGCCGCCGTTGCGGTTCCGCTCCAGCCCCCAGCCGCAGCGGATCGCCGCGGGCGAGGCCTCCGCGTACATCCGGGCGAGAAGCGCGATCTCCTCGGCCGGAACACCGGTCACCTCCGCGGCGCGCTCGAAGGTCCAGGGCAGCGCCCGCCGCCGCAGCTCCTCGGCGCCGTGCGCGTGCTCGCCGAGGAAATCCCAGTCCGCCAGCCCCCCCTCGAAGAGGAAGCGGTGCATCGAGAGCGCCAGCGGCAGGTCCGTCCCGGGGCGCGGCGCCAGGTGGAGGTCCGCCCTCTTGGCGAGAGGGGTCCGCCTCGGGTCGACCACGACCAGCGTGGCTCCGCGGTTCTGCGCCTCCTGGAGGATCGGGACCAGGTGGATTCCCGAGGCCGAGGGGTTCACCCCCCAGACCACGATCAGCTTCGCATGAACATAATCCGGCAGCGCGATCCCCGGCATCTTGCCGTAGAGGCCCGTCGCGGCCCGTCCGGTCGCGGCCGCGCAGACGTTGCGCGCCAGGCGCGACGCGCCCAGCCGGTAGAACAGGCGGGCGTCGGTGGTGTCCTGGGTGAGCAGCCCGTTCGAGCCGCCGTAGGAGAACGGCAGGATCGACTCGCCGCCCCAGCGCTCGCGCGCCTCGCGCATCCGGGCCGCCGCGAGGTCCAGGGCCGTATCCCAGGAGACCGCCTCGAAGCGGGCTTCCCCTTTGCGCCCCACCCGCACGGCCGGGTGGAGCACCCGGTCCTCGCCGTAGAGCAGCTCGGGGAAGCGGCGGACCTTGGAGCAGATGTACCCCCGGGTCAGCGGATTGACATGGCTGCCGTCGATCTTCACGACCTTGCCGTCCTGGACGCGCACGTCGAGGCTGCAGGCGTCCGGACAGTCGAGCGTGCAGGCGGAGGGGAGGACCTGGGTGGTGGGGAGGAGGGGCTGGGCCATGGGGAGATTGTATGATGCCTTGGGAGCCGCCGGGCCGGGTGTCACGTTTTCCAGCCCCCGCGCACCTCAACTGTCGGAGGATTGCACCGCATGAAGAGCCCGCATCGATCCTGTTCTCTCCTGGTCCTGCTCCTGGCCGGCTTCTGTCTTTTCGTACCAGCGAACGCCCGGGCGCAGGCCCCCGCGGACGGCGGCGGAGAGACGGTCGAGGTCGAGATCAAGCTCGTCCCCTTCTACGCGGTGGACGCGGAGGGCAAGCCGGTCTTCGACCTGAAGCAGGACGAGGTGGAGCTCCGGCTCGACGGCAAGCCGCTCGCCGTGGACACCTTCGACGCCTTCGCGAAGGAGGAGGCGGCAGGCAAGGAAGCTGCGAAAGCGCCGGTGAAGGCCAAGGCGCCGCGCCGCCACGTGGTGCTGTTCTTCGACACCGCGTTCTCCTCGCCGCGCGGCTTCGAGACCGGCCGCGAATTCGCGGTGAAGATGGTGGGAGACCTGCCGGAAGGGGATCTCCTCTACCTGGTGACGCACGAGTTCCAGACCGGCCTCAAGCAGCGGCTCGGCCCCCTCCCCGCCACGGCGGCGGGCAAGTCGAAGCTGCTTGCCGAGATCGGCGGCCTGAAGCCCGAGATCGGCCAGATCACGCCCGAGACCGAGTTCAGCATGACCATGACGACGCGCGGCAGCACCACCAAGCGCGGCGCCCCCTCCGGCCAGAACATGGTCGTGGACGAGCCCCTCCGCACCACCCAGCAGGCGCAGATGGAGAGCGTGGCCCACACCCTCGCCGAGTCCCTCCAGGCGCTCGCCGATCAGTTCCAGCGCATCCACGAGCCGAAGCTGCTGGTCTTCCTCTCGCAGGGCATCGATCCCACCCTTTACTGGGTCGGCAGCGATCTCAAGCTCAACGCCACGGCCGAGAACCCCGACCTCGTGGTCAAGGGCAGCCAGTACACCGGCCTGCACAAGCTCTACGAGAAGCCCCTCCAGCAGCTCGCCGACACCGGCACGATGAGCCTCTTCGTGAACCTGGACGACCAGGCGAAACGGCAGCGGGTGAACGACTCCTCCTTGCAGCACATGGCGCGGGCGAGCGGCGGCCTGTACCTGGGAGGCGTGGATGCGGCGCTGGTGAGCGAACGCGCCGCGCGCTCGACCGCGGCTTATTACGAAGCCGGCTTCTACCTGAGCTCGTCCGACCGGAAGCTCTCCCGCGGCAAGGTCGAGGTGGTGGTGAACCGTCCGGGCGTGAGCACCTGGTCGGCGGGCACGATCAAGACGCTCGAGACCTGGCGCGGGCTCACGGCCGAGGCCCGGCGCCTGCTCATCGTGGACCTGGTCGAAGGCGAGCAGCGGGCGCGCAAGCCGGTGAAGCTGACCCTGGAGAACCTGCCCGGCAACGTGCAGGGAGGCCGCACGGCCGCCGGCACGACCCGGCTCCAGTTCCAGGCCGGCTGGCCCCAGGAGCTCGCCGGCCGCAAGGTGGACCTCTACAACGTTCTCCTCGAGCCGCGCAAAGGCTCGCCGAACGTCCTGCGCTTCGACCGCCACGAGGGCACGCACGTCGGCCCCCAGGGCGTCGAGATGGAGCTGCCCGGCAAGGCGGCCTACATCTGGGGCATCGTGGCGATCGAGCCGGCCTCGGGCAAGGCGTGGTACCGGCGGTTCCAGCTCAAGGGGCAGTAGGGTGCTACGCTCCCGCCCATGCCGTTGCGAGCTTTTCTCCTGGTCTTCCTGATCTCGCTGCCCGCTTCCGCCGCCACTCTGCCCGCGGACTTCACGGAAACCCTGCTGGCCAGGGGGATCGTGCGGCCCACGGCCATGGCCCTGGCTCCGGACGGCCGCATCTTCGTCTGCGAGCAGACCGGCGCGCTGCGGGTCGTCAGGGACGGCCAGCTCCTCCCCCAGCCGTTCGCGACCGTGCAGGTCTTCACCGAGGGGGAGCGCGGCCTGCTCGGCGTGACCTTCGATCCCGACTTCCCGCGCACGCCGCACGTCTACGTCTACTACACGGCCACGAAGCCGATCGTCCACAACCGGGTGAGCCGCTTCACCGCCTCGGGAGACCGGGCCGTCCCGGGGAGCGAAACCGCGATCCTCGACCTGCCGCAGCTCGCAAAGCCCATCCACAACGGCGGCGCCATGCACTTCGGCCCGGACGGCCGCCTCTATATCGCCGTGGGCGAGAACGCCGTGCCCGAGAACGCCCAGAGCCTCGACAACCCGCTGGGCAAGATCCTCCGCATCGGCAAGGACGGCTCCATCCCGGCCGACAACCCCTTCGCAGGCCGCGCCATCTGGGCCTACGGCCTGCGCAACCCGTTCTCCTTCGCGTTCCAGCCCGGCACCGGGCGCATGTTCATCAACGACGTGGGCAGGAAGGACTGGGAGGAGATCAACGAGGGCGAGCCCGGCGCCAACTACGGCTGGCCGGTCACGGAAGGTCCCACGACCGACCCGGCCTACAAGGCGCCGCTCTATGCCTATCGCCACGGTCCGACCGCCGCGACCGGCTGCGCCATCTCCGGCGGCGCGTTCTACGATCCCGAGGAGCCGCAATTCCCCTCCGAGTACCTCGGGACCTACTTCTTCGCCGACTTCTGCAGCGGCTGGATCCGCCGGCTCGATCCCGCGACGAAGACCGCCCAGGCCTTCGCCACGGACATCGGCGGCCCCATCGGCCTTCAGGTCGGAGACGACGGCAGCCTGTACTACCTGGCCTACGAGGATGGAACGGTCTCGCGGATCGACTACACCGGCAGCCCTGCGCCCCGCATCACCGCCCAGCCCGAGGACCTGAAGGTCAGCCTCGGCGCTCCCGCGGTCTTCTCTGTTGGAGCGAGCGGAGCCCCGCCGCTGCGCTATCAGTGGCGGCGAAACGGCGTCGACATCCCCGGAGCGACCAGCCCGGGCTACACGCTGCCCAAGGCGGAAGAGAGCGCAATTTTCGAGGTGGTCGTCGCGAACGATTACGGCAGCGTCACGAGCGACCCGGCAATCCTGACCGTGATCGACGACCAGCCGCCCGTGCCCCGGATCACCGCTCCCGCGCCCGGCCTCCTCTACCAGGGAGGCCAGACGATCGCCTACGCCGGAGAGGGCTCCGATGCCGAGGACGGTCCGCTGCCCGCCTCCGCTCTCACCTGGAGGATCGACTTCCACCACGCGGACCACTTCCATCCGTTCGTCCCCGAGGCCCCGGGGACCGCGGGAGGCACGTTCACCGTCCCCACGATCGGCGAGACCTCGGCGGACGTCTGGTTCCGCATCCATCTCACGGCCAGGGACTCGGCCGGCCTCACCGGCACGACGTTCGTGGACGTCCTGCCCCGGAAGGTCCATCTGACCTTCCTCACCGACCCGCCCGGCCGCGAGATCCTGCTGGATGGGACGCCGAGGACCACTCCGTTCACCGAGGAGGCCGTGGTCGGCCTCCTCCGCACGATCGGGGCTGCCGAACCCGTCTCCTGGTCGGACGGCGGCGCCGCGGTCCACGAGATCACCACCCCCGCGGCCGACACCACCTACACCGCCTCCTTCCCGGAAACCCGACACGGCCTGATGGCCACCTACTTCGACGACCGCAACCTCTCCCAACCGGTGCTGACCCGCATCGACCCGAACGTGGACTTCCAATGGGGACAGGGCTCGCCGGCCCCGAACATCGGCAGGGACACCTTCAGCGTCCGCTGGACGGGCAAGGTGGAGGCCACGGTGACCGGCGCGCACACCTTCCTCGTCCGCGCCGACAACGGCGCCCGCCTGTGGATCGACGGCAGGCCTCTTCAGATCCGGGGGACGATCCAGCTCGAAGCGGGCAAGAGATACGACCTGCGGCTGGAGTACTACGAGAACAAGGGAGCGGCCCTGGTGCAGCTCCTCTGGTCGGCCCCCGGCCTGCGCCGGCAGGTCGTGCCCGGGAGCCAGCTCACGCCGTGACGGGATAGACTCCCCCGATGCGGATCCTGGTAGCCCTGGGCGGCAACGCCCTGCTGCGGCGCGGCGAGGCCATGAGCGCCGGGAACCAGCGCAGGAACGTGCGGATCGCGGCCGAGGCGCTCGCTCCGCTCGCGCGCGAGCATCAGCTCGTCATCTCGCACGGCAACGGTCCCCAGGTCGGCCTCCTCGCCCTCCAGGGGGCCGCGTACCACCAGGTCGATCCCTATCCCCTGGACGTGCTCGGCGCCCAGACCGAGGGCATGATCGGCTACATGATCGAGCAGGAGCTCGGCAACATCCTGCCGTTCGAGCAGCCGTTCGCGACCATCCTCTCCATGGTCGAGGTGGACCCGGACGATCCCGCCTTCCAGCATCCCACGAAGCCGATCGGTCCGCTCTATACCGAGGAGGAGGCGCGGCGGCTCCAGGAGGAGAAGGGCTGGACCATGGCGCGGGACGGCGACCGGTTCCGGCGCGTGGTCCCCTCGCCGCTGCCCAAGCGGATCTTCCAGATCCGGCCGGTCAAGTGGCTGCTGGAGAAGGGCTGCATCGTCATCTGCGCCGGCGGCGGCGGCATCCCCACGGTCTACGGTCCGAACCGCAAGCTCCAGGGCGCCGAGGCCGTGGTGGACAAGGACCGCGCCGGCGCCCTCCTCGCCCGCGAGCTGGAAGCCGATCTCTTCATCATGGCGACCGACGCCGACGCCATCTACCTCGACTGGGGCAAGCCCACGCAGCGGGCCATCCGCCGCGCCCATCCCGACGAGCTCGGCAGGCATGGCTTCGCCGCGGGCTCCATGGGACCCAAGGTCGAAGCCGCCATCGAGTTCGTGACCCGCACCGGCAGGACCGCCGCGATCGGCGCCCTCGCCGACGTGGAAAGGATCGCGAGGGGAGAGGCCGGCACGCTCGTCACGATGCAGGCGGCCGGCCTCGAGGTGTATTAGAGAGCCCCCTCCCCTGCCCTCCCCCGCTTCGCGGGAGAGGGAGACCCCCTCTCCCCCGCGCAGGCGGGGAAAGCCCGGCCGAAGGCCGGTGAGGAGAGGGGGGATGGGATCAACTGCTGGACGAGGCGCGCCAGCGATTCGCGGTCCGCTTCGGGAATCGACGCGAACACCTCGCGCTCCGCCTCGGCCAGCACCCGCGCGCCGTCGTCGTGGCGCGCCCGGCCCTCGGGGGTGAGGGCGGCCAGCACGCTCCGGCGGTCGTTGGGATCGCTCACCCGCTCCACCAGCTTCTCCGCCTCCAGCCGGTCCACGAGCTGCGTCATGTTGGAGCGCACGCAGCTGCACCGGTCCGCCAGGCAGCTCAGCGGCACCGGCTCCTTCGCCTCCACCAGATGGGACAGCGCCCGGAACTTGGCGAGCGACAGGCCGATCCCGCCGAGCGCGCTCTCCAGGTGCGCCTCCATCTGGTGCACCGCCCCCATCAGGAGGAAGGCCATCGGCGCGGGCGAGGGGTAGTTCATGGATGAATGATAAAGGGGTGAGAGGTCGAGAGCAACACGGACGAACACGGACTGACACGGACCTGCACGGACCACGGAAACCAGGGCACCCGGATCCGGTGTCCGGTGTCCGTGTCAGTCCGTGCAAGTCCGTGTTCGTCCGTGTGTCCGTGTTCCCCGTGTCACGTTCCCCCCGCCCCAGGCACCAACACTATTGAGGGACTTTCTCCTCTGAATCACCCGCTCTGCCCCTCTTCCCCGCGGCAACCCCACCCCGGCTCCGAACCGGGGTTCCCACCTGAGGAGGTCGCAATATGGAATGTCGGCTTGCCTTTCGCGCTCTCGGGACGGCCTTGTGCGCCGCCCTGGTCCTGAGTGCCGGCGCCTTCGCGATCGAGCCCAAGGACTCACCCTCCTATCTGGGCCAGAAGGAATTCTTCAAGCCGGAGCTGTACATCAGCAGCTCCCACCAGCCCCTCGAAGAGGCCCTCCCCCTGCTGCCGAACCGGGCCGCCTGGGAGAGCTTCCTGGAGATGCGCGAGAACGCCGGCCAGGCCGCGGTCAAGGCGTTCATCGATCCGCGCTCCGGCGCCGCCACCAACCTGATCGGCGTCTTCCCGCTCCTCCCCGGCGACGGCGTGGGCAACGCGGTCGGTCTCGGCGAGCTGAGCGTCCGCATCGGCCGGCCCGTCCAGGCCGTGGACGCCCAGGCGGTCAAGGACGCCGTGCTCGCCTTCGTCGGCCAGCACCGCGACCTGCTCGCGATCGACAGCACCCAGCTCGGCGCGGCGCGCGCCGACCCGATCAGCGGCAACCTGTGGCAGATCAGCATCCCGCAGACCTACCACGGCATCCGCGTGCGCGACGCCCGCCTGGCCGGCTCGATCAGCCACGGCAACCTGGTCGTGCTCGGCACCGAGGTCTGGGGCAACGTGCGCGGCCTCAACCCGAACCCGTCCCTCACCGCCGCCGACGCCCTCGTCGCGGGCTTCACCTGGGCCGGCGGACGCTCGGTCGTGGACGAGATCGTGCGCCAGCCCGGGCTGGAGATCCTGCCGACCGCTCCGCCGGAGCACCAGCGCGGCGAAGGGTTCGGCGGCCCGGTCGGCGCGGGCTACGGCCACCGCCTGGCCTGGACCTTCGTCTTCCGCCGGCCGCCCGAGGAGGAGGCCTGGGAGGTCATGGTCGACGCCCACAGCGGCGAGGTGCTGGCGTTCCAGGACGTCAACCACTACGTCAACCAGCAGGTCACCGGCGGCGTCTACCCGCTGACCAACACCGAGATCTGCCCCAACGCCCAGACCTGCGGCACCATGCAGAGCGGCTGGCCCATGCCCTTCGCGGACACCGGCCTCGCCTCGCCGAACGACTTCACCAACAGCGCCGGCATCTTCAACTACACGAGCGGCACGGTCACCACCACCCTGACCGGCAGGTACGTGGACATCGTGGACACCTGCGGCGCGGTCGGCAACAGCGCGAGCGGCGACCTCAATCTCGCGGGAGCCAACGGCGACCACGACTGCACCGCGGTCGGCTCCCTGGGCAACACTTCCTCCTCGCGCTCGGCCTTCTATGAGATCACCAAGCTCAACGAGCAGGCGCGCGGCTGGCTGCCCTCGAACGTCTGGCTGCAGAACCGCATCACGACCAACGTCAACATCAACAACACCTGCAACGCCTTCTACAGCCCCGCTGCCGGCACGGTCAACTTCTACCGCTCGGGCGGCGGCTGCCGCAACACCGGCGAGATCGCGGCCGTGTTCGACCACGAGTGGGGCCACGCCCTGGACGACAACGACACCGCCGGCGCGCTCTCCAACTCCTCCGAGGGCTACGCCGACATCGTGGGCATCTACCGCCTGCAGGCCTCCTGCGTGGGCCATGGCTTCTACTGGACCAGCAACAGGGGCTGCGGCAACACCGTGGATGGCACCGGCTTCAACCAGAACGAGGCGCAGCAGGGCGCGACCCACTGCGACCTCGACTGCTCGGGCGTGCGCGACGCGGACTGGGACAAGCACGCCGACCACACGCCGGACACGCCGCTCGGCTTCGTCTGCACCTCCTGCCTGGCGAGCACGGGCCCCTGCGGCCGGCAGGTGCACTGCGCGGCGGCGCCCGCGCGGCAGGCGGCCTGGGACCTCGTGGCCCGCGACCTGCGCGGCGCGCCGTTCAACTACGACAGCCAGACCGCCTTCATCGTCGGCAACAAGATCTTCTATCAGGGCAGCGGCAACATCGGCCTCTGGCACGCCTGCACCTGCGGCTCCTCGTCCGACGGCTGCGGCGCCACCAACGGCTACATGCAGTGGCTCACGGCCGACGACGACAACGGCAACTTGAACGACGGCACGCCGCACATGACGGCGATCCATGCCGCCTTCAACCGCCACGGCATCGCCTGCGCCAACCCCGCGCCGCAGAACAGCGGCTGCGCCGCCGGCCCCACCGCGGCCGCCACCCTCACCGCCACTCCGGCCAGCTACCAGGCGGCGCTCTCCTGGAGCTCGGTCGCGGGCGCCACCCGCTACTGGGTGTTCCGCACCGAGGGCCACGCCGGCTGCGACTTCGGCAAGGCCCTGATCGCCGAGACCACCGGCACCTCCTACACCGACACGCAGGTGGCGAACGGCCGCGTCTACAGCTACAACGTGGTCGCAGCCGGCACCTCGTCGGCCTGCTACGGCGTGGCGAGCAACTGCGCGAGCGTGACGCCCGGCGGCGCGCCGGTGCCCGACTTCACCCTGTCCTGCACCCCGTCCAGCCTGACGATCCCGCAGGGCGGCAGCGACAACAGCACCTGCACGGTCGGATCGCAGAATGGCTTCAACAGTGCGGTCAATCTCTCCTGCGTCGGGCAGCCGGCCGGCGTGTCCTGCGGGTTCGCGCCCAACCCGGCGACCCCGCCCGCCAATGGCAGCACGCCCAGCACCCTGACCCTGAACGTCTCGGGCGCTCAGGCCGCCGGCACCTTCAACTTCCAGGTCCGCGGCACGAGCGGCGCGCTCACGCACGACAGCCCGTTCTCGCTTACGGTCCAGGGCGGCGTTTGCGCCCCGAAGGGAGCCAGTTGCACGCTGAACAGCGATTGCTGCTCGAACAAGTGCACCGGCAAGGCGGGCGCGAAGACCTGCAAGTAAGCGGGCGTTCTACATAGAGCGGGGGGCGACGCCCCCCGCTCCCCTACCCTCCAGCGTCCTCTTCCGAAGACGCTCCTGCTCTCCTCCGAGGTCGAAGCGCCGCGCCGAAAGGGCGACAGGGCCGGGAACGACCCTTGCTATGCTGTCTGAGATCAATTCGAGTTGGAGGAGGAGTGCCATGAGCTCATATCGCCTCACCCACCTTCCGGTCCTGGCCCTGATCCTGGCAGGCACTGCGCTTTCGCTCTCTGCCGCGGCCCAGGCGCCGGCGCCCGAGCCCCGGATGAGCGAAGGCAGTATCGGCGATACGGTGAACGTCGAGATCAAGATCGTCCCGTTCTATGCCGTGGACGAGCAGGGCAGGCCGGTGCTCGACCTCAAGCAGGACGAGATCGAGGTCCGCATCGACGGCAAGCCCGTCGCCGTCGACACGTTCGACGCCTTCGCAAAGACCGAGGGAGCCACCACGATCTTCAACGCGGGCAGCCCGGAGGCGCCGGCCCCCGCCAAGCCGGCTTCCGCCAAACCGGCGCGGAGGCACGTGGTCCTCTTCTTCGACCTGGCCTTCTCCAACCCGCGCGGCTTCGAAAGCGGGCGCAAGTTCGCCGAGAAGATGGTCAGGGAGTCGCCCGCGGCGGACCTCCTCTACCTGGTGACCCACGACTTCCAGTCCGGCCTCCAGCAGCGCCTGGGCCCGTTGCCGGCGAACGAGAAGGGCAAGTCCCAGCTCCTCGCCGGCCTCGAGAAGCTCAAGCCGGAAGCCGGCTTCCTCGACGCCCACGCCGATTGGGGCGTCGGGCTCATCAGCCGCGGCGCCCGGAGGAACGGCATTCCCCAGGACCAGAACTCCGCGATCAACAACGCCGTGAAGATGAACTCCCAGTCCCAGCTCGAAGGCACCGCGCGGTCCCTCGCCGAGTCCATGCAGGCCCTGGCCGACCAGTTCCAGCGGATCCGGGAGCCCAAGCTGATGGTCTTCCTCTCCCAGGGGATCGACCGGACTCTCTACTGGGAGGGCAGCGACGCCGGCCTGCAGTTCTCCTCCGGCGCGCACGGAAACCTTGTCAAGAACTACCAGTACCGCGGCCTGCACACGCTCTACGAGAAGCCGCTCCAGGAGATCGCCGAGACCGGCACCCTGAGCCTCTTCGTCAACCTGGACGACAAGTCGTACGGGGCCGGCGGCGGGCTCGGCTCCTCCATGCAGCACATGGCGCGGATGAGCGGCGGCCTCTACCTGGGCGACGTCGATCCGGCGGTGACGAACGAGCGCGCCGCGAACGCCACCGGGGCCTACTACGAAGCGGGCTTCTATCTGGGAGACGCCGGCATCCGTCCCGCCCGCTCGAAGGTCGAGATCGTGGTCAAGCGGCCGGGCGTGCGCACCTGGTCGGCCGGCACGATCAAGACGCGCGAGACCTGGCGCGGCCTGTCCGAAGAGTCGCGGCGGCTGCTCATCGTCGACCTCGTCGAAGGCGACGCCGAAGCGCAGCGCGCCCGCAGCGCGGTGCGGCTGGATCTCCACAACCTCCCCGGCAACGTGCTCGGCCGCTCGACCGAGGGCAAGACCCTGCTGCGCTACGAAGTGGGCTGGCCGCAGGAGCTCGCCGGCCGGAAGATCGATCTCTACAACGTGGTGATCGAGCCCACCCGCCAGGCCGGCTCCCCGAAGATCCTCCGCTTCGACAAGGAAGGCACCAGCGTCGACGGCAAGGTGAGCAACGTCGACGTCGAAGTGCCCGGGAAGGCCACCTTCGTCTGGGGCATCGTGGCGGTCGAGCCCGCCACCGGCAAGACCTGGTACCGGCGGTTCCACCTGCAGGGGAAGCCGCAGTAAAGGACCCAAAGGACACCAAGGACCTCAAGGACAACAAGGACGAAGAGCAGCTGCGTCCTTGAGGTCCTTGAGGTCCTTGGTGTCCTTGGTGTCCTTGATGTCCTTCAGTGCACCGCCACTCCCGGCCACACCTCCGCCACCGACTGCCGCCGCAGATCCCCGATCAGGAAGGCCGGATCGTCGTAGCGCTCCTCGCAGACCGTCACCCGGCCGTCGGGCAGGATGACGAAGCCCCGCTCCTCCTCCCCGGGGCCGGACAGATCCGGCACGATCTTCATCTGGGGATAGAGCGCCGCGCGGTCGCGGACCTGCGCCATCACCATCTCGCGGTCGGACCGGCTGAGAGCGAGATCCTCCCGGGGACAGATCCGGGAATGCTCGCAGGCGCTGAGCGTCACGCTCGTGACGTTGCCCAGCGTGGCCAGGAAATCGAGCAGCCGTCCGACCGCCGGCGCGTTGAGCGGCGTCAGCACCGTCCTGATCCGGACGCTCAGCCCCGCGCTGCGCAGGCTGTCGAGGACGCGGAACACCCGCGCGTGATACCCCTTGAGCCCCGCCATGCGGTCCGCGATCGTGGGGTCCGCGGAATCGAGGTCCACCTGCACCGAGCGCACGCCCAGGTTCTGCAGGCGCAGCACCTCGTAATAGGAGAGGCCCAGCTTCGCGGGCAGGTCGGGGACCAGGTCCTCCTCGATCGCGACCTCGATCACGTCGAAGAGGTCCTTGCGCGCGAAGGGATCGCCGCCCGACATCCGGACCACCTCCACGCCGAGCCCGCGCAGCTCCCCGAACGCCTTCTCCAGCCGCTTGAGCGGGATCGCGTCGTCCTCCGGCTGGGGCGACGTCTTCACGTTGCAGTAGACGCACCGGCGCGAGCAGTAGAGGGTCGGCAGGAACGTCACCGTGGATGGCTCTTTCGGGACCTGATCGCTCATGGGCAGTCTCCTTGGGGAGGACCAGTGGAGGGACTGCGGAAAGTCCTGGAGAGCCATGTTGTCGCGGCGCCCGGAGGCTGGCACCACCCTCCAGGGCAGGACCCCGCCCTCGCGAGCGGGCAGGATCGCTCCTACCCAGGGAGGCGTTGCCGGACCGGCAAGCGGCTGTCAGTCTAGGCCCGTCTCCTCGAGCCTGATCTTCGAAGCCCCTTCTCTCCGGTTGGCCGCGGCAGCGGCGGCTCCCACCGGAAGCGGTCGAGATCGACGCGCCCGCGCTCGTCGAGCTCGACGCCCTCCTCCTCCAGGAGATGCCGCTGGTACCCGTCCCACCCGGGCATGGCGCGCGGGCTCACCTCGCCGCGGGAGTTGATCACCCGGTGCCACGGGAGCTCCGAGCCGTCCGGGAGCGAATGGAGCGCATAGCCCACCTGCCGCGCCGCGCGGCCGAGCCCGGCCAGCGCCGCCACCTGGCCATACGTGGCCACCCGGCCCTCCGGGATGCGCTCCACGACGGCATAGATGCGCTCGTAGTTGGTCACCGTCCGCCGATTCTAGGCGAAATCCGGCGATCAGCTATTGCCGGAAAGCCGCCAATACCCGGTGATCTGCGCCGCAGGGACGTCCGGACCCACCGGTCCCCGGTTCCAGAAGAAATCGTTGTAGTTCACCATTCCTCCCGGTCCGATCACGCCCATCGAGGCCCACACCACCTCCTCCGGCTGGTCGTCGATCGACGCCTGGGCCCAGGCCGACACCACCTTGTACGGCTTCTTGAGGTACTCGGCGTAGATCCCGCCGTGCGCGGCGCTGTGATACGACACGGTGTGGAAGCTGTTGATCTGGTGCAGACCCTGGAAGGTCGGACCCCAGCGCTGCCACCACTGCTGACCGCCGGACTCCTGCGCCAGGATCAGGCAGGTGAACAGGCTCATCCACTCGGCGTCGCGGTTCCCCCAGCGGGCATCCGCGTGCCCCACCGAGGTGTCGTCGATCGACGAGCAGCCGCTCAGGCTGAACCCGGTCGGCGAGCCGTGCCCCTACCAGTACGCCATGTCCACGTCGTCGACCCAATCCGAGTCATGGCCCGCGAGCGACGGCTCCTTCCAATCGTCCTCCCAGGCATTGGCGTCGAGCCAGCTGAACGCCACCGGCACGCCGCCGGAAGCCATGTGGCTGTTGAACCCTCCGACGTTGGTCCCGGTCCAGGGCAGCCCCGAGCAGGGTCCGGTCCCCTCGCTGCCGACCTCGATCGGATTGACCGCAAGAGCCACGGCCGTGGCCTTGCGCACCGCCTGGGTCAAGGGAAGCGCGGGCTGCCTGGCGTTGATCGCGGCCGGCACGAAGAACACCTGCGACGACGCGCCGCTCTCATCCACCAGCCGGCAGCGATAGCTGGGCTCCAGCCGCGCGACCTTCAAAGCCACGGCCGGAGCGTAGTAGGCGAGGTCCGCGGCCACCACCTTGCTCCGGCTCCCGCCGGGCGTGTGCGCCCACTCGGCGCAGCGCTGGCGTCCCCGCGCCGGATCGAGCACCTCGACCTGCCCGGCCGGAGCGAACCGCCGGGCCGCATAGAGCAGCTGCGTCACCTGTCCGTCGGAGCCGTAAGCCACGCGCACTTTCGCGCCCGGACCCTCCAGAGGCAGACCGGCGAGGGTGAAGCGATACGAGACCGTCGTATCCAGAGCCTGGTCGGCCAGCCTCTTGCCCTTGGCGTCCACCGCTTCGAACCGGGTGTTGCTGACCTGGGGCGAAGCCCCCTCGGGGAGGACGCCCGCCGTCCGCAGGGCCTTCTCGGTCGCGGCCAGGGCCTCCTTGGAATCGCGCACCCGCATCCGGCCGAGCGCCTCCAGGTCGAGCCGCTCCAGGAGCGCCTTGCCCCTCTCGCCCTCCTCCCGCTTCACCTCCGCGGCCGGGAGAGCGACGGTGGGGAGCGCGAGGAAGCGCTGGGGATCGACGTACCGGATGACGCCCGCGCTGTTGCGGACGACCTGCCTGAGGCCGAACGCGTTCTGTAAGCGGGCCGACTCGTCGCCGGTCAGGCCGGCCTTGGAGATGGTGAAGACCGGGAGGGTCTTCGGCGCAGTCGGGCCCTGGGCCCGCAGGACCGGGACCGCGAGGACCGCGCCGAGGGCGAGAACCGCGCCGGCGGCAAACCACCGCCAGCGGCGGTCACGGCGGGGCAATGCTGTTTTCGAACGCATGGAAAGCTCCTTTCCTGTCGACACTCAAGGCGCCCGACAGGTCCGGAGCGTTACAGCCCGGGCTCGGGTCTCCTCGGCTCGGGCCTGACATCCCGCGGCACGTGGCCGCGCCGGTAGACCATCACCGCGCGGATGAACTCGATCACCACGCTGCCGTCCTGGTTGAAGCCCGTGGTCCGGATCCGCACGATCCCCATGTGCGGGCGCGAGCGGGACTCGCGCGTCTCGAGCACCTCGCTCTGCGCGTAGAGCGTGTCCCCCTCGAACAGCGGATGCGGCAGCCGCACCTCGTCCCAGCCGAGATTGATCGCGTTGAGCGAGATGTCCGTGACCGACAGCCCCGTGGCCACGGCGAGCGTCAACGTCGAATCCACCAGCGGCCGTCCCCACTCCGTGCGGGCGGCGTACGCGGCATCGAAATGGATGGGATTGTTGTTGACGGTCAGCAGCGTGAACCAGATGTTGTCCGTCTGCGTGATCGTCCGCCCGAGCGGGTGACGGTAGACGTCCCCGGCCTCGAAGTCCTCGAACACCCGCCCCTGCCAGCCTTCCTTGATCGCCATGGCAGGGACGATTCTACCTCCGCGCGCAGTCCCCCGCCGCCCTCCGGAAGGGCACCCACAAGGGGTGCCCCTACAGAGGTGTATCCATCTTTTTCGATGTGACAGGCACTAGAGCTGCCGGGGAAACCTGCCTTCGAGAGCGGGTGGAGCCGGGAACTTCCCGGTCCCACCGCTGGTCCAATTCAGCGAGCGTCTCTTTCCTGAAGAAGACTGAGCCGAACGGAGGACCTATGCAGCTCCAAGTCCCGCTCTTGCTTCTGCTCGCCGCCGTCCCCGCGCTGGCCGCCCCATCGGAGGCACAGCCGGCCATCAACGCCAAGGACCGCACCGCCATCATCGACGACATCGCAGCCGCTCTGCGCGACACCTATGTCTTTCCCGACACCGCCCAGCGCATGGAAGAGCATGTGCGGCGCCAGCTCCAGAGCGGCGCCTACGACCGTTTCGGGACGCTGGAGACCTTTACGCAGAAGCTGACGGAAGACCTGCGGTCGGTCAGCC
>Ga0068862_100000321_pt1 | contig 52128 bp, 54 predicted proteins | sample KBSSwiS52_FD_66598 | JGI IMG/M metagenome (GOLD analysis project Ga0068862, IMG submission 66598) | Switchgrass rhizosphere microbial communities from Kellogg Biological Station, Michigan, USA - KBS Switchgrass S5-2 | ecosystem: Host-associated > Plants > Roots > Rhizosphere > Soil ...
GGGTTGTAGAAGTCCTCGGAGTTGAGCCGGTTGAGGACGTCGCGGATGTAGGTCCGGCCGAACGGACGCACCAGCCGCTCCTGCACCTCCTCGGTGCTCGGAGCCACGTGCGCCCAGATCCGGGCCACCCGGCGCGGGTCGATCCGCCAGCGCACCGTCACGTCGGTCTCGATGTCGTTGCCGTCCCGGGTCTTGAAGCGCAGGTCGTCCTTCTCCTGCCGGCTGCCCTCTTCCACGCGGGCGGACATCACCAGGTTCTGAAGCGAGACGTCGAAGGTCTTCCAGCCGTTGAGCACCGGCATGAAGAAGTGCGTGGCGCCGGGCTCCTTGACCTCGTAGGACTTCGTCACCTTGTTGAACTTGACCCCGACCTCGGTGGCCGCGGTGGTATGGGGAGTGCAGCCGGCGAGCCCGGCGGCGGCGAGCAGAAGGACGAGCGTTGCGATCTTCTTCATGGCTTCCCCAGGTCGGTCGGGTCTTCGGAGATGTAGATCGGCCCCTTGATGCCGTTGATCAGGGCGAGGCCGCGGCGCAGGCGCAGCAGCTTGGCCGAGCCCGCGCCTTCCAGGGCGCGGTTGATCAGCTCGGTGCCGTTGGCCTCGGCGGAGCGCACCAGGAGGTCGGCCTCGGCCCGCTTCTGCCGCTCGTACAGGTCCTTGCGGGCGTTGATCTCGGTGATCATGGCGTTGAACTCCGAGCCCTTCACGTTGATCAGGTTCTGGCCCTCGGCCGTGACCTGGTTGAGGCGCGTCTGGACCTCCGCCTGCTTGGCGAAGGTGCGGTTGGCGAGCACCGACTGGTCCTGCAGCTTCTTCTGCTCGGTGAGGAGCTGGAAGGTCTCCGGGTAGTCGTACTGCCGGAGCAGGACGTCGACCAGGAAGATCCCGTTGGGCTCCAGGCGCCGGACCAGCTCGCGCTTGAGCTCCTGCACCCGGCGCAGGCGCGCCTCGTGGTAGAACTCCTCGGCCAGCAGCTCGCCCAGGAACTCCTTGACCAGCGGATCGGTGAAGCGGATCACCACCGACTCCTCATAGCCCTTGCCGAAGCCGAACCGGGACGCGACCTTGTAGGGATCGGTGATCCGGTAGAGCACGGTCACGTCCACGTCCACCGGATAGCCGTCGACGGTGGGCACCTTGATCGCCCCGATCTGGCTGTGCCCGGCACCGCGCTCCGACGGGTGGTTCGTGAACTCCACCACCTGGATCTCGCGCGGAAAGGTGTAGACCGTCTCATAGCCGCTCACCTCGCGGCGGTAGCCGGTCGACACGGCCTCCTTCTGCAGGCCGCGGCCCGGGCCGAAGGAGACCTGGCGCACGCCGATCTGGTCGGGCGGGACGTAGGTGATGAAGCAGCCTCGCAGCAGGAAGAGCGGGACGACGAGGAGGAGGAGCCAGCGGCCGAGGCGGCCGAAGCGGGCCCTCAACGAGGAGAGGAACGGCGACTGGACCCGAAAGCGGGGAGCCTTCAACTCGAACGGCATTGCGAGCACCTGCCTTCCATGGTATCTCGCCCGGACTCTACCCCAAACCGGCGGCACATCGCTTGCACAGCCCCTTCGCAGGAAAGCTCGGGGCAGGCGTACCGCCCCTCCCGTTGCACATCCATCAAGGAGGATCCACATGGCAACAACCGCTACCGAAACCAACACCCTGAACAGCCTGTTGCGGGGTGAGATGAGCGCGATCGAGACCTACCGGCAGGCGATCGACAAGCTGGGCAGCGAGCCGCACGATCCCTGGATCGAGGAGCTGCGGGCCATCCAGCGCGACCACCGCGACGCGGCCGACGCGCTCTGGCACCACGTCGAGCAGCACGGCGGCAAGCCGTCCTCGGACTCGGGCCCCTGGGGCGCCTTCGCGAAGGCCATCGAGGGCGCTGCGAAGCTCCTCGGCAACACCGCCGCGCTCAAGGCCCTCAAGGAGGGCGAGGAGCACGGCCTCAAGGACTATGAGGATGCGCTCAAGGATGAGAACCTGCCCGCCGACTGCCAGGCGCTGATCCGCGGTCTCATCCCCCGCCAGAGAGCGCACATCTCCACGGTCGACGGCCTGATGACGCGGGTCTAGCCGCCTGCCCTACCTGTTCCCGGCCCGGACGGCGGCCAGCTCCGCCTGGAGCGCCGCCCGTTCGGGCTTCCTGAGCGTCCCGCGGATCACCACGACCCGCCGGCCGGTGCGCTGGACCGCCCAACCCCGGCCCAAACCCTTGGCGGCGCCCTGGAACTCGCGGGCGTCGGCATCCGTATCCCACTCGGTGAGCCAGGCCAGCAACCGCTGACCATCCTTCTCATAGACGGCGAAGCGATCCCCGCCCCAGCCCGCCGCGGCCTGGGCGGCGCGCTCCTCTTTCTTCAGCGCGCCGCGGAGAAGGGTGCGGATCGTGAGCTCGCCGAGCTGCGCCTCGGTCGTCTTGGTCCAGCCCGGCAGCGCGCGGGAGAGGTCCGGCCAGGGCAGGACGACCGGGTCGTCCCGTTTCGTGTGCCACTTCTCGGGATGGAGGATCTGCTCCGAGGAGCGCGGAGGGTCCTTGGTGAAGGCCCGGTCGAGCAGCTCCTGCCCGCCCTTGCGGCGCGCGCTCAAGGAGAACCGGAAGCCCTCGAAGTAGCTGAAGAGCAGCGTGTCCTGGAACCACGCCGGGGCCGAGGCCAGCTCGGCCACGCCTGGCACGCCCGGCGCGGATTCCAACATCCCGCGCGGGTCGTCCAGGAACGAGCCCATCATCTCCTCGACGCCGGGCAGAGCCGCCAAGCTCATGCCGGAGAAGAAGTCCATCATGACCAGGGTGGCGTCGCCCTCGATCAGGGCGACCCTGGCCACGTCCGCGTCGTCCAGCGGCTGGCCGCTCGCGAACGTCTCCAGGTGAAAGTGCTGGTCCTGGAGTGCGTGCGTCAGCTCGTGGACGAGCACCGCCTCCTCGGCTTTTTTCGCCTGGTCGGCTGGAAGGTCGGTCGACGGCACGATCTCACCCTCGCGCTGCACCAGGGCGAGATAGTGCCGCTCCGGGTCGTAGAAGCCGGCCACCTGGCTGGTGAGGAGATCGGGGAAGAACTTCACCAGGTCCAGGCTCTCCGGCACCAGGCCGAAGGCCTTGAGAGCCACCTCGACCGGCCGCAGCTTCTCCGGGGGCAGGTCGGTCTGGAACGACTCGACCATCTTCCTCTTGAGAGCCGAATCGTCCACGGTGCCGGACGGAACGGCCTCCTTCGCCTCGAGGCCGCGGTACTTCTCCGCCTCTTCGAGGAGCGCTTCGACGCGATTCTCGAGCGCCTCCGGCAAGGGGGCCACGCCGGCAGGTAGGGCCGGCGGGAGGAGAAGCGCGCAGAGGAACAGGAGGCTAGTGGTCATGCCCCTCGGCTTTGTGGCAGGCCAGGTCGACGACCACGGCGCAGGCCAGGAGGAGGACGTCGTCCTCGCCGGCGGCGACGTCGATGCCGTAGGTGTCGCGGATGGAGAGCCAGCGCTTGGACACGCGGGCCACGGGCTCGCTGCCGCGGGTGAAGGCGTACTCGTGGTCGAGGAAGTCGCCCTGTGCCTCCAGGTCGTCCGGACCGGGCACGTCCACGGTGAACTTGCAGCGCAGGAGGGTGAACAGCGACTTCTTGACCGTGGCCACGTGGCGGCCGTCGCGGTAGATCTCGTAGGTCGGGCCCCAGGCCAGGAGCTTCTGCTCGATGCGCGCCAGCTCGTTGCCCGCCATGTCCTTGAACACCAGCTTGTCGCCGATGCTGAACGCCTTGCCGTCGACGAAGTAGACGTCGCGGCCATTCTCGTCCTGGATCATGAAGTCCTCGCCCAGGGCGATCAGCTTCTCTTTCATGGTGTAGCGCATGGGTGTAAGTATACGGGCATGAGCAAGCCGAAGCTGATCCACGTCGAAACCCGGGAGGCCTGGCGGGCGTGGCTGGAGGAGCACCATGCCACCGAAACCGAGGTCTGGCTGGTCTACCCCAAGAAGCACACGGGCAAGCCGCGGGTGTCCTACGACGCCGCAGTCGAGGAGGCGCTCTGCTTCGGGTGGATCGACAGCATCGCCCGCAAGCTGGACGACGACCACTACGCCCAGACGTTCACGCCGCGCAAGGACCGCACGAACTGGTCGCCCTCCAACCTGGAGCGCGTGAAGCGGCTGATGGCGGAGGGGAAGATGACCGAAGCGGGGATCGCGAAGCTCCACCCGGACCCGGACTACCGGCCGCCCGAGCGCGCCGGCGCCGAGCCTCCTCCCTGGCTGGAGGAGGCCCTGCGGGAGCACCCGAAGGCCTGGGAGAGCTTCGAACGCCTCGCCCCCTCCCATCGCAAGAACTACGTACGCTGGATCACCGAGGCCAGGAAGGAGGAGACCCGCCAGCGCCGCCTCCAGCAGGCCGTCGGAATGCTGGAGCGCAACGAGAAGCTCTCGATCACTCTTCCGCCAGCACGATGACCTGGTCTTCCTTGGCGAACGCCAGGCGCTCGGACTTCTTCGGGTTCACCGCCACGCCGTAAGACTTCCCGGCGTCCTTGGCGTGCGCCATCTGGCGGTAGCCGATGGCCACCTCGCCGCGGCGGCGGGCCGCTTCGACGACCGTGTAGAAGCTCACCTCGACGCCCAGCTCCACGTAGTTCCCCGCGGGCTTCAGGTAGATCTCCGAGCCGTCCGGGTCGAACACGTCCGCGAAGACCGCGTTGAGCTCTTTGTTTTCCGAGATCTGCGAGAGCATCAGGCTGGTCAGCTTGTTACTGACGATGAAGTCGTCCGCCTGCGTGACCTCCGCGAGCTCGCGGTTGCGCACGTCCAGCATCTCGCTCACGATCCGGAAGTCGTGCCCGCCCTTCTCCGCCATGTCGCGCAGATGGAGCAGGGTGATCAGCGTACGGGCGTCCGCCTCCTGCACGTCGAGCTGCTCGGAGTAGCAGAGCAGGATCACCTGGTCGAAGGTCTCCACCCCGAGGCTGTCCAGGATCCGGCGGTCCTTGGTGTCCGCCTCGCGGCAGGTGAGCTTCTGGCGCACCAGGTCACCGCACTCCTGCTCGACGATTCCGGCGATGCCCGGGACGTCCGCCACCAGGGTCAGCTCCGAGCCGGGCGTCACGTAGCGGTCCAGCTCGTGGACGATGGCCGCGCCCTGCTCGTTCCAGCCCAGCAGCAGGGTGCGCTCCGGGCGCGACTCCACCACGGCGGCGCCATGGATCGCATGCTCGTCGATCGCAGGCGCATCGTCGGAGACCCGCACGGTGTCGTCGTCCTCGGAGATGGCGATGACCTTGTCGCCGGCTTCGATCCGCGTGTCCATGGGCGGATTGAGGAGGATGGCTCCGTCGTGCTTGCGCAGGCCCATGATCGCGGAGTCGTGATAGGCGAGGAGGGAGTCCCCGAAGGTCTTCCCCACCAGCTTCGGCTCTTCCTGGAAGTAGATCTCGTCGCCGCCGAAGTCGAGCAGCTCCGTGTAGACGACGGAGAGGCCGGACTGGCGCGAAGTCTGGACGATGATCCGCGGGATGAGGTCGCCGGTCACGACGAGCTCCGCCTCATCGCGGCCGACCATCTTCGCCACCTCGACGTTCCGCGGCTCGGCAATCTCGGCCACGATGTGATACGGCTCGGTACGCCGGTGCGGGTTGTTGGTGATCGCCAGGATCGTCTTGATGACCTCGGAGTCGGGATCGTCGCTCTCCGGCGCCAGCACGACGATCGACCGCGCCTGGTGGGGGTTCGCGATCTCCAGGTCGTTGAGCGACAGCGGCGTGCCGGTGCGGCAGATGACCTTGGTCTTGCCGGTGGGCCCGACCTCGTCGCGGATCTCGTCCTCCATCTCGATCTTGTCCTTCTCGGCCAGGATCACGATGCGCGGCTTGTGCCGGTTCTCGTTGGCGAGCACCAGCTCCGAGATGACGGTGAAGATCTTGGGCGACCAGCCGAGGATGAGCGTGTGGTCCTTCTCGATGACGAAGGAGCGCCCCTTGCGCAGCTCGTCGAGCTTGGACTCCAGGCCGCTGTTGAGCACGCCGATGAGCGCGCTGACGATGAAGATGCCGCCCAGGGTGACGAGCAGCATGGTGATGCGGAAGCCCCGCCCCTCGTCGCCGCCCATGGTGCCGGAGTCGAGGGTGCGCATGAGGGAGAGCCACATGCCTTCCACGAAGTCCGGCGGGCTGTCCGCGCCGCCCGGGACGATGCGCAGGATCACCAGGACCAGCGCGGCGATCGCGATCAGGGTGAGGGAGGCGAGACCCAGGAACCCGATCAGGGCCGGGGTCCCGCGGGACATGGCGTTGTCGAAGCCGTAGCGCAGCCGGTGCGACCAGCGGATGCCGTTCATGCGGTTCTCCTGATTGTGAAAATCGAGGGGCAGAATAGCAGAAAAGGACCTCAAGGACACCAGGGACACCAAGGACCTCAAGGACACGGAAGCTCCGATCCGGGGTCCTTGGCGTCCTTGAGGTCCTTGGTGTCCTTGGTGTCCTTGGTGTCCTTTCCTACCCGGCCACGATATTGACCAGCCGCCCCGGCACCACGACGACCTGGCGCACCGCCTTGCCTTCGAGGAAACGGCTCGCCCCCTCGCTCGCCAGAGCGATGCGGCACGCCTCGTCGTCGGCGATCCCAACGGGCACGGTGATCCGGTCGCGGAGCTTGCCGTTGACCTGCACCACCAGGGTGATCTCCTCGGCTGCGGCGGCCTTCTCGTCCACCTCGGGCCAGTCCTGCAGATGCACCGAGCCTTCCTTGCCAAGCTGCTCCCAAAGCTCCTCCGCGATGTGAGGGGCGATCGGAGCCAGCATCTTCAGGTAGATCTCCTGCGCTTCCGACCAGGCCGGCGTGCCGGCGGCGCGCGCCTGGGACATCTCGTTCTGCAGCTCCATCAGGGCCGCCACCACCGTGTTGAACTGCAGCTCCCCCATCTCCCGCGTCACCTGCTTGAGCGTCTGGTGGAGCTTGCGGCGCAGGCGGTCGATCGTCTCCTGGCTCGCCTCTCCGCCCTCACCCGGCTCGGTGAACAGCGACCAGACGCGGCGCAGCCAGCGGGAGGTGCCTTCGATGCCGCGGCTGTTCCAGGGGCCGCCCATGTCCCAGCGGGCGAAGAACATCAGGTAGGCGCGCACCGTGTCGGCGCCGTAGCGGTCCACCAGCTCGTCGGGCGCCACCACGTTGCCCCGGCTCTTGGACATCTTCTCGGAGTCCTCGCCCAGGATGATCCCCTGGTTGCGCAGCTTGAGCATGGGCTCGTCGCCCTGGACGATGCCGATGTCCCGGCAGGCCTTGTGGAAGAAGCGCGTGTAGATCAAATGCATCGTCGCGTGCTCGATGCCGCCCGTGTAGAGGTCCACCGGCATCCAGTAGCGGTACTCGACGGGATCGAACGGGCCGTCGTCGTAGCGCGGGCTCAGGTACCGCAGGTGGTACCAGGACGAGCACATGAACGTGTCCATGGTGTCGGTCTCGCGCTCGGCCGGGCCGCCGCAGGACGGGCACTCGACGTTCCTCCAGGTCGGATGGAGCTTGAGCGGGCTCTCGCCCGTGGGCCGCCACTCCACGTCGTCCGGCAGCAGCACCGGGAGGTCGTCCTCGGGCACCGGCACGGGTCCGCACTTGGGGCAGTGGATGATCGGGATCGGCGCGCCCCAGTAGCGCTGGCGCGAGATCAGCCAGTCGCGCAGGCGATAGGTGATCGCCTTCCTGCCCGCCCCTCTCTCCTCCAGGTACGCCACGGCGCGGTCGAACGCCTCCTCGGCCGGGGTGCCGGTCAGGGGGCCGGAGTCGAACATGGCGCCGCTCTCGGGGAGGATCACCTGCCTGATCTTCAAGCCGAACTTGCGGGCGAACTCGAGGTCCCGGTCGTCGTGGGCCGGCACGGCCATGATGGCGCCGGTGCCATAGCCGATCAGCACGTAGTCGGCGGTCCAGACCGGGATGCGCTCGCCGTTGGCCGGGTTGATCGCGTAGCCGCCGGTGAAGACGCCGGTCTTCTCCTTGTCCGCGGCCTCGCGCTGGACGTCGGTCTGGCGCAGCGCCGGCTCGACGTAGGCGTCCACCTCGGCCTTGCGGTCCGGGGTCGTGAGATGCGCGACGAGCGGGTGGTCCGGAGCCAGGACGAGGAAGGTGGCGCCCCAGATCGTGTCGGGCCGGGTGGTGAAGACCTCGATCGGATCTCCCTGCTCCGTCGGAAAGACGACGCTCGCCCCTTCGGAGCGGCCGATCCAGCGGCTCTGGAGCGTCCGCACCCGCTCGGGCCAGTCGATCGGTCCGAAATCGAGGAGCTCGTCGGCGTAGCGCGTGGTGCGGAAGAACCACTGCGCCAGCTCCTTGCGGATGACCGGCGTGCCGCAGCGCTCGCAGCGGCGGTCGTCGCCGATGACCTGCTCGCGGGCCAGGGTGGTGTTGCAGCTCGGGCACCAGTCCACCGCGGCCTTCTTGCGGTAGGCGAGGTCGTTGAGGAAGAACTGCAGGAAGAACCACTGTGTCCAGCGGTAGTACGCGGGGTCCGACGACACGGCCTCGCGCCGCCAGTCGATCATGGTGCCCATGCGCCGGAGCTGGCCGCGCATGCGGTCGATGTTGGCGTAGGTCCACTCCTTGGGGTGGATGTTGCGCTTGATGGCCGCGTTCTCGGCCGGCAGCCCGAAGGAGTCGAAGCCCATGGGGAAGACCACGTTGCGCCCCCGCATCCGCATGAAGCGCGCCTGGGCGTCGGACGGCGAGATCGCATACCAGTGGCCGATGTGCAGCTCGCCCGAGGGGTACGGCAGCATGGTCAGGGCGTAGTGCTTGGGCCGGGCGGGATCGACGTCGGAGCGATGGAGACCCTGCTCCTCCCAGCGCTGCTGCCACTTCGGCTCGATGGCCGACGGGTCGTAGGCGTTGTCTCGTTGCATGGCGGGGGATTGTAGCCGGAACACGGACGAACACGGACCAGCACGGACCTTCACGGACTCCGGAGCCGGGCTTCTGTTCGTGTCCGTGTTCGTCCGTGTCAGTCCCTGCTCGTCCGTGTTCCGGGCTTCTTCTTTTTTCCTTTACAGCGTCGGTACCGCCGCCCGCAACGCTTCCAGGAACCTCACCAGCCGCTCCATCTTCTTGGGCACCTCGTCCTTGAGCTCCGCGGGGGAGAGGCCGGGCCGCCGGAGCTCGGTGCAGTAGCCGTCGAGCTTCCTCACCGCCTCGTCCGTGATGCCGCGGAAAGGAGTGATCTGCTTCAAGGCGGGGATCAGCCGCTCCTGGACGTCCTTCAGATAGGGCTGGATCGATTGGAACATGGCCGCCGGGATGCGCGCGTGCTTGCTGAGCAGGCGCTGGGTCATCCGGAACGAGCTCAGGTTCGAGTTGGCCGGAGCCAGCAGCTCGCTCAGGAGGTCGGAGACCATCTTGAGCGTCGGCCGCAGGTTCGGCCGGGGCGTCAGCTCCGCGGACGGCGGAGCCGGCGGCTCGGGCTCATTCTGCGCCCAGTCCATGGCGGTCGAGGAGGTCCACAGCTCCGGGCTGGGCTCCGGCGAGGGGAACGTCCGGGCCACCGTCACCTGGTAGTCCGGGATCGGCGGCGGCAGCTTCCACTCGTCCAGCTCCGGCAGGGGCTCGGGAGCGGGAGGAGGTGCGGTTTTCGCTGGTTTTGGCGGCTTCGCCGCGGGAGGCGGAGGCGGGGGCGGAGCGGGCGCCTCGGGCTCGGGCTCCCGCATGGTGACGCTCAGGGAGGCCCTTCGCATCACGGCGCCCAGCAGCAGCTCCAGGAAGATCCGCAGGTCGTCCTCGGCCAGGAGCGGGATCAGCGAGTCCAGCCCCTGGCCCGGCGTCGACGCCGTGGGCGCCGGCCGGTTCCTCGCCGCCGTGACCCGCGCCCTCAGCCCGTCGACCTTCTTGGCGCCGATGAGCTCCTTCAAGATCGTGACGTCCAGGACGGCGGCCATCTCCAGCGTGAGCTGGACGAGGCGGGCGTACATGGGCGCCAGGTCCTGCCCGCCGCCGTGCTCGGTCGAGGACCAGGTCTTCTGATGCAGGGTCTCCAGCTCGTTGATGCGCTCGGAGAGGAGGATCTCGCGCCGGCTGATCTGGTGATAGTCGCCCGAGTAGAGGGCGCGGCGGGTGCGCTCCTTGAGCAGCTTGGCGATCTTGCCCCGCAGGCTGGGAAGGTCCGCCAGCGCGTACTGGTCCGCCCGGATGCCCCGCTGCCAGCCCGACACCAGCTCCGTGAAGTGGACCTGCTCGGGGAGCTGCTTGATGACCGCGGTGACCTCCTTGAGCAGGTCCATGAGCTCGCGGGTGTTGCGGAACTCCTCCGCCTTCTCGGGGAAGAGGATCGGCTCGAGCTCGACCCCGTTCCAGAGTCCCTGCGCGATCAGGCTCGCGGCGGCGCCCATCATGGAGCTGGCGTACTTGCCCTTGAGGTCGGCGCTCAGCTCGCAGAGGAGCTGGCGCTCGTCCTGCGTCGCGGGCACGCCCAGCCCTCGCTCCCGCACCGGGGCCAGCGTCTTCTCGATCCGGTTCAGGTCGTGCTCCACCATATGGTGGATGCCGCTGAACATGAAGCGGACGTCCTCCCGCGTCGGCTCGTCGTCCGACTCGGACGTGCCCTTGGGGATTTTGCCCAGGGCGGCGGCGACCCGCTTCGGGATGCCCTGGATGAGCTCGACGAGGGCGTCCAGGAGAGCCAGGAACGCGTCGGGCTCCTCCGGCGGATAGTAGAGGAGCCGCCAGGGGGCAGTGCGCTCGAAGTCGTCCACGCACCCCCGGACCATCTCGTAGACCGCGGTCCGCGCCGGGCCCACCTGGGCGAGGACCTCCTCGCAGGTGGCGGGCGGCGAGCCCAGGCGCACCGGGACCGGCGCGGGGGATAGTGGCTCCCCGCTACCCTCGATCCCTTCGGGCAGCGCCCAGGAGAATTCTTCGTCCATGTCGGGTCTCAGACCCGGAAGTATAGCGGCTCGGGACATCCGGCGGCGCGAAAGGCCGGGTGCTACAATTTTTGTCGATGACCAGCGAAGGGCCAGGGGTGCCGGAGGGGCTGGAGCCGGAGGATCATCCCCTGCTGCCGCTCCTGCCCATGCTCTACCTGGTCTGGGCGGACGGCGAGCTGACCGTGGCCGAGATCGACGGGATCACCTCCCGCCTCAATGCCGCCGATACCGCGCTCGACGAGCGCGCCCGGCAGAGGCTCCGGCACTGGCTGAACCCCGCGCATCCGCCTTCCGCGAGCTCCCTGCGGGCGATCCTCGGCACCATCCACCGCCTGCGCGGCCGGTTGCCGGCCGCTTCGGCGGGCTCGCTCACCCGGCTCGGCCTGGAGCTGGCGCGGGAGATCGACCCACGCGGGACCGCCTTTCGCACCGAAACCCTGGAGGAGATCGAGCGGGCGCTCGGCGTCGCCACCCCGGAAGCCTCCCGCCGCCTCCTGCTGGCCGATCTCCCCCGGCCAGGGCAACCGGAAGAAACCGAGCCTCCGGCGTTCGATGTCACGGCCCTGCGCGCCCTCCTCGACGCTCCCTACGCGGAGGTGCGGGACCGCGTCCGCGCCCGCATCTCCAGTCCCGGCTTCGCCTATCCCTCCGAGCCGGATCGTGGCGTCTATCGCGAGCAGGTCCTGAAATGGTGCCGCCAGCTCGGCCACGACGGCTTCGGCGCTCTCGGCTGTCCGGAGAGCTGCGGCGGCGCGGGAGACCTCGGCCAGTTCATCGCCGCCTTCGAGACGCTCGCCTTCCATGATCCCAGCCTGGTGGTCAAGTTCGGGGTCCAGTACGGGCTCTTCGGCGGCAGCATCCTCCAGCTCGGCACCGAGCGCCACCACCAGGCCTGCCTGCCCCGGGCGGGCACCCTGGAGCTCCCGGGCTGCTTCGCCATGTCCGAGACCGGCCACGGCTCGAACGTCGCCGACCTGCAGACGGTGGCGCGCTTCGATCCGGAGCGCGGGGACTTCGTCCTCCACACGCCGGATCCCATGGCGCGCAAGGACTGGATCGGCAACGCGGCGCGGCATGGGCGGATGGCCGTCGTCTTCGCCCAGCTCGAGACCCGAGGTGAGGCTCACGGCGTCCATGCCTTCCTGGTCACGATCCGCGGCGAGGACGGCGCGCCCGCCCCGGGCGTGACCATCGAAGATTGCGGCGCCAAGGAGGGATTGAACGGCGTCGACAATGGCCGCCTCACCTTCGACCGCGTGCGGGTGCCGCGGGAGGACCTGCTCGACCGCTTCGCCAGCGTCAGCCCGGAGGGGATCTACAGCAGCCCCATCGCGAGCCCCTCGAAGCGCTTCTTCACTATGCTCGGCACGCTGGTCGCCGGCCGCATCAGCGTGGCGGCGGCGGCGCTTTCGGCGGCAAAGTCGGGCCTGGCCATCGCCATCCGGTACGGCGAGCGCCGCCGGCAGTTCGGTCCCACGGGCGAGCCGGAGACGAAGCTGCTCGACTATCCCTCCCACCAGCGCCGCCTGCTGCCCCGGCTCGCGGCCTGCTACGCCCTCGACTTCGCCCACAAGGAGCTGGTGCGGCGCTTCCTGGCGCGGACCGGCGACGACTCGCGCCAAGTCGAAGTCCTGGCCGCCGGCCTCAAGAGCTGGGCCTCGTGGCACACCGTGGCGACGCTCCAGGCCTGCCGCGAATGTTGTGGCGGGCAGGGCTATCTCGCGGTCAACCGCCTGCCCGGCCTCAAGGCGGACACCGACGTCTACACCACCTTCGAGGGGGACAACACCGTCCTCATGCAGCTCGTGGCCAAGGGCTGCCTGACGGAGTACCGCGACCAGTTCCACGAGATGAGCCTCTTCAACCTGCTGCGCCATCTCGGCGCGCGGACCGCCTCCGCCCTGGCCGACCTCAACCCCCTCCTGGCGCGCAACACCGGCGAGGCCCACCTGCGCGACCCGGAATTCCAGCTCGACGCCTTCCGCCACCGCGAGGAGCACCTCCTGACCACGGCCGCGAGCCGCATCAAGGCCCGTCTCGACCGGGGCATGGACCCGTTCCACGCCTTCGGCGAGTGTCAGGACCATCTCCTGCGCCTCGCCAACGCCCACGTCGAAAGGGTGATCCTGGAGCCCTTCACCGCCGCGGTGGAAGCGTCGAGCGGCGGACAGAAGGAGATCCTGACCCTGCTGCGCGACCTCTTCGCTCTCTGGCGGATCGAGGAGGACCGCGGCTGGTTCCTGGAGACCGGCCACATGGAAGGGGTGAAGACCAAGGCCGTCCGCGCCCTGGTGGACCGCCTCTGTGCCGAGACCAGGCGCCACGCGCTCCCCCTGGTCGAAGCCTGGGGCATCCCCGACGAGTGCCTCGCCGCCCCCATAGCGTTCGGCCCGGCGGCGGGGCTGTAGGACCCCGCGCCCGGCGCTTGCAGCCTGACCTTCACATCGGTATCATGGCGACTGTCAGGAGGTACCCAGCAGCATGCCAGCCACCGCCAAAGACCGTCAAATCAGCGTTCGCATTCCCAGTGATACCGATGCCTGGCTGGCCCGGCGCGCAGGAAGCAGCCAGAACAAGGCCGAATTCGTTCGCCAACTCATCGAGAGAGAGAGGCGCCGGGAGCGGGAAGAGAAGCTGCTCGACATGTTCAACGAAGCTGCGGCTCATCTCGTCAAGGACGACCTGGACGAGCGGGAGTCCCTGCTCGGTGGCTTTGCCGCCGGCCCGGCAGATTGAGAGATCGGAGGGGCAGGTCGATGGAGCGTCCGAAGCCGCTGCGTGGGGAGGTCTGGATGTTCGATCTGAACCCGAAGAAAGGCCGCGAACAGAAAGGTGTGCGGCCATGTCTGATCGTGTCGACCGATGCGCTCAATCGGTCTGACTTCGGCACCGTCATCATCTGCCCGGTTACGACCACGGAACGCCCTCACTTCAAGTGGCGCGTGCCGGTTGCCACCGCCGACCTTCGCCTGGCGGATACCAGTTGGGAACCCAGACCGCATTGGGTGGAGACCGATCAGATTGTCACCGTAGATACACAGCACCGAGCCTTGCGGCACCTCGCGACCGTCATCAATGAGGAAAGGCTCCGGTCCGTCGACGACTCCCTTCGAATGATGCTCAATCTGTAAAGCGGACTCAGTCCCAACTTTCTCGGAGCCTCTCCGAAGTACTTCGGAGTCGCTCTAGAACCGCACTCGGAACTCCGCGCCGCCCTCGGGCCGGTTCTCCAGGCCGAAGCCGGCGCCGTGGGCGGTCAGGATCTCGCGGATCAGGGTGAGCCCCAGGCCGCGGCCGTCGCGCTTGGTGCTGAAGAAGGGGGTGAAGAGGAGCGGCCTCACCTCTTCCGGGATGCCCGAGCCCGTGTCCGAGATCGCCAGGACCGGGCGCTCGCCGTCCGAGACCAGCCGCAGGACGATCCGGCCGTCCTCTCCGATCGATTCCATGGCGTTCTTGAGGACGTTCACCAGCACCTGCTCGATCTGGTTGCGGTCCAGGTCCACCGGAGGGACCGGCCCATTTGCCTCCCAGATCGCCCGGATACGCCGGCGCTCCAACTCGGGACGGAGGAGCAGCAGGATCTCTTCGAGGAGCTGGCGGAGGTCGCAGGGCCGGCGGTCCGGCTCGGGCAGGCGGACCACCTCGGCGAAGCCGTTCATGAAGGCGCCGAGGCGCTGCATCCGCGCGACCGCCACGTCGATCGCGCCCAGGAAATCTTTCCGGTCCTCCTCGGAGAGATCCGTGCCGTAGCCGCGGAAGGAGTCGAGCAGTGAGGAGACCGCGCCCACCGAGTTGTTGACCTCGTGCGACATCATCCGGATCAGCTTGCCGTAGGCCGCTTTCTCCGACGCCCGCAGCTCCTCGGTCAGCTCGCCGACGAGGAGGAACGAGCGGGGAAAGCCGCGGTCGAAGAACTCCGCGCGCGAGACCTTGAGCCGCCGCGGACCATGGGCGATGACCCGCGACTCCCCGACCGGCACGGCAGCCAGGGCCTCGCCCAGCGGGCCGATTCCGGACAGCGAATGGCCGAGCGCCTCCTCGTCGAGGATCTGGAGCAGCTCCCGCGCCGCGGGGTTGAGCGAGCTCACGCGGCCGTCGAAGTCCAGGGTCAGGACGCCGGCCGGCGAGGCGGAGAGGAGGCGGTCGAGGAAGTAGTTGCGCTCCTGGAGCGTCAGCCGCTCGTCCCGCAGCCGCACGATCATCTGGTTGTAGATGCGCACCAGGGCGTCCATCTCGGGCTGCCCCACCTCGCGGAACTGCGAGGTGAAGTCCCGCTCGCTCATCAGCTCCGCGCCCGTGCGGATCAGGTCCAGGGGGACGAAGAACGACCGCACCAGCATGGTGCCCAGGAAGATCGAGAGGACGAAGAGCCCCTCCACCGCCAGCAGCAGCCAGCGGCTCTCCCGCAGGGCGAGGAACGAGATCATACCCAGCACCAAGTGGATGAGGACCAGGTAGGCGACGATCTTGGAGCGGAGGGAAAGGGACCTCACCCCCTGTCCCCCTCTCCCATCGCCCTCCCGCCCGACCGGGAGAGGGGGGACGCAAGCCCACCACAACTGTGAAGTCCATGCTCCGCCGCCCCAGCCACGTTCCCCCTCTCCCGGGGGAAGGGTGTGCGATGGGAGAGGGGGCCAGGGGGTGAGGGGCTCACGGCTCCAGCCCGTATTTCTCGAACCGCCGGTAGAGCGCCGCGCGAGAAAGGCCCAGCGCCTCCGCCACCCGGGTCACGTTCCCCTCGTAGTGCCGCAGGCACTTGACGATCATCGCTTTTTCCATCTGGTCGAGCGTCATGCTGCCCGGGCTGGGGAGGGCGTTCGGGTCGCGGGCGGCGCGGGTCTCCAGGTCGGAGAGGGCGAGGAGATCGTCCACTTCCAGCACGTCGCCGTCCAGCACCAGCACGGCGCGCTCCAGGGTCTGCCGGAGCTGGCGGATGTTGCCCAGCCAGCTCTGCCCCTGGAGCCAGTCGAGCGCCTTGCCGGAGATCGCAACGGCGGCTCCCCGCCGGTAGACCTGGGCCGAGGCATCGAGGAAATGGCGGGCCAGGATGGGAACGTCCCCCCGCCTTTCGCGCAGCGGCGGCAGGCGGACCGCGATCAGGTTCAGGCGGTAGAGCAGGTCTTCCCGGAACTGACCCTTCGCCACCTGCTCGCCGAGGTCGCGGTTCGTCGCCGCGATCACCCGCACGTCCACGGTCCGCGTGATGCTCGACCCGAGCACCTCGTAGGAGCGGTCCTGGAGCACGCGCAGCAGCTTCACCTGCGCGCTGGGATCGATCTCGCCGATCTCGTCCAAAAAGATCGTGCCGGCGTTGGCCATCTCGAAACGCCCCTTGCGATCGGTCCGGGCGTCGGTGAACGCGCCCTTCACGTGGCCGAACATCTCGCTTTCGAAGAGCGTCGAGGAGATCCCGCCCAGGTTCACCTTGACGAAGGGCCCGCCCTGGCGCCGGCTGTTGCGGTGCAGGGCCTCGGCCACCAGCTCCTTGCCCGTGCCGCTCTCGCCCGTGATCAGAACGGACGCGTCCGTGGGCGCCACCCGGCCGATCAGCTCCAGGATCTTGAGAAAGCGCGGATCGCGGCCGATCAGGCCGCGGAAGTCGAAGCGCTTATCGAGCTCCTCCCGGCTGGACGGGGCTGCCTTCGTGTCCGAACGGGCGAGCGACAGGGCGGTGTCCACGGATTGCAGGATCTGGGGATTGCTCCACGGCTTGGTGACGAAGTCCGCGGCGCCGGCCTTCATCCCCTCGACGGCCAGGGCGATCGAGCCCCAGGCCGTGATCAGGATCACCGGGAGCTGCGGCCGGCGACGGCGGATCTCGCGCAGCAGCTCCAGGCCGTCTTCCCCGGTCGTGCCACCCGTGCCGCGGGAGAAGTTCATGTCCTGGAGAACGAGCCCGATCCCCTCCCCTTCGGTCTCCAGGTGACGGAGGGCCTCCTCCTGCGACAGCGCGCCCACGGTGGCATGGCCGTGCCGCTTCAGGAGGAGGCCGAGGGAAGCGACCACCGACGGGTCGTCGTCCGCGATCAGGATCATCGGGTTACTCGTAGCGCAGCGCCTCGGCCGGATGGAGCCGGCTCGCCAGGGTGCTCGGGTAGAAGGCGCAGAGGGTGGAGAGGAGGTACATGGCCGCCATGGCGAAGACGAGCCCGGCCGCGAACACCTGCGGACGGATGAAGCCGACGAGGTCGAGGACCGGGATCTGGATCACCACCACCGCTCCCAGCAGCACCCCGAACGTCGTCAGGATGACCTGCTCGTAGAGCACCTGCCGGTGGACCGCCGAGCGGGAGGCTCCCGCCGCCCGCCGCAGCCCCAATTCCCGGGTGCGCTGGAGGAGATTCTGCCACAGCACCCCGAACAGGCCGAGAGCCACCATGAGGAGCAGGAAGAACGCCACCGTCCCGCCGGCCACGAGAGGGGCCAGGAGCATGCGGAAGGTGGACGCGCGCTCGTCGGCGAGCGGCTTGACCTGGAACGACCAGTCGGGAGCGACGCCCTGGAGCAGCCGGGTGAGCTCCTCCTCGAAGGCGGCTGGCGTGCCGGGTCGGACCTTGAGCAGGATCGACCGCGGCTGGAGCCAGGACGGAGCGTCGAGCCGCAGGTGCTGGAACATGAAGTTGTTCCGCGCCGCGAGCTCGCCGCCCTTGCGGAACTCCCGCACCACGCCGATGACGCGCAGCGGCGTCTCCTTGGGGTCCGGATCCCCGAACTGCTTCCCGATCGGGTCTTCGTCGCCCCACACCGTGCGGGCGAGGTCCTGGTCGATGACGATCGGGTTCCAGGCGAGCGCCGAATCCTCCTCCCGGAACCAGCGTCCGGCCACCACCTCGAGGCCCAGCACCTCGGCGAGCTTCGTGGTGACGCCGCTCCCCTCGGCCTCCACCTCCCTGCCGTTGATCGTGGTGCCCATGGTCCAGCCGCCCTGCTCATACGGGCTCACCATGGCCGCCGCCGCCGATTCGACGGGCTCCAGCGACTCGACCTCGCCGAGCAGCCGCTCCAGGACCTTCAGCCGGGCCGCGACCGTGGCGTCGTCGTCCTGATTGCCCGCCTTCATGTCCACCGTGACCTTCCACACGTTCTGCCAGGAGTAGCCCAGGGGCTGGCGGTAGTTGTCCCAGAAATAGATCCCCAGGGTCGCGACCACGAAGACCACGAGGAAGGAGAAGAAGATCTCCAGGATCATGAGCCCGTTGGTGCGCTTGCGGTTCCAGACCAGCTTGAACAGATGGCGCGTCATACCGACCTCCCGCGGAGAGCCTGCACAGGGTGGAGCTTCGACATCCGCCAGGCCGGGTAGACCCCCGAGAGGACGCCGAAAAAGATAGCCATGGCCAGGCCGTAGAGGAAGACCCGGAGGTTGAGCCCGAGCCGGGCGTAGGCCAGGACGCCGCTGGCGTTCAGAGCCGCGAGCACCGGGATTGCCAGCAGGAGCCCGGTCATCGCCCCGAGCAGCGTGAGGACCAGGTTCTCGACCACGAACTGCCCCACGAGCGTGCGCGACGAAGCCCCGAACGCCTTGCGCACGCCGATCTCCGAAGCCCGGTCCAGAATGCGGCTCAGGTTGATGTTCACCAGGTTGAGCGTCGGCAGCAGCATGAACAGCAGCATCAGGAGGAACAGCACGGCCTTGACCGCCGCGGGCCGGAGCTTGTCCGAGTCGCCGAGGCCGACCTTGTGGACCAGGCCCTCGAAGAGCGTATCGGCGCCCGCGGTCAGCGTCTTGTAGCGCTTGGGGTCCGGGAGATGATGCTCGGCCTCGCGCAGGAGCGACTGGAGCTCGGCCTTGATCGCCGGCAGGTCGGCGCGGTCGCGCGCCAGGATCAGCCCTTCGAAGCCGCCCATCCACTGCTCCTTGTAGCTCGCCGACTTGGAGGTGCTGATCGGCACCCAGACGTCTGCGGAGGAGGAGAAGCGCAGCATCGGCACGTCGCGCACCACTCCCACCACCCGGAAGCGCTGGCCGTCCACCTCGATCGTCCTTCCCGCCGCCGGCTGGCCGTCGAAGAAGCGCCGGCGCGTGGTCTCGTTGATCACCGCCACGAACCGGGCGTCCCGCTCGTCCTCGACGGTGAACGGGCCGCCCTCCAGGAGCTCGAATTCCATGATCTGCCAGAATTCGCCGTCCGTGTGCCGGAGCTGCGACTCGATCTTCTTGCCGCCGACGTAGGACACCGCGGGCTGCGCCGAGGAGAGGAGCGAAACCTTTTCCACTCCGGGCAGCTTCGCGAGCGGGCGGGCATAGCGGTCGAGGAACCCGTACCCGGGGTCGGAGCTCTGCGTGTTTTCGGGCCCTCTCATCGTCAGACGGTAGATGCCCAGCGTCCGCTCGCTGCGGGTCTCGGGGGCTTGCGGCGCCAGGGAGTGATCGAAGATCGCGGTGGCCACCAGGAGCACGAGCATGGTGACGCTGATTCCGAACAGGCTGATGAACGTGAAGAACTTGCGCCGCGCCAGGACCTTCAGGGCGACTTTCAAATAGTTTCTGATCATCACTGCACCTGCCGTCCGTCGAAGAGCCGCACCGTGCGGTGCGTGCGCTCGGCCAGCCGCGGATCGTGGGTGACCATCACGACCGTGGCCCCCTCGGCGTTGAGGCCTTCCAGGATGTCCATGATCTCGTCGCCCATCTGGCTGTCGAGGTTGCCCGTGGGCTCGTCGGCGAGCAGGATGCTCGGCCGGCCGACGATGGCGCGGGCGATCGCGACCCGCTGCTGCTGGCCGCCCGAGAGCTGCGTCGGGAAGTGGCGCGTGCGCGACGAGAGGCCCACGCGGTCGAGCGCCGCGAGCGCCGCCTTCCTGCGCTCCTTGTTGGACATCTTCCTGTAGAGCAACGGGATCTCCACGTTGTCCAAAACCGAGAGATCGCTCACCAGGTGGAACTGCTGGAAGATGAACCCGATCCTTTCGTTCCGGACGCGGGCGAGCGCGCGGTCCCCCTGGCCGTTGATGCTGATGCCGTCGAGCTCGACCTTGCCTGCCGACGGCTCGTCGAGCAGGCCCATCAGGTTGAGCAGTGTGCTCTTGCCGCAGCCCGAGGGACCCATGATCGAAACGAATTCACCTTTTTCGACCGCCAGGTTGATGTTGTCGAGCGCGGTCGTTTCGATGCGATCGGTGCGGTACATCTTGCTGACCTGGTCCAAATGGATCATGGTTTTCTCCTGATCTTATCTGAGGCTCACCTGCTGCAGGTGAACGGAATCGCTCATGTCGGAGAGGATCACTTCCTCTCCTTCCGCAAGGCCGTCGAGGACCTCGTAATGGTCGTACCCGGTGACGCCGAAGCGCACGGTCCGGCGGACGGCGTGGTCGCCGTCCACGACGAACACCGGCTCCACCGCGCCGCCCTTCGAGAACGGTCCCTTGGGCACCCGCAGCGCGCCGGCCCGGGAGGCCGTGACCACCAGCACGTCCGCCCGCAGCGCGTTGCGCAGCTTGGGATGGCGGGCGTCGTCGAGGTCCACGGCGAACTTGACCGCGCCATTCTCGATCGTGGGGTAGACGGTGGCGAGCCGGCCGGATAGAGGCTGGCCGTCGATCATGACCCGCACGGGCAGCCCGGGGGAGAGGCGGGAGGAGTGGACATCCGACACCGTGGCCTCGACCCGGAAGGAGTCGAGGTCCGCGATGCGGGCGATGACCTCGCCGGTGCGGATCGTGGCGCCCTCCTGGGGGATGACCCAGGTGAGGACGCCGGCGCGGTCCGAGCGGGTGGTGGCGAGCTCCAGCCGGCGCAGGGCGCCCGCGCGCTCCTTGTGCAGGGTCTGGAGGTCGAGCCCCAGCCCCTGTACTCGGGCCTGGGCCGAGCGCCGCTCGTCCTCGACCGAATCCTCCAGTTGCGAGAGCTCGATGCGCGCCTTCTTGGCCTCGACCTCCGAAGCCTTCAGGTTCTGCTCGGAGACGAGGCCGTCCTTGCGCAACGTGCGGTTCTGCTCGGCGCGATACTCGGCGGCCTCGGCGTCGAGGCGACTGGACTCGATGCGGCCGCGCAGGTCGCGCAGGCTCTTGTCGAGGGCGAGGCGGACCTGCTCCTGCTCGTTGACCTTCTTCGCGAGGTTGTCCTCGATGGTTTCGAGAGCCAGCCGGTACTGCGACGTATCGAGCCGCAGGATCTCCTCCCCGGCGCGCACGGTCTCGCCCGGCCGCTTGAGGATCTTCTCGACCCGGGCGTCCACCGGGCTCGACAGCACACCCTCGAAAGCGGGGATGACGGTGCCGGACGCCTCGACGATCCCTTCGATGGGTCCCCGGTCCACCCTGCCCGTCCGGATCCGGTCGCGCTCCACGGAAGGCCGCAGCCACCCGGGCAGCAGCACGAGGACGGCCACGAGCAATCCCAGGGAAGCGGCCCCCCAGGCCAATCGGCGTCCGATCCGGTGCCGCTGAAAGCTCTGATCCAGTTCACGGTCCATGTGCGTTCTCTCCTCGGTCGGCCACCTGAGAGAGCACGGGACGTGCCACAGGCTAAGTGATTGAGATTGCTACGATTGAGGAAATCGTGGTGGCTACGGAAACGTCCGAGTTCGGGCGGGGTGTCCGGAAATGAACGGTGGCTGGCCTGTTGCGGATGCGCGTGGAGCGGTTATACTCTGAGGAAGGTACGGGTGCCCGCGAAGGAACTCGGGTTCCCGCAACCTGATCCGGGAGGAGGGGTCGCGAACCATGTCAAGACGAGCGGTCATTCGCAAGGAAAGAGCGGACGTGATGACACCCGCCTCCGAAGAGGAGATGGTCAAGAGGAGGCGCTTTATCGAGATGCTCCGCGAACAGATGGCTGTTCCTCCCACGGAGGAAGAATTGGAGCTCTGGCAAGAATTCAAGGCTTCCCTTGAGAGGGGACGCTGAAGTTTTCCCTTCACCATGCCTCTACCCCTGCTCCTGGACAGCAATATCCTGTCTCGAGTCGTGCGGCCTGAGGTCGGCGAAAACCAGACGCTCTTTGCGGCTGTGTCTTCTCTGTTCCAAGACGAGCGGTTTGAGCCCTGCGTCCCTGAAATCATCGATTACGAGATGCGCCGGAAGCTTCTGCATGTCGGCCATCACCGCCACCAGGGTAGAAAGTGGGCGCTCAAGGCTCTGGCCAATCTTGACAAGATGGCGGCACTGGGTTACCTGCCCCTCACCACGAGCGCTATGAGATTGGCTGCCGAGATCTGGGCACAGACGCGTGCCGACGGGCAATCCAGAGCCCCTGAAGAGAGCCTCGACGTTGACGTGATCCTGGCCGCCCAGGCCAGGCATGCGGGTGGGTGTGTCGTCACGATGAACGAACGGCACTTCAGGAAGATCGTCGACATCTTCGACTGGCGTCCGTACCTGCCATCCAATTAAGCTCTGTCCGTGCCCACCTACCTCGACCTCGAGACCTGGCCCCGGCGCGAGCAGTTCCACTTCTTCAAGGGGTATGACAACCCCTTCTTCAACGTCTGCGTCCAGATGGACGTGACCGGCCTTCGGCAGCTCGCCCGCTCCCGCAAGGACGTCCCATTCTTCCTCACCTACCACTATCTGGCTCTCAAGGCGGCCAACGAAGTGGAGCCGTTCCGGTACCGGCTGCGCGGGGACCGGGTGCTCGTCTACGACAGGATCCATATCGGGACCACCATTCTTCTCGACGGCGAGCGCTTCGGCTTCTGCTACTTCGACTGGGACGACGACTTCTCCCGATTCGCAGCCAGAGGCACCGCCGCGCTGGCGACACTCCGCTCCGGCGACGGCCGGCTGGAGCCGCGCAGGGACCGGGACGACCTCATCCACAGCTCGGTCCTGCCCTGGATCTCCTTCACCAGCTTCGCCCATGCCCGCAAGAAGGACCGCGAGGACTCGGTCCCCAAGATCGTCTTCGGCAAGGTTTTCCAGGACGGCGAGCGCTCCCGCATGCCGGTCTCCGTGGAAGTGCACCACGCGCTCATGGACGGCGTTCACGTCGGAAGATACCTCGAACGGCTGGCGGGCTACTTCGCCGATCCCGCCGCCCCGCTCGGCATATAATTCCTCCTGGGAGGTGGCTCATGACCCTGCACGAGATCCTCGCAGACATCCACTCGCTCGAAGAGGAGATGCTGGAGTTCGAACGCAAGTACGGCCTGCGGTCTGAGACGTTCTATGCCGCCTACAGCAACGGCGAGGAGCCGGAGGACGATCGCTGGGTCTTGGACTTCAGTGAATGGGCGAGCATCTACCGCACGTGGCTCGCCAGGCAGGCGGAGTACCGCAACGAGATTCAGCGGATTCAGGGCAACTCACCCAGCCTGGAGGGATTGATCCGGGTGGTCGCATGACCGATCCCCTGCGCTCTCCCGAGGACTACGAGCTCTTTCTCTACTCCCTTCCAGAGCGCTTCCCCGCCATCCGCCGCTCCACTCTGATCTTCGTCCGGCGAGGTCACTCTCTGGCACGAGTTTCGGGTGAAGTCCTGTTCGATCGGGACGTGAGGCTCGTGGTCCTGGAACGCCTGGTGTTCGATCGCCGGCCGGGCCTTATCGAAAGCTACGGGTACGAGGTATACCAGGGGCAGGAAAAGCTCTACTGGTACGATCCGCAGCCGCATCCCAACGATCCCGAGCTGCAGAGCACCCACCCTCACCACAAGCACGTCCCTCCGGACATCAAGCACAACCGCATGCCGGCTCCCGGCATGAGTTTTACCCGTCCGAATCTCCCTGAGTTGATCCGTGAGATCGGAGATCTGTTGGGCGCTTCCGCAGGACCCGGCGATAGGATGGCCCCATGATCGAGCTGATCTGCGCCGCGACTTGAAGCACCTGCCGCAAGGCGGTCGCCTTGCTGGATCAGAGGGGGATCGAGTACCGCTACCGGGAGTACAACCGGGAGCCGCTGTCCGAGAAGGAGATCCGCGAGGTGCTGCGCAAGCTGGGCCTGCGCCCGCGCGCCGTGCTGCGCAAGAACGACCTGGGCTTCACCGGCGACGAGCCGGACAGGGAGCTGATCGCCGCCATGGCACGCCATCCCGGCCTGCTCCAGCGCCCTATCGGGGTGCTCGGGGGCAGAGCCGTGGTCGGCCGGCCGCCGGAGCGGCTTCTGGAGCTGTTGGAGGAGCGATGACCGAGGACCGCCGAGGACACGTGCAGCCGATCTCCGTGCAGTGGGGAGACATGGACTCCATGGGACACGTCAACAATGCCAGGTACTTCACCTGGTGCGAGTCGGCCCGGATGAGCTACTTCGCGGCGGTGCACATGTACGATCACCAGGAGGGAGAGAAGCACGGTCCGGCGCTCGCCGCCGCCCACCTCAACTTCCGCCAGCAGGTGCGCTACCCCGCCGAGCTCGACGTGATCACCCGCGTCTCCGAGATCGGCCGCAGCAGCTTCCGGATGGAGTACGAGATCGTCTACCGCGGCCCCGAAACCCTGGGCGAGCGGGTGGCCGACGGCCACGGCGTCATCGTCTGGGTCGACTACGGCACCGGCCGGTCCATCCCCCTGCCGGAGAGCCTGAAGCGGGAGATCCGGCGGTTCGAGGGGATGGAGGATAGAATCGAACCGTCATGAGAGCCGCGGAAGCCCGCGAAGTCCATATCGGGAAGGTCGTCCGCAACGCGGTCCTCTTCAACCTGGGCCGGCCGCAGGCCGGTATGGGAGGTGCCGTGCAAAGCGACGACCTGCTGGAGGCCGTGAGCCGCCTCTTCGTCCTTCTCGAGGAACGGCGGACCGACTACCTCCTCGTCGGGGGAGTCGCGCTCCTCAAGTACGTGGAGGGCCGCAACACCGAGGACATCGACCTCATCATGGCGCTGTCCTCCCTGGAGAAGCTGCCCGAGATCCGGATCGAGGGGCGGGACGACGACTTCGTCCGCGGCTCGTTCGACGGGCTCCAGATCGACCTCCTCCTGACCCGGAACCCGCTCTTCGAGAAGGTCCGGCGGCGCTACGCCACGACCCAGCGCTTCGTCGAGAGGGAGATCCCCTGCGCCACGGTGGAGGGCCTGCTGCTCCTCAAGCTGTACGCCCTGCCCTCGCTCTACCGTCAGGGGAGCTTCGCCCGCGTCGCACTCTACGAGGGTGACATCGCCACCCTGATGCACGACTACCGTCCGCCGGTCGAGCCGCTCTTCGAGGAGCTGAAGGAGCACCTGAGCGCCACCGACCTGGCCTCTCTCCACAAGATCGTCGGGGAGATCGAGGAGCGCATCGAGCGCTTCGACCGGCAGTAGATCCTCCGGCGCGGTAAGATCCTCCGCGCAATGAAGACCGCGGTCCGCATCCTGTTGACGCTCGCCCTGCCGGGGCTCCTCGGCTGCGCCGGCACGCGCACCAGCCCGGAGACAATGCCAACGGCGAAGCGCCTGACGGCCCTCGACGTCCTCCGGCAGCGCGAGCGCGACACGCAGTGGAACGCCGCCAGCCTGCTCGAGGCGGACCTGGACCAGGATGGTACGGACGACTACGCCCTGACCGGTATCCGCGGCAACCGGTTCGTCGTAGGGATCGTGCAAGGCCCGCTCGGCGAGTCCTGTCGCCACTGGACCCTGGAGTTCCCCTGGGACGGCACGCAGGACGCGCTCTGCTCCCGCGAGGCGCGGATCGAGCTGGAGAAGATCGAGGAAGAGGGCTCGCCCGCCAGGCCGGGGATCAATCTCCACGACGACAAGTGCGACGCCTTCCACATCTTCTGGGACCCGGAGCAGCAGGCCTACGACTGGTGGCGGCTCTGAGGAGCCCCCGGTGCCTCCACGCGTCCATGACCCCCTCGAAGGCCGCGACCGTCTCGGCCGCTATGAGCTGATCCGGCGGATCGGCAGCGGCGGCGTGGCCGTCGTCTACCGCGGGTGGGACCCCGAGCGGGAAGCCGACGTGGCGATCAAGATCTGCACGAGCGCCAACCCGAAGCTCCGCCGGCGCTTCCTGCTCGAAGCCCAGATCGCCGCGGCGCTGCAACACCCGAACGTCACGCGGGTGCTGGATCTCGGCTCCGAGGATGATTGTCCCTACCTCGTCCAGGAGCTGCTCGAAGGCGAAGACCTGAGCGCCTGCATCAAGCGGCGGGACCCGATGACGCTCCGCGAGCGCATCGCGGTGCTCGTCCAGATCGCCCGCGGGCTCGCCCACGCCCACGCCCAGGGCGTCCTCCACCGCGACGTCAAGCCGCGCAACATCCGCGTGCTGCCCGACGGCTCGGTCAAGATCATGGACTTCGGCTTCGCCAAGCTGCTCGATCGGGATCTCAACCTCACGACCAAGGGGGTCGCCATCGGCACGCTCGGCTACGTCTCCCCCGAGCAGTTCCGCGGCGAGCAGGTGGACGCCCGGGCGGACGTCTTCTCCTTCGGCGTCCTGGCCTACGAGCTGCTCACCGGCACGCGCCCGTTCGCCGGCACCAGCTTCCCGGAAATCTCCCGCCGGCTCCTGGAAGAAGACCCACGGCCCCTGCACGAGCTCAACCCCGAGTGCGATCCCCGGCTCTCCGGCCTGATCGCCGCCTGTCTGGTCAAGGACCGGGAATGGCGCCTCGCCGGCTTCGAGCCCATCCTGCGCGAGCTCGAAGCGCTCCAATCCGCCCTGCGATAGACTTTGCCCAAATGACAGACATGATCTACGACACCCTGATCGTCGGCGGTGGGCCGGCCGGGCTCACCGCGGCTCTCCACCTCGCCTGGCACGGCCGCAAGGTGCTAGTCCTCGACCGCGTAAGCGGCCCGCTTTTCTTCACTCTGGAGAAGCTCAACAACGTGCCCGGCATGCCTCACGTGCGCGGCATCGACATCCAGAAGAGCTTGAAGGAACAGGCCAGGGACATGGGCGCCGAGATCCGCCGCGCCAACATCGTGAAGGCCGAGGGGCACGATGGGGACTTCCTCCTCACCGGCGACAAGGGCGAGACCTTCCACGGACGCACCCTGCTCCTCGCGACCGGCGTGGCCCGCTACCATCCGCTCGTGGACGGCGACTACACCCCCTGTTTCCACTACGCGGGCAAGGGCAACCTCTTCTACTGCTCGGACTGCGAAGCGCCCGAGGTGCGGGGTAAGGACACGATCGTGATCGGCGTGGGCTCCACGGACAGCGCGGCCGGCATGGCGCTGGGCCTCTCCCGCTATACCGACCGCCTGCGCGTTCTCACCACGACCGAGCCCGGCCTGCCCGAGCGCCACGCGGAAAAGCTGAAGGAGAAGGGGATCGAGGTGATCCCCGGGAAGATCCAGCGGCTGCTGGGAGAGGACAAGATGCTCACCGGCCTCGAGCTAGAGGACGGCCGCACGCTGAACGCCGAAGCCTTCTTCGTCTCGAGCCCCGCGCTGGGCCGGACCGATCTGGTGCAGCAGCTCGGGATCGAAATGGCCTCGACCGGCCATCACGCGCAACCGCAGTCGCAGCGGGGGGACACGAACGTCCCCGGAGTCTGGATCGCGGGAGACATCCGCCCCATGACCCAGCAGGTGGCTGTGGCCATGGGCACCGGCAACATCGCGGCGGTGATGATCGATCAGGTCCTGCGGAAGCAGGACATCGGGTAGGAAGAAAAGCCCCCCTCCCCGGCCGGGAAGGGGGCTCGATCCATCAGCAGTTCCCCGCCCGGTGGGCGCACACGCTGTTGAGCACGCTCGTGAACTTCGAATCCGGGATGGAGGCTCCCTGCAGCTTCACCGCGGCCGAGGAGTTGAGGGTCGAGATCGCTCCGACCCACTTCACCAGCGCCGCATTGTCTCCGAAGTCCTGGATCAGCGGTCCGCCGGCCGAGCCTCCGCGCATGTCGGAGCCGAAGAGGACGTTGCTCGGCGACTGCGTCTTGGCGTCCTTGGCTGTGACCTGGTGGAGCTTCTCGCCGTTGTCGAAGCTGCTCGTATAGGCGAGCAGGTGCGCATGGTTCGGACGCAGGCGCTGGGTGGCGTAGCCGAGATAGCCCACCACGTCGCCGATCGTCCGGAGAGAGCCGTCGAACACCAGGTCCTCGACCTCGATCAGCCCGTAATCCGTGGCGTTGGGGAGCTTGCCCTTGCCGGTCGTCCAGGCGGAAGGCACGCTGACGAACTCCCACTCCCAGGAGCCGAACGGAGCGACGCCGTCCCGGTAGGCAGGGACGAACTCGAAGTTGGTGAAGAAGCCCGGACTGGTCGTGCCGCTGTGGATGCACTGCGCCGCGGTCGCGACGACCCGGTTGCGAATCACGGCCGCCGAGCAGTAGAAGTCCCCCTGGCCCGGGATGGTGAAGAACAGCTTGCCCACCGTGCTGTAGGGATAGCTGCGGTCGGCCGAAACGGGCACGAGCCGCGAGCTGGTGAAATAGCCGCCGCCGCTGCCCGACGCCGGCTCGGCGAGGGAATCGAGGTCCTCGGCGGATAGCGCTGCCATCTCGCGGTCCTGGGGCTCGAACAGCCGGTTCGACGAGTTGGCGCGAACGCCGGCGATGGGAGCGCGCCCCACGGCGGACTGGCTCTCCAGGGCGGCCTCCGCGGCCTCCAGGGCCTCTGGGAACGGATCGATGCCGGGCTCCGCCTGCTGCAGGGGCAGCGGTCGGGCCGCGGCGTAGCGCTCCGCCGTCCAGTGCTTCTCCGCCTTCTTCTGCGTGTTCGAAAGGCTCACCGTGCCCGCGATGGCGGTTGCCGGGAGCAGGATCGTCGCAATACCGAGCTTCAGGAACTTCGGGATACGCATGGCACCCTCCTCGGGGAAGTTGTAAGGACAGCTTACTCCAAAGAGGAGTGGCCGGGAGCCGTCATCCATTTCCCGCGATAGACTCTCCAACGGAGGGCGTCCATGGACATCATCTGCCTCGACGAGAAGGGCTGTCTGTACCTCTCCCCGAAGATCGAAGATTGGGAGGCGGTGGCAAAGCACGGCATCACCGTGGTGATCGACCTCGAAGGGGATCTCGACCACTGCATCCCCACGATGCCGAACCACGTCCTCTACCTCTACTACCCGATCTACGACGAGGACCTCCCGGACATGCACAAGCTCCAGGCCGTAGCCCGGCTCGGGGCCTCGATGGTGGAAGCCGGTCACCGGGTCCTCTCCCACTGCGGCATGGGCTACAACCGTTCCGCCCTGGTCGCGGGCCTGATCCTCCACCACTTGGGAGTGCCCGGCCCCGAAGCCGTCCGCCTCCTCAGAGACCGCCGCCCGGGGGCGCTGTTCAACGAGGTGTTCGCGGAGTATCTGCTGGGACTTTAAGATGGATCCCGTCTGGTGGTTCGCGTTCCGCGGGCAGGAGCTGCTGGTCCGTATCGAGGAGCGGAAGGCAGCTTTGCCGGGCCCGGAGGAATGGGCGGCGCTCGGGCTTTCCCTGGAGGAGCCGCATCTCGTGGGCGAGCTGCGCGGGAGCGCGGCCTATGCCGTGGGGCTCGATCCGGAGATGCCGCCTCCGGAAGGGATGCAGCTCCTCGGGCTGCGCAAGCTGTGGGGGCGGCTCGACGAGGAGGTCTGGAAGCTCGCGGGGCGGGCGGTCCAGATCGTGGAGTGGGACCGCAATCATCGGTTCTGCGGACGGTGCGGCACTCCGACCGCCTCCCAGCCTTCCGAGCGGTCGCGCACGTGCCCGAGCTGCGGCTTGCAGCATTTCCCCCGGCTCTCCCCTGCTGTCATCACGCTCGTCGAGGACGACGAGGGCCGCGCCCTCCTCGCCCGGTCTCCCCATTTCGTGCCCGGCGTCTACAGCACCATTGCCGGATTCGTGGAGCCCGGGGAATCGCTCGAGGAGGCGGTGGCGCGCGAGGTGCGCGAGGAGGTCGGGGTCGAGCTCCGCGACATCCGCTACTTTGGCAGCCAGCCGTGGCCGTTCCCCAACTCCCTCATGATCGGCTTCACGGCCCGGTATGCCGGCGGCGAGGTGCGCATCGATCCCACCGAGATCGAGGACGCCCGCTGGTTCACCCTCGACGACCTGCCCCTCATCCCGCCCCGGCTGAGCATCGCCCGCGAGCTGATCGACGACTACCTCGCCCGCCATGGCCGCGCCGGCACCGGCCGCGAAGCCGTCTGGCGCTGACGGCCCGACCGTGGCAAGATACAGCCCAGCGATTTCGGATCGGAACCGGAAAAGGTCATGGCTGGCTCGTCCTCAGCGGCGGCCCGGGTGCCGTTCGGCAGGCTCGGCGACGCCGCGCTGCTCAAGCGCTTCGCGACCGCGTTCGGCCTGTCTCCACGGGCCGGGATCGCCGGCCGCGAGGTCCTGGACCCCCTGTACTCCAAGCTCCCGGGACGATTCCCTCCCCTCTTCGAGCAGCTCGTCACCTCCTATGAATGGGACGGCGAGGTCGATGTGGGGCCGTTCCGCCTGCTCCCCAATCCCGTGGATCGGGAGGGCTCCGGGCTGGAGGGCGGGTTCATCCCCTTCGGGATCGGGCCAGACGGCGGCTGGGTGTGCTTCGATACGGAGCGGCGGCGGAACGACCGGGATTGTCCGGTGGTGCAGGATCGGGAAGAGATCGCGCCGAGCTTCAAGGCCCTGATGGAACGGCTAACCTGACACTCCCGCTTCTTCAACCTCCGCCGCCGGCGCTCTCCTGAGCAGCTCGTCCAGGCGCGCACGGGCGTCCGCGGGATCCACCTCCCCCTGGGGAAGGTAGACCACCATCCAGACGCGCTCGGTCCCCTCGTGCACCCGCACCCTCTCGCTGTCCGTGATCGGCGTGCTGAAGGGACCCTGCCCGTCTTCGAGCAGCGGCTTGCCTTCCAGGTTGAAGGGACCGCGGAGCGACTGGACCGTCTCCCCCGGACGGCCCGCGCGGAGAACAACCGGCGGAGTGAAGGTCCCGTCCGCCGAGGCGCAGCAGGGCACGGCCAGCTCCACCGAGAGGCAGTTGTTCAAGTCCACGAACGGATGGATCGCCGGCAGCTCCTCGCCCTTGAGCAGCCTCCTCAGGAGAGCCTCGGACGAGGGACGGTAGCGGGTGGGATCGCAGCCGGCGGCGCGAAACAGTTTGCGGATCGCGGCCACTACAGGATGAGACGAAAGGCCGTCCCCCTCGAAGTTCGCACGGGCGACCTCCGCCACCTCCCGACGGAGCGCGGCGAGCGGCCCATCCTCCCCCAGCCGAAGCCGCAGCCGGATCCAGAGCAGCTCCCAGCCGGGTAGCTCGTGGCGCACCTCGAAGGAGAGAGGCCGGTTCGTCATGAGCCCGGATCTTCTCACAGCCGGGACCCCCGGCTGCCTCTTTGAAACTCAGGTGCCGTGCACCGGCCGAAAGGAGTTGCTGCCATGCGCTCCGTCCTCCCCGCACTCTTGTGTGCCGTTCTTCTGATCCCCATCGCCGCCAACGCCACCCTGCCGACCGTCTGGCGCGAGCTCGAGCCGATCTTCGGCGGCCCGGTCCAGCGCATCACCGTGGATTCGGCCGGCGCGGTCTGGCTCTCCACACCCGGCGGCGTGTTCAAGTCGACCGACGCCGGAGCGAGCTGGGCCTCCGCCCGCGGCGACCTGCCGAGCGTCCCCACCGGCGGCGCGATCCTGGCCGATCCGGTGACCGCCGGCACGGTCTACCTCTGGATGACCCAGGGCTTCTACCGCACCACGGACGGCGGGACCACCTGGACCCGCCTCCCCCTGGAGCTGCCCGCGGGCGTCTACGTCAACGAGATCGCCGTCGCCCCCTCGGACCCCACCCGCCTCTTCGTCGCTACCTGGGGGGACTACGTCTACCGCTCCCTCGACCATGGCGCGACCTGGGAAAAACGGGCGGGCGGGCTCTCCGGCGGCTCGAGCGGCCCCTCCTACATCACCGCGATCGCCGTCGATCCCGCCGACGGGGACCGCGTCTACACGAGCACCTGGCGGGGCCGCCTCTTCCGCAGCGACGACGGCGCCACGACTTGGAGCCAGATGTCAGACTCCGGCACCTGGGCCAACACCCAGATGCACGTGGCCGCCTCCAGCCCGAACGTCCTCTACATGCTCCACGATGAGCACTGGTTCGGCCGCGGCACGGTGTTGCGCAGCGCCGACCACGGAGACACCTGGACCGCAACAGCCCGTCCGGACGGACCCGGCGAGACCTGGCAGCTCGCCGTCGATCCCACGGACGAGGACGTGGTCTATGCCGCCTCCGCGGGCGGCCTCTCCAGGAGCATGGACGGCGGCGGGTCGTGGACCCGGGTCCTGGAGCCGTCCGGGCGACCCGAGATGGCCTCGGTCGGATTGGATCCGGGCAACGTCTCCCGGGTCTACGGCGGCTCCGCGATCAACGGGCTCCACCGCTCGCTCGACGGCGGGACTTCCTGGGAGGAGAGCAACGACGGCCTCGCCGCCACGCTCTTCACCGCCCTGGAGATCGTCCGCGACGCCCCGGCCACGGTCTACGCGGGCGTCCAGGGGATGGGGCACCTCAAGAGCACGGACGGCGGCTGGACCTGGGCCGCGATCGGCACGGCGCAGGGGCTGCAGGACCATTACATCGGCGCGCTGGCCGCTCATCCCGCGGACCCGGACACCGTGGTCCTCTCCACCTCGGACAGCACGTCCGGACACCTCTGGCGGAGCACCGACGGCGGCATCTCCTTCACCGAGACGGCCACCGGCTACGGCCCGAGCTGGCTGCGGTTCAACCCGCACACGCCGGCGGTCGTGAGCGCCTCCGTCTCCGACTGGCAGGGCGGCTTCCTGCGCTCCGCCGACACCGGCGCGAGCTGGTCGGTCCCCTACTTCTGGTACATCTACCCCCTGGGCTACGACTACCATCCCACGCTCGCGAACGTGGTCTTCAGCGTCGCCAACCAGTACACGGGCGGCGCCCTGACGACGCTGCACGTGGTCTGGTCGAGCGACGCCGGCGCTTCCTGGACGGGGAGCCCGCTCACCACCAGCCTGTGGGGGAGCGATCTCGCCCTGGACCAGAACGATCCGGCAACCCTGTACATGTCGAGCGAGCTGGCCGGCGAGGGGACGCGGGGGATCTACAAGCTCGCCGTGACCTACAGCGGCGGCAACGTCGCCTCGGTGACGCGGGTCCCGGGCACGTTCAACAGCGGCCTGACCGACACCAAGGTCCTGCGGCTCGTCTACGACAAGACCCACTCGGCGCTCTACGCGGCCACGCCGAGCGGCGTCTTCCGCTCGCTCGACCAGGCGGCGACGTGGACCCCGCTCCCCGGGCTCCCCCATCCGCCGGGGCAGTACCTGGCGGTGATGCCGGACGGCTCGCGCCTCCTCGCCGGCACCTCGGCCGGAGTCTGGGAGCTGGGGCCGAACGCTCCACCCGTGGCCGGCGATCAGAGCGCCTCCACCGCGGAGGACACCCCGCTCGACCTGACTCTCGCCGGCTCGGACCCGGACGGCGACACCCTGACCTTCTCCATCGTCTCCGGACCGCAGCACGGCAGCCTCTCCGGCACCCCGCCCGGCGTCACCTACATGCCGGACGCGGACTGGTTCGGCCCCGACGCCTTCACCTTCGAGGTGAGCGACGGCAGCGGCACCGGCCAGGCCGCGGTCAGCCTCGCGGTCACGCCGGTCAACGATCCGCCGTTCTTCGATCCCATCGCCGGCGTGTCGGTCCCCCACGGCTCCGGCCCGCTGACCGTCCAGGTCACGGGGATCGTCCCCGGGCCGGCCAACGAGTCGGACCAGACCGTGACCCTGAGCGCCCTCTCGGATGCTCCGGGCGTGGCGTCCGGCCCGGTGATCTCCTGGGGCGGACCGGTCCTCCTGGACGAGGTCTTCTTCGGCGGCGCCGGGGACCAGCAGGGCCGGGGGATCGCGCTCGCGAACGGCGCGCTCTGGCTGTCGGCCTATTCCACGGACCAGGGAGGCGAAGGGCTGGTGGCCCGGTTCGACCTGCCGCCGGGACCGGCTCCGGCGTGGTCCCGCCTCTGGCCGGCTCAGCCCGGGTGGGACGAGCTGCCCGGCATCGGCGCATCGGAGGAAGGGGTCTACGCCGCCGGCCGGAGCTGGAGCCAGACCACGGACGGCGTCGGCGACAAGGAGGCCAAGGGCGTGGTGGTCAAGCTGAACCCGGACGGCTCGGACGGCCCCGAGGCCACCGGCGCGGTCTGGGTGCACAAGCCGCACTTCCACCCCTACACCGGCCACGAGGGATTCCACGCGGCAACCCTGAAGGAGGAGGCCGGCCAGCCCCGGCTCTACGCCGCGGGCGCAGCCCAGGTCAACGGGTGCAACCACCGGCCCATGGCCATGAAGATGGACGCGGCGGGGAGCGAGACCTGGCGCTTCGCCGACACGAGCGGCACCTGCGGCGACGCCATGGCCCTCGCCCTGGCCGTGGACGGCGGCAGCGTCTACCTGGCCGGGAGGGTGGTCGCGAGCGGCGTGGCCTACCCCTACCTGGCGAAGCTCTCCGCGGCGGACGGGACCCTGCAGTGGGAGCGCAGCGGCGCGACCCACTTCCCGAGCGGAACCCTCTACGCCGTGGCGGTCGCGAACGGCAAGGTCTACGTGGGCGGCTGGCAGGCAGGCGCGGGCGGTGAGGACTGGCTGCTCGACGCCTGGAGCGAGGACGGGACCCACCTCCCGCTGGCGAGCCCGCCGTCCGGCGGCGGCCGCGCGGACCGGATCACCGGGCTGGCGGCCTCCGGCTCGCGCCTCTGGGCCGTGGGCCACACCCGCAGCGACGACGATCCCGACGGCAACGGCGGCCTCGGCTTCGCGGACGGCGTGCTCCTCGAGCTGAGCCCGGACACCGGCGCGGCTTTCTCGGCGATCCAATACGGCATTGCGAGCGGCCAGGACGAGACCTTCGAGGCCATCGCGGTCTCCGGCATGAACGTCTACGTCGTGGGCGCGGCGAACGGCGATGCGGTCCTCCTGCGCTATGCCCTCACGACGGCCGACCTCCAGCTCGATCCGCTCGCGCCGGGCACCGCGATCCTCACGGTGACGGCCGACGACGGGCAGGCGGAGAACAGCACCTTCTCCCGGACGTTCACGGTGACCGTGACCAACGATCCTCCCGGCGCGGTGGACGACTCCGCGACGACCCCCGCGCTGACGCCGGTCGAGATCGCCGTGCTGGGGAACGACCAGGATCCCGAGGGGGATCTCGTGGTGCTCGCCGGCCACACGCAGGGCGCCAACGGCTCGGTGACCTGCGGCGCGTCGTCCTGCACCTACGCTCCGGACCTGGGCTTCCAGGGCTCCGACAGCTTCACCTACACGATCGCGGACGGCTTCGGCGCCGAGGACACGGCCGCGGTCTCCGTGACCGTGACACCCTCGCCCGGGTTCGACTACTACACGGTCGCTCCCTGCCGTCTCCTCGACACCCGCACCGGCAGCCCGCTGGCCTCGGGGACGCTGCGCACCGTGGCGATCACGGGCTCCTGCGGCATCCCGGCCACGGCCAGGGCGGTGATGGTCAATGCCACGGTGGTCGGTTCCACGGCGACCGGATACCTCGTCCTCTTCCCGGGCGGCACCCCGGTGCCCGGCACGAGCGTCATCAACTTCGTCGCCGGCCAGACCCGGGCGAACAACGCGCACCTGGTGCTCGCCCCGAGCGGCGCCGGGACCGTCGAGGCCCTGGCGACCCTGCAAGGCGGCTCCGGTCAGGTCCACCTGATCCTGGATGTGAACGGGTACTACGAGTGAGAGGGACCTACTTGAGCGTCACCCGGACGATGGTGCCGTCGTGGCGCAGCTCGACCAGGTTGGACTGGATGTCGGTCACCAGGAAGCCCTGGTAGCTCTCACCCTTGGCCAGGACCTTGTCGTTGATCAGCGCCACGGGTTGGGTGGCCGAAAAGGCGATGCCGTTCAGCCGCAGCGAACCGCCTTCGGGAAGGGGGATCTCGCGGACGTAGGTCCGGATCTCGGGCGCGGGCGTCGGCGCTGGAGTGGGCTCCGGAGTCGGAACGGGTTCGGGAGCGGCGGGAGCCGGAGTGGGCTCGGGCTCCGGAGCCGGCGGCGGGGTCGGGGCCGGAGTTTCAATCACGGGCTCCGGCGTCGGTTTGGGCACCGGAGTCGGCTCGGGAGTCGTTTCCAGGATGGCGACCGGACGCTGGGGCGGCGGCTCCGGAGCGGCCGGAGCTTCGGCGACCCGGGCCTGGGGCCGAGGCTCGGGCGAGCTGCCGCGTCCCAGATAGATACCGAGCGCGATTCCGGCGACCACGAGGAGGGCAACGGCCGCTCCTACCAGGGCGGGAGGGATACCAGAGCGCCTCCTCGAGGCGATGGGCGGGAGCACCGGCACGTGCCGGTAGGCCTCGTCCCGTTTCACCGCATCCTGGCGGGCGGCTTCCTGGCGCGCGCGCCTCAGCGCCTCGTCGATCAGGCTCAAAAGTTCCCCTCCAGCTCGCGGACGGCCCGCCTCACGTGCCGCCGGGTCAGGTGGTCGTCCCCTTCCACATAGCCGCAGAGGAGCGCCTTGTCGCAGACGGCGTTGACCAGCCGGGGCACGCCCCCGGAGTAGCGGTAGATGCTGCCGAGCGCCCAGCGGCTGAAGCTCGGCCGCCCGTTCGCACCCACCACCTGGAGACGATGCTGGATGTAATGCTCCATCTCCTGGCGCGATAGCGGCGCCAGATGGTAGCGCACCGTGATCCGCTGCCGGAGCTGGCGCAGACCCGGATCGTCCAGCTTCTCGCGCAGCTCGGGCTGGCCGAGGAGCACGATCTGCAGCAGCTTGCGCTGGTCGGTCTCCAGGTTCGACAGCAGGCGGATCTGCTCCAGCAGGTCGTGGCTCAGGTCCTGAGCCTCGTCGATCAGGAGCACCACGTCGTTGCCCTCGGCGAGCTGGTCGAGAAGGTATTGATTGAGCCTCTGTAACCCGATGACCCGATCATCGGACCCCTCCAGGCCGAGCTCGATCAGGATCGAGCGCAGGAGCTGGTCGCCCGTCAGGCAGGGGTTCAGGATCAGCGCCGTCCGGTATTGCGGCCCGAGGTCTTCCAGCAGCGCCCGGCAGACCGTGGTCTTGCCCGCTCCCACCTCGCCCGTGATCTGGATGAACCCCTTGCGCTCCCGCAGCCCGAACAGGATGTGGTTGTACGCCTCGCGATGGCGGTCGCTGAAGAAGAGAAAGCGCGGATCGGGCGTGATGTTGAACGGCGCTTCGCGGAAGCCGTAGAAGTCGTTGTACATCCTGTCTCTACTCTCTCACAGCCCGGCCCTTCCTCCTCTTGTATACGCTCCCGGAGCCGATTTCGGCCAGCGGCCGGTACTGCCGGCGAATCTGCTGCGCCAGCGGCAGGTCCGGCGGCATCTTCCAGGTCAGAACGTAGTCGACCCGCCCCCGGTATTCCGCCAGCCGCACGGCCTCGGGGTTCGCCTCCAGGGTGTAGTTGTCCATCCTCCCCATCGCCGGCCGGAAGCGCACCGGGAAGTAGCCGGCCCACGCTTCGTAGTTGTCCCAGTCGATCAGCCCCTTTTCGGCAGCGGCATAGCCGATCAGGTGCCCGAGCGCGCCGAACGCGGGGGAGGTGATGTCGCGCGTGAACAGGATCGGCAGGACCCGGCTGTCGGGCGCGATCGGCGCGGTGGCGGCCAGGAACGCCCGCACCTCGGGCTGCGCGAGCCGGTACCAGTGAACCACCATCCCCACCTGAAAGACCGTCAGCAGCACCAGGGCCGCAGCCACCGCCACCCGCCCCATCCTCCCGATCCGGGGCGCAAGCCAGGGGAGCAGGAGGAGGTAGGGGAAGAGGCTCAGCCGGTTCTTGATCAGGCCGCCGCCCGACATCCCTTCCGGGCTGAGGACGTAGAGCAGGATCGCCAGGAAGCTCAGGAGGAGAAAGCCATCCTCCTCCCCCATCTTCAGCTTGCCGGCCAGGGTGAGGAGCAGCAGCGCTCCGAAGACCGCGGCCAGGATCATCCCGATCCATTGCTGCTCCCTGCCGAACAGGTGGAGGACTTCGAGGCGCATCAGGAAGTCCCGGTGCAGCTCCGGGCTCCAGGTCGAGGCGATCGGACCGTCGCCCTGCCGCTGCACGAACCAGAGGGGCAGCAGGGCCTGGGGAGCGAGCATCAGGGGATGGAGGAGATGCCGCTGCCATCTGCGACCCTTCAGGGTGGACAGCCAGAGGATGCCGATCGAGGCGAGCGCCAGGCAGAAGGAGACGATGTGCGAGAACCAGCAGAGCAGGAGGAGGAGGTTGAGCTCGAGGGCCAGGCCCGGCCCCGGGCTCTCGCGGTTCCGCCACCAGGTGCCCACGGCCAGGAGAAAAAAGGAGAGACTGAAGCCGAAGTTGTAGAAGCCCAGGAGCTGGAGCTGGTTGTAGAAGAGTGGCAGGGCGAGCAGGCCGAGCCAGCGCCGCCGCGGGTCGACGGACCCCGCGAAGGAGCGGACCGCGAAGACGAACAGGAGGACCTGGCCGGTCAGCAGGACCTTCTCCGCCGTCCGCGGGCCGAACGGGAACATCAGCAGGGCGAGGGTGGCATGGCTGAACCAGTTCGGGATCGGCTGCCAGTCGATCTCGTAGTGCTGCTGGAAGAGCGGGTACTCCTCCGTGTTGTGGTACTGGCGCAGGATCCAGGCGTTGTAGACATGGCTGGGGCCGTCGACCGTGGGGATGTAGTCGACCGCCCAGATGGGGAGGAGGAGGAGCAGAGCCAGGACCAGGAAGAGCCAGCGCTCCCTCATCCCGCCTCTTCCTGGACGAGCGCCTCCTTCTCGGAGCGGCTGAGGCGCTTGATCCGCAGCTCTTCGCGGAGCGCGTCGCCCCAGGAGCCGATCTCCCGCGACCAGACCAGCGCGACCGGCTGGCGCGAGCGGGTGTAGCGCGACGCCCGCCCCGCCCGGTGCTGCGCCAGCCGGCGCTCCAGGTCGAGCGCGATGCCGGTGTAGAGAGAGCCGTCCCCGCAGCGGAGGATGTAAAGGAACGCCACCGCGGGGATTCTACGCGCTACAGCGACTTGAGATACTCGACCAGATCCGCCTTCTCCGCCGCCGACAGCCCCAGGCTCCGGACCGCGTCGTAGTGGTTCACGACGTCGAGCAGGGTGGCGAAGCGGCCGTCGTGGTAGAAGCCTCCCTTCGTGTGGGTCCAGAGCCCCTTGAGCGGGGTGGTGCGGTAGCGGCCCTCGGGCCCGCGGTCCGCCTGGAAGGCGTCGATCCCGATCTCCTCCGGCTCGTGGAGGTTCCAGCCGGGCTCGGTGAACAGGGGCGGCACGTGGCAGGTCCCGCACTGGGCCTTGCCCGCGAACAGGATGCGGCCGCGGCGCGCTCCTCCGGCGCCGAAGCTGCCTTCCGGAGGAACCGGGGCGGCGAGGGCGAGCTGGTAGAAGTGCAGGTCGGCCAGCTTCGGCGTGATCAGGTCCGGTTCGTTGCGGACGTCCGCGAAGCCGTTGTGGGCGGCCACCGGGTGCTTGACCGGGTCGTCGAGGCGGGGATCGAAGAAGGTCCCCTTGCCGTTCATCTCCAGGTTGCCCACGAAGGCGTTCCAGTAGGTCACCGAGCCCCAGCCTTCATAGGTGTGGAGGTTGACCCCGGCCAGCCCGAAGGCCGGAGGGATCAGCACCGCCGCGGTCTTGCCGTCCGGCCGGAAAGCCTTGCCGTCCAGGTTCAGATGGGCGTCGAACCGGCCCGGCCCCCAGCTCTGGAGCACGGTCCTGACCGTGGCCACGTCGACTCCCAGCAGGTCGGCAAAGGGCTGGAGGTTCGGCGCCAGGCTCAGGATGGCGCCGACGTTGAGGTCGCGGTTGGCCCAGCCGTCGAGCCTCTCTCCGATCCCGGGAGCGACCGAGTTGTCGACGGTGGAGTGGCAGAAGGCGCAGGTGATTCCCAGGTCGCGGATCGCGCCGTCCTTCCCTACCTCCGCCTCGACGCCGACCATCGCGCCGAGGGAGAGCAGGGCCGCCGTGGTCGCGGGGTCGTCCAGGTCGACCTTGCCCTTCCGGATGGCGCGGATCAGCTCCTGCGGCAGGGCCGCGGAGTCCACCTTGAGCCCCACGGCGAGGGCGGTCCGGGGCGGGACGGTCCGGATGGCTTCGTTGAGCCGGATGGCGTCGGTGAAGAAGGCCTCGCTGCCCAGCGTATCGTGCCGGAAGGTGAGGCGCCCGCGCTCGATCATCCCCTTGGCGGTGCGCAGGACCGGATCCGCTTTCGCGGGCTCCGCGGCGGGATCCAGGGTGAAGCCGTAGGCCACGGCGGCGAGCGCCGCGATCCCCAATCCGATGAGCTTTCTCAGTTGCATGACCAACCTCCTTCCAAGCGAACAGAGTCGTGGAAGGCAGATTGGTTACAGGTCTAGCTTCCCGGGTGCAGGATCGCGCGCTGGCGGCTGGCACCGGGATCGATCCGGACAAGCCCGCCGTTTTTCCGGACGAAGAGCTGCGTCCCGATGCTGCCGACGGGCAGGTTGGGCCAGCCTTGCGGGAACAGCCCTTCGCCGAGCGGGCGCAGCGCGCCGCTCTCCAGGTCCAGGAGATCGCTCCGCCAGGCCTTTTCGACGGACCGGTCCTGCGTCGATGCCACGACCAGGAGCCCGGGAGCGGGCTGGCCGCCGAAACGGACGTAGGCACCGGGGAGGGCGAAGCGCTTCAGCGCCGCCCCGCGGCTGTCCAGGAGGAGCAGCTCGCTCCGGCTCCGGCTCCGCAGCAGGGCCACCGCGCGGCCGTCCGGCAGGAAGGAGAGCCCGCTGACGCGCCCGTCGACGGACATGCCGGCCGGGGGCTCTCCGGTGCGGAGGTCCGCGATGGCGATCTCCGTGCGGCCCGGATCGTTCCTGGAGACGAGGAGGACCCGCTGTCCGTCCGGGCTGATCCCGGCGAGGGCGTAGCTGCCGGGCAGCCGCATCTCCCGCGAGGTCCGGCCCGTGTCCAGGTCGAAGTCGAACACCCGCAGCTCGCCCCTCGCCCCCCGCAACAGCCGCGTGGCGTAGAAGCGGAGGGTGCGGGAGTCGAGGAAGCGCAGGCGGTTCTGCTCCCAGGCCTCCCCCGGCAGCACCGGCGCGGCCAGCAGCAGCTTGCCGTTCCTCAGCTCCTGCGCGACGATCCGCTCGCCGGAGATGCAGGCCACCCTGCTCCCGTCCGGGGAGAGGACGAGGGAGTGCGGGAAGCTCTCCGAAAAGCCGACCGGGGTCGCGACCGGCTCCGCTCCCGGGCGGTCGAGGTCCAGCCGGTGGATCGTCACCGGGAAGGTGCCGCGGCTGCCCATCTGCATCCAGACGGCGCGGCGGCCGTCGCGCGAGAAAGCCAGGTCCTCCCAGGCGGGTTCCGCCCCGATCCAGATGGACCGTCCCGAGGAGGTGTCCAGCAGGAACGTGGGCTTGTACTTCCCGCGGGCCGGCCCGGTGGTGCCTCCGACGGCGACCCAGTCCCCGGCCGGGGGCGGGAGCACTCCCCCCAGCTCCACCAGGTCCTCGGGAGCCGCGGCGAGCACCCACTGCGCGTAGCCGCCGAAGGCCAGGACCGAGAGGCCGAGGAGAGCCCAGAGCGTGAGGGAGAGGAGCCGGTGCCCGCGGCGCAGGTCGGTGCGGCCCCGCGTCACCTGACTGCCGCTCGCCGCCGCAAAGGAGAGGACGACGGCCACGAGCAGCCCCACCTGCGCCATGGCCAGGGCGCCGAGCGCCCAGGCGGAGAGCAGGCGCGCCGCCGTGACCCCGGCAAGCCCCGCCAGAAGGGTCCCGGCGAGCAGGTCAAGCAGGAGCCAGGGCGAGCGCGACCGCACCATGACGCCCGCGGCGTTGGCGGCCAGCAGGAGGGCCAGCACGGTCAGGAGCCAGAGGGCCGAGGCCAGCCCGGAGTCCATCCCCCGGCTGAGCCCCTGCCCCCAATAGCCGGACGGGTCCGGACGGTCGCCGAGCAGCAGAGAGGGGAGGAGGACCAGGACCCCGGAGCCGAAGGCGAGGAGAGCGGCGCCGGCGAGCTTGCCCGCCCAGATCGCCCAGCCCGGCAGCGGCCGGGAGAAGTAGAACCCGAGGCGCCGCTCGGCGAGGTCGCGGGCGACCACCGTGCTCCCGAGCACCAGGGCCAGGACGTAGCTGACGATCAGGGCGAGGGCGATCGCGGTGCCGGCGCGCGCGTCCGGCGCCTGGGAGAACCCCAGCGGCAGGAAGGGCACGGCCACGGGGACGAGCCCCAGGAGGGCCGCGGCCAGCACCAGCAGGCGGCGCTCGGCGAGCTCGCGCCGGAGGACCATCGCAAAGGCCCTCATCGCAGACCCTCCTGCCCCACCAGCGAGAGGAAGATCTCCTCCAGCGTCATGGCCGAGACCTCGACCTCCTCCCTCGCGAACGACTCGTCCCAGGCGCCGACCACCACCTCCGAGCCCCAGGCGCGGGTCACGGACGAGACCGGCGCGAGCGCCTCCAGGTCGTGCCCGTTCCCGGCGGGGAGCCGCAGCCGGCGGAACCGCTGCTTCAGGGTGTCCATCTCCTCGTCCACCAGGAGCCGGCCGCCGCGCAGGACGCCGACCCGGTCCGCGATCCCCTCGACCCCGGCCAGGTCGTGACTGGTGAGGAAGACGGTCGTGCCGCGGTCGGCGAGGTCCACGATCAGCTCGTCGAAGACCGCGCGCCGCGCCACCGGATCGAGCCCCAGCGTGGGATCGTCCAGGATGAGCAGCCGCGGGGAGCCGGCGAGAGCCAGGGAGAGGGTCACCTGCCCCTTCTGCCCCTTGGAGAGCTGGCCGAACGGGACTCCCGAGGGGACGCCGAAGCGCTCCAGCCGTGCCGCGAAGCCGGCCCCGTCCCAGGAGGGGTAGAGGCCGGAGCAGAAGCGGGCGAGCTCGCGCGCGTTCATGGCGGGCGGCGCGTCGGGCTCCTCCGGCACGACCCCGACCTCGCGCAGGAGCGCGGCGCGCTCGCGCCAGGCGTCGCCGCCCAGCAGGCGGACGCTCCCCGATCCCGGCCGCTGCTCGCCGAGCAGGCAGCGGACGAGCGAGCTCTTGCCCGCGCCGTTGCGGCCGAGGAGGACGTATACCGATCCCTCCGGCACCGCCAGCGACACCCGGTCGAGCACGAGCCGCCGGCCGTAGCGGACGCTCAGCTCGTCGACGGCGACGAGGTCCATTCCTCTTCCTCCTCCTCCTGATTGCCCGCGCCGAGGCTGCTCCAGGCGTCGTCCAGCGTCCCCCGGGTCTCCTCGCGGCCGGCGCCGAGGGTCACCGCCAGGCTCGCGTACCTCACCGCTCCCTGCAGCAGCCGCTTGCCCCGCTCCCGGGACGACAGGTCGGGCGGCGTTTCGCTGACATAGGTCCCCTCCCCGCGCTTCACCGCGAGCACCCCGGCATCCGTCAGCCGCTGGTAGGCCTTCGAGACGGTCGCGGGATTCACCTGCAGGTCGCGGGCGAGATCCCGCACCGAAGGCACCGGCGCTCCCGCGGCGAGCGCTCCCGACGCGACAAGATGGCGCACGCTCTCCTCGATCTGGCGCCAGATCGGCCGGGGATCGGCAGGGTCGATGCGCAGGCTCCGGCTCACGTGGGTGTATGATATCAGTAATACAGCGGTCCGGTGATACGTATTGATGACTATCAATGTTTTGGCATCGCGGCTCCTTTTTGGCTCGATGGCGCACTCATACTCTGTAGAAGGCGTTTGAATACGTTGCCGGACGGCTCATGGTGAGCATCCGGATCCAAGATCCTCGGAGGAGACCCGTATGTCCCGCAATGTGCGAATCATGCTGGCGCTGGTGATGCTGACGCTTTTCCTGGGAAGCGGCGCGGCGCACGCTCTCCCGTCGGAAGGCCGGAATGCCGACCGGAGCCCTGGCATGCTGGTCGCAGTCTGGGAGTGGATGGCTTCGCTGCTCGAGGGCAAGGTCCCGTTCCTTCCTGAGACCGAGGCGCTGGGCGGACCGGTGCAGCCCTCTCCGCCGCCCAATCCGGAAGGCGGCGGCTCCATGGATCCGAACGGCTAGACCTCTTTTTTCGTTGCGCGATGCGATTACGGTAGAATCAGAGGGAAGCAGCGGCTCGGAACGAGGAGACAGACATGGAACGTTCGCCGGACAAGCGGATGGGTGCCTTGGCACGGGTTCTCGCACGGGCTCTCAATGCGGAGAAGGATGGCATGGAAGATCCGGAGGTGCCTCAGGTCGACGGCGGATCGATCCTGGAGGACGACGAGGCCATGGACAGCGTGCTCAGGACGGTCCTGAGCCGCACCTCCAGGGTCGCTCAGGAGAGGGCGGAAGCGCCGGCCCAGCTCGCCGAGCTGCTGGCGATGCCCAATCATGAGCGGGATTCGGCCATCCACACGCAGGAGCGGTTCCAGACCTATTCCCTTGCCGCGTACACGCTGGAGCGCTGCGAGAAGGTCGTCTTCTACGACCCGGTGATGGCCGGGGAGCTGGCCCGCCTCGCCAAGTTCGTCGCCCAGCAGGCGGACCCCCGGCAGTGCGGCGGCTCGGCCGCGCTGGCCGACCTGGAGGCCTACGCCATGGCCGTTGAGGCCAACGCGGCGCGCGTGTCGGGCGACCTGCGGGCCTCGTTCAGCACGTTCCTGCAATCGCGCCGCACGCAGGAACGGGGAGGCGCGGATCCGGACCTCTCGGCCCGCATGGACCTGCTGGAATCCTCTCTGCGCCGCGACCTGCGCCAGTTCGCCGCCGCCTTCGAGCTCCTCGACCGGGCGGAGGAGGGCTTCGTGGCCCTCAACGACCGCAACCTGCAGGCCCGGGTGATCATCAACCGGGCGAACGTCTTCCTGGTCATGCGCGAGCTCGACCGGGTGGTCGAGAACCTGCGCCAGGCCCTGCCTCTGGCCCAGGACCCGTGGCTCGCGCTGCACGTGCGCCACAACCTCATCTTCGCCCTGGCGGAGTGCGGCAGCGCTCGGGAGGCGGCGGACCTCTTCGAGTCCTCCAGGGACCTCTACCGGCAGTACAACGACCCGCTGACCACCAGCCGCTGCATCTGGGCCGAAGGGCTCATCGCGCGCGAGCTGGACGCCGACCCTGCCCGGTCCGAGCAGCTCCTCACGCAGGCCATGGAGCGGCTGGCCGAGCACGGCTACGCCTACGACGCGGCGCTCGCCGGGCTCGACCTGGTCACGGTCTACGCCCGCCAGGGGGAGACCGCCAAGGTCTTCCGGGTCGCCTCGGACCTGGTACGCATGTTCCAGTCCCGGGACGTCCATCCGGAGGCGCTCGCCTCCCTCAAGGCGGTGCAGGACGCCGCCGAGCGGTCCGCGGTCAGCTCCAGGATCCTCGCCCACGCCGCCGACCAGGTCCGCGTCAACCAGGTGCGGCGCAACCCGGCGAACTAAGCTCCTCAACCCCCTCCCGAGCATCCCTGACACCGGCTCTTCACGAGCCGGTGTCATTTTTTTCGCCTCTGCGGCAACTTATAGAAGAGGGAGCTTCATTTCCCGGAGGGGTTTGCCATGACACACCTGACGGATGAGCAGACGCGGGCCCTCGCCCGCCGGTTCGCAGCCGAGGTGCAGCACCTGGAGGAGTGCGCGGAGTGCAGGTCCCGCCTGCGGCAGGCCGCCGCGCAGGCGGACGGCGGCTATCGCGCCGCCCTGATCCGGGCGGCGGAGGACACGCTGCGCAGGATCCCGGCCGTGCGGGCCGAGAAGGCGGCGGCGCCCGACCTGCTGGCCGAGCTCGCCGCCCTGCCGGAGATCGAGCGCGAGACGGCGCTCGCAGTGGACGCGCGGTTCCACAGCTACGCCCTGGCCTCCCACATCCTGAAGCGCTGCGAGACGGAGATCCCGCGCGATCCGGACCGGGGCCGGACGCTCGCCCGGCTCGCCCGCGCCGTGACCGAGCAGGTGGACCCCCGCTCCTGCGGCGGCACGGCCGCGCTCGCCGATCTCGAGGCCTACTCCTTCGCCATGGAGGCGGAGGCGCTCCGCATCGCGGGAGATCCCGACCAGGCGCTGCGCTCCTTCGCCGAGGGCCGGCTGCACCAGGAGCGCGGCGGGGCCGATCCCGACCTCGCGGCGCGCATCGACCTGCTGGAGGCGATCCTGCGCCGCGACCTGGGCCAGATCCAGACCGCCCTCGACCTGCTCGACCGGGCCGCCGAGGGGTTCATGGCGCTCAAGGAGCACGACCAGCTCAGCCGCATCCTGCTGCACCGGGCGAGCTTCCTGAGAGACCGGCGAAAGAGGCCGGCTGTTTCCCTGAAGGAGCCGGGGGTGCTGCCACCACGGCAGTACCGGAGCCACTGAGGCGGCGCGCGATCGCCTGGGGTTGAAACCCCAGGCTAAACGGGTTCAGCCCCTACAGGGCTGGAGGTTACCTTGTTGCGCGCTGTAGGCGCGACACACGTCTAGCCTGGGGTTTCAACCCCAGGCGGCCGGCCGCCTGCAACTTCACCCCAGCACCGCCCGCACCCGCTCCGCACTCGCGTTGCTGCCGCTCAGGACCACCCCCACCCGCCGCCCGCGGAAGCGGTCGCTTGCCAGCACCCCGGCCAGGCCGGCGGCGGCGGCCGGCTCCACGATCACGCGCAGGTGGCGGAGGATCAGCCCCATGGCCGCGAGGATCGCCTCGTCGCTCACGGTTGCCGCGTCCGCCCTCCCCTGCCCGACCGCCTCGCGGATCAGCCCGAAGTTGAGGACGCCCGGTTTGGGCGCGGTCAGACCGTCGGCCACGGTCTGGATGCGCTCCGGCGCCGTGGGCTCGCCCGCCGCGAGCGAGCGGATCAGGCCGTCGGCTCCCGCCGGCTGGATGCCGTGCACGGTCGCGGCCGGCGAGAGCTCCCGGACGGCGAGGATCGCTCCGGCGAAAAGCCCTCCTCCGGAGGTGGGGACCACCACGGCGTCGAGGTCCGGCACCTCTTCGAGCAGCTCCCAGGTGGCCGTGGCGGCGCCGGCGATCACGTAGGGATCGTCGAACGGATGGACCAGCGTGTAGCCGTGCTCGGCCCGCAGCCGGGCGAGCCGCTCGAACGCCTGCGTCGCGTTCGTGACCCCCTCCTTCTCGATGCGGGCGCCCATGGCGGCCACCGCCGCGAGCTTCTCGGGCACGGCGTTCTCGGGCATGACCACCACCAGCCGGGCCCCCGCGGCCCGCGCCGCCCAGGCCGCGCCCAGGGCGGCGTTGCCGGCGCTCACCGTGATCAGGCCGGGCGCCAGCTCTTCGGAGGTGAACGAGCGAACCCGGTTCCAGGCGCCGCGCACCTTGAACGAGCCCGTGACCTGGAGCCCCTCGGCCTTGAACCAGAGACTGGCGCCGGCCAGGGCGTCGAGGGCCTCCGAGCGCAGGACCGGCGTGCGCGGCAGCACGCCCGCGATCGCTTTCAGGGCAGCAGGTACGTCCGGAATCATCTCCGCTCCAGGAGGGCCACGCCCGCGCCCTTGCCGAAGCCCTTGCGGCCGATCCAGGCGAGCAGCCAGGCGAGCGGCATCTCCCGCTTGAGCCGGCGCGCCTCGTCGAAGACCGGGCGGAACTCGGCCACGTCCCAGCCATGGGGACGGAAGAAGTCGGGTCCCTCCTCGGGAGCGAACTCGTAGAGCGAGCTCCCGCCTTCCAGGTGCTTGCCCCAGCTCCGGTGGAGCCGCCTGCGCAGCGCCGGCGACAGCAGATCGGTGATCCACCAGCGGAAGCTCGCCGGCCCGTGCAGGTCTTCGGCGAGCGGAGCCACCTGCTCCGGCGTGAGGTAGAGCAGCAGCCCCTCGGAGGCGACCAGCACCCGCTCCCCCGTCCGCCCGACCCGCTCGAACAGGGCGCGGCGCTCTTTGACGTCGGCCAGGTCGAGCCGCACCCGCTCCAGCTCGCAGACCGGCCGCTCCCCCGCCAGCTCCCGCTCCTTGTGCGCGAGAAGCTCCGGCAGGTCGACCTCGATCCAGCGCAGGGAGGGGGGCAGCGGCAGGCGGTAGGGCCGGGTGTCGAAGCCGGCCGCGAGGTTCAGCACCACGTCGGCGCCGCCTCCCTGCACGGCCCTGAGGATCAGCTCGTCGAAGACCTGGGTGCGGACGATCAGCGCCCAGGCCATGGCCCGGGCGCGGGGGATATGGCGCACGATGGCCGCGCCGCGCTCGCCGGCCAGCTTCCGCGCCCAGGGGTCGCGGAACAGGGCGTCGGGCCGCTCGCTCTCCATCGCGCGGTAGAACGCGACCCAGCGGGCCGTGTCCGACACGTTCTCGATCAGCTTGTGCGACATACCGGGCGGGGATTCTACCGCAGCCCGTCACTCCAGCCCGGCCTGGAGGAGGAGGCGGTTTTCTCTCTATTCGGCGCCGCGATCCAGAGCCGTCACCTTCTCGGGGGGTTAGCCACCTGTTTGCACTGCACGTTGCAGCACTTCGATGGCCCATTGGTTGAGGCTCTTTCCTGCCGCCTGAGCGACCACCAAGGCCTTGCCATGAATCTCGGGAGGAACTCGAAGCAGGAGCTTTCCCGAGGCTGGCTTCTCCGGCTTGAGTCCGTGCTCCTCGCACTCGGCCAGATAATCTTCTACAGCGCTCTTGAGCTCTGCTCTCAGTTCAGCGACAGTCTCGCCATGGAAGCTGATGATCTTGCGAATACCGAGGATGCGGCCAACGAAGATGCTGTCTCGTTCGTCAAACTCGACGCGGGCGGTGTAGCCTTTGTGGGACATACTGTTCACGGGCGTACTCCTATTCGTTCCAGCAGCTCTCGCGCTTCCTCGACCTGATATCGCTTCGCTTCCTTCCCAGGGTGGGGCCGGTGGCAGCGCCATTGCTCGCCCTTGAGCTCGATGCTGACGCGAGACCCTTTACGTACGGTAACTGTGCCGCCAAGGGCCTTGAACAGGGCCTCTATTTCAGTGAACGGAATCGAGGCCAGCGTGGGGCGCACGAAGATGGCGGCGAGGGTCTTGCGGTGCTTCGCGTTCACCTGCAAAATGATAGCGCGAAGCGATAGCAATGACAACCCGAAGCGGTGGAGTGCTACTGCTCCGCCACCCCGGCGCACCTCGCCGTCGTCCGGGTGGAGCGCTGCCGTCAGGGCCGTCGCCGTCGCGCATGGAGACGAGAGATTTGACACCGCTGTCTCTCTCTTGGAGAATCATGGCGTTTCCCGGGACGACGAACCGGAGAGGACGCCATGAGCCGGCCGCAGGACGACAGCAGCCTCCGCATTCCCCAGGCTCTTCGCCATGGGGCCGGGGAGATTTTCAAGCTGACGGACCCGTTCTGCGCCGAGCACCTGGACGCCGAGTACAGCGAGCTCTGCCACAGGCTCGTGGCAAAGCTCGCCCGCAAACGCCCCTCGCCGCTTGAGCGCGGCGACCTCCGCACCTGGGCAGGCGCCGTAATCTACACCCTCGGGAGCATCAACTTTCTGTTCGACCGGTCGCAACACCCGCATCTGACGGGAGACCAGTTGAGCGCTCTCACCGGAGTCCCGAAGAGCACTCTGGCGGCCAAGGCAAAGCGGATCCGCGAGGCCCTGCGTATCGGCCCGATGGAGCCCGGGCTCTGCCGCCGGGAGATCCTGGAGTCGCATCCGCTGGCCTGGCTGATCTCGGTGAACGGCGTGATCGTGGACGCGCGCACGATGCCGCCCGAAATTCAAGCGGAAGCCTTCCGGAAGGGCCTGATCCCCTGGCTTCCGGACCCTGATTCCGGATGACGGCGGTTCTCTATTCGGTCGAGCGCGGGTCCATTGCGTTGGCTTGTTGGCCTGCCTTCTTGCGCAGACGTTCCAGGAACGGATCGTTCAGCGCCTGTGAGGCCAGCCACTCAAGCTCCTCTTCAAGCGTCATGCCCTCGATCTTGGACGAGAGGCTGTCGCGGATCGATCGCATCATCTCCACAGAGTCGAATTGCTTTTTACTCATCTCGCAGGACCTCTCGAGGAGAACGGATTTCGAGGGTTGGATAGTCGCGCCGGAGGTTCACAGAGTTGTAGCCGTGAATTTCGCCTCTCACAAACACTCCATCAGCCGGATGGAGTACTCTCGCCACTCGGCGTCCTCGCAGCCTCCGATCACGGAGGTGTCCACATAGATCCGGACCTTCATGCCTGCATTCTACCCGCTGCACCCCCGTGAGTCGATTCCGCGCTCACGCTGAGGACGCCGGTTCAGCTCGGACCCTGATTCCAGGTGAAGGGTCCTGAGCCCGCCGAACAGGTGCCACCCGAACGTAGTGTCCCGCTTGCCCGCCGACGCAGCACTTCAAGAACAGATGGAGTCTATGGCGTCTTGTTTTCGCGGACGGCCGAACCCGGCCTGACGCATCTCATGTAGGGAGGCCCACCATGTACGTGAAGCGCATCACCATCATCTTCGATCTCGAGTCCGGCCGATTCCGCCGCGCGGCGGCTCCGGAGCCGCCGGCCCAGGAGCCTCACCCGGAACACTCCAGGTGGCAGTGGGCGGGCAGGAGCGCGGTCGCAGCGCTGCCCTACCTGATCCGGCAACTGCTCTCGTGATTCCGAGCTGAGGGGGAGGCGTCTCGCCTCCCCCGGCAGTTCTACCCGCGTCGGGGATGGTGGCGGTACCCGCGACGGGGATGGCTGTACCCGTGCGCCCTACCAGGGTGCCGGCGACCTGGCAGGAGACTGCATCAGAACGCGGCAATACTCACCCAAGGAAACCCACACCAGGAACAACCAGAAAGCCGAGGTTACGCAAGGCAGTATCCACGAGAGCACAAACTGTGCCGACGGGCGCTTCGGGCGTCCAGCGTTCAGGTAAGCCTCATAGGTCGGGTCTTGCTTTGCCAAGCTTGCGTAGAGCGGCTTCATTCGGCGCCCAAGCCGAACGCCCAAGTACAGCCAAGCAGCGGCGTAGACCAGACCCAATGCGCGATAGCGAGTCTCAACAACGGCGCGTGGCCGAGATGGTCGGGAACGGTAAAGAAGGCGACCACCAACATGGATTGTGCGACGAGTGCGAAATTCTGGCGGCTGGATTGGAGTGTATCTGCGTGCTGAAGGTACCTCCAAGCGCGCTCCTCGCTCGGAGAGGGTGGTGTCGACCGGCTCGGGTTCTCATCGATCACAAATCTACCCACCTAGCTGTGCGGCATAACGGACTATGAGTTCAGCGGCGCCACCCGGCTGAGCTGCTGAGCGGAGCCACAGGTGGTCGACGCCAGACGCGAGAGTGTTGGAGAGATCACCCGGGTGGCGTCCGCTGCAACGAGGGGTTAGCGTCGTCGCGCCGCGGGCGCCATCGACTGGGATAGACCTTCCAGTCTCGGAAGAAGGCAAAGCACACGTAGCGCTCGGCGAGGTCCTCGATCGTGTGAACTTGTCTCTCTGTCTCGGCTTCGATTCGTAGGCGAACTTGTGGCTCGCCTCTGTGCAGCAAGCGATTGCGGATGCGATTGAACTCAGCGAAGGCCTTGATGTCGTCCTCGGCATCTGGAGCTTGGCTGGCCCGAGCGAACGCCGCAAAGCGCTCTTCTAGGCTGGGGCGGAGTCTCTCGGCCATACGACTGAACAACGCAAGGAGGGCCTTTCTCTCAGGCGGAGGCACACCTGCACGAATGGCACGACGAATGGCCTTGAGATCAGCTGAATGCGGTGGCGGGATTTCAACGAGACTAAGAACGCACTCGAGGGGCAAGAAGAACCATAGAAATTTGTTGATCGGGTCGGCCTCGCGCCACGCGCGCACCAGCCAACCGAAGATGCGGCCGGCGAACTGTAGCGCCTCGGCTTCGCCGGCGATGGTGTCCAGCGCCTGCGCTAGCAATGGCTGTTTGGAGGTCGACAACGAGAGTGGCTCAAGGACTTCCATCCATCGGCTGTTCAAGCGGACCTGAGTTTCGTTACCCTGCCAAACCAACGAGTTCTCGCTCAGGAGCTCGGCAACGAACTGACGATGTCCACGTAGGCCCAGGAAGCCGGCAATTAGATGAGCTTCCGGTGATAGCTCATCTTGGTTGCCGATCAGCCATGTCAAGGGCCTTGTCACGTGCTTTTGGATCCTTGCTCTGGAGTCTCTGTGCCAGTTCGTCGTCGACTTCGACTTCCTTGGTGACCACGATCTCGGTGAGGGTCTTGCCGGCAAGCGGTGTCTTCGAGATGTCGGGTTCGTAGCGCCAGTTCATGACCTGCGGCGAGGCTTCGGGGACCAGAAAGCGGGGAAAGTCCTGTGCAGACCAGACGCCCGCCAAGGGAGTACCTCCTATTCGCACTTCCACCGCTGTGCCGCTTCGAAGTTGCAGCTGGTGGCGGAAGCCCGTGGCCTCCTCGATGGTGCAGCCGTGGGCGAGATAGAGATGCCGGAGGCCGATTCTGATGTTTGCCATACTCGCTGGTCCGAGCGACGCCTGCCTCTACATTTTCCATTAGCTGCTCAGAATAGCTGCAAGCAACGAGAATGCGTGACGCCCTATCTCTCGGCAGCCTCAGAACTTAGACCAGCTTACACTTGGAGTTGCCCCGGTTTGGTGGACACTTTATCCTTTGGGATAATAGTCCCTTACGAGTGAGTTCTTCGCCAAACTGGTAATGATTGTGCGTCACTTTTCATGCAAGAGTCTCATGGGCGAGCGCGGGAATCAGAAACAATCTCCTGAGCTTG
>Ga0068862_100000323_pt1 | contig 51998 bp, 59 predicted proteins | sample KBSSwiS52_FD_66598 | JGI IMG/M metagenome (GOLD analysis project Ga0068862, IMG submission 66598) | Switchgrass rhizosphere microbial communities from Kellogg Biological Station, Michigan, USA - KBS Switchgrass S5-2 | ecosystem: Host-associated > Plants > Roots > Rhizosphere > Soil ...
TTCACCTCGACATTCGCAAGCGCCTGATGCGCACGCCGCCACAGATCGAGCAGGCAAAGACCCCCGGCCTCACCTTGCGCGGTCTGACGCGCGATCGCTAAGGCGCGGGCGCCGGCGGACTTTGCTGGATTGACTGCAGATAGGCGATGAGTGCGTCGGCTCCTTGGGGATTGAATTGGAATTCCGGCATCGGATGGGCGACCTGAATACCGGCGATCAATTCTTCCTCGAGCACGTCCGCGCGATAGCGCGTCAGAAGCGTTCGAAACACCGGCGCGTTCGCATTTGGACTATCGCCGTAAGGCCCCACCGCATGACACGCAGCGCACTGCGCTTCGGCGATGTCGCGTCCATCACTCGCCATCGACGCCTGATCGGGGACGACCTCAGAGGTCGGGGCGCCTGCGCACGCGCCGAGCAACGTGAACAGCATGGCCGCAATAGCAAAGCGCATGATCATGAACGGCTCCCTTTCGGTGTTTAGCCTAGGCCCGCCGATGAGTGTGTGCGAGCGGGATTTGTGTCTCTTGCGGTTAGCCCGCCGGCGCCCCTCAACAGCGCGGCCGCGATCCCTGAAGCCGCTGCGACGGCGAGCGCCAGCAGCAGCATCGCGAGCGGCGGTGGGGCGATGGCGAACGCAACGGCAAGCGCCGGCACGACAAAGGCGCTGGAGACCACGCCCAGAACGCCAGCGGCAATGATCCAATAGAGCGCACGATGGCGCGCAAACAGGCGCCCGGAAGCGAGCGAATCGGCCAACGCCAAGGCAAGATTGCCGAGCGCCAGCGCGATGAAGGCCGCGCCCCGCGCTTGCGTGTCGCCGCTCTCCCCCAGCGACCAGACATAAAGACCGAACACGCCCGCCAACAGCACGCCGCCTTGCGCCAGTGCAATTGCGATCTGCCGAGCGCCGAACAGGATCTCGTCACGCGACCGCGGCGGTCTGCGCATGGCATCGGCTTCGCTGCGTTCGGCCTCGAACACCAGCGCGCAGATCGGATCGACGGCAAGCTCCAGCAACACGACATGCATGGGCAACAAGATCGGCGGCAGTCCCAACAGAATCGGGATGAGCGCAAGGCCGGCGATCGGCACGTGAATGGCGGTGATGTAGGTCAACGCATTGCGCAAATTGGTGAAGATACGCCGCCCCAATCTCACGCCGCCTACGATTGAGGCAAAGCTGTCGTCCAACAGCACGAGGTCGGCTGCTTCGCGCGCGACGTCTGCGCCGCGACGGCCCATGGCGATGCCAATATCGGCGGCCTCGAGCGCCGGTGCGTCATTGACCCCGTCGCCCGTCATCGCAACCACCGCGCCTTCGGCCTTATAGGCCTCGACCAGGAGGAGTTTCTGTTCCGGCGCCACACGTGCGAACACCCGCACATCACGGAGCCGCTCGCGCAAAGTCGGAAACGGCAGCGCAGCGATCTCGGCCCCGCTCAGCGCACCGGCGCTCACATCAATGCCCGCGGCGGCGGCGATGGCGAGCGCGGTCGCTGGATGATCGCCGGTGATCATGACCACCGCAACGCCGGCGCCACGCGCCTCGGCGAGCGAGCGCGGCGCGTCCGCGCGAAGCGGATCGAGAAAACCAACCAGACCCTCAAAGGTGAAAGCGACGTCTTCCGGCTGATCGAAACCGGCGCCGCGCCCGCGCGCGGAAGCAACTCCCAGCACCCGCAGGCCTGCCTTGGCGAACGACGCCAGCTCGTCTTGCAGTGCGCTGATTTCAACCGGGCTCAGGCCGCACAAAGCGAAGATCGCCTCCGGCGCGCCCTTGGCGGCGGCGCGCCATGCGTCGCCGTTTTCCAGCCAGAGCTGCACCACTGCAAGTCGCGCCGGTTGCAATGGCCATGCGCGTGCGGGTTCACGCGCCAAAGGGGCCGGCGCGATTTTGAGTATCGCGCGGTCCATCGGATCAACCGGGCGCGCGGCGCAAGCAAGCTGGGCGATCGCCAGCAGCTGCTCGGCAGGTGCGTCCGACGGCGCATCGGACTGAATCGAGATCGTTCGGTCGCCGACCCAGAGCCGGGCCACGCGCATGCGGTTCTCGGTCAACGTGCCGGTCTTGTCGACGCAGAGCACAGTGGCCGCGCCCAGGCTCTCGATCACGGCGCTGCGGCGCACCAGAACACGATGGGTCGCGAGCCGCCACGCGCCCAGCGCAAGGAATACGGCGAGCACCATCGGAAATTCTTCTGGAATGAGCGCGATGGCGACGGTGATCCCGGCGAGTGCGCCGCCAACCCAATCCCCGCGCATGAGGCCATACGCCAGCGCGACGATCGCGCAGAAGCCGAGCGCAACGACGCTGAGCAATCCCACCAGGCGCCCAGCGCTTCGTTGCAGCGGCGTGGGCTGTTGAGTGATATCGGCAAGCGACGCGCCGATGCGGCCGAGCGCGGAGCGCGCGCCTGTGCGTGCGACACGCGCCGCCGCCTGGCCACGCACGATGAGAGCGCCCGCAAACAGAAGCGGGCTGAGTTCGGCACCCGGCGCCGCATTTGGGGCGAAGTCCTCGCCCAGCGCGGCGGGGCGTTTCGTCACCGGCGCCGATTCTCCGGTAAGCGTGGATTCATCGACGCTCAGCACCTCGCCGGCGACAAGCAGCGCATCGGCGGGCATGCGTTCGCCCTCGCCAATGAGCAAGATGTCGCCCACGACTAATTCGCGCGCAGGAATGCGCCATTCGGCGCCGTCGCGTATCACAATGGCGCGCGGCTGCGCCAATTGCCGGAGCGCCGCGAGCGCGCGCTCGCTCCGCGCCTCCTGCACCACCACCAGTCCGATGGCGACGCAGGCCGCCGCGACGAGAAAGAGACCTTCGACCAGGTCGCCGAGCGTGAGATAGAGCAGAGCCCCGCCCAGCATGAGCAGGAACATCGGTTCGCGCACAGTCTCCAGCACGATGTCGACGAACCCGCGGCCGCGCGGGCGCGGCAATTCGTTTGGCCCATCGGCAAGAAGCCGGCGCGCGGCTTCGCCCCGATCCAGACCGGAGAGCATAGCGCCGTTGGAGACTTTCTGCTCGTCCGTGTGCATGGCCCCATCCTGGCGCGCCGGGCCGCCGCTTAGCTTGATCGACCGCAAGCAGAGGGACGTGCGCGCGGGCAAGCCGAAATAGACTGAGCGCCGCTGCAGCCGCGCGCTCATCTACGCTCCTGTCAGCAGAGCGCGTGGTCTTCTAGCAGGACAGCTTCAGCGCCACGACCTCGGCGATGCGCTTGGCTTCTTCGTCCGGCACGCCGAGCGCTTCGGACAGGGCGTCGAGAAACTCCGCCTCCTCGCGCTTCAAGTCGCCATCGATCAGGCAAATCTCGATCGCATTCGCGAACACCGCAGGACGCAGCGCCGCCGGAATCGCGGCGCAGGCATTTTCAAGCGCGAGTTCGCCGCTCAGCCGCTTCAGGGCCGCGTAATTGAGGGCGATGATGTTCTTTTCGCGGAGAACCGACCGCGCCGACCATCGCCGCGTCAGAGCCTGCAACGCTTCGCTCTCGGCGGGCTTGGAGACCCCGTCGCTCGCGGCGGCGAAGAAGAGCACCGCCAGCACCGCTTCCGCCGCCGGCATGTTCACCGTGTTCTCCGGCCAACAGATCGGCGCCTGCTTGGGCAAAGCGTCATTGTCGAGCCAGTCGATGAAGAGATGGGGCGTCAACGCGGCCTCCTTCGTGCATGCATTCAGTCAAACAAAGATCGGATGCGGCCACAGGTCACGGATCGGCGCCGGCAACTGCGCGCGCACCTTCTCGGTCTCGCCGGCGCTGATGAACTTTGCCGTCGCCGCGAACACTGCTTCCGTGGCCATGATCGGGTCGAAGCGAAACCGGTCCGGCAAACAGGCCGCGACCGCGGCGGCAAATTCCTCCGCCGAGCGGGATTTGGTCGGGTGCTCCGGCAAGGTCCAACCCTCGAAATAGACGCCGCGCAGCAAGAGCGGCAATTGCGCGGCGAAGTTCACCGCCGATTGCGCTGGAAGCCGATCGCGCAAAGCGTGGAGCACAGCGCGCAAAGCCGCATAGGCGTCCTGGCGCTCGCAATCGGCCAAGCGGGTGGAGACGGCGTTCAGCCAAAGATGAGTGTCTTGGATTGTCCTATCGAATACAGCCAGTCCAGCCGACATGGGAACCTCCTCAACGTCTCTCTGGGAACGCACTCTGCGCTTCCATCGCTGCGGCGCTCTTGATCTGCCTCAAGCTTGGACCGATCACCGGTCCGACTAAATGTGCGCGGCCTCGACGATGACCGGGGCCGCCGCGAGCCGGCGCTAGAACCGACGGCGCTGCGCCAGAGGCCACCAATCGTAGAGGAAGATCTCGATCGGCCGCCAATTGGCGACCCAACCCAATATGAGCAGGCTCTCCTGCGCAAAGCGCGACACGTCTCCCGGAAACGCTTGGTCCAACAGGCGCAGCAGCAGCACGCAGGCGCCAAGAACCGCGAGCCCGATCGCGAGCGACATCCGGCCGATGCGCATCAACTCATCGATGTCGCCGGACATGCGTTGAGCCCGGGCGAGGAAGTGGTGTGAAAACGCCGCGGGCGCGTGTTTGGCTGCTTCGCCCAACGCTTCGGCCGCCGGCGTATGAACGACAATCCGCACCAAAGCATCGGCGGGCAAGTCGCGCGCCCAACCCACGATGAAGTCTTCAACCGCCGGATTGATATCGCGCGACGGAACTGGAAACGGATCGAAGGCGTCGAACAAGCTGCCGATCTGCTCCACCCGAAGCTCGATGGCGTGCGTGTGGACGCGCGGCGGAAGCAACGCTGGCATGCGGCCCGTGGCTAGCGGCGTGAAGGTCAGTCCGCCTTGAGCCTGCTCAATCGCTGGGAGCGCGCATGCGCCTAGCGATGCGGCCATGACGAATGCCATCCATCACCCGCCGGCCCACACCTTGGCCGACCTGCTCGACCGTATCGACGCGCTGGCGCGCGCGCCCGACGCAGCGGCGGGCGGTGTCACCGTCGGGGCGTTAATGGCCGCAATCGGCCGGCGCGGCTATGGTCCGCTGCTGCTGATCGTCGGCCTGATTTCGATTTCGCCGCTGACGCTCGCGCCGGGCACGACGTGGTTTGCGGCCGTGATCACGTTGCTGTTGTCGCTGCAGATGGCCGTGGGGACGCTGCATCCCTGGTTGCCCGCGCCGACGCTTCGGCTGGTGGTGCCTTCTCGCGTCCTGGGCAAGCTTTCGCCGCGCCTCAGGCCCTGGGCTGACCGGCTCGACATGGTGCTTGCGCCGCGTCTTACGTTCCTCGCCGATCCGCCGCTCATCAATTTTGGCGCCGGCGCCTGCGTGATCGCGGCGCTGTTGACCTTTCCATTGGGGCTCATTCCGATCGCGCCGCTTGCGCCCGGCATCGCCATCACTCTGTTTGGACTTGGCGTGACCGCGCGCGACGGCGTGCTGTTGGGACTAAGCGGCATCTCAGTCGCGGCGGCGGGCTCGCTCGCTTACGCCGCCTTCATGCACGTGCACCTCTGACCTGATCGCAACGGGGCCTTAGTCATAGCGATGACAATTCGGTTTGCAGCATCGCAATGATCTCGGCCTGGGGCTGGTTGACGATGTCCTTGAGCACGGCCCCGGTTTCGGTGCGCAGCTTGCGCGGCAGTTTCCGCCGCAGTTCGCCCATGGCCTTAGGCGGCGCGCACAAGATCAATCGGCTGAATGCGCGCGCCAACGCGTAACGGGCGATCTCCTCGGCCACGTCGCTGAGAAAGGCGCGTTCGGCGGCCTCATGCGGCGTCTGGCGAGGTTCGATCGCGTGGCGCGCAGGTCCGGTGCGATCATGGGTGCGCGGGAGACGGTCGCGGGACGTTGCCGCGGGCGCAGCGCGGCGCGCAAACGATTCGCGCTCTACCAGAGCTGCGCCTGGACGAAGCCGCTCGAACAGGCGCGCGCACGCGCCATCGGCGACGACAATCCAGGTTGGGCCGGCATTCATGGCGCGTGTCTTTCCATTGTCTGGCGCCGCCACTTGAACATGCGAACGGCCCGGCGCTTTGCGCGAACGCAAAGCGCCGCGTCGACTCCGCGGCCAAACAGAGCCCTTGAGCAGACAAGGATCAACGATGGCCAAGCGGATCCTCATCATAGATGGTCACCCCGACGCGGATCGCAGCCGGCTTTGCCACGCGCTGGCCGACGCCTATGCCAAATCGGCGCGCGACTCAGGCGGCGAGGTGCGGCTTTTGACCGTGGCCGAGGCGGAGTTTCCGGTTCTGCGCACCGCGCAGGACTTCGCGACGCCGCCGGATGCGCCGGCCATCAAAAGCGCGCGCAGCGACATTGCCTGGGCGGATCATCTTGTTTTTGTGTTTCCGCTCTGGCTTGGCGGGGCGCCGGCGCTGCTGCGCGCCTTTCTCGAACAGGTCGCGCGCGCTGGCTTTGTCGCCGAGACCGACGGGCGCGGGATCCGGCAAAAGCTCAAAGGCAAGTCGGCCCGGTTGATCGTCACCATGGGCATGCCCGCCCTGATCTATCAACTCGTGTTTCACGCCCATGGCGTGAAGAACATCATGCAAGGCGTGCTAGGCTTCGGAGGGATCGCGCCCATTCATCTGACCTTGTTTGGCGCTGTCGAGACCTCCACGCCCGCCGCCCACGCCACGCGGCTCAAGCGCGTGGCGGCGTTGGCCCGCGAAGCGGCGTGAGGGCGCGCGACGGCCAAGAGCGCGTTCAGCGTTGGCAGTGGAGTTTAAGCCGATGACGACGCGCAATCTCAGCGCCTTGTTTCAACCACGCTCGATCGCGCTGATCGGTGCGAGCGCCGAGGCCGGATCGGTCGGCGCTGTACTCGCCAATAATCTACTGGCGGGGCGCTTCGAGGGCGCAATCCATCTGGTCAATCCGCATCAGCGCGAAATTCTCTCCACACCGTGCTTTGCCTCGATCGACGCGCTGCCCGCGGCGCCTGATCTGGCTGTCATCGCCATTCCGCCCGCTGGCGTTGCGCGCGCGATCACGGAGCTGGGCGCCAAGGGCTGCCGCGCCGCGGTGCTCATAACCGCCGGCGGCGCCGCGTTGCGCGCAAGCGCGCTCGAGGCGGCGCGGCCTTTCCTGATGCGCATTGTTGGTCCCAATTGCCTCGGCTTCATGTCGCCCGCGATCGGCGTCAATGCAAGCTTCGCCCACATCGCCCCGCTCGCCGGCGACATCGCCTTACTGACGCAATCGGGCGCCATCGCCACTTCAATGCTGGATTGGGCGACCGGACGCGGCATCGGCTTCTCGCACATCGTCTCGTTAGGCGACATGAGCGACGTCGATTTCGGCGATCTGTTGGACTTCCTCGCCCTCGACGGCGCGACCAAGTCGATCCTGCTCTATGTCGAGAACGTCACCCATGCGCGCAAATTCATGTCGGCGGGTCGGATCGCGGCGCGCGCCAAACCGGTGATCGTGGTGAAGGCCGGGCGCAGCGCCGCGGGCGCGGCCGCGGCCGCTTCCCACACCGGCGCGCTTGCGGGCGCGGACGCCGTCTATGACGCCGCCTTCCGCCGCGCGGGCATGTTGCGGGTTGAGACCCTGCGCGACCTCTTCGACGCCGCCACGACATTGGCGAGCGGCCTTAAAGTGCGTGACGACCGCCTCGCCATCATCACCAATGGCGGCGGTTTGGGCGTGCTCGCGGCAGACGCACTGGAGCTCTGCGGCGGACGCCTGGCTCAACTGTCGCCGCAAACCCGCGCCGCGCTCGACGCGATTTTGCCTCCGACCTGGTCGCACGCCAATCCAATCGACATACTGGGCGATGCGCACGGCGATCGCTATCGCCGCGCGATTGAAACGGTCGCGGTCGGCGACGAACACGATGCGGTCCTGGTCTTGAACTGCCCAACCGGCGTGGCCGATAGCGGCGAGAATGCGCAAGCCGTGCTCGACGCCGCCGCACGCGCGCCGCAGACGCCGCTGCTCGCTTGCTGGATGGGCGAGGCGACAGTGCGTGCGCCGCGCGCGCTTCTCGCCGCCGCGGGCATTCCCACCTACGAGACGCCGGACGAAGCGGCGCGCGCCTTTATTCAACTCGTCGACTACGCACGCAATCAAAGCGCTCTGCTCGAAACGCCGGAGGCGAGGCCCGAGGTCCGCGGCGAGGCGCGCGCCGCCGCGCGCGCGCTGGTCGAAGGTGTGCAGGCCGAGGGCCGCGCCCTGCTGACCGAACCGGAAGCAAAAGCGCTGCTCGCGCTTTATGGCGTGCCCGTGGTTGAGACCAAAATCGCTGCAAAACCGGCCGAGGCGGCAGAATTGGGCGCAAGCCTCGGCGCGCCTGTCGCGCTCAAGATTCTCTCGCGCGACATCACCCACAAATCCGATGTCGGCGGTGTCCGGCTTAATCTGGCGAACGCCGCCGAGATTGAAGCGGCGGCGACCGATATGCTTGCCGCGGTCAAACGGGCAGCGCCCGGCGCACGCCCAGATGGCTTCACTATTCAGCCAATGGCGGCGCGACCGCACGCGGAGGAATTGATCCTGGGGGTCAGCACCGATCCGACCTTCGGCCCAGTCATCCTGTTTGGCCAAGGGGGCGTGGCCGTCGAAATCGTCGCCGACCGCGTCATGGGCCTCGCGCCGCTCAATTCGGCGCTGGCGCGCGGCATGATTGCGCGCACGCGTGTCGCCAAACTGCTCGCCGGCTATCGCGACCGCGCGAGCGCCGATATGGGCGCCATCGTGCGCGCGCTGGTTTCGCTGTCGGATCTGGTGGCCGACCTGCCGGAGATCGCCGAACTCGACATCAACCCGCTGCTTGCCGACCAAGACGGCGTGATTGCGCTCGACGCACGTGTCGTCGTGCGGCCGCGCGAAGAGGCGCCGCCCACGTTCGCGATCCGCCCCTACCCGAGCGAGCTTGCGCGTGAGATCGTGTTAGCGAACGGCGCGCGCTTTGGCCTGAGGCCAATCCGGCCGGAGGACACGTCGGCCCTGGCGGCAATGGCGGCCGCAAGCGATGCGCGCGACTTGCGCCTGCGCTTTCACGGCGCCATGCGCGCGCTTGATCCGCGCGCCGCCGCGCGGCTCTCGCAAATCGACTATGACCGCGAAATGGCGTTGGTCGCGATAGAGCCCGGCGGCAATTTCGCCGGCGTCGTGCGTCTGGTCTTCGATCCCAACTTCGAGGCCGGCGAATTCGCCATCATCGTCAGAACCGATCTGCAAGGACAGGGTCTTGGCGGGGCGATGATGCACGCGATCTTCTCGTATGCGCGCTCGCGCGGGACCAAGCGGGTGTGGGGCGACGTGCTGCGTGAGAACGGCGAAATGCTGACGCTGGCGCGTGAACTGGGCGGGCGCTTCAGCGCGCTAGATGACGCGGGCGAACTCGTCCGCGCATCGTTCGATCTCTAGACTGGCGCGATCAATCCCGGCTGATGGGCGCAAGCCCACGTTCGCCGCCCGGCATATGCGTCGCTGTCCGCACCTTCGCCGCGAGCACGTCGCCCAAAAGCGGTTTCTCGACGATTTCAATTTCGGCTGCTGCGGCGGCGCGATGGAGCTGCGCGGTGGGATGGGTGGTGATGAGCAAAGCGGGCGCGGCCACGCCCTCGGCGCGCAAATGCGCGACGACCTCGAGGCCCGACATGCCGGGCAAACGCTGATCGACCACAAGGCAGGACGCACGCCTCGTTTCCGGCGCCGCCAGAGCTGAGGCCGGATCGCGGAAGGCCGCCACCTGATAGCCCTCGGTTTCGAAGGCGAAGGTCAGCGCGCCGAGGACGGCGCGATCGTCCTCAACGAGGACAAGCAGCGGTCGAAAAGGGCGGGCTTGCGGCGCGGGGTCAAGCATGTGGGATCCGAGGTCAAACGCCACCCTGCACCAGTACCGTCCGCGGCGAATTGACTTCGCGCAAACTTGGCTTCGTTCAGCGCCGTTCCCGCTGCAGCGCCAAACGCACGAGTTCAGAGAGGCTCTTGGCCCCCATCTTTTCCATGACGTTGGCGCGATAGATCTCGACCGTCCGCGGGCTGATGCCGAGCCTGATCGCCGCCGCTTTGTTCGAATCGCCGGCCACAATCGCTTCAAACACGTCTCGCTCGCGGTCGGTGAGCGACGCCACACGGCGCTCGAGTTCGTCTTGTTCGGCGCGGCGGCCAAACTCGCCCTCGCCCGCCGCCAGCGCGCTGCGGACGGCGCTGAGCAGGGCCTCGTCATCGAATGGCTTCTCCAAAAAGTCGAGCACGCCCGCTTTCATGGCTTCGATCGCCAGGGCGACATCGGCATGACCGGTGAGCACGATGACCGGATGGACCACGCCCAGCTCTTTCAGGCGAGAGACCAGTTCAAGACCGCTCATGCCGGGCATGCGGACATCGGTGACGATGCAGCCCGGCTCGAGTTCGCGGACGCGCGCCAATAAAGCGGGCGCTGCCTCATAGACGCGTGCGGTGAAGCCCGCCGCATCCAACAGGAACGAGAGCGAGTCCCGGATGGCCGCGTCGTCATCAACGACATGCACGACGCTCTTGCTCAAATCGGTCACGCCACGCTCTCCTCGTCAGGCGCCAGGCGCACGCTAAAGCGGAAGATCGCCCCGCCGCCGGAATTAGGTTCGGTCCAGATGCGTCCGCCATGCGCCTCGACGATCGTGCGCGAGATCGACAAGCCAACGCCCATGCCTTGCGCCTTCGTGGTGACGAACGGCTGAAATAGCCGCGCCGCCGCCACTTCGTCCAGGCCGGCGCCGGTGTCGGCGACGCTGACCACGGCCATGTCGCCGTCCACCTTGGTCGAGACGACGAGTTCGCGCCGCTCCTCGCCTTGCATCGCGTCGAGCGCATTGCGAACGAGATTGACCAGCACTTGCTGGATCTGCACCCGGTCAACAACGACCCGATCCAGATGCGGGTCGAGCTGATAGCGCACGTCGACGCCCGCTTCCTTGGCGCCGACCAATGCCAGGCCGCACGCTTCATGCACCAATTTGGCCAGAGATTCGACGCTGCGTTCGCCCTCGCCGCGAGCCAGAAAATCGCGCAGCCGGCGGATGATGTCGCCGGCCCGCAACGCCTGTTCGGCGGCTTTGTCGACGGCTTCCACTGCGCGCGGATCGCCGCTCGCCTCGCGCTCCAACAAGCGGCGCGCGCCATTCAGATAATTGGCGATCGCGCTCAGGGGTTGGTTCAGTTCATGCGCCAGGGCCGAGGCCATTTCGCCCATCGCCGACAATCTCGAAATATGCACGACCTCGGCTTGCAGCTGCTGGACGCGCGCTTCGCTTTCCTCGCGTTCGGTGAGATCGCGCACGAAGCCGGTGAAGAATTGGCCGTGTTCGGAGCGGACCTCGCCAACAGCGAGCTCCATCGGAAAGGTCGTGGCGTCCTTGCGTTGGCCGACGACGATGCGGCCGATGCCTATGATGCGCTTCTCGCCTGTCGCCAGATAACGCTCTAAATAGCCGTCGTGCTGGTCGCGAAAAGGCGGCGGCATCAGCATGCTCACGTTGCGGCCAATGACTTCAGTCGGGCGCCATCCAAACATGCGCTCGGCGGAGGCCCCATAGGATTGGATAATGCCCTTCTCGTTGATGACGATCATTGCCTCGGGCGCGGTATCGAAGATCGAGCGCAAGTGCGCCTCGCGCTCGAGCAACACACGGTCTGCGGCGTCGCGCTGACTGCGCCGTTTGACGGCCCAAGCGCCTGCGCCGGCGAGGCTTGCGCCAATGGCGGTAAAGACGAGCGCCGAACCTGGATCGGAAAAACCGCGGGCGCCGAAAAATGTCCCGAACGCCAGGCCAAGGGCCGTGGCCGCAAGACCGGGCGCCAAACCCCTCCAGAAGCTCGCCGCCGCGACCGGCGCCAGCACGATGAATATCGGATCGAGTGGAATCGCGCCCGGCAGCGCAAACGCCAACGCCGCCGTCAAAGCCGTCGCCGCGGCAATGATGGCGTAGCCGGCGAGCGGCCCCGTCTTGGCCAAGCGGGAGAGCCAGGCGCCAAGACGCTCTGAGACAGCCTCGCTCATTCGAACGCCATTCCTCTCCGCCTCGCCGCAGCGCCAGCCAGTCTAGTTGAGCGCCCCACCCCAGCAAATGCGGCGCTCTCGGCATTTGACTTGAATCATCATCTGCCCGCCGCGGCGGGTTCAAATGGCCTCATGACACACGCCCTCGTTCGTCTTGCCGCCGTGCTCGCCTGCGCCAGCGCCCTGAATGGCTGCGCTCCGCCCCGGGTGCAGACCTGGAGCGCGCCCGCCCTGGCGGACCTCCGGGAGGTCGCCGCCTCCACCACTGCCGAGGGCCTGCCGGCCGAAACCGCAGCGCTGGCCGAACTCGACACCTTCGCCGCGCGCGCCGCGAGCGACCCGGCCGCCGCCGCGCAACTCGATGTCGCCGCCGACGCGCTTTATGCGAGCCTCGCCAACGCCTTCGCGCGCGGCGCCGCCGACCCGGCGATCGCCGACCCCGATTGGCGCATCCCGACGAACACGGCGCCGGACATGGCCGAGCTCGACGCCCAGCGCGCCGCCGGCGCCCTGCCCAGCACGACGCTGCGGGCGCTCTTGCCGCACTCGGCTGATTATCAGCGTCTGCGCGAGGCGCTGGCGGCGGTGACCGCCGAGGCGCCGGGCGCGGTGGACGCCCGAGGCCTCACGCGCGAACTGCGCCTGTTGCGCATCAGAGCCAATCTCGAGCGCTGGCGCTGGCTGCCGCGCGATTTGTCCGCGACCCGTCTTGAAGTGCGCGTGCCGCAAATGGAAGTCGCGCTCCATCGCGCCGAAAGCCCAATGCGTGTGCACGCCGTCATTGTCGGCGCGCGCGCGACGCCCTCGCCGTCGTTCGCCGCAGAATTGCGTTCGGTGACGCTCAATCCGACTTGGACGCCGCCATCGAGCATCCTCGTCACTGAATTGCTGCCGCGTTTCCGGCGCGACCCGGGCCTCGCCGATCGCGAAGGCTTCGACGTCGTCGATGCGGACGGCGCAATCGTGGCGGCGGCCGCGATCGATTGGAACGCGCGGCCATTCCCGTATCAATTGCGTCAGCGCGCCGGCGCCTCGAACGCGCTCGGCCGGGTGCGGTTCAATCTGCCCAACCCGTTTGCGGTCTACCTCCACGACACGCCCAATCGCGCGCTGTTTGCGCGCTCCGACCGGGCCTTGAGCCATGGCTGCATTCGCGTCGAAAACGCGGTCGGACTGGCGGAAGCGGTTCTCGATGCGCCGGAATGGCGCAGCGCTGAGATCGAGGCGGCGATCGAGACCGGCGAAACCAGGACCATCGCGCTCGTCCATCCTGTGAGCATCTACGTGCTTTATCTGACGGCGGCGGCGAGCGGCGATGGCATCGCCTATTTCGACGATCTTTATCGCCGCGATGAGCGTTTGATGCGTGCGCTCGACGCACCCGACGCAGCACTCGTCGCCGGCCTCGATCAAGCCACGACAACCTGTCCTTCATAGGCCGTTCGGACTACGGGTTTGTCCTTAAGCGATGACCCCGAATTTCGTGCGCGGGCGCTGCGCTCTAGCCTTCTCTCAACACCGGGAGATGGTCATGCGCTCGCAACCTCAACAACCGAACCAGGCAGGCGCCGCGGCGCACGACAGCATCGAATTCGGACCCTCGCTTACGCTACGCGGCGTGCGCATGCGCTTTGAGCGCAATGAGGAAATCTTCGGCGAAGCCGAAACGGCCGAATACGTCTATCGCGTCGTTTCGGGTGCGGTCCGCACCATGCGCTTCTCCAGCGACGGACGCCGCCAAATCCTGGGCTTCCACCTGCCGGGCGATGTGTTCGGCTGGGAGATCGGCGACACCCACACCTTGTCGGCTGAAGCCGTGAGCGCCGCCGATGTGATCATGGTGCGCCGCTCGCTGGTCGAGAAAGCCTCCGCCCAAGACCTGCAGGCCGCGCACGCCGTGCTGGCGCTCACTGCTCAAAACCTCAACACCGCCCGCGACCACGCGGTTGTGCTCGGCCGCAAAGGCGCCGGCGAACGCGTCGCCGCCTTCCTGCTGCAACTCGCCGACCGCTTCGTGTCCCGTAACGAACTCGACCTACCGATGTCGCGCGCCGATATCGCCGACTATCTCGGTCTCACCATCGAGACGGTGTCGCGCGCGTTCTCGGAGATGGAGCGTCAGTGCGCCATCGCCCTGCCGAGTTCGCGCCACGTCGTGGTGCGCAATCCAGCCGCGCTCGCGGACCTGCAAATGGCGGCGTAGCCGCTTCGCTGGACGGAGCAAGAGTTCATGTTGAAGCCCCAGACCCACGCCATCATCGTCGCCCACCCGAACGCACAGAGCTTCAACCTCTCGGTGGCGCACCAGTATCAGGCAAGCGTCGAGGCCTTGGGGCAGCGGACTATTCTGCGCGACCTCTATCGCGAGGGCTTCGATCCCAGACTCCAGGACCAAGAAATACCGCGTCCGGCGGGCTTTGCCGCCGCGCCCGACATCGCCGCCGAGCGCGAGCTTATCGCTGGCGCCGATGTCTACTGCTTCGTCTATCCGCTTTGGTTTAACACGCCGCCCGCCATGTTGCTGGGCTACATCCAGCGCGTGTTCGGCATGGGCTTTGGCTACGGACCGATCCGCGAGGGCGCCAACGCCCGCTTCCTGCTAGGCCGCAGCCTAATCAGTTTCAGTTCGTCTGGAGCACCGGCGGAATGGCTGCGCACCGAAGGCGGCTGGGGCGCCCTACGCAACCTGTTTGACGATCATGTCGCCGAAGTGTGCGGCATGACCGTGCTAGATCACCGTCATTATGGCCGCGTCCTCAACGGCACGCCGGCGTCGCGGATCGAGGCGCACCTCAAGGACGTGAAGGCGACTGTAGAGCGTTGCTTCGGCGAGAAGCGGGCGCACTGACGCCTCTCTATCAAGTTCACGCGCAGGCCACGAGTTCCGTGTGGCCAAATCCTTTCGCGTAGTCGAGCAGCGAAATCACAGTCGGGGTGACTTTGAAGATGGCGACGGCGGACGCCGGCGGCAGCGCGCCCGGCGACGCGCTTTGCTGCGGATAACGGGCGATCAGGAGCGCCATCACGCGCTCTGCTTCGCTCGCCTCTTCGATGCGGCTCGCGCGCGCAGCCATGGAGACACCCGTGATCTTCATCACTTGCGGCTCGTCGTGATCGATGGTGATCGACACACGCGCGTCGGCTGCGAGGTTCTTGGCCTTCTGGCTCTCGATCCCACACAGAAAGTAAAGCGTGAGGTCCTCATGAGCAAAGCCCACCGTTGTCGCCTGCGGCCAGCCGTCGGGCCGGAGCGTCGCCACGGTCATTATACGGTGGGCGTCCATGATGGCGAGGATCTGGTTCTTGAGCGTGTTGTCCATGGAAGCGCTCCCGTTCAGTGCGACATGAAGACAGGCAAGGGCGCGGTGTCGACAACAGCGCGGGTGACGCCGCCGAACACCATTTCGCGCACGCGCGCGCGGCCATAACCGCCCATGACCAGGAGGTCGGCGCCCCAAGCTTCCGCGCCCGCAATCAAGGTGTCGGCGTCGGGGCGCCCCATGCCGTCGAGATTGCGCAACTCAACCTTGAGGCCGCGTCGGGCGAGGTGCGCGCAAATGTCGGCGCCGGGCACGGAACCGACCCCGTTTGCATCAGGCTTTGCATCGACTGTGATGACGACAATCTCGTCAGCCTCTTCAAGCAAGGGCGCGGCATCGCCAAGCGCACGTGCGGCCTCGCGCTTGCCGTTCCAGGCCACGGCGACCTTTCGGCCGATCGCGCCGGCGCGCCAATCTGGCGGCACGAGCAGAACCGGGCGCCCTGAACTGAACAGCACGGACTCAAAGACGGCGCGGCGATAGTCGGCGACCGGCGCACCGCCTGGTCGCAACATGATGGTGAGATCGGCATGGCGCGCCGCAACAGCGGCGCCGCCGGGCGCAAGGCCCGCTGCGGCCATCATTTCGCGCACTGCAAAGGGTCTGGCGCCGCGCTTTGCACGCGCCTCGAGCGCGGTCTTCTCCTTGGCGAAACCTTTGTGGGCGCCGGCCAGGACTTCCGCCCACAGGCTCGAAACCATGACGCCCTCCATCGTGTAGACGGGGTCAGGCTCCAATTCGAGCAGGACCGCGGTCAGATCGGCGTCGCTCTTTGCGGCGATAGCTTCCGCCGCGGCGATCGCGGGCTCGTCGGCGTCGACGGCGAATACGGCAACGGCGATGTCCCTAAACATGATCGCTCTCCTTGGTTTGATCGGATGAAGGCTGCGCCCGGCCCGGATAGGCGAGCGCGAGTGCGTAAAGCGCGCCGTAATTCACCAGCGTCGCCCAGCCGCGTCTGGCGGCGAACCGCTCGTAACGATGCGCCAAGCCGCCGGCCCGGCCGGCGACGACAAGCGCGAGCGCCAGCACGCCAGCAATGTCGGCGGCGATAAACGGCCAAGTGCTCGGCAATAGAGTGGTGATAACGTAAGCGCCGGCGCAGCCGACGGCGGCAAACACCATCGCCGCAACGATGCTTGGCGGCGGCTGTGAGAGGAAACGCTGTACGAGCGCAAGAGCGCCAAAGCCTGCCGCCGCCAGCACGAACACAGACACGATGGAATCGCCGAAGAAGAGATGAAACAGCGTGTTGGCGGCAAGCCCTGTCATAATGGCGAACAGCCAGAATAAGGCCCCCGCCACGATCGGCGTCGGCGCGCGCGCCAACACGCGCACCAGAACCCACAGGATGAGCGGCGCGGAGGCCACGCCCACACCGGCGATCGAGAGCCCGATCGCCTCGTCACGAACACTAATGATCAAGAGATTGCGCAAGGGCGCCGCGAACGCCACCAGCCAAGCGCAGAGCGCCGCCATCAGAGCGCCGCCGGCGAGCCTCAGCCACACCGAGCGAAGAAAGCGCGGCAACGCGCTTAGGTCTTGCACTGGGTTGGAAGCAGTTGCGGCGGCGCTGGTCATCGGACCCGTCCTCCTGTCGGGCGATCAAAGCCGCCGGACCCAAGACGCGTGTTGATCTCACTCAAATCAGCGCACGCAAGCGCGTCAGTGCGACATAAAGAGTGGGATGGGCGAGTTCAGAGTGAGTTCGCGGGTGACGCCCCCCAACAACCATTGTTCGGCGCGCCCGTGGCCATAGGCGCCAAGCACCAGCATGTCGGCGCCGACAGCGATGGCGCAGTCGAGCAAGGCGCGGCCATCGCTGCGGCCCATGCCGTCCACATTGTTGACGCGCACTGAGACGCCGTGGCGCGCCAAGTGAGCGGCTAAGTCCTTGCCGGGCGTCGCCCCATGACCAGAGCTCGAGGGCTTGGCGTCCACGGTGGCGATGACGACATCGCGGGCCAACGCCAACAGCGGCAGCGCATCGTGCACGGCGCGAGCGGCTTCGCGCTTGGCGTCCCAGCCGATCACCACGGTGTCGAACAGACGCTCGCCGCGCCAATCCGGCGGCATCAGCAGCACCGGACGCCCCGAACCAAACAAAACCGCGTCAAGCAAGTCGGCACGGGCGCGATCTGACGCGGGCCTGGCGGCGCGAGTCACAATCGAAAGATCGGCGCGACGCGCGTGCGCCAGCACTTCACGGCGCATGAGCGCGGTCTCGATCAGAAGGTCGCGGATCTCGAACTTATGCGGAACCTCGTTCAGCCATGTTTCGATTCGACTGCGTTCTCGAGCCGCTGTGCCGCGCGCGCCGGCGGCGAGGTCTTCCAGCACGCGCGACAGCGTCGCCATCTCTGGGGCGTAGTTGGACGCAGCGTGGACGGCCAGAATAAGTGCGGTGGCGTGCGCCCCGAAACGGAGCGCAAGAATTCCGGCCGCGCGCAAGGCGGGTTCATCGTCCTCCAGACGAATGGCCAACGCCAAGATGTCCTTGATCGCCATGGCTTCAATGCGCCAGCAGCAGGTGGAGGCGGTCTTCGGCATTCACCAGCGCGCGCGTGGTGCCGCCAAGCGCCAATTCGTAGAGCCGTGGCCGGCCATAAGCGCCTGCCACCAGAAGACCGCAGCGTTGTTCGTGCGCGCCCTGGAGAAGGGCTTTGGCGACATTGTCGCCGCTCATCGCGACGCTCTTCGCGCGCGCCACCCCATGGCGCGCCAGATGCGCGATCAAGGCTTCCGGCGAGGCCGACGCGCGGGTCTGCTCGCTCAAATCGTCGGCGTTCTGCAGGATGACGACTTCCTCGGCGAACTGCAGCAAGGGCATCGCCGCGCGCACCGCCCGGCCGGCCTGGGCGCTGCCGTCCCAGGCGATCGCCGCGGCGCCGAAGCCAAACTGATCGTCCTTGACCAGCAGCACCGGCGCACGCGCTTCGAGCAAGGTCTCCGCGAACGGCGCGGCAAGCCCATAGAGATTGCGCGCGGCGCGGCCCGCGAACATGACGAGGTCGGCAAGCACTGCAGCCTCGGCAATAGCGATGGCCGGAAGCAACGCGCGCTCGTCGACATAAAGACATGGCCCCACCCCGCACGCGTCGAACCGTACGCCTTCGCGGGCTGCGGCCTCGCGCGCGGCCATCTCTAAATGCTCTCGCGCAACGGCCTCGCCAGCGCGGACGCGCTCCACCACGGTGTCGGAGGCGCGGTTGAGCACGGCGCCGAAATAGACGAGATCGGCGGCGGGATCAGGATAGCCCGGAACCACACGCACCTGGCCGGATGAGCGCGCCGCGACCTTCGCGGCGGCTGTCAGCAACAGCGCGTCGTCCTTCTCTCCCGAAGCGACGGCGACGATTGATTTGTAGGACATGGGGCCGCTCTCCTCGCGACCCATCAAATCCCTCGGGCGCCATCGCCGCTTTGATTTTGCGCAAGTGAGCACGCAAAAGCCGCCGCGGGCTTTAGGCCAACTTTTCACGCCCTTCGAGCAGCCGGGTGAGGCGCTCCACCGCTGCGGCCAAAGCCGCAATCTCGGTCTCGCGCAAGAGATCGATTTTCTGGTGCAGGGTTTCGATTTCGAGTTCGGCTTTCTGGTTGATCTCGAAGTCTTCTATGGCGCGCTGGCGATCGATGTCGGCTTGGCGGTTTTGGCTCATCATGATGATGGGAGCGGTATAGGCCGCCTGAAACGACAGCACGAGATTGAGCAAAATGAAGGGGTAAGGATCCCAGCGCGCGCCGAGCGTCGCATTGACGGCGATCCAACTCACAAGCAACGCGCTTTGAATCAGAATGAAGCGCCACGAGCCCACGATAGCTGCGACGCGGTCGGCTGTGCGATCGACGAGACGCGGTCCTGCTGCCGCGGCGGCTGCGCGGCGCGCTTTGGCGCGTGCGCGCAGCTCACCCAGAAAATCGTGATGCGCGTTCATTGCGCGGTATAGCCGCCGTCGATCACCAATTCAGCGCCGGTGACGAATTTGCTTTCGTCCGACGCGAGATAGACAATTCCATAGGCGATGTCGTTCGGCTCTCCCAAATGTCCAAGCGGATGGAGGCCCGCCACCGCGGTGCGCGCGGCTTCAGGATCGGTTTGCGCCTTCAGATAGTTTTCCACCATCGGCGTCCAAATATAGCCGGGATGGATTGAGTTGACGCGGATCTTATAACCCGCCTTGGCGCAATGAAGCGCCGCCGACTTGGTGAAGATGCGCACCCCGCCCTTGCTTGCATTGTAAGCGGCGAGATTGGGATCGCCGATCAGCCCTTCAATCGACGAGAGATTGATGATTGAACCGCCCTTGGCCTTCATCACCGCGATGGCTTGCTGGGTGCCGAAGAAGACGCCGTCGAGATTGATCGACATGAGCCAGCGCCATTGCTCTTCCGTTGTGTCTTCGATGTTGGCCGCCAGCGCGACGCCCGCATTGTTGACCAGGATGTCGAGGCCCCCGAACCGACTTAGGGTCGCAGCGATCACGCGCTTCCAGTCCGCGGCGCTGGCGACATCATGGCTGATGAACATGGCCTCGCCGCCGCTTGCGACGATTTCGTCGGCGACGGCGGCGCCTTCGGCGTCCTTCACATCGGTTACGATCACGCGCGCGCCTTCGCGCGCCAGCATGAGCGCGGCGGCGCGCCCAAGACCCAATCCCGCGCCCGTGACCAGGGCGATCTTGCCTTTGACGCGTTGCATCGGCGCCTCCTCAGATTCAGGTCTTCGATGCTGCGACAGCAATTCCGGTTTGGCCTTGATCTGGCGCAATCGCGATCACTCGCGTTCAAGCCAGTCGCGTTCGATCAGGTTGAGCCGGCGCGTCAGCGTGAACAGAAACGCCGTCGACCAGGCAAACAGGATGACGCCGTTAGCGGCTTCGATGGCGCTGATGAGACGCCAACGAGGGCTGAGGACGATGTCGCCATAGCCCAGCGAGGCGAACGTCACGGTCGAGAAATAGAGCGCCTCTTCGAAAGTCTGGGTCTCCATCAAGACGACCCGGTAGAGCGCCGCGTAGAGCCATATCTCAATTGTGTGCAGTGCGAAGACGCCAAACACGCCGAGAACGATGACGAGCGCCGCGCGGCCTGCGCCTTCATGGGCGCGGAGCCGTTCACTGCCGCCGCTGACAATGCGCGTGAGCGCGATCAGACCCCAAAAATGCAGCAGCACGGTGAGCGCAACCATAGCGCCCGCCGCGGCGAGGTTGAGCAAAAGCTGGCCAAGGCCCGCCTCCATCAGGGACGCTCAACGCTGGTCACGCGGTAGGTGTGCGCGCCTTCGTCTTCCTCGATGGTGACGTACTCGCCATAGATGAAGCGGTGATCGCCCAGCCTGTAGGCCGGATCGTCGTCCTCGGCGCCATCCTCGAAGTCATAGTGGAAAGCCCACGAGCCACCGGGCCGGCGGCGCAGATAGCCCTCCTCATTATTGTCTTCCACCGCGCGGAAACGAACCACGCGGCACTCTTGCTTGAAGCGGCGCCACGTCTCCGCGTCGAGACGGCCTTCGGCGTCGAGCGGAGCGATCACCGTATAACCGATGCGTGCATCGCCCTCCGGATGGCGCGGTTCGCGCGCGAGTTCCAGGCGGATGCGCCGGAAGTTGGCTGGCAGAGTTTGGGCGGCGGCTGCGGTCATGTCTGAAGCTCCTCGTGAGCGCACAAGAGCACGCGGGGCCGCGCGGCGGTTTGCGCCGGATCAAAGCCCGTGGGAGCTTCTCGTCCCGATCATGGTGATAAGCTGCGGCCTTCTCATGTACGTCCGCACCGATGCAGGCCCGAGGGTGCTGCTGATCCATCCCGGCGGCCCGTCCTGGCGCGGCAAGGACAAGGGCGCGTGGTCGATTCCCAAGGGGATCGCCGAGCCGGGCGAGACCGGTCTTGCGGCCGCGCAGCCGTGAGTTCATCGAAGAGACCGGCATGACGCCGCGCCCGCCGTTTGTGGCGCTCGCGCCGCTTAAGCAAAAGGGCGGCAAGGTCATCCATTGCTGGGCGTTTGAGGGCGAGGACGAAGATGTTGCCGGGCCAACGGCCTTTCCTCGCCGAACTGAGCGACATCCTCTAAATCATTCGTCCGACGACGCTTGTTGGTGAGTAGCGGGGTCACCGCTCGCATATGGCCTAGCTCTCACTAGGTTTGCGGCCCTACACTTGGGGTGCTGCTTGAGAGGAGCGTCGCTCATGAAGACTCTGATTGCGTTGGCCGCCCTCGTCGCACTCTCGGCGTGCGCCGCACAGGAGAACGCCCCGCGCGCTCAAGTCGAACAGCGCGGTCTCGCAATCGCTCAAACCAATTGCGGGTCCTGTCATGCGGTCGGGCGCAGTGGCGACAGCACGGCGCCCGAGGCGCCGCCCTTCCGGCGTTTGTCTGAAAACTATCGCGTCGCCAATCTCGAAGAGGCGCTGGCCGAGGGCATTAGCGTGGGCCACCCAGCAATGCCGCAGTTTGAATTTTCTCCGGAAGATGTCGATGCACTCGTCGCCTATCTACAATCCATTCAAGACGCGCCGGCGCCAGCTCAATAGCAGAGTTACGGCCGCACGATAGAGGACTCAAACTGAGCCAGCGTCTGGCGCGCGTCGAAGGCGCCTTCTGGAATTGGACCCCGGCCAAGGCGGATCTCCGCCGTCGCCGAATAGTGGACGCTATTCCACACGTGCGGTTCGCGCGCTTCGCGCGGGATGGGGCCTACAGGGTCGAGGTCGCTCCAGAAGAAACGGCTGCGGCGGCGCCATCTGGGATTCCAATAGCGCGCCCGGTAATCTTGCGGGCGCACGGCTTCGACAATGATCTCGGTCTCTTCGCTGACCTCAAGCGCGGTCGACGCGAACCAGTCATAACCGCTCTCGGCGGTCAGTTCGGCGGCGCGATAGAGCAAATATGTCTCCACCGTTTCGCGGGAGGTGAAATCGTCACCGACGAATTCAACGCGCCAGGCGCCCTCGTAGAGCCGCGTCTCGGCGTAACCGGCCTGACCGGCCCCGGCGTCAGCCGGCTGATAGGTCCCGCTCGTCACGCACGCAGCGAGTGCAGCGCTGGCCGCGAGAGCGGCGATCAATTGTAGAATACGCGATCGCATGGGGTCTCCGCCGATGTGTCGGTCGAGACTAACCGGCGGGTTCAACCACGCTTTGATCGGACGCAAGTCTTGCATCGAGTGCGGCTTGCAGCGTCTTGATCAGCTCTTCGCGCGCAGCGTCGCCCCCGGCGCGCTCAAGCGCGGCGTTGAGACGGGTCAACAAATCCGAGCGTTGATTGTGCCAATCGAGCCTTGCCACTTGCGCGGCCGGCACGCGCGCGGGATGTGGCTCAGTCTCGGACGCGCCGGTGCGCTTCAAGCGATGGGTCTGATCGAGCGCGGCCACGACGATACGCTCGTCGTCGAACCCCGCTTTGCCGAGGCGGCGTTTCAGGCCCGCGAGGTTGTCGGGCTCGCCGTGGGTCAGAAAGATCGTCCCGCGCGGGGCGCGGGCCTTGGCCCAACCCACAAGACCGGTGGCATCTGCATGACCGGAATAGACATCGATGTCGCGCACGCGTGCGCGCACCTTGATCTCATCGCCCTGGATACGCACCGCCTTGCGCCCTTCCTGCAGCAGACGACCGAGCGTGCCGATCGCCTGATAGCCGGTGAGCAACACAGTGGCGTCGTCGCGCCAGAGCAGACGCTTCAAATGGTGACGCACGCGCCCGGCATCGCACATGCCGCTCGAGGCGACGATGACATGCCAGCCGCGCATGCGTTCGATGGCGCGGCTCTCAGAGACGCTTTCAGTGTAGCGAAGCCAAGGCGAGGCCCTGAGCCGCGCGAACGGATTGTCGCCGTTTTCGAAATGGCCGTGCCGCAGAAACGTGTCGCTGGCGCGGATGCCGAGCGGGGAATCAAGAAAGATTGGCCCGCGCGGGCCGTTCTCGTTCTCCATCAGCTCCAGCAGATCGACGATCAGTTCTTGCGTGCGCTCGACCGCGAAGGCTGGAATGAGCAGCGGGCCTCCGGCGGCATGAGCGGCCAGCATTTCGCTCAACAGCGCCTGACGCCGGCCGGCGACACTCGGCGCTTCGCGCTCGACGTCGCCATAGGTGCTTTCGAGGATAAGGTGGTCGACGCCTTCGGGCCCCTCCGGGTCCATGGCGAAATCACGCCCGCCCGGACCGATGTCGCCCGAAAATAAGAGCCGCTGCATCTCGTCGCCAGCCGTGATCTCCACTTCGATCGAAGCCGCGCCCAGAATGTGGCCGGCGTTCCACCAACGCGCGCGAACGCCCGGCGCGACGTCGAGCCAGGTCTTCATCGGCGCCGATTGGAAAAGCCTCATGGCCTCGTCCGCGTCGGCGCGGGTGAAGATCGGCGCCACCTCGCCTTCGCCGTGGCGGTGACGACGGCGATTGAGCACTTCGACTTCCATCTCTTGAATGGCGCCCGCATCGGGCAACAGCACCCGGCAAAGCTCGATCGTCCCCTTGGTGGCGAAGACGCGCCCCTCGAACCCGGCGAGCGCAAGTTTTGGCAGCAATCCGCTATGGTCGATATGGGCGTGCGTCAGCAACACGGCATTGAGCTGCGCCGGATCAAACGGGAACGGCTCGTAATTAAGCGCCTTCAGCGTCTTCGAACCTTGAAACATGCCGCAATCGACCAGCACGCGGGCGCTCCCGGTCTCAAGCAGGAACGAAGCGCCGGTGACGCACCCAGCGGCGCCGAGGAAGGAAAGCCTGATCGTCATCGCGGCCCGAGCCAAACACGCCGTCAACGCGGGGGACTTGAGCTGGCTCAAACCCTGGCGGCTTGGCTCGCCTATCCATGCCGCGCCGGCTCTGCGACACCTGCAACAAGATTGCGAGCTCCGGAGGTTTCATGCGCGGACGTCATCTTGAGCGACACTTGGTGTCCCGGATCGGTTGGCTGCGCGCCGCCGTGGTCGGCGCCAATAACGGCATCGCTTCCACCGCGAGCCTCATCGTGGGGATCGCAGCAGCGGGTGCGGCGCGCGGCGACATCATTGTCGCGGGCGCGGCGGCGTTGGTCGCAGGCGCGATGTCGATGGCGGCGGGCGAATATGTTTCCGTCGGTTCGCAATCGGCGCCGGCGCGCCAGGTTGCGGTCCAACTCATGGCCAAGGATGCGCTTGGGGCGCACGCGCGCGACGAACTCAACATCGTCGAGGCAATCGCGGCGCGCCCGGTGCAGGCGGCGTGGGCGTCGGCGGCGACATTCGTGGCAGGCGCCATCCTGCCTTTTCTTGTTGTGCTCGTCGCGCCGGGCGCCGCACTGACGATCTCGGTCGTCATCGCATCGCTGCTCTTCCTCACCGTACTCGGCGCGCTCGGCGCCCGGGCGGGCGGCGCAGACCTGGTCAAGGGCGTTGTTCGCATCACCCTCTGGGGCGCGTTGGCTCTGGGTGTCGCCGCAGGCGTCGGGCGTCTCTTCGGGGCGGTGGTCTAGTCGCGTTCTTCGACACTTGCGTTTGCGCTGGTCCCCGGCGGATTGACTGGCGCCATCATCAAACCCGCGGCCAAGACGAGTCCAGCGAAGAGCGCGATGATCAGCGCCAAGGGCCCGGCTTTGCGCGCGTCGACGCCTGCTTCATCCGCGCGCCGGCGCTTCAGACCAGTGATCATCGCCGGCGCCAAAGCGTCCCGGGTCAATACCGTCTCCGCGACAACGCCAATGAGATGCAATGTCACGAGCCCCTGCAGCACTCGAAACGAAGCCTCGTGCAGTTCAGCGAAGCTCTCGCCTGACGCCCCCGCAAACGGCCCCGCATTGTGCTCGCCGGCGCTCAGCAGACCGGTGACCACGATGGCGATGAGATTGGCGAGGATCAAAAAGACGGCAATAGCGCCCAGCGGATTGTGCCCAAGGTGACGTACTGGTTTGGCGAACATGAGTTCGCGCACGTAGCCGATCACGACCGCCGGCGCGAAAGCAAAATCGGCGAAGCGCGCGTGCTCGCCGCCGACAAAGCCCCAGATGATCCGAAACATGAGCAGCCCCGCGATCGCCGCGCCCGCAGCGCGGTGAAGGGACGCGGACGCGCCTTCGCCTTCGCCAGTGAGCCAAGCGACGACGACCAGGATAGCGAGACTCCAATGGAAGATGCGGGTCGGGACATCCCAAACATAAATCCGCCGCTCGACCACTGCATTCGCCGTCATGAGATGTTCTCCGCCGGCGTTGTCGGGCGCCCGCGCGGGGCGCGCTTTGCGCTGGCTCAAATCGCGGCGAGCAATGGCGCAACGTTGATCAGGTTGGAGACATGGGCGACGGTGTCGGTCGATGCGAGGCGTTCGCAAACGCCGCCAAGCTCGGCGCTGGCGCGCTCATCCATGAGTGCATGCACGATGACGCAAACCGGTTTACCCAAGCCGCGCGCCGCAAGGCCTTTCGCCGCCTCGACGAGCGTTCGTCCCGAAGAGGCAATATCGTCGACAAGCACCGGCGTGCGTCCAGCCGCGGCGCCTAGATCAGGCCAGGCGATTTCAACCGAGCGATCGCCCAGACGGTGTTTGTTGAGCACGAGGTGAGGCGCATTCGCGGCGGCGGCAGCAACTCTAACCCATTGGCGGCTTTCGCTGTCGGGGCCGATCAGAATGGGGCGTTCGACATTGGCTGCAATCCAAGCACCGATCAGCGGCGCGGCCGAAACCGCGCGCGCCGGGATCGTGTAGATCTCATCCAATTCCTGGATGCGATGGAGATGCGGATCGACCGTCGTCACGCTGTCGAATGCGGACGCAACAAGACGCGCGAAGTGTTTTGCACTCAACGCTTCGCCGTCCGCGAAGTGTGCATCCTGGCGCAAATAAGCGAGATAGGGCGCGATCAAGCCGACGCTCGCAGCGCCCCACTCGCGCAGAGCCCCGGCCGCCAATATGAGGCCCATGATCTTCGGGTCTGGATCGTTGAGCGTGCAGACGATCCAAGCGCGCTTGCCGCGCACATCGCTAAAAACGCGGACATAGCTTTCTCTGTCAGGGAAACGGCGAAACTCGAGCGCGCCACGCGCCACACCCGCGTGGCGGGCGATCTCATCGGCCATGACTTCATTGCCGGGCATGGCGAAGATGATCCCCATCATGCTTCGATCTCGAACATGTCGGCGTTGGTGCGCGCGTACGCCAAGGCATAAGCGAGTTCACCCGGCGCTTCGGCGTGAACCGTGACCAGAGGACGCCCTGCGATCACCGCATCCCCAAGACGCGCGTGCAACTCGACGCCCGCGGCCTTGTCGTCGGGAGCGCCGGCGAGCTTGGCCAGCCGTGCGAGCTTGCGGTTGTTGATGTGGGTGAGGACGCCCGAGCGCGGCGCGGGCCAGCCCTCTCTTAGCGGCGCCTCCGGTGGAGCGCGAAAGCCGCCTTGCGCCTCGCAGATGCGCTGAAATTTGATGAGCGCGCGTCCATCGCGCAGGACCTCGTCGGCGAGGCTCAACCCCTCGCTTTCCCTTGCGGCGCCGCCAAGTTCGAGCACGGCGGCGGCGATCGCGAGGGCGCGCCGGCGCAAATCTTCGGGCGCATCGGGCGCATTGTGCAGCACGGCAAGCACGTCGCGCGCCTCAAGCGCAGGCCCGATGCCGCGTCCCACCGGCTGGGCGCCGTCAGTCACGACAAAGCGGGTCTTGAGGCCGAAGCTCTCGGCCACGGCCGCCATATGCGCCACTAACGTGCGCGCGGCCTCATCGGTGCGCACCTTCGCGGTCGGCCCGACCGGCACTTCGAGCACGATATGGGTCGCGCCCGCGGCGATCTTCTTCGATAGCACCGAGGCGATCAGTTGGCCTTCTGTGTCGATGTCGAGCGCCCGTTCGATACGGATCAGCACGTCATCGGCGGGGCTCAACCCCATCGCCCCGCCCCAGGCGATGCAGCCGCCCTCGTGTTCGACCACTCTACGCAGCGTGGGGAGATCGAGATCGACGCGCGTCATCGTCTCCATCGCATCAGCGGTGCCGGAGGGCGAGGTGATGGCGCGCGAGGAAGTCTTCGGCATTGTCAGCCCGAGGCTAGCGGCGATGGAGACGACGATCGGCGTGGTGCGGTTGCCGGGCAGGCCGCCGACGCAATGCTTGTCGAGCACCATGGCGTTGGTCCACGACAGCCGCGCGCCCGCAGCCACCATGGCGCGGGTCAGATGGCCGATCTCTGCGACATCGAGCGGAAACGCCGAACACGCCGCAATGAAGGTGGCCAGATGAATGTCGGCGTACTTGCCGGCGACGATGTCGGCGATGATAGCAGCGAAGGCGCCGCCATCGAGGCGCCCGCCATAAATGCGCCGGCGCACGTCGGCTAGCGAGTCGACGCTGGGCGGGTGGCGCACGCTCAGCACATCGCCATCACTGGCCTGAAGCCTGATCCACGCCGCCTCCGACAGGCCGGCCTCATCGGGGCCCAGCCAGTCATTGTCGACCTCGTAGAGCGTGGCGATCACTTCGCGGCCGTCACAGCGCAAAAGCACGCGCGCCCGCGAAGCGATGCCCTCGGACTTCGCGACGTGACAGCGCGAATGCATGAGGACTATGGGCTCGTCCTGCGTGAGGAGACCCAGCCGTCTTACCTTCAGAGTATCAGGTTCGCCCATGATCTTCTCGCGCGAGGCCCCGGATCGTCTTCACTCTTGCGGGCCCGGCCTTGAGCGAAATCAAAGTGGGCGCTGCGGGTGCGAAACGCCTGAGGATGGCGCCTGCCAAAGTCACGCTTGGCGTCCACTGACTGATCCATGGAGCGGCTTCTCGCGCGCTTTGAGATTAGTCTTCGTCATCGATCAGAATTCGTCTGGCGTCGCCTTCGAGGTCCTCATACTGCCCCGACCTCAGGCTCCAGAAAAACGCCGCGAGCCCCAGCGCGCCCAGGCATAGCGCCCCTGGAATGAGCACGATCATAATGTTCATGACGCGGGCGCCTTGCCGAGCTGCAGACGCAGGGCGTTGAGCGTCACGATCAGCGAAGATGACGACATGGCGAGCGCGGCGATCAAGGGCGTCAGCAAGCCAAACGCCGCCGCCGGCGCGGCGATCAAATTGTAGATCGCCGAGAAGCGCAGATTCTCGAGTGCGCGCGCGCGCGCCGCCTTGGCGACGTCGATCGCCTCGACCAGCGGCATCAGCAGCGCGCCTTGAATGACGATGTCGGACGCCGCTTGGCTCACATCGAGAGCGCTGCCCGGAGAGGCCGAGACATGGGCGCCGGCGAGCGCTGCGGCATCGTTGAGGCCGTCGCCGACCATCAGGGATCGTTTGCCTTGGGCGCGCAGCTCCGCGAGCCGCGCGGTCTTGTCGCCAGGACTGAGGCCGCCGCGCCAACGTTTGATCCCCGCCGCGCCGGCGGCCGCCGCCACCGCGACCGGTCTGTCGCCCGACAAGAGTTCGACCTCGAGGCCGCGCTCGCCCAATGCGCGGACGACGTCGGCCGCGTCGGCGCGAAGCGCATCGGCAAATACAAAACGCACCGGCTCAGCACCTTCGAGGGCGAACCACAATTCCGGCGCGCCGTCGGCGGCGTCCTTGGCTTCCGGCGCCGCGTACACGCGGCGGCCAAGCCGCGCGCGGCGCCCGTTCAGCGTTCCCTCGACGCCCTCGCCCGGCGTCTCGCGAATAGTGTCCGCCACCGCGCCGACGCCTGCCGCCTCGGCGATGGCGCGCGACAGAGGGTGATGCGACGCGCGCGCCAGCTTGGCGGCGGCTTGAAGCGCTGCGGGATCGGGCGCCGATCGCAGGCGCGGCTTGCCCAAGGTGAGCGTTCCGGTCTTGTCGAAAATCACCACGTCAGCCTGCGCCAGTCGTTCGAGCGCATCGCCCGATTTGACCAGCACGCCGCGTTTGAAGAGGCGCCCGGTGGCGACCACTTGCACGGCCGGCACGGCCAGACCCAGCGCACAGGGACAGGTGATGATGAGCACGGCCACCGCGTTCATCAGCGCGCCGCGCAACCCAATCGCGGCCATTTCAAAACCGAGCGCGTGCGCGATGATCGGCGCCAGCATCCAGCCAGCGAAGGTGAGCGTCGCCAGCGTGTGTACGATCGGCACATAGAGCGAAGCGGCGCGATCGGCCAGGCGCACAAAACTGGCGCGAGATTGTTCGCCGGTCTCGATCAGACGTGCGAGTTCAGCCACAGCCGATTCATCGGCGCGTGCAGTCGCACGCACGGTAAGCGCATGAGCGAGATTGATCGACCCCGCGGCGATTTGATCGCCCGGGCCCCTTGCCTGCGGCAATGTCTCGCCCGTCAGCATGGAGAGATCGAGATCGGAGACGCCCTGCTCGATCACGCAATCCACCGGCGCGCGCTCGCCTGGCGCCAGCAGCAAACGATCGCCAAGGATCACTTCGCGCGCAGGAATCGCAATTGTGTGTCCGTCCGCGCCGATGCGCGCAGCCGTCGTCGCCTGCAGCGCCAACAATTCGCGCGCCGCGGTGCGAGCCCGCTCCCGCAATCTGTGATCGAGGTAGCGCCCGATCAGCAAGAAGAAGAGCAGCATAGTGATGCCGTCGAAATAGGCATGCTCACCTTGCTGCAGGGTTTCAGCGACGCTCGTGCTCAGCGTGAGAAGAACTGCGAGCGAGATCGGCACGTCCATGTTGGCGCGCCGCGCCCTTAGCGCCCGGAAAGCCGAACGGAAGAAGGGCTGCGCCGCATAGAGCGCGGCGGGTATTGCGACGAGCGCCGAGACCCAGTGCAGCAGCGTGCGAGTGCCTCCGCCCATCTCGTCATGGCCGGACCAGACCGGCACCGAGAACATCATGATGTTCATGGCCGCAAAGCCAGCCACAGCGAGATAGCGCAGCAGCCGCCGGCCTTCTTCGTCGACGACGGCCTGCGCAGTTTCCGGATCGAACGGCGCCGCGCCATAGCCAAGCGCGGTCAGTGTCTCGACGATGCGCGCGGGATCGCTTGCGCCAGGTCGCCAGCCGACGCGCAGTCTTTGCGTCGAGAGATTGAGACGCGCCTCCTCGACGCCCGGCGCTTGCTTCAGGCCAGTTTCAATCTTGGCGATGCAGCCCGCGCACTTGGCGCCGCTCACCATCAATTCGATCGTATCGAGTCCCGAAGGCGCTCTGCGGACGAAGGCGCCGAGATCCGATCGCGCGGCGGCCGCGACCGGCGCCGAGCCTGTTGAGGAGAGCCCGGACGGGCAGCCGGCGCCGTCATTCAGTGCGATGTCGGCCATGTCAGCTCCGATTCGAAATCGAGCGCGCCGCCCGAGGCGTCGCCCGCATTGGCGCGCAATCGCCAGCGGCCCTGCGGAAGTGCGCCGACCGGCGCGGAATAACGGCCTTCGCCGACGCTCTCGAATGTGAGCGTCCTGTCGCGCCGAGCGTCGGTCGGCCAGCGCAGAACGCCCGTCACCGTCGCGGCGTTGATCGGTTCGCCGGTCCGCGATCGCAGCACGACGACAACGGCCGCCGCCGCCTGCGCGTCGCCGTCGATACGCGCGCTCGCGCGCCAACCCCACGCCGCCTGCGCGCGCCGCGCAGCGATCGTGTCGTTGTAAGAAAGACCCTGCAGATAGGAGCGCCGCACGTCTTCGCCTGGAAAGGATCGGACCGCGACCACGGCGAATCCGACATTGACGGCGATGACGAGTGCAAAGAAGCCAAGCAAAGCCGCCAGCACATGCCAGCCGCGCACTTCGAAGGGTCTGCGGGCCGGTGATGATCCGATCATGGCGGGCTCCCCGCGAGAAAGGCCGATGCGCTTTCGGCGCTGTCGTTGCTGTCAAGATCGTCGAGCACGAAGCGGATGGGATGCGAGCCTGGTTCGGCGCCCGCCGGGACCACGACGTGAACGCGCACATTGGCGACACTATCGGGCCGCGCCTCAGCGATGACGCGGCCATCGGCGTCAAGGACGCCGCCTTGGACGATGATGTGCGCACCCGAGAGGCCGGACACGGCGATGGCCACGCGGCGCGTGCGCGGCGCCATGTTGATCAGCTTCAGCGCAAAGTCGTTGCGCATCGAACCATCGGCGAGGCGCACGAAGGGCGGCGAGCGGTCGCGAATGACGTTGAGATCAAGCGTCGAGCGGTTCGCCAGTTGGTAGAGCATGATCGCGCCAACCAGCACCATGAGGGTCGCGTAAAGCACGGTGCGCGGACGCACGAAGGCAAAGCGCGTAGCCTCCTTGCGCTGGCGGCGCTCGACGTTGAGATGGGTGTCATAAGCGATGAGGCCGGTCGGGCGGCCGACTTTGCGCATGATGTCGTCGCACGCATCGATGCAGAGCGCGCAATTGATGCATTCGAGCTGGTCGCCGTCGCGTATGTCAATGCCCTGTGGGCACGCCGCGACGCAGGCATTACAATCGATGCAATCGCCCCGCCCCTCCCAGCTCGCACCCTTTTTGTGCGGACCGCGCGGCTCGCCGCGATCGAGGCGATAGGTGACGGAGAGCGCGTCCTGGTCCGTCATCGCCGCCTGAATACGCGGCCAGGGGCACATATAGGTGCAGACCTGCTCGCGCATCGTCCCGGCAAGCGCGTAGGTGGTGAACGTCAAGAGGCCAATGAACATGTAGACCGCGGCCGAGGCCTGGCCGGTAAAAATCTCGCGCGTCAGCGTCGGCGCATCGGCGAAATAGAACACCCATGCTCCGCCGGTTGCTGCGGCGATGAGGAGCCAAACCGAATGCTTGGCCACCTTCTTGCGCCATTTCGACAAAGACCACGGCGCCTTCGCAAGCCGCATGCGCTCGTTGCGGTCGCCTTCGATCCAGCGTTCGACGTAAATGTAGAGATCGGTCCACACCGTCTGCGGACAGGCATAGCCGCACCAGACGCGCCCAAACAAAGCCGAAGACAGGAAGATGCCGAACGCGGCCAGGATCAGGAGGCCGGTGATGTAATAGACTTCCTGTGGCCAGAGTTCGATGAAGAAGAAATAGAACCGCCGCCCTTCGAAATCGATCAGCACCGCCTGATCCGGACGGAAGTCGCCTCGGTCCCAGCGGAGCCAAGGCGTGACGTAGTAGATCGCGAGCAGCACGACCATCGCGGCCCACTTCACATTGCGAAACGTCCCCGAGACGAGCTTGGGATAGATCTGCTCGCGCTTCTTGTAGAGCGCACGCGCGGCCTTCGAATTGACCGCGCGCGCATCGATCGTGTGCACGTCTTCCGGCTTTGGCGGCCGTGGAATGAGCGTGACCGATCCCATCTCAATCCTGCGGCGCCGCGTTCGCGGCGACTGGCGTTGGCGGGTTTACGGCCGGAGGCGGAACGACTGGCTCTGCGGGACGATCGGGTTCGCCGCCGCCCATCTGGTGCACGTAGTACGCAAGCGCCCGGCGCGTGCCTTCGTCGAAGCGGCCCTCCCACGACGGCATCACACCGCCGCGGCCCAATTCGATCTGACGGCGGATCTCTTCACGCGTGCCGCCGTAGAGCCAAAGGTCATCCTGCAGGCTCGGCGCTCCGACATTACGATCGCCGGCGCCGGTCGGACCGTGACAGACGGCGCATTGCTCCTGGTAGACGAGCGCCCCGCGCGCGGCCGCTCCGGCGTCCGGATGCAGACGTGCGCGCGCCGATGAGAGTGCAATGACATGCTCGGTGACGTCGGCGATCTGGCGCGGCTGCAGCAGGTTATCGCGTCCGAACGCCGGCATTTGCGAAAAGCGGGCGTCGGGATGACCAGAGCGAACGCCGACCCGCAACGTCTGTTCGATCTCGTCCATCGAACCGCCCCAGATCCAAACGTCGTCGGCCAAAACCGGATAGCCGGGCGCGCCGGCGCCGCCGGCGCCGTGACAGGTCTGGCAATTGTCGCCGAACACGGATTCACCGGCCGCGCGCGCGAACTCTTGCAGTTCCGGGTCGGTGGCGAGATCGCTGGCGCTCGCATGGGCCAAACGCTCGAACATCGGCGCACGCGCCGCTCGCATTTCACCGACATCGGCCGCCACATTGACGCGATCGGAAAAGCCAAGAACACCGCGTGTATAGCCGTTCAACAGCGGCCACGCCGGCATCAGCACCCAATAGACGATGGCGACCACAATCGACGTGTAGAAGATATAGAGCCACCACCGCGGCAGCGGCGTGTCGAGCTCCTTGACGCCGTCCCATTCGTGGCCGGTCGTGTCTGTGCCTGTGACCTCGTCGCGCTCAACTTTGTTGGCCATTGTCGTCCTCATCGTTGAGCGGCGTGCGCGCGGCTTTTTTGAATTTTTCACGGTTTCCCGGCCAAAGTGCGTAGATCAGCGCCCCGGCGAACAGCACAGCCAGGAGAACAAGGCCCCAAGTCTGTGCGAGATGTGTCGCCTGTTCGTAGGTCATCGCCTCACCTTTCGTTCTCAGGCGCGTCGGCCTGATAGGTGGAGAAGTCGACGCCTGCGCCCAGCATTTGCAGGTAGGCGATCAGCGCATCCATTTCGGTCACGCGTGCGGGATCGCCGTCGAAGTCGCGGACCGCGACACCGGGATAACGCAGTTCGAAATCGTAGGCGTTCGATCCGAGTGGCTCGGCCTGCGCGCGCGCATCGATTGCGGCATTGGCAAGCTGCTCATCGGTATAGGGCACGCGCAGCATGCGGTTGGCGCGCAGGTGGCGGTCCATATTGGCGGCATCGATCTCCGCGTCAGCAAGGAAAGCATAAGGCGGCATCACCGATTCCGGCACCACCGAACGGGGATCAACCAGGTGCGCGCGGTGCCATTCGTCGGAATAGCGCTCGCCAACCCGCGCGAGATCGGGCCCCGTGCGTTTTGATCCCCATTGAAACGGGTGATCGTACATGCTCTCGGCCGCTAGGCTGTAATGTCCGTAGCGTTCGACTTCGTCCCGCAGCGGGCGGATCATCTGCGAGTGGCAGACGTAACATCCCTCACGGATGTAAACTTGCCGTCCCGCCAGTTCGAGCGGCGTGTAAGGACGCACGCCCTCTACTTCTTCAATGGTCGACTCGATGAAGAAGAGCGGCGTGATCTGCACCAACCCCCCGATCGAGACGACCACGAGAATACCGATTACGAGGATGAGCGTGTGGCGCTCGAACCATTTGTGCCAGGTCCACATGAACAAGCGCGCCCCCTATTCCGCGGCCACGGGCGGTGCGAGCACCGGCACGTCGGCTGCACGTTCGTGGTCGGGCGCCTCGCTCGTCGCAGTGCGCCAAAGATTGTAGGCCATCAGCAAAGCGCCCACGAGAAAGAGGCCGCCGCCCAACGCGCGAATGGCGTAATAGGGATGCATCGCCTCGACGCTTTCGACGAACGAGTATTCGAGGAAGCCGAACTCGTTATAGGCGCGCCACATCAAGCCCTGCATGACGCCAGCCACCCACATCGAGGTGATGTAAAGAACGATGCCGATGGTCGCGAGCCAGAAGTGCCAATCGACGAGCGCAAGCGAGTGCATGCGCTGGCGCTTCCACAGCCACGGCGTCAGGCAATAGAGCGCGCCGAACGACACAAAGCCCACCCAGCCCAGCGCGCCGGAATGGACGTGGCCAATGGTCCAGTCGGTGTAATGTGAGAGCGAATTGACGGCGCGGATACTCATCACCGGGCCTTCGAAGGTCGACATCCCATAGAAGGCAACCGACACAACGAGCATGCGCAAAACGGGATCGGTCCTGAGTTTGTCCCAGGCGCCCGAGAGCGTCATCAGCCCGTTGATCATGCCGCCCCAACTCGGCATCCACAGCATGATCGAGAACGTCATGCCGAGCGTCTGCGCCCATTGCGGCAACGCGGTGTAGTGCAAATGGTGCGGGCCCGCCCAGATGTAGAGGAAGATCAACGCCCAGAAGTGAATGATGCTCAAGCGATAGGAATAGACCGGGCGATTGGCTTGCTTTGGGATGAAGTAATACATGATCCCGAGAAAGCCCGCGGTCAGGAAAAAGCCGACCGCGTTGTGGCCGTACCACCATTGCGTCAGCGCATCCTGCACGCCGGAGAAGAGCGAATAGCTTTGCCAGCTTGCGAACGAGACGGGCACAGCGAGATTGTTGATGAGGTGCAGGATCGCGATGGTGACGATGAACGCCAAATAGAACCAGTTGGCGACGTAGATGTGTTTTTCCTGGCGCTTCCAGAGCGTGCCCAGAAACACCAAGAGGTAGGCGACCCAAACGATGGTCAGCCAAATATCAGTGTACCAGGGCGGCTCGGCGTATTCGCGCGACTGGGTGACCCCTTCGAGATAACCGGTGCCGGCGAGCACGATGAAGAGCTGATAGCCCCAGAACACGAACCAGGGCCATAAACCCCCGGCCAAGCGCGCGCGGCAGGTGCGCTGCACCACCCAGAAGCTGGTGGCGATCAGCACGTTGCCGCCGAAGGCGAAGATCACCGCCGACGTATGCAGCGGCCGCAGCCGTCCGAAATTCGTGAAGCCCCATTCGGGGAAGTAGAACAAATTTGGAAACGCTAGCTGCAGCGCGATGATGAGGCCGACCAGAAACCCCGCGACGCCCCAGAACATCGAGGCGATCACACCCGCCTTGATGACGCCATTCTCATAGCGCGACGGCGGGCGAGTGCGATCCGCACCCAGGACGCCAACGAGACCGACGACGCCCGCGAACAGACCTGCGAACATGGTCCACATCTGCACCGCGAACGCCGGCTCAAGCGCGCGAGAGATTCCGAACAGCGCGAGGAACATGCCGATGACCAGGATCGCGCCAATCGCTGCCGCGTCGATCCCCCACACGCTCTCCTTCTTCGCATACGCCATCGACGACCCCGCTCAGCGCTTTCGATTCTGCAGGGTTCAATCGCTATCAGCGGGCCCTGGGGCGCTGTTTGATTTCGATCAAAGGCGCGCCGCCACGCTCAGTCTAAACAATGCGCCGGAGGCAAATCCTAATGGCCATTCATCGCTTTGCAGCGGCGTCCGGCTTGTTCGCGACCGCGGCTGCGTGGCCGTCGGTGGTCCGCTCGCTCACGCAACTGACGATGACGCCGCTCGAGCGCGCCATGCAGACCTCGTGGTGCGGTCCGCCGCCAGAGCAAACCCTCACCTTTCTCAGCCATTGTGCGGTCTGCTTTGCAGGCGCCGCGGTGCTGGCGGCGTCTGGGCTTGTCGTCCTCATCGCCGATGAAGGCATGCGCGGGCGCATCCGAGCGCCCGCCTCCGCCTGGCGCGGACGCCATTCACGCCAATGTCAAACCAAGCGCGCATGAGCGCTGCGGCGAGGTTGGCGTGGGCACGGAGATCGAACGGAAATTCCTGGTCGTAAGCGAGTTGTGGCGCCCGCATTCTCGCGCGCCGCAGCTTGTGCGCCAGGGTTATGTCGGGCGTGGACCAACTTCGGTTGTCCGCGTGCGCACCATGGGCGCGCGCGCCTTCCTGACCATAAAGAGCGCAGGCGCGGCCCTCGTGCGCGCCGAATACGAATATGAAATCCCGTTCAAAGACGCCGACGAACTCCTGGCCAATGCGTGCGCGGGACAGGTGATCGAAAAGATCCGTCATCGGATTGAATGGGAGGGTCTCGACTGGGTGATCGATGAGTTCGAAGGCCCCATGAAGGGCCTCCTGCTCGCCGAGATCGAGCTATACTGCACCGATCAGGATATCGATCTGCCCGCTTGGGCAGGCCGCGAAGTCACCGGCATTGCCGATTACAGCAACGAACAATTGTCACTCGCGGGGTGGCCGCCGGAAGCATGATGTCAGGCCGCAGCGCGCACGGCAAAAGCGGGCCATAGACGCGCCAGGGACGCCACCAGCTGATCCATCAGCGCATCGTCATGGAAGGGCGACGGCGTCAAGCGAAGCCGCGCCGCGCCCTTGGGTACGGTCGGATAGTTGATCGGCTGTACATAGATTCCATGCTCGTAGAGGAGTTCATCTGAAATCTCTTTGCAAAGTGCGGCGTCGCCGACCGGAATGGGCACGATATGCGTCGTTGAAGCCATCACCGGAATACCCGCGCTTCTGAGCATGGCCTTGAGACGCGCCGCGCGTTCGGCCAAGCGATCGCGCAAATGCGGACAAGCCCGCACGATGCGCAAGCTTTCAAGCGCTGCCGCGGCGATCGACGGCGAGAGTGATGTGGTGAAGATGAAACCCGGCGCGGTGGATCTGATCGCATCCATAGCGATCGCGGCACCCGTCACGTACCCGCCCATGGCGCCGAAGGCCTTGGCCAACGTGCCCTCGATAAAGTCGACCCGGTGCATGACGCCGTCGCGCTCAGCGACGCCGCCCCCGGTGTATCCGTACAAGCCCACGCCGTGCACTTCATCGAGATAGGTCATGGCGCCATACTTCTCGGCCAGATCGCAAATCGCCGCGATCGGCGCCGTGTCGCCTTCCATGGAATAGACGCTCTCGAACGCGATCAGCTTTGGCGCATCGGCCGGCGTATTGCGCAGCAAGTCTTCCAGGTGCGCTAGATCGTTGTGGCGAAAGATGCGCTTCTCGCAGCGGGCCTTGGTGATGCCGTCAATCATGGAGGCATGATTGAGCGCGTCCGAGAAGATCCAGAGACCAGGAAAGAGCTTCGAGAACGTCGACAGCGTGGCTTCGTTGGAGACATAGCCCGAGGTGAAGAGAAGCGCGCTTTCCTTGCCGTGCAGCTGGGCGAGCTCGCGCTCCAGATCGACGTGATAGCTCGTGGTGCCGGAAATGTTGCGGGTGCCGCCCGCGCCCACGCCCACGGAATCGAGCGCCTGATGCGCAGCGCGCAAAACGTCTTCATGCTGGCCCTGTCCCAAATAGTCGTTCGAGCACCAGACCACGATATCGCGGACGCTGCCGTCGGGGAGCCGCAGGCGGGCATGGGGAAACCGTCCGCATGAACGCTTCAGGTCGGCGAAGACGCGGTAGCGGCCCTCGGCGCGGATCTGGTCCACAGCGGCCCGGAACGTGTCGGAGTATGAGCGTTTCATGGGCTGGGCCCCCTTCTGTGCCAGCCACCTTAGGGCGCGGCGCGTTAGCCTGATTGATCTTGATCAAGCGCCGCAGCCGATGGCGCGTCCCTAACGATTGACCGCGAAGGCGAAGAAGACGTGGTCCCGTGCCCAGCCGACGAAGCTCAGCCAAAGGCCAAGCAGAAGTTCAAGACCGATCGCCCCCTCGAAGATGAACGGCGTGCGCGTGACGGCGTCCGTCAGCTCCTCACCAAGGTCCGGAGCGATCATGAGAGAAGCGCCTTTGAGTGCGGCGGCAAGGCCGATGAAAGAAATCACGCCCGCGCTGAAACTGGACCAATGATGGTGCGCCATCAGGGTCGCCATACCTGCCATCAACGCAAAGGCGCCGGTCACGAACACCAGCGCCTCGTCCTGCATGAACGAGGATAGAAAATTAGGCAAAGCGTCGCGCCGTACGAAGAGCGCGGCCGCCGTGACAATAAGATAGGGCCCGACAATGCGCGCCAGGCTCCGGGTTCTCACCTTGGGATCGTAGTCAAGCACGCCGCCTCTCCTGCTCGAACATTGGAAACAGCACGTCGTTTTCGGTATCGATGTGGGCGCGGAGATCGTTGTGAAGTTTCTCACAACCGGCATAGAGCCTCTGCCAGCTGCCGCACGCATCTTGAGGCGACGTGAACGCGTTGGTGCGCGCCTTCAGCTCTGCGAGGCGTGTATCATGCTCGGCGTGTTCCAGGCGCATGCGGCGCAGCGCAAACGGCATGCAGCCGCCGCCCCCCGCCAGCAAAGTCGGAAAGAGGACTTGCTCTTCCTTCGTCATGTGGGCTTCGAGTTCAACGAGCGTCTCGGCCAGAAACGCGGCCAAGCCCACGGGGCAATCGGGATGACCGGCGTGGACCGCTTCAACCTTTTGGGCCAGGCAAATGAGGTCGGGCAGTTCGCTTCGGTGGGTCTCGTGGAAGCGATCGAGAATATAAGCGATCAGAGCGTCCGGCGGCGTTGGACCCCGCGCTTTACTTTCGACAGAGATTTCGAACTCCGTCTCGACCGCATATGAACCTTCGGCCGCAATGTCGGCCTCCGTCATCACCATCATGGACCCTACTCCGATCCAACGAGGCTAGCGGGTCCAAACCGAGCGGCGATTGACGCGCATCAATCGCACTGCCGACACAGAAGCGGCGAAACGCCGCCCATGATGGACAGGGGCCGACGTGCAGCTGCGATTGACGCAGATCAATGCGGGACGGCCGGGCGCGTCGTGCACTTCAGCGCCGCAGTGAAGCGCAAGGATCGACCGGTGAGCCGGCACGGCGAGAAAATCCGAGGGGTCGCGCTCTCTCAGGGCGGCGCTGCGCGGTCATCGGTGGCGGCGTCCTGGAGCCGGTCGCTCCTTGTCCACGGCCTCGACCCTGACACCGCGCCCAAGCCTGAGCGTCTCGATCATGCGGCGCGCCAGCAGGCCAGCGATCGCATGGGGCGACTGGCCGCCATCGCCAGCGGCGCGATGGACCGGCTCTTTGCCGCCGTTGGCGAAAGCGGCTGCAGCGTCATTCTCACCGATGCGTCCGGCGTCATCGTCGAACGCCGCGGCAAGCCCGGCGATGATGCCGCCTTTCAGCATTGGGGCTTGTGGACAGGCGCCGATTGGAGCGAGGCGCGCGAAGGCACAAATGGCATCGGCACGTGCGTCGTCGAACAGCGGCCAGTGGTGATCCACCGCGATCAGCACTTCTACGCGAGCAACACGGCGATGAGCTGCATGGGCGCGCCCATCTTCGACCATGAGGGCGAGTTCGCCGGCGTTCTCGACATCTCGTCGTGCCGCGCCGATCTCGCCAGCGCCTTCGTCACCTTGCTTGCCGATTCCGTCACTGAGGCGGCGGGACGGATCGAGGCCGAGAACTTTCAACACGCCTTCGCTAAGAGCCGCATCGTCATGGCAGGAGCGGCCCATAACGGCCCAATGCTTTTGGCGCTCGACCAGGATGATTTGGTGATCGGGGCGACGCGGCGGGCGCGCAAGACGTGGAGCTTATCGCCGGAGAACTTCGCCAATCCGCGCCCAGCGCGAGACATCCTGGGCGACGGCGCCGAAACACCGGATCTCGCCGCCGCCGAACGCGCCGAAATCCGCCGGGCGCTCGCGCACACGCAGGGCAACGCAAGCCGAGCCGCGCGAGCTCTCGGCATCTCTCGCGCCACGTTCTATCGGCGGATGGCGCAGCTTGGTTTGCGCTGACGCGCAATTTCTTGCGCGGTGTTTGTCTCACCTTTGAGACACTTCCTCTGCACTCCGGTTTGACACGCGGCTGACTCTGCAGACGCGCGGGCAAACACTTCTCCAAGACGCCGGCACACGGCGCATTGGAGAGGAAGCCCGATGACGACGCATATGCTCGACAAGCCGAAATCCGGGTTCTTCCACAGCCTGTGGCGAAAGCCACAACCCATTCCGGAGGAAACAATGGATACCGCGACGTTTGGACAATCGGCTCTGCGTTCGCCGTTCAAGGAACGCTACGACAATTTCGTCGGCGGCAAATGGGCGCCGCCAGTGAACGGGCGCTATTTCGATAACGCCTCGCCGATTACAGGGCGCAAGGTTTGCGAAGTCGCTAGGTCCGATGCGCAGGACATCGAACGCGCGCTCGACGCCGCGCATGCCGCCAAAACGGCGTGGGCCAGGACCTCAGCCGCAGAACGCTCGATCATCCTCAACAAAATCGCCCAGCGCATGGAGGACAATCTCGAAATCTTGGCGCAGGCCGAAACCTGGGACAACGGAAAGCCAATCCGCGAAACCCGCGCCGCCGACGTGCCGCTCGCCATCGACCATTTCCGCTATTTCGCCGGATGCGTGCGCGGCCAGGAAGGCTCAATCTCTGAGGTCGACCACGACACGATCGCCTATCACTTCCACGAGCCGCTCGGCGTCGTCGGTCAGATCATTCCCTGGAACTTTCCGCTGCTGATGGCGGCCTGGAAGCTTGCGCCGGCGCTGGCGGCGGGCAATTGCGTGGTCTTGAAGCCCGCCGAACAAACGCCGGCCAGCATTATGGTGTGGGCCGAACTCGTCGGCGATCTGCTTCCACCAGGCGTCTTGAACATCGTCAACGGTTTCGGCGTCGAGGCCGGCAAGCCGCTCGCGTCCAGCCCCCGGATCGCAAAGATCGCTTTCACCGGCGAAACCTCCACCGGCCGGCTGATCATGCAATACGCCAGCCAGAACCTCATCCCCGTCACACTCGAACTCGGCGGCAAGTCGCCAAACATCTTCTTCGACGACGTGACGCGCGAGGACGACGCCTTCTTCGACAAAGCGCTCGAGGGCTTTGCCATGTTCGCATTGAACCAGGGCGAAGTGTGCACCTGCCCCAGTCGCGCGCTGGTGCAGGAGAGCATTTATGAGCGCTTCATGGAGCGCGCCGTGAAGCGCGTCGAGGCCATTAAGCAAGGCGATCCGCTCGATCCCGCAACCATGATCGGCGCGCAGGCGTCGGCCGAGCAGATGAACAAGATCCTCGACTATATCAGCATCGGCCGAGACGAAGGCGCACAGGTGCTAACCGGCGGCGAGCGCGCCTATCTCGGCGGCGACCTGGCGGAAGGTTATTACATCAAGCCGACCGTCTTTCGCGGCCACAACAAGATGCGCATCTTCCAGGAAGAAATCTTCGGGCCCGTGGTCTCGGTCACAACCTTCAAGGACGAGAATGAGGCGCTCGAGATCGCCAACGACACGCTCTATGGCCTTGGCGCAGGCGTTTGGAGCCGCGACGCCAATCGCTGCTACCGCTTCGGACGCGGCATCGAAGCCGGCCGCGTCTGGGTCAATTGCTATCATGCTTATCCCGCGCACGCGGCTTTTGGCGGCTACAAGGGCTCAGGCATCGGGCGCGAGACCCACAAGATGATGCTCGATCACTACCAGCAGACCAAGAACCTCTTGGTCAGCTATAGCCCCGACAAACTGGGCTTCTTCTGATGCGAGGGACCCTGGCGGATCGCGCACGCCGCCAGGGTCGCTCCTCTCGAATAAGTGAGAGTCACCCTAGGGCCGCCGATATTGGCGCCCATGAGCCAACCTCAGGGAGCGGCCGGCATTCGCCATCCTTGGTGATGAGCACCCAGCCCTCTTCTTCTCGCATCGCCATCAGCACACGCGTCGAAGCGGGCTCGCGCGCGTAGAGCGGCTTCTTCATCGGCGCGCAGTCAGGATCATCGCGCCACGCACGCGGATCGGGCCGCATTCGATGCACTTCGCTCAACGCCAGAATGGTCTCGTCGTCATCGGCGGCGATGCGCTGATCGACGTCGAAGTCAAAGTCGCCGGGAATTTCTTGGTCAAACTCGTCGCCCATCAGCGTCCCCTCCGGCGCTCGAGGTCGCGAACGGGCGAAGCGTCAGCACAAAATGTCTGCCACCCGTCAAGCATCGGCGCGATTATCGCGCGCGCCTCTTCTTCGACGCGGTCGCACGCGGCCTCCAAGCTCGCGCACCAATCAAGCTCGCGGCCATTCAAGTTGACCGTCCACAAGAAGCGCGCCTCGCTCGACCGCCGGCGCACCACCGTAAATTTGAGCAAGGCGCCAAACACGACGCGGTAGCTCTCCCCATCACAGTGGATGGTGCGGGTCCATCGGCCATCGTTCCGCATAACCAACGATGTTCTTGGAATGTTCCGCATTTGTCAAGCTCGACGGCGTATCTCCTCTGCCATCGCGCCCGCGGGCCGCGAGCAGCAAGGGCTTGGCCTCGCTGCGCGCGACGGCTGACGGCAGGCGGACATCGGACCGCGTAGAGAACCATGACCTCGACTTGGTGAAGTCAGGGCGGCGCGGACGAACTCAACCTTCGCTCACCGTGCTCGACGCGTCGCGTCTGCGCGCGGCTCCGCGCCCTTCTGGCTCGCTTGCATTCGAGGTTTGATCCCGCGCGCTTCACCTGAGTTCAGCGGGGGAAGCGGTTTGATGCGCAAGCGGTCCGGATTGGACGCGTTCAAATTGGCCTGCCAATCTATACTCCAGAGATTCCAGCCGGAATGCTGAGATCGGGGCGTGTCGCACGCAGTTCAGATAACATCGATCTGATCTCGTCCTCGTCAAACCTCCGATCAATGACGATTTCCACGTCGCGCAGGCCGCGGATGAGCAGCCTTTTGCCAGCGGCGTCTTCGTCGGCGCCACGCACGAAAACGACCTGGCTGATCGGTATCTCGACCGTCTTGCCGAATGAACGACGCGCGCAGATGACGCCATCGATCACCTCCAGGCTTGGCGAAGCAAAAACAATGACCAATGCAAAAACCACGAGGATGCCTGGAACGGTGATTGCCGCGATGATCCAGATGTTTGTGGTTCTGGGATCGACGAAGCGCCACACAAGCGCCGCCACGACGATACAGAGCAGGAGTGGCAGCCAACGCCGCTTTGGGGGGCCCGCGCCGGTTGACATAGGGGTGACAATCTCCATCCGATGCAACGAGAGTGTGGCACGAGCGACGATTTCTCACCATCTTGGACATCTGCTGGGCGTGGCTCGCCCGATCGCCTGATCGGGGGTGGGAAGCGGCGCAACTTGCCCAAATCATCCGGATGGACGCGGTCAAAGTGCTTGCTTTTGGAGTCGCGATTAGAGAACGCAGGGGCGTCGTTCGCCTCCGGCGGAGCCGAACTCAGGGCTAAGGGTCATGGGGCGGAAACTCTCACACTGCGGCCGTTGTTGGTGAGTCCGAGCTGAACCAGGTTGAGGTAGTAAACCGCATCAAACAGTTCGAAGGTCTAGGCGTCGTGACCTCAGGTGAACACGTCGACTTCTATCCGAGCCAAGCGACGTTCGAAGCGGAGATCGAACCGTTGCTCGCCGAAGCCCACGATAGCCCACGTTATGCGTGTCGCGCCGGCACAGACTAATACGCGCCTTAACGCCTCAGCAGTGTGTCCGCTTTCGGCGAGCAGCGGGGCGGCCATCCGTTAGGATGTCGCGATGACAGGCATATCGGCGAAGAAGCTTCCCCCGAGCAACGTCTGCGAACTCGGCGAACGCGTCGCCACTTTCGACTGGAGCAATCTCGCCCGAGAGCTCGGCGGGCGTGGAGCGACCGTGGCGAGCGGTCTCCTCACCGCAAACGAGTGCGCGCAGATCGCCGCTCTCTATGACAGCGACGCCATGTTCCGCGGCACCGTCGTGATGGCGCGACATGGCTTTGGCCGCGGCGAATATCGCTATTTCGACTATCCCCTGCCGGATATCGTGCAGGTTCTTCGCGCTACGCTCTATCCGCGACTGGCCCCGATCGCGAACGGCTGGCGCGAGCGCTTGGGCGACGGGAGCACCTTTCCGCTCGATCACGATCGCTATCTGAAGCGTTGCCACGATGCGGGCCAGGCGAAGCCAACGCCGCTTTTGCTCCGCTACCGCGAGGGCGACTACAATTGCCTGCACCAGGATCTCTACGGCGAACATGTCTTCCCGCTGCAGGTTGCGGTTCTGTTGTCAGAGCCAGGTTCTGACTTTGATGGTGGTGAGTTCGTGTTGACCGAGCAGAGACCGCGCATGCAGTCGCGGGTGGAGGTCCTGCCATTGAAACAAGGTGATGCTGCGATCTTTGCGGTGCGCGATCGGCCCGTTGAAGGAACACGCGGCGTCTATCGGGTCACCATGCGCCATGGCGTGAGCCGCCTGCGCCAAGGTCTGCGACACACGCTCGGCATCATCTTTCATGATGCGGCATAAGCCAGACGCGATACCTGAGTTTGCGCTAAGCTGAGCGCTGCTTCTGCACGGAAGCGAATTGTGCTTTCATCCCGCCTGCACACGCAAAGTCCTCGCATGCGCCTACGCGGCGGTTTGCATATGCCAAACAAACGCCAATGGGATTCGCGTGGCCAAAGAATGCACACACAGTGCACACGAGGCCCATGAGAGCATTGTAAATGCGGGTTTTTCGGTCCCATCCATCATGGGCGCGACGGAAAAGGCGTGCATATCGCCGCGTGATCTGTCGGGAAACGCGGCGCTAGGCAAGCTTTCGCACTGAGATCGCGAGCTTAGGCGACGGCGTTGCGGCGCGGCAGCTTCCAGTTGGGACGCACCCAGTGACAGGTGTAGCCGTCCGGAATTCGCTCCAGATAATCCTGGTGCTCCGGCTCGGCTTCCCAGAATGGGCCGACCGGTTCGATCGTGGTGACGACCTTGCCGGGCCAGATGCCGGAGGCGTCAACGTCGGCGATGGTGTCCTCGGCGACGTGGCGTTGTTCGTCGCTCGTGTAGTAGATCGCTGAGCGATAACTCGTGCCGATGTCGTTGCCTTGGCGGTTCTTCGTCGTCGGATCATGGATCTGGAAGAAGAACTCGAGGAGATCACGGTAGGTGATCTTGCCGGGGTCGAACTCAATCTCGACCGCTTCGGCATGCGTGCCGTGGTTGCGATAAGTGGCGTTGGGGACGTCGCCGCCCGAGTAACCGACGCGGCTGCTGATGACGCCGGGCAGTTTGCGCACCAGATCCTGCACGCCCCAGAAACAGCCTCCAGCCAAAACAGCGCGTTCGGTCGCCATGCGTCCACTCCTTGAAGATCAGAGCGGAATATAGGGCGTTCGACGCCGGTTCAAAGCGGCCTATCCGAAGGTATCAGCGTCAGTTCGACCAATAGACGTACTCCTGATCCTCGCGCCATGGCGTGTTCAGTGGCACATCTATCCGGACCGGCCCTTCCAGCAGCGCCGGCCAGAGTGGCGGCGGCATGTCGGCGTTCTGCGCCTCGATCAGAGTACGTAGCGCCGCGACTCGCTCTGGCTCCCGTGCGGAGAGATCGTGCTGCTCGGTTGGATCGTTGGCGAGGTTGAAGAGCCAAACACGGTTCGGGTTTTCCGAGACTTGCAGCTTCCAGTCACCTTGACGCACGGCACGATACGGCCCGGAGCGCCAGAACAGCACGTTGTGCGGTGGTTCGATCGGCGCTTGCGCGCTGAGATACGGCAGCAGGTCAACGCCATCGGCTTGCGCTTGCGCGGGCGCGCCGGCAGCGGCGGCGACGGTGGTGAAGATATCCATGTGCGTCGCGGGGCCCGCGATGCGCGCGCCGGCGGGCAGACGTGCAGGCCAGCGCGCGAAGAAGGGCGTGCGGATGCCGCCTTCGAAGAAGGTCGCCTTCCAGCCCCGGAACGGGGCGTTGATACGAGGCTGGCCAACATACCAGGCGCCGCCATTGTCGCTGGTGAAGATGACGAGCGTGTTCTCGTCGAGGCCGTTGTCGCGGAGTGCTTGCATCACCTCGCCGACGCCGCGGTCAAGCGCGGTGATCATGGCGCCGTAAACGCGCTCGGTGTGATCCGGGATGCCGCTCAGCGCATCGTAATCTGCGCGCGACGCCTGTAGCGGCGTGTGCGGCGCGTTGAACGCCAGGTACATGAAAAATGGCCGGTTGCGGTTGGCTTCGATCGCGGCAACGGCTTCGTCGGCGAAGTAGTCGGTGATGTAGCCTTCGGGGCGGAAGCGCTGGCCGCCGTTCCATTGCACGGCGTAGGGCAGGTTTGCCCAGATGAACCGGTCGATCGGATCGAACGGCAGTTGCGCATTGACGACGTTGGGATCGTTTGCCGGCATGAACATGCCGGCGCCTGCCATGAAGCCCAAGCTTTCGTCGAAGCCCTGCGCCTCAGGGCGCATCTCCGGCGCTTCGCCTAGGTGCCACTTGCCGATGTGCAATGTGTGATAGCCCTGCCCGCGCAGCACTTCGGCGATGGTGACTTCACTTGCGGGCATGCCGAGCTCTTCGAGCGGCGGCATGTCGCGCACGCGATCGCTGTGGAAGATGGGTTGGTGCGGCGCGCTCGGTTCGGAGTGCGAGAGATAGCGCGAGAACGCGACCGGCACGCCGGTGAATTCGAAACCGAAGCGCGTGGGATAGCGGCCGGTCATGATCGCGGCGCGTGACGGCGAACACGTGGCGTTGGCGGCGTAAGCGATGTCGACGCTGACTCCTTCCGCGGCGAGTGCGTCGATGTTTGGCGTGCGCACCAAGCCGCTGGCGACGCCGCCATTGCGGGAGATGTCATTGAAGCCAAGATCGTCGGCGACGATGACGATGATATTGGGGCGCCGCTCGCCTTCGGGCGCCGTCGCGGGGCCTTGCGCCCACGCAACCTCGTGATGCGGCGCGATCGGATCGCGGATGTTGCCGATAATGCCCGGCAAATAGTGACCGTAGGTGCGCAGCAGGAGAAAGCCGCCGCCGATCAGAACGGCGATTACACCGATCACCCACGCCCAGCGTTTCATCCCGCCCTCCCTTGACGCGCGCTTCGTTTTCGGCACTCTAAGTGCCACTTTATCGCCGGTCAACCGGACGAGGGCCCTCATGCAGATTTTGCGTACGCCGGACGAATGCTTCACTGGCCTTCCCGACTTCCCGTTCGCCCCGCACTACACCGAAATCGCCAGCGGAAACGGGGCGTTGCTGCGCATCGCCGCGATCGACGAAGGCCCGCGCGACGCTGCGCCGGTCCTGTTGATGCACGGCGAGCCGACATGGTCATTCCTCTATCGCAAGATCATCGCGCGCCTCACGGCGGCGGGACATCGCGCGGTCGCGCCGGACCTGGTGGGCTTTGGCCGTTCGGACAAACCGGCGGCGCGCGAGGACTACACGTACGAACGTCACGTGCGCTGGATGAGCGATTGGGTGCGCACGAACGGACTGCGCCGGATTACCTTGTTTTGCCAAGACTGGGGCGGGCTGATTGGGCTGCGCCTCGTTGCAGCCATGCCGGAGCGGTTCGCGCGCGTTGTTGTCGCGAACACGGGATTGCCGGTCGGCACGGGCGCGAGCCCGGCGTTCGATGCGTGGCTCGCGTTCAGCCAGAGCGTGCCGGTATTTCCGACGGGACAGATCGTCAATGGCGGCACGGTGCGCGAGCTGAGCGAGGCAGAGCGCGCCGCGTATGATGCGCCCTATCCGGGTGAAACGTACAAAGCCGGCGCGCGCGCGTTTCCGGCGTTGGTGCCGGCGAAGCCGGGCATGGCGTCGGTGGAAGAAAACATCGCGGCGTGGAAGGTGTTGGAGGCGTTCGATCGCCCCTTCCTCACCGCGTTTAGCGATCAGGATCCGATCACACGCGGCGCGGATGCGCGGTTTCAAGAGCGCGTGCCGGGCGCCAAGGGCCAAGCGCACACGACGGTGCAGGGCGGCGGGCACTTTCTGCAGGAGGATCAGCCGGAGGCGATTGCTGACCTGCTTGATGCGTTCATCAAACGGACGCGCTGATGGCAGTCGAGAACTTGGATGGCCGCCGCCAGCGCGCAGACGCGAACAAGCGGCGCATCGCGTTGGCGATGCTTGATTTGGTGCGAGCAGGTGAGACGGCGCCAAGTGCGGATCGCGTGGCGGAGGCGGCAGGCGTCGGGCGCCGGACCGTGTTTCGTTTGTTCAACGACATGGAGGGCGTGTATCGCGAGATGCACGCCGTGATGGTCGAGCGCCTGGCGCCGACATTTGCGGCGCCGCTGAAGGCTACGACTTGGCGCACGAAGCTGGATGAGCTGATCGAACGGCGCGCGCGCATGTTCGAGGAAATGCTGCCGATCAAGACGGCCGCCGATGCCTTACGTCTCCACTCCCCCTTCCTACAGGGCGAACACAAGAAGCTGACGCGGGCGCAGCGCGATGCGGTGCTTGCCGTGTTGCCGGCGAGCGTGACGGCGCAAGGTGAACTGGTGGAGGCGATCGATCTGACGCTGAGCTTCGAAGCTTGGCGCAGGTTGCGCTATGAGCAGCGGCTGCCGGTGAAACAGGCGATCGCAGTGCTGCAACGCATGACGAGCGCGTTGACCTAGGGCGTGCTCGCCACGGTGCGGAAGCCGATGTGCGACATGCCGAGGCCAGGGTCGCCGGGTTGGCGCGAGCCGCTGCGGAAACGCGAACAGAAATTGCGGGCGCAGAGGTTGGAGCCGCCTTTAATCACGCGGGGCATCTCGCCCGAAGGCTGCCCCACATCATTCGGCGCGCCGCCTTCGTAGCTATCGGACGTCCACTCCCAAACGTTGCCGATCATATCATAGAGACCGCGCGCGTTTGGCGGGAAGCAGCCCACGGGCGCTAGGCCGCGATAGCCGTCGTCACCGCTGTCGCTGACTGGAAACATGCCTTGCCAGGTGTTCGCGATTGGGTGGCCGTTGGCGTCAAATGCTTCGGCGCGCACATCTTGCGGCGCAGCGCCCGCGCCGCGCGACGCGAACTCCCATTCGTTCTCGGTTGGCAAGCGGCGGCCCACCCAGCGTGCGTAGGCTTCTGCATCTTCGTAGGCGACGGAGGTGACGGGGTACGAGTCGCGGCCCTCGATGGATGAAGACACGCCTTCGGGATGGCGCCAGTTCGCGGCCTGATCGATACGCCACATGCCTGTGTTTCTATCGAACACAGCCGCGCCAAGGATCGCGCCGTCGGGGCCGCGGCGTTCGGCGACGGTGACGTACCCCGTTGCTTCGACGAACGTCGCATACTGCGCGTTGGTGATTTCGTGCGCATCGATGTCGAAGGCAGCGACGGCGCCCTCGCCGCCGACGCGCTCTTCGGGCTCGATGGCGTACTCGCGCGACACGGCGCCCGCGGGAATGGCGACGGGCGGCAGCTGCTCGACATTCGCGGTGCAGCTCGCCACCTGAGCAGGTTGGTTGGAACACGCGGCGAGCAGCAGCGTCAGCGCAACGAGGGTCGTCGCTCTCATACGTCTCAGACTCTGCCCATCACGGGCACCAGCGCACCGGTGATGGCGCTGGCGTCATCCGAGGCCAAGAACAGCATGACGCGCGCAAGCTCGACGGGCTGCACCCACTTTGCGGGATCGGCTTTCGGCATGTCCTTGCGGTTCGCTGCGGTGTCGATGATGGAGGGGAGCACGGCGTTGACGCGGACTTGACCTTTGAGTTCGGCGGCCAGGCTCTCGGTCAGCTTCATCACGCCTTGCTTGGACGCCGCGTACGGACCGTTGCCGCCGTCGGCCTTCACCGCGCCGAATGCGCCGACATTGACGATGGCGCCCTTTGCCTCTTTCAGGTGCGGCAGCGCGGCTTTCGTGGAGGTGAGCGCGGTTTTGACGTTGAGCGCGAACATGCGCTCCCAAGCGTCGATCGCGCCCTCGTCGAGCGGCTCCCAGACGTAGCCGCCGGCGATGTTGAGCAATGCGTCGATGCTGCCGGCCTTGGCGCGGATGTCGTTCATCACGCGTGACGTCTCCGCGAGGTTGGTGAGATCAACGGCGAAGGCGAGCGGATCGGCGGCGCCGTCCGGCGTCTTGATGTCTAGCTGCGCGACATTCGCGCCACGCGCGCGAGCCTCGTCAGCAACAGCGCGGCCCAGCGCGCCGAATCCCCCGGTGATGACTATGGTTTTGCCGCGCATCGGCGCCTCCTTGGACGCCGTTCTAGCACTCTCAGCACAGCGCGCATCCGAAACCGCGTACGGCGGCATCCTCAAGACGACGAGAGTTTCTCGTCTGCCTTAATGCCTTTCCTTGGCGGCGCGGCTTCGGCCGCCCGCCCTTTTTGTCAGCTCCGCGCCTTCATCTCCTGCATGACGCGCTGCGCATAGGCGCGGCTCACCGGCACTTCGTCGCCGCTCTCCAGTACGGCCATAAGACGGCCATTGGCGTCACGGCGTACAGACTTGAGGCGCTTCCAATTCACGAATGCCGAGCGGTGAACGCGCAGCATCACGTTCGGATCGAGTTTCTCTTCAAGGTGAGACATGGTCTCGCGGTGCAGCAGCGTGCGGCCCTCCCAATAGAGTCGCACATAGTCGCGTTCGGCCTCGATGCGTTCGACATCACCGACCGGCACGCGCAGGAAGCGGCCGCGGTCGCGGATCCAGAATTCCTTTTCGTAGCGTGGCCCATCGCGGTCGTTGGCTTCCTTCTTCAGCGCTTCGAGCACGGCTTGCAGCTCTTCGGCGCGGCGGCCGGCGTCCTTGGCGGCGCGGCGTTCGCGGGCGCGATCGAGCGCCGAAGCCAAGCGTTCGAACTCGACCGGCTTCACGAGGTAATCGACGGCCGACGTTTGAAACGCTTGCAACGCATAAGAGTCGAACGCCGAGACGAAGATCACGGCAGGGCCGCCGGAGTCTTCGACGGCGTTCGCCACTTCAAAGCCATCCGCCAGCGGCATCTTGATGTCGAGCAGCACAACATCCGGTCGGAGGTCGCGCATCTGATTGATGGCTTGCGCGCCGTCGCTCGCGGCGCCGACGATCTCGACGTTCGGAATGTCCTGCAACGCCAGCCTTATGCGGCGCAGCGCCAACGGTTCGTCGTCAGCTAAGAGCAGGCGCAGGGGTTCTGCCGACACGTTCTTCCTCCAGGGGTAACCAGATTTCCACGCGACACCCGTTGGGTTCGCGATTGCGCGCGATGAGGCCCGCGCGTTCGCCGTAGATCAGTTCCAAACGCTCGCGCGCATTGGCCAAGCCAACGCCACGGCGCTTACGGCTGTCTCCTTCTAGCGGGAGACCTGGGCCGTCGTCCTCAATCGTGATGCGCAGCTCTTCGCCGTCGCGGCGCGCGGAAACGTCAATGCTGCCGCCTTCAACGCGCGGCGTGATCGCGTACTTGATCGCGTTCTCGAGAATGGGCTGCAGGATAAGACTGGGCAGCCGCGCGTTCTCGAGGCCAGGCTCGATGTCGAAGGTGACTTTGAGTTTGTCATCGAAGCGCGTGCGCTCGATTTCGAGATACTTGCGTTGCGCTTCCATCTCGGCGGTGAGCGCAGCAAGTTCAGTTGGCTGACGATCGAGTGAGTAGCGCAGGAAGCCGGCAAGGCGAAGCAGCATGTTCTCGGCTTGCTCGTTGCGCTTTTCGAGCACGAGCGTCGAGATCGCG